>Ga0134128_10009357_pt1 | contig 11757 bp, 12 predicted proteins | sample KB31754_FD_96462 | JGI IMG/M metagenome (GOLD analysis project Ga0134128, IMG submission 96462) | Terrestrial soil microbial communities with excess Nitrogen fertilizer from Kellogg Biological Station, Michigan, USA - KB3-175-4 | ecosystem: Environmental > Terrestrial > Soil > Unclassified ...
GAGGCTTTGCCTCAAAGTCCGAAATGATTCTTGGACCGGGTCAGTACAGCGAGCGGTAGCGACCTGGTCAAACGATAGAATCAAGAATCATTAAGAAATGTCGCACCCTGATCACCGACCAGGCCGCTACCGCTCGCTGTACTGACCCGGTCCAAGCGTGGAGTCCGCCTTTTGAGGCAAGGCTTTGTAGCGACTCAGGCCAACTCACCCTCTCCCTCTCCGCTTCCACCTTCTCCACCTGAACGCTTCGGGCGTTTTAGCAATCCCTCAGCGATCACGTATCCAATCAATAACAACATGGCAGACACCAGAACTTGAGGAAATCGGGTTGGATCCCACGTGCGCTTGACCAGTAGCGGCGCCAGGGCAAACGTGAATACGGCAATCAGGAACAAGTACGAGGCCAGCTGTCCCACTGATGACCTAACGAATGCGTAGCACAAGAGCCACAACGGGAGGAAGACAGTCATAGCTCCGATAAAGAGTATGGCCGGAAGATAATGGAAATTTACATTTACCGGATCGGCTGGCGTTTCTGTCAGCTTAACAAAACAAAACCATATAACGGTCAGTACCGCCGGGATAGGAAACCGATAGAGCAACACCTCATCCGGAGCCATATCCTGCTTGACCTGGCGACTTTGTAGAGAAGAACAGACCGACGTAAATAGTGGACTCAGGAATGCAAAGGCCAACCAGAGCGGCCAGTTATTTAACGGGGCGTCAGTCCCTCCAAGAGCAAACATCAATATGAAGATTCCAGAGACAGAAAAGACCGCTCCAATGCTCTGGTGGATAGTGATGCGCTCCCTATTTATCCGGGCCGCGGTCCAGAGTGTAAGCATTGGCATACTGCCATAATCAATAAGGTTGAAAACCGGAGAACTCAATGCACGGATGCCATAGACGGTAACGATATAAACAATCCACGTCGCAACCCCGAGTTTGAGAAAATCAAGCTGCTGCTGACGTTTCAATTGAAGAAAGGGTTTAACAAAGCCAAAAGACCTCTCCCGGATGGAGCGAACCAGCCATGCGAGTACGGCACATTCGACGCTCCAGATCAGCGCGAGAAAAGTTGGGTGAATGCTGCAACCTTCGCACGTTAGGAGTCTGTCGGAGAGAACATCTCGAAAGGCAATCAGGAAACATACAACTACAAAGCACAGCGGACCGAGATATTTTTTCATACAACAACCCCTTCTATTTGAGTGAGGCGACGGGAAAAAGTAATCGCTGAAAGACGTCGTTTTGCCACAAAGGATCGAAATCAGGATCAACACGGGCCAGGCTTCGCCATTGAGAATCCTTTTCGATAATTTGAGACAACTGATTCAGGCAGGCATACAGATCACCGCGCTGAGAGTAAACGCAGGCTAAGTTGTACCGGGCGACGAGATAGTTAGGATGTCTTTGAGTTATTTCCTCAAAAATATCCTGGGCCTTACTCAAATCGCGCAGCTTGAGATGGGCCAGCCCAAGGTTCTTATGAATATCCTGATGATTTTCGAAACGATAGTGCCCCTGCACCGCCACGTCGAGCATCTTGCGATAATAAGTGTATTTCTTTTCGCCCTCCGGCAAACTCTCACCGGTAAGGAAATAAGCATCGGATAAGTAGAAGTATGCCGTGTCAACACCCATTCCGTTGTCGACTATTGGCGCCAGAAGACGAATGACCTGGTCATGATCCTCCTGCTTGTATGCTGCTATAGCATCTGCCAAAAGGTCGTTGGATTCCTTTTGCTTTGCCGACTGCTTTACAGGCTTCTTCTTTGCTCTACCATGTTTGACAAGAAGTTCAATATGAGTACGCCGGCGCAATTCCATATATTCGCCGGTGAGAATTGTGGTGCAACGTTCTGCAAGATCCCTCGTCAGCTTTTTCCAGTTGGGCTTTTGCGGATCGTAGATAACTGCGCCAACATGGCGAATCATTGCCGGAAGCCTTTCGGGGTCGTCCGTAATCGGAATGATGGGCTTTCCGTTACCAACCGCGAGGCCAATCTCATATAAGACATTTGGATTCAGACTTTTTGCCAGTGGCCCTGATCTTTTACCTGCCACACTTTGATCTGAGGGTGCAACGACAGCAAGAACAATGTTGCTAAATCCGATATGTATATGGATCTCTCTGGAGAAATCACCAACCGGCGGGCGGTCAAAGAAAGAAAAGACATCGAGATTACCCGCACTGATAGGCTTAATGCCCTTACGGTACATCTCAGCAAAAAACGGCTTGCCCGGGATACTTACAAAAACCGCGCATTTGCGCATAGGTTATAGACCTCCCCGATGTTCGGGTGTTTCGTTGCGGCGGTGACTAACCGAAAGTTCTCTACGGCTCGTATTTAATGACTAGCTGGAAATTTGATTTCCCCTGCCACCAGAAAACGAGCGATTGACGTGGGAAAAAACTCGTCAGGCTTACGACGTGCGATTGCAAGGATGCAGTACACGCGCACCATATGCCTCCTTATGGGGAGATGTCAATATCTTTGGGAGCTCCAAATAAAATGACGAAAACCCTAAAAACGTTTCAAACGGCGCAACTCACACCTTCAGCACAGCCCGTCTCTTACCAATAAACAGCTTGACGCAGCCTAACCATAGGCGTAATCTTTCGCTCGTAGACTTTGCGGTGCAAAGGGCTTTGAATAAATGGGTAATTACGATGTGACCATCATCGGGGCCGGGCTTGCCGGGCTTCAATGCGCGCGGTTGCTCGCGCGAAAGGGCGTGCGCGTACTGCTGGTTGATCGCAAGAGCACACTCGACCAGAAGATTCATACCACCGGGATCTTTGTTCGCCGCACGCTCCTCGATTTCGACATTCCTGACGACTGCCTTGGACCTCCAATCAAACACGTCACGCTCTATTCACCCGCTCTGCGTTCGATGGAATTTGTGAGCGAACACGATGAGTTTCGTGTTGGACGTATGGGCCAACTCTACCAACGATATCTGCAGCAGTGCCTCATCGCGGGCGTGCAGTGGCTTCCCGAAACCAGTTACCTTGGACATGTCTCAGCTGGCGGCAAGCTCGCAGTTCGCCTTTCCTCCGGCGACGTCACCACTCGCTACCTGATCGGCGCTGACGGTGCGCGCTCCCGCGTCGCTCGTGATTTGAAACTCGACTTGAATGAGGAATGGATCGTCGGTGTCGAGAGTGTCTACGAGGGCGCAGTCATTGATGGGCCACCGCGTCTACTTTGTTTCCTCGATCCCGAGCTGGCTCCGGGTTACATCGCATGGATCGCACACGACGGCGAAGAAACGCATGTGGGTGTTGGCGGTTATTCGGCCCGCTTCGATCCACCGGCAGCGCTCGAAGCATTCCGCTCGCGCGTGAGTCACATTATTGATCTCAGCAACGCGAAGCAGATCGAGCGACGGGCTGGATACATCCCCGTCGGCGGCGTGCTGCGAAACATTGCAAACACTAACGGGCTGTTACTGGGCGATGCTGCCGGCGCAGTCTCGCCACTTACCGCCGGTGGATTAGATCCTTGTATGCGACTATCGGCATTCGCAGCGCAGGTCGTGGGCGAGTATTTGTCGAGCGGAAATCCACAAGCCTTGAGCGTGTATTCGGGAGAGTTGTTCCGGGCCAGATTTGCGTCGCGTTTGTGGGCGCGCCGGGTCGCCTCAACTTTTGGTCAGCGGCATCTGGTTGAATTCGGTTGCGCCGTCTTGCGATTTCCAGTGCTCTGCAAAATCGCACGGCATGTCTTCTTCGGGCGTGGTTCCTTCCCCGATCCTGATTCGTACAAATCCGCGGATACGGTCTACTCCGAGCGGAGTGCGATCAATGGATCGACTCGTGTTGCCCGGCGCGCCGGAATGTAACACGCCACCATCGCTACTGCAGCCAGCGCAAGTGCGGCTAACGGCAGAATCAACGGATCGCGTGTCGGCAGTGACGGAATCATGGAGATCAGTAGTCTCGAGACGCCGTACGCGCCGGCGCCTCCCAACAACGCCCCAATGGTGACTAACACCGCCCCTTTACCCAACACGAGCCGCAGAACATCACCAGACTGCGCACCGAGCGCCATGCGAATTCCGAGCTCTCCAGTTCGTTGGACCACCGTGTACGAAACGACGCCGTAGATTCCGATCGCGGCGAGGATTACACCGATCGCCGCAAACGCCCCTAACAAACTCCCGAGCAACGAAATACTTCCCAAGCCTAAATTAACCACCGTTCGCGCCGTACGAATACGATAAACCGGTAGCGCGGGATCTAATCCGGCAACCGCACTGCGCAGACTGTTACCCAGAGATTCCGCACTCGACGAAGTACGGAACACGAGCGTGAGATATCCGGGCGCAGCTTGCGTCGTGGGCTGAAACGCTTCATAGCGTGTATACGGCTCCCCCAGATCACCGGGAAACAAGATGTCATTAACGACGCCGACGATTTCGAAATACTCTTTCTTTTGTCCGGAGTTACTGACGCGTTTTCCGATCGGGCTCTCGTTGGGCCAAAACGCACGCGCCGTCGTTTCATTGATGATGATCACATTCGGGTGATCGGCCGTATCCGAGGCGTTGAAGGTACGCCCCTGCTGTAAGCGAGCACCGAGCGTACCGAAGTAGTCGCTGCTTACCGGTTCATAGAACATCTCCGGAAGCTTGTCGAGCGGAGGTTCGGGGCGACCCTCAACGACAAACGAACTACTACTATTGAAGCCATACACCACCTGTGAACTGCCAATCGCAGCATGCTCGACGCCCGGCAGCGCGCGCAGCCGGTTCTCAAGTTCATTCAGGAAAACGATTCGCTGCTTGTCGTCTTTGTACTTATCTCCACTAAGGCTCATCTGTGCCGTCACCAGACCGTCAACCTGCCAGCCCGGATCGGCGTTGATGAAGCGCTGCAAACCGCGCAGGAACAAGCCGGCGGCCGCGAGCAACACCATCGCAAAGGCCACTTCACCGACGATCAGCGCGTGTCGCAAGCGGTGCTGAGATCGACAGGCAGTAGATCCACGCGCATTCTCACGCAGCGCCAGATTCACGTCGGCGCGCGATGCCAGCCACGCGGGAACTGTCCCGAATAGCACTCCCGTCACGAGAGAGCATAACAACGCAAAGCCGAACACTTTGTAATCGAGTTGCACGTGAGCGCCGGGCAAGTCAGTGAACATGCGAACGCTGATGAAGCGAACAGCGGCAAGTGCAATTCCAAGGCTGATGACTCCGCCGATGAGCGCGACGAGTATGCTCTCAGTGAACGAATGGCGCAGCAGTCGCCAGCGTCCTGCGCCGAGTGCAGCGCGCACTGCGAGTTCGCGTGCTCGCCCGGCCGTGCGCACGAGCTGAAGGTTGGCAAGATTTGCGCACGCGATCAGCAACACTAAACCAGCAAGCCCGAATGTGAACTTCATGACCGTTCTGCCGATATCGTCAGACATCGATCGCTGCAGCGGCTCGAGACGCAGGCTCTCTCCTACATTCGACGAGTTTTGCTTGCCGATGTTCGCGGCGAGGGCAATCATGCTTTGTTCTGCCTGCTCAATTTTAACGCCAGGCTTCAGTCGACCGAATTCAGATAGATAGTTGGTGTTGCGAGTGCCTTTTCCTTCCGGAGTAAACGATAGCGGTTGCCAGATATCGACAGGTCCCCAAAGGATCGGATGTTCGAATCCAGGCGGCATCACGCCGACGATCTCGACTGTTTTGCCGTCGAGCTGAATTCTTTTTCCCACGATGTTTGGGTCGCTTCCAAAACGCTGCGTCCAAAAACGATCGCTGAGGACAATCACGTTGTCTGCGCCGGGCTCGAATTCTTCGGGCTTGAATACACGGCCGTGTGCCGGGGCCACTCCGAGGATTGGAAAGAAATCGGCGGTTGCGGCGAGGCTAAGCAGACGTTCCGCTGTATGGCCATCTTCGGTGAGATTCCGGCTGGCAAAGGTATAGGCCGTCATCTTCTCGAACACGCTGTTCTGGTCGTGCTGGTCGAAGAAATTCGCCGGTGAAAACGGCCAGTTTTGGGAGTGCGGCGACGTGCGCCAGACTCGTATCAACCGTTCAGACTGCGGGTAAGGCAGCGCGCCGAATAGAAATGTATTCAGCACGCTGAACATCGCTGTGTTGATGCCGATTCCGAGCGCGAGGGTTAGCGCGGAAACAATCGTAAACCCCTTGTGCTTTTGCAGCTGGCGCAGGCTATAGCGCACATCCTGAGATACGCTCGTCATAACGTCGCTCCATTGTCAGATCAATCGGGCTGGATGCTTGCAGAAGTATTCAATTATTAGAACGCCCCACCGCCAGACTTTGTGACAGCTATTTGAACGTACTGTAGGGGCGGCCCTCCGTGGCCGCCCTCGGTTGGACAACGGATTCGAGATGCCACGGTCTCGGCTTTTGCGAACACGATTTAAACCGAGGGCGGCCACGGAGGGCCGCCCCTACAGTACGTCCCGTGACCGATACATCCAGTGAAAAAAGATTAGCCCAAACCGTCGCTCGGCGGTGTTATTTCAACAGCCAGAGAAAAACTGGTTAACAAAATTGGAACCTAAGCGTCAATAAAGTAGAAGTTCTTATAGCTGCAGCACGCAGCGACCGGTTTACCACGAAACTTGGGGGTCTTATGTTGAAGGTTCATGCGAAAAAATTGGACACGATCGAGGTTCATTGCCTCGAGGGCCGCATTGTAAATGGTGAGACAGAGATTCTTCGCAGCCTCGTGCAGTTAGCATCCGGCGACACCAGCGATGTCATTCTCGACCTGTCAAACGTCAGCACCGTCGACGCCCACGGCCTCGGCGTGTTGTTACAACTGCGCGAACAAACCACCGCAAGGGGAATTCACTTCGAATTAAGAAATGTGAGCAACTCCTTGTACAGGTTATTCGAAATCACACGGCTTAATACCGTCTTCGAAATTAACTCCGACGTACCATACCTCCCCAAAATCGCGTACCCGCTGCAGGTGCTCGTCGCCGCGTAACGGTTCGCAATCTCTCACTGACACATATTCGAGTGAAGTGTCGCTATCTGAGTAGGTGCTGCTTTCGGGGCAGCAGACTATTGAGAAAGCTCGAATTGTTGAAGTGAAAAATCGAATCGTCAGACTGCTACCTATCATTGTCGTTTCCGTCAGCTTGAGTCTTTGGATTGGCTACAGCTCTAAGAAGGCTGCAATCAGGGCACGGAAATTTGAGCCAACCGCGGCTCGCCTGGAGCGCGGTCGCTACATCGTCGAGGGAATCGCACACTGCTTCCAGTGTCACTCTGAAGTCGACTGGCAACAACCGCGCGCGCAGCCAATCGCCGGCAGGAAAGGCTCCGGAACAGAATTCGCGAAGTATGGATTCCCATGGCTGGTCGCACCCAACATCTCGCCTGACACTGAAACCGGTGCGGGCGCATGGACCGATGAACAACTGGCACGTGCCATTCGCGAAGGCATTGGTCACGACGGGCGACGCCTTTTTCCCCTCATGCCCTACATGTACTTTCGCGAGATGTCTGACGAGGACCTCGCGGCTGTGATCGTTTACGTGCGGTCCGTCGAGCCGGTGCACAACGCGCTGCCGACGACGAGTATTCCCGAACCGGTGAAACGCACTCTGCCAGTGCCTCAACCGATCTATGAACCAGTTCCCTCACCCGACTTCTCGAGTCCTGTTGCACGTGGCGAGTATCTGGTCACGTTAGCGAGTTGTTCCTCTTGTCACACGCCGCGGAACCAGGACGGGCCCAACCATCAACTGGAATTCGCCGGCGGTGCGACGTTCAACGGACCATGGGGTGAAGTCAATAGCGCAAACATTACACCTGACGCGTCGGGAATCGGATACTACGACGAAGCACTCTTTATCAAAACTCTGCGAACCGGTCACGTCGGCGCACGACAGCTTAGCTCAATCATGCCGTGGGGCTATTTCCGAAACATGACCGATGAAGATTTAAGTGCGATCTTTGCGTACTTGCGAACACTAACGCCCGTGAAGCATCGCGTCGATAACACGGAACTTCCGACAGAGTGTCCGGTATGCAGGAGACGTCATGGTCATGGAGAGATGAACCAGTGACCGCGTTATTGCAATTGACCTTTAAGCCACGCTTTCGCTAACCGCAGATCTCGTTGCACTGTGGCCCGCGATATCCCAAGCGCGCCGGCCACTTCTTCGTTACTTAAACCGCCGAAGAAATGCAGTTCAATGATTTCAGCCTTCCTCGGATCAAAGCTCGCAAATTGGGTCAACGCCTGGTCGAGCGCCGCCAGATCCAGAGGCAGCTTCGCAGAAACTTCCTGCGCTTCATCGAGCGAGACCTTTTGCGATTCGCGTTTAACGCGATGGTGGGCTCTGGCGTGATCCACCAGCAAACGTCGCATCAGCCGGGCGAATACCGCAAAGAAGTGCGTGCGATCCTGCCATTCCACTTGCACACCTGTTAGACGAAGGTATGCTTCGTTGACGAGCGCAGTTGGTTGCAGCGTGTGCTCCGAGCGCTCTCGCCGCATGAAGTGTCCTGCGAGCCTGCGCAAGTCGTCGTAAACCAGGGGTATCAACTGATCGATTGCGTCGTGGTTGCCGCCGCGCCATTCGTGAAGTAGTCGTGTGACTTCATTCATTGACCAGGAGGGTAGACGGCTCGACGCGACTGGTCTTTAGGCAGTTCTGAAATTTTTATGAAAGACTTATCCACAGATTACGCAGATCTCTGATGTGAATCTGTGTAATCTGTGGGTAGAAGGGAGTGTTACGGCTTCTTGCTCGTCTCTAACAGCTTCGCGTGTGCGCGCTCGAAGTTCGCCTTGTAGATCGCTGCATTTGGATCTTTGTTTTGCTCACCAAGAGCTCGCGCTTTGTCGTACAGCGGTTCAGCGAGATCGATCTTTCCTCCTCGCTCGTAGGCTTCCGCCAGACTGTCGTACACGTTTGCCGACGCCGGATAACGTTCGACGTTTGCCTTGAACGCCGCAATTGCCTCGTCCGGTTTACCGTCAAAGAGAAACTGGTAGCCCATCTGATTAATCAGGTTCTCCGGTACCGGAATAGAGTAACCGAATTTTTCGCTGAGCTTTTTGTAATGCTCATCAGCGCCCTTCAAACCGCCCGTCACTGCTCCGCTCTTTGGATCTCTGAGACCTTGCCAGCCTTCGTAAACCTTTCGCAGTCCAAAGTAGTGACTGCGAAGTACCACTGACCCGTGGTCCTCGTCATCCATGCGCTCTGCTTGCCACTCGAAATCCTTGATCTTCGATTTCGAGAGGGCATCTCGGAAACTCTCAAAACTGTCGCCAATCGCGCCGGGTTCGTTGCCGAGTGAGACAAAAAGAGTCGCTCTGAATTCTTTTTGATTCTTCAGAAAGTCCGTTGCACGTTGCAGCGCTTCGCCGTTCTCCCATTGCAGCGAGGGACTAACAGCGATGTAGGAATTGAACATTCCGGGTTTGCTGATCATCGTGTGGATGGCAAATAGTCCGCCGAGCGAATGTCCGGCGAGAATGCGATACGGCTGAACTCGATAGTTCTTCTCAATCTCAGGAATCAGCTCTGTCTGGATGAATTTGAGAAAGTTGTCGGCGCCGCCACTGGTCGGAAATTGCAGTTGTCCGGCAGCGTTCTTGTTGCTGGACTTCACCGGCGTCAGATCGCGAGTGCGATCCGTATTCGTGATGCCAACGACAATGAGCTCAGGGATGCGACCGTTTTGGGTAAGGAATTCAATCGTGCTTGACGTGTGGCCCATGTGGGCATCGCCGTCGGTCATGTACAAAACCGGGTAAGTGAGTTTATTGGTTTCATATCCTGGCGGAGTGCGCACCAGGATAACTCTCTCTTCACCCAGAACTGCCGACTTGATCGCGATTTTCTTTACCGTGCCCGTGGGTGGTTGTGCGTTCGCGGCAGTTGCGATCATTAAGAGGATGGCAAAGCCGAACAGTAAGCGGATGACGCTTGAGGTGTTTTTGTTCATAGCCCTCGACTCCAAAAAAAAGGTAGAAATCTACATCGGGATGGGTACAACAGCCCTGGGGAGCCGCTGATATTACAGGATCCATCTGAGGCTTCCCACAAAAATGTGACCAAGTGGCCTAAGCCGTGTGCGCATTGACGGAAACGATTGATTGAGATTACATGAAGCTGCATGAACGGTAACCACTCCATCAAATCTCTCCTTTTCGATTGGGACGGCACGCTTGTGGATTCAGCGAGCCTCGGATTGGCCGCTTTCGAAAAGACTTTCGGCGAGCTTGGGGTTGTATTTGCACACGACGTTTACGAAGCGAAGTATTCACCCAACTGGTATTCCACATACGAAGCTCTTGGCTTGCCAAAGGAACTTTGGCAGACCGCCGACGATCTCTGGATTCGACATTACGGCGAACAGTCGGCTCCGTTGATCGAAGGAGTTGATGAAACGCTGCTGGGACTGCGCAAGAAAGGTTATCAACTCGGAGTTGTTACCAGCGGAAGCAGGAGCCGCGTCTGCCGCGAAGTTCAACAGTCAGTATTGAAGGACGCATTTGCAATAGTTATCTGCAATGAAGACATCGTGAACAAGAAGCCCGATCCGGAAGGATTAATGCTCGCGATGCGCGGGTTGAATGTCGAGGCTTCCGAATGCGCTTACGTGGGCGATGCACCTGAAGACATCGAGATGGGCCGCCGAGGAAACGTGTTGACCGTCGGAGTTCGCAGCACGTACCCGAGCAGCGCCCGCGTACTGAATTCAAACCCGGATCTGTATTTGGAACGAATTACTGAGCTTGTGAACCACTTTTAGTTTTCGCTCCCCCGATGCTGAGCTGTCGATTCAGAATCGTTTGGTTCGCTCTCGCCATCAGCTTTCTATCAGCGACGTCAGCTCACGCTCAGCTTCCGTTTTATACCGACGATGCTGATACCACTCCGAAGGGAAAGTTTCACGTCGAACTCTCCAACGAACACGACTGGCTACAAAAGTCATCGCTTCCTGGATTACGACAGAACACCACCGTCTTCACTTTGAACTATGGTGTCACCAATCGAATCGAGGTGGGAGTTAATGCGCCTCTGATCAAGATCTTCACTGAGCGGTCGGCGCAACTCGGAAGCTTAAGCGGAATCGGAGATACGCAGTTTGGTGTGAAGATCAGGTTGCTCGACGAGCGGGAAGGCTCAAAGCTTCCAGCGACAACGGTTGTCTTTTACGCAGAAGCGCCCACCGGAAGTGTGAAGAAGCAGATCGGCTCGGGATTGGTTGATTACTGGTTGTATGGAGTGCTGCAAAAATCGCTGACGAAACGAACCACCGGTCGCGTGAACGGTGGAATCCTCTTCTCCGGCAATGAATCAACGGGTCTGATCGGAATCCAGTCGACGCGCGGTCAGGTCTTCACCGGAAACGGGTCGCTCGTTCGTAACTTCACCCCAAAACTACGGCTGGGTGCAGAGTTGTTCGGTGCAGTGACAAAGAACTTCGCCTTGAGCCGTGGCCAGTTGGAGGGTCAATTCGGCGGCGGCTACACCCTCTCGCCAAAACTGGAGCTGACCTTCGGAATTCTCGGCGGCCGCTACGCCGCCAGCCCCCGCATCGGACTGCAGGTAGGCTTCGCATACGATTTCTAGTGATTGGTAATCCCGCCCACGGCAGTGGGCGGATTGTTCAAGTCCTTTCTATCAGACCTTGCACCCAACGCGTTTTCAATCCCGCCCACGGTAGAGACTGTGTCAGAACTGAGTTTGCGTAAATCGGGACCGCTAGACTAATGCAGAACGGGGACTCGGCGTGCGGCGTCAAACA
>Ga0134128_10009359_pt1 | contig 11756 bp, 10 predicted proteins | sample KB31754_FD_96462 | JGI IMG/M metagenome (GOLD analysis project Ga0134128, IMG submission 96462) | Terrestrial soil microbial communities with excess Nitrogen fertilizer from Kellogg Biological Station, Michigan, USA - KB3-175-4 | ecosystem: Environmental > Terrestrial > Soil > Unclassified ...
AGGACTTTTCGCGCACTTCCGGCGATGCCGGCAGGCGGAACGCTGTTCATCGCCGGCGGTTCGGGGCCATTGGCACACTCGCCATCCAGATTGCTCGCCGGCGAGGTTGGCGGGTCGGCGCCTCGGCGTCCGAATCCAATCACGCCTGCCTGCTTTCGCTCGGCTCAGAAGAAGCCGTCGACCACCACAACCCGAAGTGGAGCGAACAGGTTCTTCAATGGATGCCAGGCGGAGTCGATGCCGTAATCGCGGTGCAGCCCGGGACGTCAAGCGACAGTCTGCCCGTGGTGAAGGACTCGGGATCATTGATCACCATCTCAGGGGATGCCGTGGCCTCCGAGCGGGGTGCATGTGGGCGGAACCGCTACCAGGCGGACATCCGGGATGAGCTGGTGCACCTCATGACCGACATCGCCGCGGGAGAACTGCGCATGGGGCTCGAGCGGGCGTATCCGTTTGAGCAGGCTTTAGCCGCTCTGGCAAAGGTGCAGACCCGTCGCGCTCGCGGCACGCTCGTCCTGCGCCTGGATTGATACGGTTCTTGCCACGGTTTCAGCCGGGTGGTTGGCATGGCGGGCTTATCGCCGTCCTTGCGCCGCTGCGGCAGGACTGGTGGGGGTTTTGTTTTCACGGGTGATGGCGACGGGTCCTCCTTGCGGCCCCGAGCCCGTGGCGAGCCCTGCCGACGTGGGCGACTTCAGGAAGTCGGGGGCGACCACGGCGGAGAATCCCAATAGCTCGGCGGCCAGGCTTGGGAGCGGAGCTCCCTCAGCCATCGCGTCGCCGTCGGCGGAGGGTTCCTCGTCGGCGGAGGGTTCCTCGTCGGCGACGGGTTCGTCGTCGTCCATGACGAGGGGGAATCTGTCGCAGCCTTCACGAAGTTCTTCCGCGATCCTGAGCTGAAGGCGTTCCTCGGCTCGGCCTGCGCCGATTTCAATGTGGACCCGGGATCACCGCCACAGGTCGCTCGACTCACCGACAAATTCCGCGCCGGCGGGGCTTGGGCATGTGGGGCCCTCCGCTGCTCCGCGGACCCCTGCCTAGAACTCGGCCGTGCCGCGGAGCCGGCGGGGTCGGCCGTCGGGGTCCACCACGAAGCGGCTCAGCGGGTCGGCCCACAGGCGCTGCAGGGGCGGCACCGGTTCGGGGATGTGGTGCCGAACCTGGCCGACGGGCCGGGGCGGGCGGCCGCCCGTTTCGTGCCACCGGTCGAGGGCGCCGGCGGTGGACTTCCAGAGTTGGAGTCCCGAGGCCGGGTCCTGCAGCCGTGGATCGTCCTGCTCCAAGCCCAGGTGCTCGGCCCAGAGTTCGCGCCGCAGTGCGTGCGCCAGGGAAGGGGACGCGTCGTGACTGGTATCGACCACGGCGCAGGTGAGCTCGCTGTCCGTCGTCCAGGATCGACGGTTGAAATTGTCTGAGCCGCAGGTAAACCAGGCGTCGTCGATGATGCAGATCTTGGCATGGACGTAGATCGGGGTTCCGAAACTGTTCTCCAGGTCGAAGATGCCCACCCTGTCCGGCGCAACCTCGCGGAGCATCTTCATGGCGCGGAGTTGCCCCAGCCGCATGGGTGGCCCTTTGAGAGCGCCGTCAGAGTCGGGTGTGCGGGGCACCACGGCGATGACGTTCAACTCGGGGTTTTGCTCCAGGGCCGCGGCGATTCCTGCCGCGACGTCCGTTGCCCAGAGGTACTGGTCCTCGATGTAAATCAGCGATCGGGCGCGGGCGAACGCTTTCGTGTAGGCGCGCGCGATGCTGCGCTCCCCCTCCGGGGCGAACGGGAAAGGGGGCCGCTTGACCCCGTAGGTGCGCAGCAGCTGCACGGCGTGCGGGCCCGCCGGTGGTGGCGGCGGGACCACCTCGGGCAGCGGCTTGGGGTGCCGCGGCATCCGGGCGAGGCGTTGGAGCAGCATCCGATAGGGCGTGCGCCGGTCGAGGGGATGCGGATCGTTCCATCGTTCGGCGAACACTGCCAGGACATCCGCCACCACGGGGCCGTGCAGCTCGAGTGTCGCATCGTGCCACGGGGGCCGCGTTCCGTAGCAGGACTCCATGCTTACCGCTTGCGGGTCTCCCGAGTGCCCCGCATCGTCCCGACGGCTGTGCGAAAGATCAATCCCGCCAACAAACGCCACGTCCCTCGAGGGGTCGTCGCGGTGACGGATGACGACCAGCTTTTGATGATGGGAACCGAACAGGCGGACCCGCTGATCAAGCAGAACCTCGCCGCCGGCGTCGTTGATCTGACGGCTCAGCAGCTCGTTGGCCCGGCCGCTTATGGGGGCCGAAACGCGCTCCCCGTGCGATCTCCAGACAAGGCCGCGCACTTCCACGCCCGCGCGCGCCAAGCCAGCGAGCAGGTCCCCGATCGACGGCCCGTCCGGCAGCAGCCGCTCGTTGGCGTCGCCGCGCCAATCGGTGAACCACACACGGTCACCCGCCCGCAGGACTGTCAGCTCCTCGTGCAGCCGTGCGAAGTACCGCGCCCCATGAATCAGCGGGCGCACCAGGTTGCCCTCCGACCACGAAGGCGATCCGGCACCGCCGGCATGCACCTCCGTGGCCAGGTTTCCCCGCTCCTCGCGGCTCAGGAACCACGAACCGGCGTCACTTCCCACGCGGCATTCCTTCCGTCCCCTGGCCAAGCGGCCAATTCCTGCTCCCAAAAATAGCCTATGGCTGCGTGTCCTCCTACCACCCACCGTCCCTGACGCGTCCGGCCCCGGCGGGCGGGCCCTCTCGAGGCGGCTGGGCAGCTCCGCGACCTGGCCCACACCATGCTGCCGCTCCTGTGTTTTTGCAGCACATGGTCCAACGAGCGTTTTCCGACGTGCCGATTCCATCCGGCCTCGATGCCAACGTTGTGTGGGACAGTGGAGGCATGGTCCCGACTTCGCATCAACGCGAGCAACACGCTCCCGAAAAGCGGAACGACAATTCCGTGCGCGAACCTCCGGCACGGGCGCTGCTGGCGTCGGTCGTGCGCCTCTCCCACGTGATCCACGGTGTCCGCACGCGGGTGGCGGGAGCCAGCGGCTTCACCCCCACAATCGTCGCCTATCCGGGCTACGGCAGCACCACCTGGGTGCGTGTGCTCGCCCGGGTGGTGCTCACCAGCAAGCCCGCCGCCGCCAGTGGGACGGTCCGCGGATGGCACGCCTTCACCAGCGTGCCCGTCCCCCGCAGCGAGGTCGCGGTGGAAATCGGCGGCGTCATCCACCCGGTCCGAGCAGACGACGGTGGACTTGTGGACGAGGTCCTGCAAATCTCCCTCGCACCGGGCTGGCACCCCGTCGTCCTGCGCAGCCCGGAGACGGCCCCCGCCGAGGCCCAGGTCCTGGTCGTGGCGCCGGACGCCACGTTCGGCATCGTAAGCGACATCGACGACACCGTCATGGTGACGGCGCTGCCCAGGCCCCTGCTGGCCTTTTGGAACACCTTGGTCGTCAGCGAGCGGGCACGTACGCCCACCCCCGGCATGGCGGTGCTGCTGGACCGGATCGTGGCCAGGCACCCCGAGACACCCGTCCTCTATCTGTCCACCGGGCCGTGGAATGTTGCGCCGGCCCTCGCTCGATTCCTGGCCCGGAACCTGTATCCGAAGGGCGTCCTGCTGCTCACCGACTGGGGACCGACACTGCAGCGCTGGTTCCGCAGCGGACGGGAGCACAAGCAAAACAATCTTGAACGGCTCGCCCGGGAATTCCCCGGCGTCCGGTGGCTGCTCCTGGGCGACGACGGCCAGCACGACCCTGAAATCTATGCCGATTTCGCCCGCGCGCACGCCGGACAGACCGCCGCAATAGCCATCCGCCAGCTCTCCGCCGGCGAGGCCCTGCTGGCCGGCGGACGCGCCCACGAGGACGCCACCGAACACGGCTCGGTGCCCTGGGTGACCGCGCCGGACGGGGCCGGAATGGCCGCACAGCTGGGCAGCTACGGCTTACTTTAATCCCGGTGCAGCCAAACTTGTCGCAGCCATGCCAACGTGCGCCCGCGGCGGTACCACGGCCCCGGATGCTACCCGCCAGCTGGACGGCATGGGGCCTTTTGCTCCGTTTATGGCTCCCTGCCGAACACCGACGCCACCCGGCGCAACTCCGACCTCAGAGTCGCAAGGGCCAGCGCTTAGTCGCCAGCCGGAATCGACAATGTCTCGATCTCCTGGCCATCCACCTGCCCCCCCTGGCCCGAGGTCACGGCGTAAAACGCTCCTCACGGACGATAACCCGCACTGACCTGCGGAAGCCCCGCCCACCTACGATGCAGCCAAGGTCACCAGAAGGTTTTTGACGGCTTCAGCGCCCTTGTCCGAGGCGAATTCCGCGCTGAGCCCGACGACGCTGACGCCGTCCTCCAGATAAGTCTGCGCCGTTGCGACCCTCATTCCGCCTGTTGCCACGAACTTTACGTCAGGGAACGGGCCTTTCATGGCCTTGACCCATTCCGTGCCGAGCAATGAGGCGGGAAATGCCTTGACCCAGGTTAATCCCAGCCCCTTGGCTCGCAGTATGTCGCCGGCCGTGGACACCCCGGGCAGGTGCGGCAGTCCCCGGCGGATGCTTTCGCGGACTACTCTCTCGTCAAGGCCCGGGGAGACTGTAAACGATGCCTCTGCCGCGGCGGCGGCGTCGAGCTGCTCGATTGAGGTCACGGTTCCGGCTCCGACGGCGGCTCCGCGGTCCGAGGCGGCCCTGGCGACGGCGGCGAGGGTGGGGACGGCTGCGGGCGTCTCGATGGTGACTTCGACGTGCCGGACTCCTGCATCCCAGGCCCGGGTGGCGGCTTGGACGGCGTCGCTGGGGCTGAGGCCGCGGAGGACGGCGATGATGGGGACTTTGAAGAAGTCGTCATTGAACCAATTCTGGGCTGATGCGTGGCGCACGGCCGTTCCTTTCGGGGTCGTTGCTGCGGGGACGGGGTCCGTGGCCGGGGCGGAAGTCGGCGCGGGTGCCCAGGGTCCAGGCTGCAATGGAATGGGCCAGGGCCAGCCGGTCCTTGGGTTCGTCTCCGCGCAGCAGTCCGGCGAGATAGCCGGCCGCGAATGCGTCGCCGGCGCCGACGGGTTCGACGACGTCAACGTGCTGGGCGGGGACCCGGACAACCGTGGTCCCGGTCTGGTCGTCTCGGATGAATTCCACCGCCTCCGTGGCGGAATCCTTGACGACTACATGTCGCGGACCCGGGAGGAGTTCTGCGACTTCGTCAGCAGTGGTGCACCCCCACAAGGTTTCCGCCTCGTCAAGCCCGACGAGCACGACGGTCGACATGTTTGCCAATGCCAGGAGGTGCGGGCCTGCGGCGTCGGGACCCCATAATGCGTGGCGGTAGTTGACGTCGAAGGAGACCTGGTAGCCGGCCGTTGCCGCGTGGGCCAGCAGGTGCTCGGTAAGGGCGGAACATGATGCGGACAGGGCCGCATTGATCCCGCTGGTGTGAACCCACCTGGTCCCTGGCAGGGGCCAGTCGCGGGCGTTTTCGGGCGACATGTGGGAGGCTGCCGATCCGGTCCGGTAGTAGAGAGTCCTTGCGCCGTGGCCGACGTCTGGCTCCTTGAAGTAGACGCCGGTGGGCAGTGTGGCGTGCCGGTGCACCATGCTGGTGTCGACACCGCGGGCGGCCAGCCCTTGGATGATGCGATCCCCAAACGGGTCCTGGCCCAGCTCGCTGGCCCAGGCTGTCCGGTAGCCAAATTCGGCCAAGTGGGCCGCCACGTTCGATTCCGCTCCCCCGAAGCCAAGCAGGCAGTCGTCGGCTTCGGCCAGTGACTGGTTTGTAGTGGGCGTGACCATCCCCATGGTCTCGCCCACGCACAGGACATCCAGTTCCGTCATTTCACGGCTCCGGCGGTCAGGCCCTGGACGAAGAAGCGGCCCAGCACCAGGTACAGCAGGACCGTGGGCAGTGCGACCAGGATCGCTCCGGCCATCAGTTCCGGGTAGTCGACGGTGGTGGTGCCGATGAGGTTGTTCAGGGTCACTGTGGCTGGCCAGGCCGCCGGTGAGGCGAGGATGAAGCCGAACAGGAAGTCGTTCCAGATGTTGGTGCATTGGAAGATGCCCGCCACGACGAATCCGGGGATGGAAAGGGGCAGCATGACCCGGGTGAAGGTTGTCCAGATTCCTGCTCCGTCGATGGCCGCAGCTTCGACGATGGCGTTGGGGATTGCTTCATAGTAGTTGCGGAAGATCAGGGTGGTGATGGGAATTCCGTAAATGATGTGGACGATGATCAGCCCAACGATCGTGCCCTGCAGGTGCAGGATGTTCAGGAACTGGAAGACGGGGATGATCACTGCCTGGAACGGGATGAACATGCCCACCAGCAGGACCGTAAAGAGGGTGGTGGAGCCCTTGAAGGGGAATTTTGAGAGTACGTAGCCGTTCAGGGATCCGAGGAGGCAGGAGACGACGGCTGCCGGGATGGTGATTTGCAGGGAGTTGATCAAGGATCCGTGTAGTTTGGTCCAGGCGCCTTTGAAGGCTTCCAGGCTGGGCGCATCGGGGAAGGCGAGGAAGAAGTTTGGTGCCCCGTGGGTGCCGGAGAGTGCCGTGGTGATGATCACGTACACGGGGACCAGCATCCCCAGGGTGCCGATGGTGCACAAGGCCAGGATGATCCACCCGCCTGGGGACTTCGGCAGGCTCCATTTCCGTGATGTGCGGGGGCGCTTGCGTGCGCGCCGGTGGTTGGGGGCAGCGGCAACGGGGGGCGTTGGCTCGAGTGTCTGGGTGGCCATGACTATGCCTTTCGCTCACGCCGGTAGCCGCGCACCAGGTAGGGAACGACCACTGCGAGGGTTAGCAGGAGAAGGATGATGGACATGGCCGAGGCCTTGTCGTAACGGCTCGCGAGGTAGTTGTAGATGTAGATTCCGGGGACGTCGGTGACGAATCCGGGGCCGGAGCCGGACATGGCGACGACGAGGTCAAAGATCTTCAATGCCACATGCAGCAGGAGCACAAAACAGGTGATGGTTGAGGGCCATAGCTGGGGCAGGACGATGTAGCGAAGTCGCTGCCAAGTGCTGGCGCCGTCGACGCTCGCGGCTTCAAGGTGTTCCTCGGGGATGGACGCGAGGCCGGCGAGGTACATGGCCATGGCGAACCCGACGAGCTGCCAGGCGGCGGCAAAGATGATGGGAAGCAGGGCGACGGGGATGCCGAATTGGATCTTGAGGAAATCCGTGCCGTTGGGGCTGTTCAGGGCTCCCAAAATGGTGGTGTCGGTTGTCCAGCCGGGCGGGTTTTGGATTCCGATCGCGCGCAGGATCTCATTCACGCCGGTCGACGGCGAAAAGATCCAGCGCCAGGCAACGCCGGTGACGATGAAGGAGAGCGCATACGGCAGGAGGAAGACCGTGCGAAAGAAGGACTTGCCGATGGAGACGTGGTGGATGAAGAGTGCTGCGACCAGCCCGCCAAGGATTGCCAGCAGGAGGAACAGTACGGTGAAGACCACAACGTTTCGGATGTCCGCCTGGAAGCGCTGTTCCTTGACGATTTCGGTGTAGGTGGCTCCGATGGGAGTGCGCAGGGACAGGTCGGGGCTTGTCCCAATCTTCCAGTTGGAGAGTGAAATGTAGGCGGTGATGCCGATGAAGACGTAGACAAAGACGAAGCTGGCGAGCAGGCTGGGCGCAAAGATCCAGGCGGCCCGCCGGGAGGTCTTGACATTGTGGCGGACTTTCTTCTTGCCCCTGGCCTGGCGGGACGGTTGAACGGGTGGCAGTGCGTGTGGGGGTGCTGTTGACGTTGTCATGGGGAACTTTTCCTGTCGGGGTGGGTGGCTGCAGGGATCCTGCAGCCACCCGGTCTTTTGACGTGGCCCTTTTGACGTGGCCCTTTTGACCTGGCCGGCCGGCCCGCTATTTCAGCTGGGTGGCCTGGGCCTGGGTCATGGTGGCGATGAACGCTGCGTCGTTGCCGCCGCCGTTGAGGGTGGAGACGGCGTCGGCATAGGTCTGGGCGAACTCTGCCGACGCGGCCTGGCCCTGGGCCAGGGAGGAAACCACGGCGCCGGTGGCAAGGCTCTTCGCCGCCTGCTGTTGGTACTGGGAGAGGCTGGAGATGTCGGCGGTGGTCATGGCGGGGATGGATCCCTTTTTGGCGGCAAAAGCTGTCTGGACCTTTGGATCCATGAGCGTCTTCAGCCAGGCTTGGGCCGCCGCGGCATGTGGAATGTTCTTGGCCGGGATGGAGAAGCCGTCTCCCACGTAGTCAAAGATGTCTGCCTTGCCCGGGAACGCCGTCCAGCTAAAGTCTGTTCCGGGTTTCTTGCCGGCGTTGAGCAGTTCGCCGTAGGCCCAGTCGCCCATCAGGCTGGCCGCGCAGCTGCCATTGGCCATCTTCTTGACCGCCTCGTCCCAGGTGAGGGCCGAGTGGTCCGTGTTGGCCAGGGAGAGGATGGTCTTGTAATCCTGCAGCGCCTGCTTCACGTCGGGCGCGCCAAATGAATATTCGTTGGTGAACAACTTCTTCCAGTTCTCTGCCCCCACGCGAGACATGATGATCGATTCCAGGAGCTGTGACGAGGCAAAAATGTCCTTGTCGCCAAGGCAAATCGGTGTGGCTCCGGAGGCCTTGACCTTCTGCAGGCTGCTGATCAGCCCGTCAACTCCCGCGGCCGGGTCGATCGTGACGCCAGCCTTGGCGAGAACTGCGGGGTTGGTCCACAGGACATTTCCGCGATGGATGCCGATGGGGACGGTGTAGTACTTGCCATTGACCTGTTGGGCTTCGGCAACGTCCTTGGGCAGCTGCGCGGCCCAGTTGTTTTCCTTCCACAGGGATGTCAGGTCGGCTACCTGGCCGCCGGCGACATAGCTTTTGAGCTGGCCCGCCGGGTGCAGCTGCCAGGTGTCGGGCGGGCTGCCCGCCTGAAGCCTGGCGGCGAGGGCCTGGCGGGCGTTGGCGCCGCCACCACCGGAAACAGCGGCGTTGTCAACACTAAGTCCCGGATCGTTCTTCTTGACGGCTGCAATGAGCACGTTCAGGGCATCGGATTCGGAGCCGGAGGTCCACCAGGACGTGATTTCCAGCGAGTTGGCCCCACCACCGCCTCCGGATGGCGCATTGGCGGCGCATCCGCTGATGGCCATGAGGCCGCCAACGGCTGCAAGTGCCACCGCTGCCTTGAGTGTGTTTGCTTTTCGCATGACCATTCTCCTTTGAATTGACAGCCGCCCAAACGGGCCGGCGCTGACGTGGATGGGGCTGGGATGTGGTCCAGATTACACACGTTGGTAGATCGATGCAACAGTTTTCCTTGAAAGTATCGTCCGGTTGCCATTCCGACCCGGTCAAGTCATCCAGTTCACCATAGGCACGGCGAGAAGTTGCGCGACTTCAGGCCACACTTTTTGGTAGATCGCTCTACTAAAGTTTCGATAATAGTGGTACAAATGGTCATAACGAATCCGAGAGGGGGTTGTAACTTGAAGAAGATCACGTTGGAGGACGTCAGCCTGGCGGCTGGTGTGTCTCGATCCACTGCGTCCTTGGTGCTGCGCGACAGCCCCAGGATTCCCGAAGCCACCGCGGTTCGTGTCCGTTCGGCCATGTCCGAATTGGGGTATGTCTACAACCGCCACGCCGCCACGATGCGGCGCCGAGAGTCCATGACGCTGGGGCTGATCGTCACGGACATCCGCAACCCCTACTTTGCCGGGCTGACCATGGCGATCGAGGAGGCGGCCCACGACGCCGGTTACACGCTTTTGGTGGGATACAGCCGCGACGATGTGCAGCGGCAAAACGTGCAGCTGGAGTCCATGGTCCAGCAACAGGTCGACGGGATCTTCCTGCTTCCCGCCGAATGCTCAGAGCTGGCGCCCATTTGCGGAATTATTGACCGCTCCAGCGTTCCCATCGTCCAGCTGGCCCGCTACTTTTCCGACGACCTGGACTATGTAGGCCCTGACAACGTCCTTGCCGCGGAGCTGCTGGCCCGCCATTTGACGTCGTTGGGCGCGTCCTCCGCCGTACTCATCGGCGGCCCGCAGCACTCATCGGCCCGCCACGAACGGATCCAAGGCCTGGAAAGGGGGTTCATCGGGGGCACGACGGCGTTCAACGCCTTGGAGTCCGAAGCCACCACCAACAATGCGATGGGCGGCTCGATTGGCGTGGCCCGGGTACTTGACCAAGGTGTGTGGCCGGACTGCATCATCGCCTACAGCGATGCCGTGGCCCTGGGCGTTTATGCCGAACTGCGGCGCCGGAACCTTGAGCCCGGGCGCGACGTGGCCGTGGGCAGCTTTGACGACATCACCATGGCCGAGCTGCTCCTGCCACCCCTGACGTCCGTGTCCACGTTTCCGGAACTTATCGGCTCCACGGCGACGGAAATACTGGTCAGCCGCATCCGCACTCCATCGCAGCCACCCCAGCGCTTCTTCATTGACCCCTCACTAAAAGTCCGTTCCTCCACCGCCCAATGGCGCCCGAGAGCATAGGAGCAAAAGTCATGACAGCACTGAAATGGGGCCTGATCGGCGCCAGCGACATTGCCGCGACGCGGGTGGTGGACGCCATCCGCTCCAGCGGAGGCAACGTGACCGGCGTCGTCAGCGGCTCCGGTGGACGCGCCCGCGCATTCGCCGAGCGCTGCGGACTGCCCCAGTCGACCGCGAGCCTGGACGAGCTGCTGGGCTGGGACATTGATGCCGTCTACATCTCATCGACCAACGACCTGCACTTCGACCAGGCCTGCCGGGCACTCAACGCCGGAAAGCACGTGCTGTGCGAAAAGCCGCTGGCACTGGACACCGAAGGGGCCGCAACCATGGTCCGGCTCGCCGAAAGGCTTGGACTGACCCTGGCCGCCAACCACCACCTCCCTGGCAGCCCGCTGCACGTGAAGGTCCGCGAACTCGTCGCGGGCGGGGCCATTGGAACCGTCCTCTCCGCCAAGATCGCCCATGCGGTGCTCCTGCCGGAGCGGCTGCGTGGATGGCGGGTGGGCCGCAGCACCCCCGGGAGCGGGGTGATCCTGGACATCACCTGCCACGACGCGTCAGTGCTCAACCCGCTGCTGGGCACCCCTGTGTCCGTCGCTGCACAGGCGGTCCAGCAAGCCGGGTGGAACACCGGCGGGCCGGCCGACGCCGCCATGACCGTCATCCGCTACGAAAGGGACGGCCACCCTCCTGTCCTGGCCCAGACCCACGATTCGTTCACCGTCGGCTACGCGCCGACCTCCCTGGAAGTACACGGCACCGCAGGCAGCATCACCGTCGCCGACGCCATGACGCAGGACACGCAGGGCCAGGTCATCCTGACGACGGCGCTGGGCAGCCGGCCCGTGGAGATCGACTGCTCCGAAGACCTCTACGCCATCGGCTTGCGCGCGTTCACGAACGCCGTCAATGGCACCGGCCGCCCGACGGCCACCGGGCTTGACGGCCTCATGGCGCTCAAGGTGGCGCTCGCAGCCCAGGAATCGGCAGCAACCGGGCACACCGTCCACATCAACCACAAGCGCTAAGGGACCATCATGCAGAAAGTACAGCTTCTCACCGCCCGCGAGGCCGCGGACCTCATCCACGACGGCGACGTCATCACCGGCAGTTCCTCCAGCGCCCTCGGCCGCCCCGACAGCGTACTGGCGGGAATCGGCCAACGCTTCGAGGAAACCGCGCACCCGGCCAACCTGACTTCCGTCCACCCCATCGCCGCTGGCGACATGTACGGCGTGAAGGGAATCGACCACCTTGCCCGGCCCGGACTGCTGCACAAGATCATCGCAGGCTCCTA
>Ga0134128_10009360_pt1 | contig 11755 bp, 11 predicted proteins | sample KB31754_FD_96462 | JGI IMG/M metagenome (GOLD analysis project Ga0134128, IMG submission 96462) | Terrestrial soil microbial communities with excess Nitrogen fertilizer from Kellogg Biological Station, Michigan, USA - KB3-175-4 | ecosystem: Environmental > Terrestrial > Soil > Unclassified ...
CCGCATCACGCGGGACTCCTTGCACCGATCCTCACCGTCGAAAGCGAAAGGCGCCGCGTGTGCTGGCCGGCCCCCGGAAATTCGACAACGACGCTGATCCGGTAGAGCCGGGTCGCCATCGTCTGCGACGCCTGCACCAGGTCGGGATCGGCGTCGGGCGGCACCCACGCCGCGACCGTGCTGGTCCAGGTGATCCTGCCGCCGTCGTCGCTCCCTGTGTCGGTCCGCTCGCGCAGCGGGTCGGTCGCCGCGGCGAGCTCGAGGCGGCTCTGCGCGACGAGGAGCGCGCGCGTCCAGTCGTCGGCGGCCGACGCATTGTTCATCGCGCCGCCGTAGAGGCGAAAGAGTGCGGTGACGACGAGTGCCAGGATCACGAACGCGACCAGCACTTCGAGAAGCGAGAAGCCCGCCGTGCGACGGTGCGAGCGCACGGTCATTCGAGAATCGCGACGCGCCCGGTCAGCCAGTCGACGTCGATGTCGAACTTGCGCTCGCCCGCGGCAATCGTGATGCGCCCGCCGTTGCTGCCGCCGTCCGGATAGAAGCGGATCGCGCCGACGTTGCCGCCGACGATGTCATTCTGCGCGGTGAAGAGCTTGAGCTCGACCTTCTTCGGCAGCGCATGCACGTGCGGATCGCGATCGACGCGAAAGCGCCGGCCGGCGACGTCGAGCGTGAGGAAGGTCTCGCGCCGCTGCGACAGCGCTTCGCTCCTCGCGAGCCGCAATCCTGCGGCGAGCGCGCGCGCCGAGCCGCGCAGCTCGGACGTCGACACCGGACCGCCGAGCATCGGGAATACCGTCGCGGTGATGATCGCCATCAGCACGAGGACGATCAGGATCTCGAGCAGCGTGAAGCCGCCTGCGCGAGCGGGCGCCGCTACTGGCTGTTCGCGTCCCAACTCGTGATGTCCTTGTTGACGCCGTCGCCGCCTTCCTTGCCGTCGGCGCCGTAGGACATGAGGTCGTAATCGCCGTGCGTGCCCGGCGATTGGTAGACGTAGTCGTGACCCCACGGGTCCTTGGGTGCGGTGTTCTTCTTCCAGTACGGGCCGGCCCAGTTGGAGACGCCGGCCGGCGCGGCCACCAGCGCCTGCAGGCCCTCCTGCGACGTTGGATAGCGCCCGATCTCGAGCTTGAACAGGTCGAGCGCCTGTCCGATCTGCTCGATCTCGATCTTCGTCGCCTTCGCCTTCGCCTGCTCGCTCTTGCCGAGGTAATTGCTGCCGACGAGGCCGAGCACGACGCCGATCAGCGTGAGCACGACGAGGATCTCGATCAGCGTCATCCCGCGCTCGAAGAGGGAGCGCCGGTCGGCCATCGTCATCGTCGCGCGTGAGCGCAATGTCATCGTCTTTCGCCTTTCGAGAGGGCGCCGGTCGCACGACCATCGCGCGCGACCAGGCGTGATTAGACAGAATTCAGACAGCGAGTTCGTTCATGCCCATGACGCCGAGCAGCACCGAGAACACGATACCGCCGACCAGCACCGCGAGCCCGAGGATCAGCACCGGCTCGAGCACCGCGAGGAAGCGCTTGGTGCCGACGGCGACCTCGCGATCGTAGACATCGGCGACGCGCGTCAACATCTCCTCGAGGCGCCCGCTCTCCTCGCCGACGAGGATCATCTGTGTCGCGAGCCGCGGATAGAGGCCGGTATCGGCGAGCGGTCGCCCGAATCCCTTGCCCTCCCTGAGCTTCGCGATCACCCCGTCGAGCGCATTCGACAGCACCAGGTTGCCCATCGTTTCCTTGACGATCGCGAGCGCGCCGAGGAGCGTCACGCCGTTGCCGATAAGCGTCGAGAGCGTGCGCGCGAAGCGCGCGACCTCGAGCTTGGTGAGCAGGTCGCCGACGAGCGGCATCCGCAGGAGCTTGGCGTCGCGCGAGCGCCGCACGGCGGGAATGCGGCCGCGGCGGCGGAACCACAGCACGAAGAGAGCGATCGCGGGGATCAGCGCCCACCACCAGCGCTGCAGAAAGGTGCCGGCGACGATCACCACCTGCGTCGGGATCGGCAGCGCCTTGCCCGCCTGCGCGAACGTGGACTCGAACTGCGGCACGACGAAGACGAGCAGGATCATCACCGACATCACCGCGACTCCGATCAGGATCGTCGGATAGATCAGCGCCGAGCGGATCGACTCGCGCAGCTCCTTGCTGCGATCCATCGTCTCGGCGAGCCGGCGCAGCACCGTGCCGAGGGCGCCGCCCGCCTCGCCCGCGCGCACGATGTTGACGTAGAAGCGCGAGAACGTCTCGGGCCGCGCACCGAGCGCCTGCGACAGCGACTTTCCGCCGCGCACCTCGTCGCGGATGCCCTGCAGCATCGTCGCGACCGGCACACTCGGCGCGAGATTGATGAGAAGCTCGAGCGCGCGGTCGAGCGGGAGCCCCGCCTGCAACAGCGTCGCGAGCTCGCGCGTGATCGAGAGCATGTTGTCGCGCGTGACGCGGCGCGGGGCGAACAGCGCCGTGCGCGATCGCGCCGTACCGCGTGCGGCGGTGCCCGCGGCGCCGGCACCCACCGCCTGCGCGATCTTCATCGGCATCAGGCCCTGGTCGCGCAGGCGATCGACGATCTCGGACTCGTTCGCTGCCTCGAGCTCGCCGCTCGCGACGTCGCCGCTCGTGCTGACCGCGCGGTAGCTGAAAAGCGGCATCGGGTCAGTCCTCGCGGGTCGCGCGCAGGACTTCCTCGAACGTGGTGACGCCCTTCAGCGCCTTGCGCATGCCGTCCTCGTACATCGGGGTCATGCCGCCGCGGATCGCCTCGGCGCGAAGCTCGGTCGCGCTCGCGTGCTTCATGACAAGGCTCCGGAGTGCGTCGGTCATCGGCATCATCTCGAGAATGCTGATGCGCCCGACGTAGCCGGTCTGCGTGCAGTGGCTGCAGCCTTTGGCGTGCCACAGCGTGATCTCGCGCTCCTGCGTGTAGCGTGCGAGGTTCATCTCCTCGACGATCTCGGGGAGCGCCGTGTAGGCCTCCTTGCACTGCGGGCACAGCGTGCGCACGAGCCGCTGCGCGAGAATTCCGACGACGGTCGAGGTGAGCAGGTAATCCTCGACGCCCATGTCGAGAAGCCGGTTGACCGTCGATGGCGCGTCGTTGGTATGCACGGTTGACAGCACCATGTGGCCGGTCAACGCCGACTGCACGGCGATCTGCGCGGTCTCGAGGTCGCGGATCTCGCCGATCATGATCACGTCCGGATCCTGCCGCACGATCGAGCGCAGCGCGTTGGCGAACGTGAGGTCGATCTGCGGGCGCACCTGGATCTGGTTGATGCCGGCCATCTGGTACTCGACCGGATCCTCGACGGTCAGGATCTTGACGTCGGGCTGATTCAGCCGGTCGAGCGCCGTGTAGAGGGTCGTCGTCTTGCCGGAGCCCGTCGGGCCGGTGACGAGCAGAATCCCGTGCGGCTGCATCAGCGCTTCCAGGAAGCGCTTCAGCGTCGCGTCGTCGAAGCCGAGGCGCTGGAAGTCGAGCGCGACACCACCCTTGTCGAGGATGCGCATCACCACCGACTCGCCGTGCATCGTCGGCACCGTCGACACGCGCAGGTCGATCTCCTTCCCCTGCACGCGCAGGCGGATGCGGCCGTCCTGCGGCAGCCTGCGCTCGGCGATGTCGAGGTTGGCCATGATCTTGATGCGCGAGATCACCGCCGCCGAGAGGCGCTTCGGCGGCGACTCGACCTCGTGCAGCACGCCATCGATCCGATAGCGCACGATCAGCCGGTTTTCGAACGGCTCGACGTGGATGTCGGACGCGCGCGTGTCGAGTGCGTTGGTGATGAGCAGGCTCACCAGTCGGATCACCGGCGCCTCCGACGCGAGGTCCTTCAGCTGCTGGACGTCGGCGTCGAGCGAGAGCTCGTCGGGGCGCGCCTCGACGGCGCCGAGAAGCTGTCCCACCGCGGACTTGCCGCTGCCGTAGAGACGCTCGAGCGCGGCGTCGAGCTCGGTCGGGATGGCAACGAGCGGCCGCACCGCGCGGCCGGTCACCATCTCGAACGCCGAGATCGTGTAGGCGTCGGTCGGGTCGGCCATGGCGAGCGCGACCTCGGCCTCGTCCTCGCGAACCGGCAGCGCATGCGCGTCGCGCAGGAAGCGCGCCGAGATGCTCTCGTCGAGGATCGGAAACTCGGGATAGCCGCTGGCGTCGACGAGCGCGAGGTCGAGCTGGGTCGACAGCGCCTCGGCGACGTCGCGCTGTGCACAGAGCCCCAGCGTGACGAGGAGCGCGCCGATCTTCTCCCCGCTCTCGGCCTGGAGCCGCAGCGCGCGCTCGAGGTTCGCCGGGTCGAGCTTGCCGCGCTCGACCAGGATCTCGCCGAGACGCTTGCGCGTCGCAACGCCGGCGTCGGGAGTCGAAGCGATGGCGGTTTCGGATTCGGAAATCAACGGATCGAGCGGGAATTCAATGGATCGAGCGCTCCGGTCGGATGGCGATCATAGCACGCGAAACTGCGGGGTGATCAGAAAAATCCGTTGTCCGGCAATGAGTTGCGTGCAAATTTGCAGGAAGTTTTGTCGCCGGACGGCGACGGCGGTCAACCGATTCCGGCGAACGCGGCATCGGCTGCGGCGAGCGTCGCGGCGATGTCGTCGGCCGAGTGCGCCGCCGACACGAAGCCGGCTTCGTAAGCCGAGGGGGCGAGGTAGATCCCCGAATCGAGCATTGCGTGGAAGAAGTGGTTGAAGCGCTCGCGGTCGCACGCCATCACCGCGGCGTAGCTCGAAGGCGGCTCGGGCGCGAAGTAGATGCCGAACATGCCGCCGACCGCCTGCGCCGCGAACGCGACGCCGTGACGCTTCGCGGCGGCGGCGAGTCCTTCGGTGAGCGTGCGCGCGGCTTCTGCAAGTCGTTCGTAGAATCCCGGTGCCTCGGTGCGTGCCAGGGTCGCGAGCCCGGCCGCAACCGCGACCGGGTTGCCCGACAGCGTTCCCGCCTGGTAGACCGGGCCGAGCGGCGCGATCTTTTCCATGATCGCGCGCCTGCCGCCGAATGCCGCGACCGGCATGCCTCCGCCGATCACCTTGCCTAGCGTCGTGAGATCGGGCGTAACGCCGTAGAGTCCCTGCGCCGAGCGCGCATCGACGCGAAAACCCGTCATCACTTCATCGAAGATCAGCACGGCACCGTGGCGATTGCACACGCGACGCAGCCCTTCGAGAAAACCCGGCGCCGGCCGCACGAGGTTCATGTTGCCGGCGACCGGCTCGACGATCAGCGCGGCAATCGCGTCACCATCGGCTACGAACGCGCGCTCGACGGCGGCGAGATCGTTGTAAGGGAGCACGATCGTTTCGTTGGCGATCGCCTCGGGCACACCCGCCGACGACGGCTGCCCGAACGTGAGCGCGCCGGAGCCTGCCTTGACGAGCAGGCTGTCGGCGTGGCCGTGATAGCAGCCTTCGAACTTGACGATCTTCGCGCGTCCGGTGAATCCTCTTGCGAGCCGCAGCGCCGACATCGTCGCCTCGGTCCCGGACGACACCAGCCGGACCAGTTCGAGCGATGGCAGGCGGCGCACGAGCGTCTCGGCGAGATCCACTTCGAGCGACGTCGGTGCGCCGAACGAGAGCCCGCGCGCCGCGATCCGCTGCACCGCGGCGACGACGTCGGGGTGCGCATGCCCGACGATCGCCGGGCCCCACGAGCCGACGTAATCGATGTAGCGGCGGCCGTCCTCGTCCCACAGGTACGCGCCCTCGCCGCGCACGAAGAAGCGAGGCGTGCCGCCGACCGAGCGGAACGCGCGCACCGGCGAATTGACACCGGCGGGAATCACCCGCTGCGCGCGCTCGAAGAGCGCGTCGTTGCGGCCGGCGAAGACCTTCGCGATCGCCGCTGCGGCATGCTCGACGGCCGCAGCCTCGTCGCGCGCGAACACATCGGCGATCACCGCGACCGCGTCGGCTCCAGCATCGACGAGACTGCGCGCGTTGGCTGCGGTAATGCCGCCGATCGCGACCACCGGGATACCGAGCGCGCGCGAACGCGCCAGCACCGACGCGTCGGCATGTACCGCCCCGGGCTTCGTCGACGACGCGAAGAAGCTTCCGTATGCGACGTAGTCCGCGCCGGCGTCGCGCGCGCGCCGGGCACGCTCGAAATCGCCGTAGCACGAGACGCCGACGAGGCACCCGTCACCGACGACCGCCCGTGCGGTCGCAAGGCCGGCGTCGGCGTCGCCGACGTGCACGCCGTCGGCACCGGTCGCGCGGGCGAGCTCGGGCTCGTCGTTGACGATGAAGAGGGCCCCGTGCGCGCGACACAGCGCGGCGAGCCTGTGCGCCTGCTCGGCACGAAGCGTCGCCGCCGCGCCCTTGTTGCGGTACTGCACCGCAGCCGCTCCGCCGGCGAGCGCTGCGGCGACCTTCATGCACAGGCGCGCCGTGTCGGGCTCGTCGGGCGTGACGGCATAGAGGCCGCTTAGCTGCGCGGCGCGCCGATGCGGAAGCACGGCGCCGCGGTGCGGAGCGTCAGTGGCCGCCGGTGACATGCGCAGTCTCCTCGCCGGCCTCGTCGTCGTCCTCCTCGCGGCCCCAGAAAAAACGGTCGGGCACGTACTGCCCCATCCCGGGCCGATACGCCTTCTCGAGTGCGTGCCAGGTATAGTCCTGCGCGTCGCGCACCGCGTCCGCCGCACTGGCGCCGTTCGCGAGCATCGCGGCGATCGCCGAGGCGAGCGTGCAGCCGGAGCCGTGGTAGCTGTGCGGCAACCGCGGCCAGCGATCGCTGCGCACCGCGCCGCGCTTGCCGTACAGCGTGTTGACGACCTCGCGCGTCGGCTCGTGCGTCCCGGTGATCAGCACGTACTCGCAACCCGCTTCGACAAGGCGCTTCGCGCATACCGCGAGCGCGAGTTCCTCCTCGTCGTGTTTCGCGGCGAGTCTTCGTGCCTCGACGCTGTTCGGCGTGAGGATCGTCGTTTGCGGCAGCAGCATGTCGCGCAGCGCCCGCACGAGATCGTCGTTCGCGAACTCGTCGCCACGGCCCGACGCGAGCACCGGGTCGAGCACGAGCGGAATGTCCGGATAGTCCGAAACGATCTCCGCCACGGCCACGACGTTGTCGACGCTGCCGAGCACGCCGATCTTGAACGCATCGACGGCGCTGTCCTCGAGCAGCGCGCGCGCCTGGTCGGTGACCCAGTCTGCGTCGATCGCGAGCACGCCCTCGACGCCGGTGGTGTCCTGCACGGTGAGCGCGGTGATGACCGACAGCGGGTGGCAGCCCATGCTGCCGAGCGTCAGCAGATCGGCCTGGATCCCGGCTCCGCCGGACGGGTCGGAGGCCGCGAAGGCGAGAACGATCGGGGGCAACGCGGGGCCGGTCGGATCGGACATGGCTGCGCGGCATGGCCGCACCGCGCCGCGTCGTAACGAGGGATTGCTACACTTGGACATTCTAGCGCACGCAATCTTCGTACCTTCGCCCGAACGATGAAAAAATACATGTGCCTGATCTGCGGATACATCTACGATGAGCAAATTGGTGCCCCGGAGGACGGCATCGCGCCGGGAACCCGCTGGGAGGACGTTCCGCCGAACTGGTCGTGTCCCGAGTGCGGGGCGCGCAAGGAAGACTTCGAGATGATCGAAATCTGAGCGCCACCGCGCGCTCGGCCCACGGGGAGCTTCACGCAATGCGAATCCTGCACACGATGCTGCGCGTCGGCGACCTTGGGCGCGCGGTCGATTTCTATACCGGCGTCCTCGGCATGACGCTCATTCGCCGGACAGAGCGCCCCGAGCAGAATTATTCGCTCGCGTTCGTCGGCTACGGCAGCGAAGAGCACGGTGCCGTGCTCGAGCTCACGTACAACCACGGCGTCGACCACTACGAACCCGGCACCGCGTTCGGCCATGTGGCGATCGAGGTCGACGACGCCGCCGCCGCGTGCGATCGGGTCCGCAACGCTGCACCGCGCTACGGCGGCCGTGTCGCGCGCGAGGCGGGGCCGGTCAAGGGCGGCACGACGGTGATCGCCTTCGTCGAGGATCCCGACGGCTACAAGATCGAGCTGATCGAGCGGCGGCGCGCCGGCTGACGCGCGGCCGTCGAAGCAGACGGCATCGAGGGCCGTCAGCCCGCAGCGGTGAGCTCCGAGTGCGCGCGCTCGAGCAGGCGCTCGAAATCCGCAGCGAAGCCACGGGTATCCCACAGCGGCAGCGTCGCACGGCCGCGAATCAGCGATTCGGACATCGCGCGCAGGGCGTCGCGGTCGCGCGCGAGCTCGACGAGTCGTGCAGCGTATTGCTCCAGATTCCCGGTGATGAGCTCCGGCAAGCCCGCAGCCGTCACGAGGCTCGCACCGACGCGTCCGGCGAATGTCGCTCCGCGACACGTGAGCAACGGCACACCGGCCCACAGCGCGTCGACCCCCGTCGTGTGCGAGCCGTAGGGAAGCGTATCGACTGCGAGGTCGGCGCAGCCGACCCGCGCGAGATGGACGTCGTGATCGACGCGCTGCGCGAATACGATGCGCTCGGCCGCAACGCCAAGGCGTTCCGCTTCGGCTCGCAGGTTCGCCATTGCTGCAGGATGCGTCGCGAACAGCCACAGCACGCTGTCCGGGACCTCGCGCAGTGTATGCATCCAGATCGCGAAGACCTCCGGCGCGATCTTGTAGCTCTGGTTCAGGTTCGCGAGAACGAGCGATCCTTCGGGCAATCCGTGCTCGGAGCGCTGCGCCTGCCCCGGTGGCGCGCGCGATCCGTCGGTCACAAAGTAGCAGCGCGGAAGCCTGAATACGCGCTCGTGGTAGAGCGCATCCTCGCCGGCAGGAACCACGATGTCGTCGGCGATCAGTCCGTCGATCGCGTCGAAACCGAGGGTCGCGGGGAAGCTCATGTAGTGAAGCTGCACCGGCGCCGGTCGCTCGGCGAGCGGCGCCAGCCGCGCACCCTGCGTGTGCCCCTTGCGATCGATCAGCACGTCGAGCGCATCGGCGCGGATCGCCTGCGCGATCGCGCGATCGGAGCTCGTTCCGAGGTCGCGCCAGTGATCGAACGCCGCGGCGATGCGGCGCCGCAGCGGCGAGTCCTGCGCGCTGCCGTAGCTGTAGCCGAACACCTCGACGCGGCGGCGGTCGTGCATCTCGAACAGGCCCGCCATCAGGCGCCCGGTCGGATGGTCGCGAAAGTCCGGCGACAGGTAGCCGATGCGCAGCCGGTCGCGGAGCGACGCCGGCGCACGTGAACGGGCGACGGCCGCGGGGACGTCAGCCGAAGGCTCAGGCGCGGCGCTGGTCGGGCGAGGCGCCGGCGCGGGAAGCATCGCGCGCGACCAACGCCTCGCCGTGGCGAGCTGCTGCGCGGGCGTGAAGTGAAGAGCGAGTGCGATGAACGGCGAGATGCGCGGATCGGCCTGCGCGTCGTCGAGCGTCGCGGCGAGGCGCGCTTCGAGCGCGGCGATGCCTTCCCACATGCACAGGTACTGCCGGCAATGGGCGAGATCGGCGAGCGCCGGAACGAGGTGCGGATCCGTCTGGACGGCGCGCGCGAACAACGCTTCCGCCCGCAAGTAATCGCCGCGCGCCTGCCACGACGTGCCGAGGTTGGCGAGCAGTCCCGGAGTGGGCCGCCCAAGCGCAATCGCCGCCTCGAGCTCGCGACCGGCGCGTTCGGGAAGTCCGGCGTCGAGCAGCGCGATGCCGAGCCCGGCCCGCGCATCGCGACGCGCGGGGTCGGTCTCGAGCGCGTCTTCGTAGGCCCGTCGCGCCGAGGCCGCGTCACCGGCGCCGAGCGCGGCGTCGCCGAGGAGCGCAAGGAGCGTCGCGTCGTGCGGCGCATGCGCGAGTCCCGCTTCGCACCAGCGAATGGCCTGCGACCAATCGCGCGCGCGGTTCGCGACCCAGGCGGCCGCGGCGAGTGCGCCGCGGCTCGGCGGGACTGCTGCGAGCGGCACTTCGAGCGCGACCCTGGCTTCGGCGTAGCGATCCTGCCCGGCGAGCGCCTGCGCGAGCCCGATCGCCGGCGACATGCGCTTGGGGTCGAGCCCGGCGGCGCGCCGGAAGCAGCGCTCGGCGGCCGCGAAGTCGGCGTCGGCAAGCGCGGCGTCACCGGCATCGAGCAATGCCGGTACATGGTCCGGAAAAGCGGCCAGCACCTGGCCGTGGATGGCTCGTGCGGCACGCAGGTCGCCGCGCCGCATCGCCTCCTCAGCGCGCTTCAGCGCGTCCGCGACAGTGACCTGCGCCACTCACGCCGCCGCGTCGAGCGGGCCCGCGCCAGTCACGACCGTGCACCGAGCAGGAGTCCGATGTCGTGCGCGAACACGTCGGGACCCTGCCCGTTGGCGACATACAGGCGCAGCCGGCCCTGCGGATCGTAGACGTAGCTGCCGGCCGAATGGTCGACCGTATAGCTTCCCGGCGTCGCGCCGGGAACCTTCTGGTAAATGACGTGAAACTCCTTCGCGACCTTCGCCGTCGCGTCGTCGTCGCCGCGCAGGCCGACGAAGCGCGGATCGAACGCCGGCACGTATTTCGCGAGCAGCGACGCGGTGTCGCGACTGGGATCGACGGTGATGAACAGTACCTGCACGTGGTCGGAGCGGGCGCCGAGCTCCTTCATCGCCTGCGCGAGCGCCGCGAGCGTCGCCGGGCAGACATCGGGACAATTCGTGTAGCCGAAGAACACCACGACCACCTTGCCGCGGAAGTCCTCGAGCGTGCGCGTCCTGCCCTGCGGATCCTGCAGCGCGAAATCGCGGCCGAACGATGCACCAGTGATGTCGGAGGCTTCGAACTTCGGACCCTGTTTCGCGCACCCCGCGGCGAGCAGCGCGACGAGCATCACGGCGACAAGGGCCGCCCGCGGGAACGCTCTCACGACGCGCTCACAGAAGGCGCAGGTAGTGATCGACCAGGAGCGCCGAGAACAGTGCGGCGAGGTAGACGATCGAGTAGCGGAAGGTCCTGCGTGCGAGGGCGTCACTGTAGGCCACGCGCAGCCGCAGCGCATAGCCGATGAAAACGCCGCCGAGGACGAGCGCCGATGCGAGGTAGAACAACCCGCTCATCCTCACCGCGTACGGGAGCAGCGTCACCGCAGCGAGGGCGACCGTGTAGAGCACGACCATCGACTGCGTGTAGCGCATGCCATGGGTGACCGGGAGCATCGGCAATCGCGCGTTCGCATAGTCGTCGCGCCGGTAAAGCGCGAGCGCCCAGAAGTGCGGCGGAGTCCAGACGAAGATGATCAGGAACAGAAGGAGCGCCTCGGCCGGGACGTGCCCGGTGACCGCAGCCCAGCCAAGCACCGGCGGCATCGCACCCGACGCGCCGCCGATGACGATGTTCTGCGGTGTCGCCGGCTTCAGCAGCACCGTGTAGACGATCGCATAGCCGACGAAGGTTCCCAGGGTCAGCCACATCGTCAGAGGGTTGACGAGCACGTACAGGATGGCGAGACCGGCGCCGCCGAAGATGCCCGCGAAGGCGAGCGTTTCGGCCGACGTGAGCTGGCCCTGCGGGAGCGGGCGCCAACTCGTACGTCGCATCAGTCGGTCGATGTTCTGCTCGACGAGGCAGTTGATCGCCGCCGCGGCACCCGCGACGAGCGCGATGCCGAGCGTGCCGAAAGTGACGGGGCCCGCCGGCGGGATCCCTGGCACGGCGAGGAACATGCCGATCACGGCGGTGAATACGATAAGCGACACCACGCGCGGCTTCGCGAGCGCGAAGAACTGGCGGGCGCGGAGTTGCGTGTAGGCGGCGGTGGTCACGGTGTGGGGC
>Ga0134128_10009362_pt1 | contig 11752 bp, 10 predicted proteins | sample KB31754_FD_96462 | JGI IMG/M metagenome (GOLD analysis project Ga0134128, IMG submission 96462) | Terrestrial soil microbial communities with excess Nitrogen fertilizer from Kellogg Biological Station, Michigan, USA - KB3-175-4 | ecosystem: Environmental > Terrestrial > Soil > Unclassified ...
AAGCACGAATACAACGTCGGCATTCTCGGGCAATTGCATCCGGACGTGCGTTGCGTGCTCGCGGACCTTGCCGAGCCCGGCGCTTGGGAAAATGAATTCGAGGACGCGGCCTGCGCAGTGCAACTGCACGCACAGATCACCGGCAAACACTCCGACCTGTTCGTGCGCAACAACATCGATGCGACGCGGCGCGTGCTGGATGCGGTACGTGCGCATGCCGTGCCATACCTTGTGCACATCAGCTCATCGGTGGTCGTGTCCGTCGCCGACGACGACTACACCAACACCAAGAAAGCCCAGGAAAAACTCGTCGTCGAAAGCGGCATCCGCCACTGCGTGCTGCGCCCGACCCTGATGTTCGGCTGGTTCGACCCCAAGCACCTGGGCTGGCTGTCGCGCTTCATGGCAAAGACCCCGGTGTTCCCGATTCCCGGTGGCGGCAAATACATGCGGCAGCCGCTGTACGAGCGAGACTTCTGCCGCTGCATCGCAGCCTGTATCGAAAGCGAACCGGACGGCAACACTTACGACATCGTCGGCGACACCCGCATCGATTACATCGACATCATCCGCACCATCAAGCGCGTAAAGGGACTGCGCACATTGATCGTGCACATCCCGTACGGACTGTTCCGTTTCCTGCTGAAGCTGTATGCGCTCTTCAGCCGCAAACCTCCGTTCACCGCCGACCAGCTGAAGGCACTGACCGCGGGCGACGATTTCAGCGGCGTGGATACGCAGACCGTGTTCGACGTCAGGCAAACCCCGTTCGAGGAAGCGGTGCGCGAAAGTTATTGCGACCCGCGCTACGCGCATATCGTGCTGCAGCGCTGAAGCCGATGCGGGCGGCTTCGACCCCGGTTGCAAACGATGCGCGCGCATCACCAATGCGGCGTCGGCACGTCGCATTCCTGATTGCTGCCGGCGCGGCAGTGGTGCTGTGCCGGACGTTGTATGTTTCGCACTACGCGGCGGCTATACCGTACTGGGACCAGTGGGACGCCATCATCAACCAGTTGCTCGCACCCGTAGCTCAGCACCGCTTCGAGTTCCTCACGCTGTTCGCCCCCCCACAACGAGCATCGCATCCTGTTCACCTGCCTGTGGTCGCTGGCATGGTGGCAGGCCAATGGTCGGGTGTTCGACAACCGCGTGGAGTGTTTTGCCAATATCTTGCTGGTCCTCGCCGTCTTCGTCTGTTTCGCACGCCTGCTGCGGACACGCACCGACAACACGGCGGCCCGGTGGCTGGCACCGGGGCTGCTCGCGCTGGTGTTGTGCCTGCCCATCGACTGGGCCAATTTTCTGGTCGGCTTCCAGAGCCAGTTTTATTTCGCGGCACTCGCGACGCTGCTGGTGTTCGGGTTGCTGACACGCGAACGGTTCACTTGGCGCGAATGGGTTCCGGCCAGCCTGCTGGCGTTTGCCTCGCTGTTCACGATGGCATCCGGCCTGTTCACGGCATGGATCGCCTGCGCGCTCGTGTTGTGGCGCACCGCCGGGACGGCGACACGCAAACGGTCCTGGCCTGTGCTGCAGTTAGTGGCGGTGGCGGTCTTCGGACTTGCAATCCAGATCCACGTGTCGTATGCATCGGCTGCCGCGCCGCATGCGGGTTTGATCGCACATGCCGATGTGCTGCTGCGCGCCCTTGGCTGGCCCGCGATCCGGCCGGGCGGGCCGTTGTTCCTGATTGCCTGGTTGCCGCTCCTCGCCGCGTTGCCAACGATGCGCGCGCGACTGCAAGCGAGCCCTGGAGTCGCTTTTTTCCTGGCCCTTGCCGCATGGTCGCTACTGGCACCCGGCGCGATCGCCGCTTCGCGTACCGTGGTGGCATCGCGTTATTCGATCGCGCTGGTTTTTGGATTGCTGGCCAATGCGGTATTCGCTTGCGAATTGCTGCGCTGTCCGCGTGCGCGCTGGAAAATCGTGGTCGCAACGCTGTTCGGCTTGTACGTTGCCGTAGCGCTCTCGGTGCGGACGCATCGCGACGCATGGCAAATGCTCAACCGTTACGCCTTTTCGCAAGTACAGACCCAACGCCTGGCCCCGTTCGGACGCACCCACGACATGGCCACCCTGCGCACGCCACAGCCGCTGCAGATTCCATATTACGATCCGGTGCGATTGGCCGAATGGCTGCAGGACGGGCAAGTAATGGCCCTGCTGCCCGCTCCGGTCAACCCTCGCAATGCAATGGCGCCATTGTCACGGTGGGCCGGAGCGATGCAACGCATGGCGAACGGACAGGAACAATGGGTGCCCGAGCCATTGCATGCAGTCCACCGCGTCCTGAACGTCGATCGCCGGTTGTCCTGCAGTGTCGAAGCCGTCAATGGCCACGTCTCGAACAACGGAACTTTCCTGAGCATGGGCGGGCCGCTGATCCTGACCGGGGCTGCAGGTGTGAGAGAATCGCACGCCGCGCAACTGCAACTGGATGGCGCCAGCGATTACGCGTTGTACGCTATCTCGGGTTTTGACAGGCATGCCTATGTCGCGATCGCCGCGCGAAGGCGCCACCTCCAGGCGGCTACGCCATCGTCTATGTCACGGCCGGGGGCGCGCTTGCGACACGGGGACGCGGTTGATCGTGCAAGCACCAGCGGATAAATTATGAGCGAGACGAAAAAACACTTTGCGGTACTCGGCGCCGGACCGATGGGGCTGATGGCGGCCATGGAATTGCTGAAGGCCGGGCACGAGGTCGATATTTACGAGCGCGACGACCGCATCGGCGGCATGTCGGCGACGTTCGATTTCGATGGTCTCGAAATCGAGCGCTATTACCACTATCTGTGCAAGACCGACTACGCGTTCTTCAAGCTGCTTGAGGAACTCAGCCTGTCGCATACCCTGCGCTGGGTCGATACCCACATGGGGTATTTCTACAACGGCAAGCTGCAGGACTGGGGCAACCCGGTCGCGCTGCTGAAGTTCGACGGCCTGGGCCTGGTCGGCAAGTTCCGTTACGGCCTGCACGCGTTGCGCGCCAAATCCGTCAAGGACTGGAAACCTTACGACAAATTGCTGGGGCAGCAATGGGTGCGACAGTGGGTCGGCGCGCGCACATACGACGTGCTCTGGAAAAGCCTGTTCGACCTAAAGCTCTACGAGTATGCCGACAAGATTTCGGCCGCGTGGATCGGCGCCCGCATCCAGCGCATGGGCAACTCCCGGCGCAGCCTGATGCACGAGAGCCTGGGCTACCTTGAAGGCGGCTCGGCCACGTTGTTGAGCGCGATGGAACGCTTCATCACCGAGCGTGGTGGGCGCATCCACCTGAAGTCGGGCATCGAACGTGTAGTAGTGCATGACAACCGCGTGGGCGGCATCGTGGTCAACGGTGAGGAATTGCCATGCGATTCGGTGATATCCACAGCGCCAATCCAGTACGTGCCGCGCTTGGTACCCGACCTGCCGGCCGCGTTCGCGGCGAAGATCAATGCGATCCGGAACATCCCCGTCGCCTGTGTGATCCTGAAGCTGACGCGACAGCTCAGCCGCAATTTCTGGACCAACATCAATGATCCGGACATGGGCATTCCGGGTGTGATCGAGTATTCCAACCTGAACCCGACGGGCGGCAAGACGATCCTCTACGCGCCGTTCTACATGCCCAAGACGCATCCGAAATGGCCGCGCCGTAACGAAGCGTTCATCGAGGAGACCATTGGGTACCTCGGACGAATCAACCCCGCATTCAAGCGTGATTGGGTTCTGGCCAGCCACTGCCATCGCTACGACTTCGCGCAGACCATCTGCCCGCCGGACTTCTACGATATGCTGCCACCGATGCGCACGCCGATCGAAGGCTTGTTCATGGCGGATACGGCGTACTACTACCCCGAGGACCGCTCGATCAACGAGAGCGTGAATGTGGCCAAGGGGTTGGTTGCAACAGCGCTGGCGGCGGCATGAATGTCGTAACCTCGCGCCAGTTCGGCGCGTTCTTGGTAGTGGGCGGCATCGCAGCCGTGGCCAACATCAGCTCGCGAATCGGCTTCAGCCACTTGATGCCTTACGCACCAGCCATCGTGTGCGCGTACATCGTAGGCATGACCGTGGCCTTCCTTCTGAACCGGACGTTTGTGTTTCGTACCCCCAGTCATGGGTTGCAACACCAGGTACTGTGGTTCATTGCCGTCAACCTTGCTGCCGTCACGCAAACATTGGTGGTCAGTCTGTTGTTGGCGCGATGGTTGTTTCCAATGCTGGGCGTGCAACAGCACATGGAAACCCTTTCACACGTCGTCGGGGTTTTGGTGCCAGTGGGGACGAGCTATCTCGGCCACCGCTTCATCACATTCCGGTAAGCAGGATCGCCCTGGATCTTGCTCAACTCAGCAGAACGCATGAACACATCCGGCCTTTCAGCAGCAGACTACGCCAATTTACCCCGAGTCCGTTCGTTGTGGGTCTTTCTAGGGGTCTTCGCGCTATTACTCGTTTATGCAATATGGCCAGTCCGGCATTGGCTGTTTGGACCGGGTGTACTCGAGGCCTCGGATTTCGGCGCAAACGCGCTTGAAATCCTGCGCGCAAAGCATTTTCATGATCTGTATGGCAACTATTCGCGCTGGGGGTTCCATCATCCCGGCCCAGTGTTTTTTTACTTTTACGCGTGGGGCGAGATGCTGTTCTACGACTTGCTGCACTGGGTCCGATCGCCACACCAGGCACATGTCCTGACTGGCATTCTGATCCAATCAGCATTCATCGGCGCCTCGATCACCCTCTTTACGGAACTGATCGCGAACAGGATATCTGCGATGGTGTGGATAGTGCTCGCGGCGGTTCTTTTCCCGCTGTTCGAGAACGTGATAACCAGCATTTGGCCACCTCATGTGCTGTTCGGACCTTTCCTTTTGTTGCTGGTGTCAACCGCCGGGCTATCGCTTGGTCGCCTGCGATGGCTGCCAGTCGCAGTGCTCGCGACCAGTTTCCTGTGCGAGGACCATGTTGCGATGCCCGGCATCGCACTTCCGATACTCTTTGTTTCCATCGTGGCAGCGTTCACAGGACAATCACGCAGAATTCGCTCGTTTAAGCGTATCGTTGTCGAGCAGCGGTGGGGCATCGCTGTTTCGGGTTTGATCGCCGTCGTCTTCGTGATTCCGATCCTTATCGATCTGGCTCAATGCCCGGCTTGCAACATGAGCGACATTATCCGGTACCTGCATACAGACCACGGGCCGATGCCGACGTGGGGGCAGGCTGTCAACTTCATAGCGGGTTTTTCGGTGTTCGATCACCATACGCTATGGCTCAATAACGTACCCGGTATTTCCATTCTGACGTTGCGGGTAATGCTGGTTTTGATGGCTCTTGCCATCGGTGCTGTTGTCATTGGGTTTTGCGACAAACCCGAATTCAAGATTTCGAGTAATCTGACGTCTTTCCTATTGCGATGGATTTCCACGCCTACAGGGCGTTTATACCTGATATCCCTACTCGCGGCAGCCGTATCGACGCTGTGGGCCAAACACATGGCTGGTGGCTTGTATGATTTCGAAGCGTACTATGTCTATGCGATTTACTACACTATGGCTAGCGCGGTAGGCGTTGCGCTATTTAGACTGGCGGGTAATCAAAGCGGAGTGGTCGGTGTGGCATTGCTAGGTGCAGCTGGAATCGCATTCGGTTATCGCCATCCGACGAGTGTCTTCTCGGTCAACATGTATTATCGAGCAGCTGATGCTACCGTGAAGCAATTGCTGGTGCCTACCCGAAGGCGGGCGCTAATCAGCGTTCCCCCGGGTGATTTCTGGGAACAAGCCACCTCTATCGCGGTGCTCAATGCCCGTGCGGGGCATGGGTTCTGGGTTGCGCCAGAATGGGGATTCATGTTCGGGCGAATGCATGAACTGCCAGAAGGCTATTTGGTCAGCCAGGCTCAGGACGTCGAGATCATCAGTCCCGACCTTATGGACAAGCCTTCGTACTCAGTTCGGAGTATCGATGCGGCCGATTACTGCGCTGCCGGTTCCGGCATGCCTATACCAACCGGTAGAATCGTATCGTTCAACACCTTGCGCTGGAACTGCGCAATCGCTGTGTATGGGTTCGAGCAGCCTCGCCAAAGCGATTGGGCATGGACGACTCAGAAATGGGCGGCCATCCAATTTGGAGCCCACCGTACTGCGTCGGATGTGACACTGACGCTTCAACTCGCCCCCTTCCTAGGTAGCGGCCACCTTACAACGCAGTCGGTCACGGTGTGGGTCAACGGAATGTCCGGGGGGCACTGGCAATTGAGCAGCATGACTACGTTGAAAATCAACGTTCCTCCAACGGTCTGGAATCGTTCCGACATTGTCACGGTCGCGTTAAAACTACCCGATGCTGCCTCGCCAGCGACGGTAGAGGGGAACCCGAAAGGGGATGCGCGCACATTGGCGGTACAAGTATTCGGCGTTGGCGTGCAATATCATCAATAAGTGCTACTGCCCCTTGCACAATTTACGGATCCATTTTGCACAGTTCAGCGCGCGTATCTGTCAACCCTACGAGAAACAAGTAGCTGAGGTCGCGCCTGCGCCTGCCCCCGCTGTATGAACACGATCTCAGCTACTTGTTTCTCGTAAGGTCTGTCAAAGGTCCTGCCTCAAGAATCCGATTCGTGTGCTGCAATCGCACCAGTCAAGCCGGCATCTTCTTCTCAGGTGACTGACAGAGCTGTGCTGTGAATGCGCATCTAGTCTTATTACTTCTGTTGAAACAGTTGCATAAATGGGCGCATATAAACGGGATGCTGTGCGAGAAATGTCGCTTCCGCGCTTTGGCGGAGAGCCGTCAAAAAATTGTTTCGGCTCATCGTGCCGTTCGTGATCGCGTCGCCGTAGTCCACCAGCCCGCGAGGATCTACCGGTCGCCCAAGAATCGCGAAATATGCAGCGTGTATAAACTCGCCGACGTCTGCGAGGGCTCTGGTTTTGCGGGCATACACATCAAACAGCCAGCCATCTTTAATTTGCGCTTTGCATATCAGCAGGCCCGCGCGCTCAAGCTGCAGGTTGAGTGTTTCTGCCGTGAAACCTGCGAGATGGTAATCGCCGGTGTATGCTTGTGTTCCGTAAATCAGATGGATGATCTCTTCGGCCTTTTCCGGTTCTCGACGATCGGGGCTTGCGAGGAGCTCGAACATCCCGAGTAGACTGGGCACACGGACATGTAGGATGCCTTCGGGCGCGAGCAATCGTGCCCATTCTGCCAAAGCAGGCGCGGTTCGTGAACGTTCCAGGTGCTCCAGAATATCCTGCGCAAGGATTTCGTCGAACGCACAACTGGGCAGCATTGGAAGATCCGAGACGTCTGAAACGACATCTGGCTTGTGCATCGCCTGCATGTCGACGTTTAAATAACCTCGGCGATAGTCAAAGCCGCACCCGACGTTGAGCTTGCGGGGCAACGGGTCAGGTAGTGTGACCTTGGCAGGCGGTGGAGCGAACTCCAGCGATGGACGTGCCTCACGCAATTCCATATACGTCCCCAAACTGCATGATGTCGTCTTCGCCGTACACCTTGATCAATTCCAGCGGCACCATACCGGGGTTGCATAGGTGGTGCACCGCGTCCAGCGCAGGAACTGCTTGGGCAGGCTTTTGCGCGACAGAGACCAAAAGCGGGCACCGCCGCCGTTCGGAATCACGGGGGACCAACATAGGAAGTTCCTTGAGAGAACAGTGTGCCACTGTAGCAGCATGTGCATCCTCGCGGGACGTTGTAAAGGGTATCCGTACTGAACGGCGGTGAAGCGCCGTTGTGGCTGAGACGTCCCGCCGCCCTATAATCCGTCTGGTCTGTAATCGGAAAACGTGCTCAAACTTGCCCACAAAGGAAATGAATCCCATGCACACTCGCCATATCGCACTCGCCTTGTCTGTCCTGCCCGCCTGCGTGCTTGCCGCGTGCAGTCCTAGTCAACAAGGTAGCACTTCGGCGGCTGGCAACCCACAACCTCCCGGGGTTTCCGCATCTGCCGCGCAAGTCGGACACTTTCACGCCGAGCTTGCGCTTGTCGGCCAGCCTTCCGTGACGTCTGGCGGAAAGGACATTCTTGTAAACGTGAACGTTACCAACGATGGCGCAGGCACCTATGGTTCAGAAAATGAACCCCACAACGTAAATCTGGGCGCGCAAGCGATTGACGCCGGTGGCAACGTTGTGATTCACGATCTTGCACGCGGACGCCTGCCTCAGGTTGCATCCGGTGCCACGGACCAGGCATCGATCCTTCTCCCTGTCGGGGAAACCTTGGGACACCGCGTGCAATTGGTCCCGGTACAGGAGGGCGTGGGCTGGTTCAATCAGTGGGGAACCAAGCCGCTGGTCGTGGGTCCCTTCAATGTATGCAGCGATGCGGCGGTGGGCAAAGTTTGCGATGCCAGCGGAAACCCGTTGCAAGCTGCGTCTGTGCAACCGTAATTCGTCGGGATCGAGCCTCGTTCATGCTGCGTTTTGCTTGCGCGCCGCCTGATACAGGCTGGCACGCTCAACGCTCAGGCCCTCAAACGCAAAACCAATAATGCGATTGGCTATGACCCCTTCAGGCCCCACGAAGCCGGCGCCGCAATCTTCCCCTGATGCCGATGAGCTGGTGGAGCACATCCGCGCGGAGGTGGAGCAAAGGCGCGCTCGGGCGCAAGATGCCGCCGAGGTGACCGAAACCGCGGTGGGATCGCCTCCAGCACTAAACGCCGAAGAAATCATGGCGCGCGTGCGGGCCGAAATCGCGCGCCGACATGCCCAAAGTGCACGGACTGCCATGCCGGCGGAGATCGCTTTGGCAATGGCAAAGATTCATGAAGCCCGTTTGCCGCGTTGGCAACCCGCCGCGTCGCGCCTGCCGGAACAGTCTCAATACGTGTTAGGTGATTTCCTGAGGTTCGACGACAGCGACTTTGTCGATGTGGCGTATCAAGCCTTGCTTCGACGTCCCGCTGATCTCGAAGGACGACAGGGCTACTTGGATGCCTTGCGATCGGGTGCTATAAGCAAGATCGAAATCTTGGGGATGATCCGATTTTCCGAAGAAGGCCGAAGGCAGGCCGTGCATGTTGATGGCCTGCTGTTGCCGTACAAACTGCATCGCTGGCGGCGCGTCCGGGTTATCGGCTGGTTCTTGGGGATGAGCTTGGCGATTTTCAGGTTGCCGCGGCTGGCATGGCGGCTTCAGGGCATGGAAGCGTCGGCCGCACGCGAGGCACAGGAAACAGGTCGCCTGGTTGGTCGGATCGCGGATGCGATCGAACAGCATTTTGCGGAAGAGGACGATGCACTTTATGCGCTACGCACCGAATTGACCCAAACAGTGACTTCGCGTGTGGAAGGGCTGCGGGCCGTGACGGAACGTACCGGGGCGTTGCAGGCCATGCTCGAATCTGTCCGAGATAGCTTGCGTACAAGTGACGAGACCCTGTGCAGACAAATCGATTCGGTTTCGAATTCTTTGCGTACGAGTGACACCGAACGTGCTGCTCAGTTCAAGGCTGTACAAGAGGTGCTGGCATCGAACGAAACGAAAATGGCTGAATTTGCAAAAGCATTGGATACGAATGCGGAAACGCTGTGCGGCCAGATCGAAACGGTGAGGAATACCCTCCGGGGCAGCGACGCGAACAATGCAGTCAGGCATAAACAGGCTACCGATCGCCTTTCTGTGCATGAGGCGGCGTTGTCAAGGCTGGATGAGCAGGCGCAAAGTGATCACCGATCACTGCATGCCTTGCTTGATCGCGTGGCCCTCTTCGTCGATGCGTCTGCGCAACAGGCGAAGAATTTGGCGATTGGGAATGAAGACGGCTCCTCACTGGAAGAACAGTACGCCTCGTTTGAACAGACCTTTCGGGGCGATCGTGAGCAGATCAAGGCGCGAGCCGCCCATTACCTTGGAACTCTGGCGGCAGCAGGTATTGAGCCTGGTGATGACGGCGCCGTCGTGGACCTCGGCAGTGGGCGTGGCGAGTGGCTGGAAGTGTTGGCCGAGCATGGCTATCGCGGCTGCGGCGTGGACTCGAATCGCGGAATGCTGGAGGCGTCACGCGCGCGCGGGCACGAGGTCGTGGAGGCGGACGCGCTTGATTATCTCCGGGCACAACCCGAGGGTTCAGTGGCGGCCGTTACCTCCATGCACATGGTCGAGCATATGCCGCATCCGGCCGTCATCCGATTGCTCGATGAGGCGCTGCGCGTGTTGCGCCCGGGCGGCGTGCTGATTCTGGAAACACCGAACCCCGAGAACCTGTTGGTGGGTTCCTGTCTCTTCTACATGGATCCGACTCACCTGCACCCAATCCCTCCACCGCTGTTGCAGTGGACGGTGCAAACGCGGGGTTTCGAGCAGGTAGTCGTCGAACGATTGTCGGAGCATCGCGGAAGTTCCAATCTAACGCCTGTTTCGGATAAAGTATCTGGTGCGGAGCAGATCAACCAGATGATCGCCTGGTTCACCGTGGCGCAAGATTATGCGGTGATTGGCAAGAAGCCAAAACCGGCTTTGGGTTGAATCCGCTCTCGGGGTGAGGTGCCGCACCGAAATGTCGGGCTTACCATTCGGGGCTCGCGGGTTGGTGCTGTGCCGTGTGGTTTCTCAATAGGGGGAAAAGGGCATGGGGGGGGCGAGGAGGATGATGCGCGTTGTCGTTGCGACCGTCCAAGTACCGTTTATCAACGGTGGCGCAGCATACATGACGGACGGACTCATTCGGAATTTGAGGGCGCGCGGGATCAAAGTTGAACACCTTACGCGGCCTTTCAGATTTGGACCACCTAAAGAAGTGCAGCGTTCCATGGATGAATGGAGCGCGGAGAATGCCGACAAATTCGACTGTGGCGAGATCGAACGTGTTATTTGTCTCAGCTTTCCCAGTTTCTACCTGAGGCATCACAACAAGGTAGTGTGGTTGATGCACCAGCACAGGGCGGTGTATGAGTTGTTCGGAACGCCTTATGGTGCCGTCACTAATGATCCGGAGTCCGCGCAACTCAAAGAGGAGATCACTCGAAGGGATGTGGCGTCACTTCGCGATGCCAAGCTGGTCTGTACGATTTCGCGACGAGTCTCGTCGCGGCTGAAAGAATTCAACAATGTTGAATCAGAGCCGCTCTATCAGCCTCCCCCCAACGCCGATCGGTACTACTGCTCTGCGCAATTGGGATACATTTTCGTGCCAAGTCGACTAGAGGCATTAAAGCGTCAGGACTTGCTGCTGAGAGCCATTGCGCAAGCCCGGAGCCCGATTGCGGCGATGATTGCCGGGGATGGCGGTTGCAGGGGCGAACTTGAGCGTTTGGCAATCCAACTGGGCATTGACAGTCGAGTCAGATTTCTCGGGCGAGTCGAACCAGATGAAATGCTGGCGTGGTACGCAAATTCGCTCGCGGTTTACTTTGGTCCGCACGAAGAGGATTACGGCTTTGTGACCTTGGAGGCGATGCTTTCATCCAAGCCGGTATTGACATGTACAGATTCGGGAGGGCCCCTCGAATTTGTACGAGACACACACACGGGTTTTATTTGTGAGCCCGAGCCAGATCGCCTTGCAGCGCGCATCGATTGGCTATGGGCCAACAGGGATGTTGCTCGAGACATGGGCCGCGCCGGGCGGGCCCTATACAAGGCCCGGAAAATCTCTTGGGACCGCGTACTTGATCGATTGTTGGCGTGAGGACGTGATTTGAAGATTGCCATCGTAGCCCCATCGTCCGTTCCTTTCACAATCGGAGGTGCGGAAAATCTGTTCTGTGGCTT
>Ga0134128_10009364_pt1 | contig 11749 bp, 8 predicted proteins | sample KB31754_FD_96462 | JGI IMG/M metagenome (GOLD analysis project Ga0134128, IMG submission 96462) | Terrestrial soil microbial communities with excess Nitrogen fertilizer from Kellogg Biological Station, Michigan, USA - KB3-175-4 | ecosystem: Environmental > Terrestrial > Soil > Unclassified ...
ATCCTGCCAGCGCGCTCATCACCGCTTTCATCACGCGGCCCATGTCCTTCGCGCTGGTCGCGCCGGTCTCCTTGATCGCCGCGTCGATCGCCTGCGCGATCTGCTCGGTGCTGGCCGCCGGCGGCGCGTACTCTTCGAGCACGGCGATCTCCCCCTTTTCCTTGTCGACGAGATCGGTGCGTCCACCGGCCGTGAACTGCTCGATCGAGTCGCGCCGCTGCTTGATCATCGACGCCAGCACCTGCTGCGCCTCGGGCTCCTCGAGCGCGCGCCCCTTGGCGACCTCCGAGTTCATCAGCGCGGCCTTCAGCATCCGCAGCGGTGAGAGCCGCGCCTGATCGCGGGCTTTCATCGCCGCCGCGATGTCCTGGGAAATCTGTTCACTGAGCTTCATCGTTCTATCCTAGCGCGGCCCACCAGCCATGCACGCCGGTCGAGATCGCCGCGGCCAGGAGCAGCGCCGCGGCGAGGCGCCAGAACACGCGGTTCGAGCCTCGTCCGATGCCCCAGGCCCAGGTCGCGCCGAAGCCCGCGGCGACCGACAGCGCGGGCAGCGACGCGAGGTAGTGGCGCATGTCGACCGGCGTCACGATGCCGATGACGAGGAACGCGACGCACGCGACCACCCACCCGGCGATCGCCAGGACCAGTCGATCGTGCCGACTCCGCCGGAACCAGTCGGCGGCGCCGAGCGCGGCGAGCAGCAGCACCGGGGTGCCGAGGTACAGGCGCAGCGCGTAGGGCACGCCACGCAGCCGTTGCTCGATCGTGCGGCCGCCGGCGTCGGCAGCGCCGCTGGCGGTTTCGTGGCCGATCCGCGCGAACTCCGTCCGATACGTGTCCGTGAAGTGCGCGTAATACACCGCGACCGCGAGCGCGGCCGCCGCGAGCGTCGCCGCCGCCACCGCCGCGGCCGCGGGCCGCAGCGCCGGTCCACCGCGAAGCGCGAACAGGATCGCGATCGCGACGGTCGCGGCGAAAAGGATCGCCAGCGTGCCGGTGTGCGACAGGTAGGCGGCGGCAAGCGTCACGGTCAGGACCATCGTCCAGCCCGGCCGATCGAGCCGCGTTTCCTCGAGCGTCATCAGCACCAGCGCGAAGACCGCGACCGATTGCGCGAAGGCGTTGGTCAGGTTGCCCGTCGTCAGCGTCGCGAATCCCACGGGCACGAGGTTGTAGATCGCGACCGCGATCGCAGCGGCCAGACGGCTGGCCGCATCCTTTCTCTCATGCGCCGGTTGCGGATCCGCCGGTGCATGCGCCGGGTGCCAGCTTCCGGCGGTCTTCACGACGGCGGTGTACAGCAGCAGGCCGGCGATCGCATCGACCGCGGCGGTGACGACGCGCAGCAGTGCCATGTCGGCGGCGCCGCGGCGCACCAGGCCGGCGAAGAGCGACGCGACGACGTAGAGCCCGGGTGGATAGGGGAAGGCGTAACCGCCCGGCGCGATCGACGTGAAGTAGTACGTGCCGCCGAGCACTCCCTGGAAACGATGGGCGTGGAACATCGCGTCGCCAATCGGCATGTCGGGATGCAGCAACACCAGCAGCCGGAGCAACAGCGCGGCGGCCGAGAACGCGGCGGCAAAGCGCGCCGTATTGCGCAGCGGCTGGCCGCGCCACGACTGCACCGCGAGCGCGAGCGCCGCGAGCGCGAGCGCGATCCACGCGGCGAGGGCGGTGACCTGCTGCGGGTACTCGGTGAAGGGCCCGAAGCCTCGCGCCAGCACCGCTGCCACCGCCGCGCTCAGCAGCACCGCCCCGCCGATCGCCGATCCGGCGGTGACGCCGAGCAGCGCCAGCGCCGCGCCCATCGCCGCCGAGGCCAGCGCCGCCGACGTCATCGCGGCGTGCGGCACCAGCGGCGGACGATCGGGTGCGAGCGTCAGGCGATCGACCATCACGCCGAGCGCTCGGCGATCCGCCGGACCGGGCACGAACGTCGCCGACGCCTGCAGTCCGAGGACGAGCCCGCGCCGCTCGCCGCGCGCGGGAATGGTGACGCGTAGATTGGAGAAATCGCGCGTGGAGTGCCGGGTCGAGACGACCAGGCCGTCGGCGGTGACGACCAGATCCGGGTTCTCCGCCTCGATGCCCCGCGCGCCGCGGACGCGCAGGTCGAGCGTCCAGTCGGCGCGCCGATCGAGGCCGGGGAGCCGCAGCGTGACGTCGGGTCCGGTCCAGGCAAACGTCAGCCCGGTCGGCTCGTCGCGCTCCGGCGGGTAGAGGCCGGTCAGGTTCTTCGGATAGTCGCGATCGAACTCGACGGTGATTGCCGGACGCCATGCGTAGAGCAGCGCGGACCACACCGCGCCGAACAGCGCCGCGAGGACCGCCGCGGCGGCGGCGCGGCCGATGGCGCCGATCATCGGGCAGTCACGGCGGCGTAGACGTCCCAGTACTGCTGCGCGACGGCGTCGGCGCGGCAGCGGCGCTCGATCGTCTGCTGCGTCGCGGCGGCGGTGCGGCGGCGTTCGCTCAGCGCGCGGGCGATCGCTGCGCCGAGCGCGCCGGCGTTTTCCTTCGGCACCACCCGGACGTCGTCGCCAAAGACGCCGTTCAGTTCGACTCCGCCGGGATTGTCGGAAGAGATCACCGGCGTGCCGCAGGCGAGCGCTTCGACCGCGACGGTCGGCAGCGCCTCGAGCAGCGACGGCAGGACGAACAGGTCCGCGGCGGCGCAATAGCGCGCGACGAGCGCGTTGTCGATCAGGCCGGTGAAGGTGACGCGGCGTTCCACTCCGGCGGATCGTGCCACAGCCTGCAGTTCCGGGAGAAGTGCGCCCGTGCCGCAGATGGCGAGCTGTGTGTCGGGGTGCGCACGGAGGATCTCGGGCATCGCCTCCAGCAGGTACCGCTGTCCCGCCAGCGGATGCAGCCGCTTGACGTTCACGAGCAGGTTGGCCGCGCCGATGCCGAGGGCCCTCCGTTGGTCGCGCTGCGCCTGGCCGTCGTGGAACGCGAACGAGGCCGAGACGGCGGGGTAGATGACGTGACAGTGAGGCCGCTGCAGTCCCAGTTCCCCGGCACGCTGCATCAGCCGCCGGCTGTAGAACGTGACCGCATCCGCGCCGCGGTAGGCCCGCGTGAACAGATCCGGGCCGAAGCGTTTCGGACGGTAGTGCCAGATCTCGGTGCCGTAGAGCGTGAGCACGACCGGCTTGTCCATCGCCCGCGCCAGGGCCGCGCCGACCTCGGCGAGCAGGCCGTTGCTGTGGACGTGCACGACATCGGCCGCGGCGATGAGCGGCGCAGCGGCGCGGCGGATGCGCCACGCGCCGGCGATCGATCCCGTCCGCAGCACGCGCTGCAGCGCGGTGCGCCGGGTCCGGGGGATCCAGGTCACGCCGGTGAGCTGCTGGGTGCCTCCCTGCGACGGCGGATGCGCGAGATAGGCGACAGCATCCCCTCGCGCGCGCGCCCATTCGCCAAGCTGAAAGGGCAGCAGCGCGTTGGCCGCCTGATCGGGCGGCAGGTGCGGCGTGATGTGCAGGATCCTCACGAGTGCTCAGCGCGCCGCGTCGATGTAGCGGCGTCGGAACTCCAGGAAAGTCGCAGGCTCGGCGCCCAGCGTCGTCCGCGCGAACGCGAAGAACCGCTCGAGCCGATCACAGAACGCGGCCAGTTCGGCCTCGGTGCGGTTGTAGGGACTGCCGCCGACGATCGCTTCACTCGAGTGGAACAGCAGGTTGAGCACCGGCTCGCCGGCGGACGCCAGCTCCCTGGCCAGCCCAATCATGTCCTCGAGCGACGAATACGATGGACGCAGCCAGCGCACGTGCGCGATGCCGAGCTTTCGCAGGACGCGTTTGGTCGTGTAATTGCGCGGCGCGCGCGCGTAGAGATACTGCAGCGTCCTCGGCAGCCGGCGGTTGAGCGCCGCCGACACCGGGACTTCCAGCACCCCGCTGCTCCCCGGCCGGATCGCGCTGTCGTAGGCCAGGTAATAGGGACGAAGCGGCGCCTCCACGAAGTCCGGGCCGTTCTTGTGCGCCTCGTAGAAGAGCGGGGCGACGCTCGATTCGACCAGGTAGCCTTGCCGCTCGAGCGCGGCGACGTGCGCCGCGGAAAACCCGAACCGGCCGGAGCGGTAGGACACAGGACGCTCGCCGACGGCGCGCTCGATCGCGCCGGTCAGCGAGGCCAGCTGCGCCTCGAACTGCGGCAGCGGGAGATTGGCCGCGTACGGATGCCGCCGGATGTCTTCCTCGGTGCACGGCGGCGTTTCCCACGCGTGGTGATGCGCGCCGATCTCGCAGTCGCCGCCCGCCTTCAGCTCACGCAGCACCTGCGCCGACTGGGGGTCCATCGCCACGGGATGGGTGACGACATACGTCGGCCGGACGCCGTGCCGCGCGAACAGCGCATGCAGGCGCGGCAGCGCATAGAGATTCTCGAACCGCTGGTTGGCGCGCGCCGCGGCGTCCCACTGGTTGTCTCCCTCGGTGTCGATGCCGACGAGCAGGTGCATCAACGATCCTGGTCGGAGTCGCCGAGCGTGACGTGCCAGCTGTCCGTGTTCTCGTAGAACTCCGGGCCGACGGCCGCGTCGTTCACCTTGACCACGAACTCCATCGTCGACTTGACGACGAAGTAGCCGGACTTGCGCAGGATGCGGCGGAAGCCTTCGTGCAGGATGAAGGCGCGGATCTTGTCGGAGTCGGCGTTTTGCGCCTCGCGATCGATCCAGCGCAGCAGCGTCTCGACACCCTCTTCGTCGTCGGGGTCCGCGAGAAAGTCGACGAGCAGCGTAACGCGGCCGCGCGGCTCGTGGACGTGACGGTAGACGGCGTAGCCGGCATTCTGGCCGTCCCGCACGAGCGAGACCATCGAGTAGCGCACGTGCGGCGCGGTCGAGAACTTCCAGTTGAGGTAGGCCGCATCACGCCTGACGGCGAGATCGAACCTGGGCGCCAGCTTCTCCCACAACTGCGTGAAGCTGTCGTCGAAGCGCTGGATGATGCGCACTTCGGCGCGGAGCGGCCGCGTCCGCGAGACGATGAGGACGATCGGCCAGGTGAGCGCGGAGATCAGCCGGTTGATCGGCACGGGCCAGCGCGGGTGCCGGAAGGCGCGGCGCGACATCGGCTTGACCAGGCACGGCACGGGCCCGACGTCCGGCCAGTTTAGTTTCTGGAACAGGCGGTAGGAGGCATCCGACAGGCCGAGACCGAGCGAGGCGCCGACGTTGCGATCCCACGTGCGGAAGAGGACTTCGCCGAGGCCGCGCCGCTGCCGCTCCGGCGCGACCATCACGTCCATGCCCCACGAGCCGCGCACCTCGCGTCCCTTCACGGCCAGGCGCACTGGCATCGTCGCGTACTGGCCGACGATGGCCGGCCCTTCGCGCGCGATCCAGATCTCGGGCTCGCCGCCGGGATTGTTCGGGTTGCGGCGGTACTGCCACTCCCAGCGCAGGCGGCTCGCCTCGGCCGCGTCGGTCCCGAAGACGCGGCGGTACAGCGCCTCGACCGCGCGGCGATCGTCCGGACGGTAGCGATCGACGTCAGGCACCGGCATGCGCGAGCACGTACTCCATGTTGCTGATGAAGACGTCGCGAAGCAGCCCGTCGGCCTTGAGCGCCCTGGTGAGGAACGGCAGCCGGCGCGCGGTGGCGGTCACGTGCAGCTCCTCGCGGACGACGCGGAAACCGGCCGCGGCGATCTGGGCGCGAAGGCTCTTGACGGTCACCTTCTCGAGCAGGTCGTCGTGCTTGACGACCCCCTTGCGCGCCAGCTGGATGAACGAGTTCTCGTGCTCCGGTTCCTTCAGGGTCCAGGGCGCGTGCCGCGCCAGCCATGTGAACGTGGCGAAGGCGACGCGGCGGCCGAAGATCAAGTGCAGCGGGATCTGCAGCTTCAGCCGCGGCAGGTGCGCGCCGGCAAACGAGAGGTAGGGGGACGTCGACAGATAGACGCGTCCGTCGCGGGCCAGGACCCTCGCGCACTCGCGCAGGTAGAGCGTTGCGTCGGCCACGTGCTCGATGACGGCGTGCGACAACACGAGGTCGAAGGCGGCGTCGCTGAAGGGCAGCGCCATGCCGTCGGCCAGGGCGAAGTGCAGGTTGCCGATCCCGCGCTCGCGCGCGAGCCGCACGCCCGCGTCGCCGAAGCGGTCGATCGGATCGATCCCGACCACCTCGCGCGCCTCTTCGGCGAGCGACAGCGGCATGCCGCCGCCGCCGCAGCCGGCGTCGAGGATCCGGCCTTCCACGCGCACGCCGGCGCGTTCCAGGAAGGCGATGACCTTCGCGCTCCGGTAGTACTCGAAGAGCGCGTAATCGTATTCGGAACGGAACCGGCGGTCGGCGTGCGCCTTGATGGCGCGGTCGTCAATGGCGCGCACGCTTCTCGATCAGGGCTGCGGTGTCGTGTCCGCCTGGCGTTTCCGCGACGTCGAACGTCATGATGACCCGCCACCCCGGGTAGGCGGCGAGCACATCCTCGATCTGGGATCCCTCGTAGCCAATCTCGGGCGCGGTGTAGGTCAAAATATACCGCACATCGTCGCGCTGAAGCCGATCCGCGTAATTGCCGAACCCGTGCCCGATGAAGATCGGGCGGATGCGATTCTCGAGTGCGAGCCCGTTGGCGAGCTTGCCCTGGACCAGCGTGCCGGGCGGCAGGACCCGTCCGAGCGCACGCGAGGCCTCGTAGTTGTGCGAGGTCCGCCCCGCGGCCCACTGTGCGAATTGCACGAGGTCGGCGCTCATCAATACGGCGGCAAAGGCCAGCGCGACGGCCGGCCCGACCGTTCGGCGCGTCAGCCGCGGTCGCACTCGCGGCCAGGAGACGACCAGCGCCGCGGCCAGGAGCATCGCGCACGCTGCCGCGAGCCGCACCGGCCGCTTGACTTCGTAGAGGAACGCCAGGCGCGCGATCGGACCGCAGATCACGTACGCGCTGTAGACGAGCAACGGCGCCGCGACCAGCAGGCCGGCGCGGGGCGTCGAAGCGGCGGACTCCGGCAGGACGCGCCCGTCGGCGAGCACCATCGTCGCCAGCGCCACCGCCGCCGGAATCAGGAAGACGAACCGGCGCTCGTTGCCGACGTCGTGCAGCAGCATTTCCAGCGTGCCGACGACGACCCACGCCAGCAGCAGCCGCTCGGCGTCGCCCGCGCGCCGCCATCTCAGCGCGACCCCCCACGCGCCGGCCACGCCCAGGCAGAGCACCGCCCACATGCGCGTGAACGTGTCGTGCAGCACGGGGAACCACGTGACCCGATCGAACAGCGACTTGAGGTCGTAGGACGGTTTGCGCGTCACCGACATCTGCCAGTTGTAGAAGCGATAGTCGCTCCAGTGCGGCAGCACGAAGACGATCAGGACGGCGGTCAGCGACAGCGCCAAACCGGCGAGCGTCCACATCGCCGCGCGACGCGGCCGGACCTGCTCTTGACCCTCGGTCCCGTGGCTTCCGCCTGCAGCCGGCAGCACAATCCGCGCGACGGCCACGAGGCCAAGCGCCGCGAGGTAGAACGCGGCCGCGGCCTTGGTGAAAAACGCCAGCGTCGCCATCAGGCCGGCCGCCGCGCCCCACGCCGGCTCCCGCTCCGCGCGCGCCGAGCAGTACCACGACGTGACGATGAAGGCCGTCATCAGCGCCTCCATGATCGCGGCACGGTCGTACATCACGTAGACGTAGTTGGTCGCCAGGAGGCCCCCGGCGATCAGCCCGGCGGTGGTGCCGGCGATGCGGCGCAGGCCCAGCGCGAGCAGCAGGACCGAGAGGACGCCGGCCGCTTCCGACACCAGCCGCGCCTGCCGCACGCCGACGCCGAAGGCCGCGAACGAGACGTACTCCAACGCAGTGAACACCGGAGCGATGAACACAGGGTTCCATTCGTCGAGCCGCCACTGCCCGAAGAGCGCCTTGTTGCGCGCGTTGTGGACCCAGGCGCCTTCGTCGTGCCACACCACGCCGACCGTCGTCCGCCACGGCGGATCCGCCGCGGGGAACACGCCGCGCAGCACGATCGCAATGAGGACGACGGCGGTCAGCGCGACGCCGAACTGGCGCGGCGTCATGGTCGGTTGCGCCGCCATGCTTCGAAGCCGTCGATGGCCGGGATCGGGTGGTAGTGGCCGCGCAGCCAGCCGTCGAGCGCCTGCTGCGAGTGGAAGAACGGCGCCGAGTCCTGCACGTCGGGCGACCAGTCGTGCTGCTGCAGGATCACCATCGCCGGCTCAGTCCGTTGGAGATCCGCAAGGAGCCCGACGACGCCGTACCGCGAGTCCTCGTGATTGAAGTCGAGGATCACCGGCCGGCTCCAGAAGAACCGCGAGGCGCTCCGCCGATCGGCGTAGACGTAGGCGCCCGCCGAGAATCCGAACACGTAGACGGTATCGGCGCTCGACGTGGTCGACGCGAGAAGGGCGCCCAGATCCAGGTTGTCGAGCGCCGAGTACTTGTCGGCTTCACGCGCGCCGCCGTAGCGCGACAAGTAGGCGCGGCGATCGAGGCGTCCGAGGACATACTGCGTGTCGTGCCAGACGGTCGCGGCGAGCTTGGGGAACGGATCGCTTCCGGCCCGCCAGACGCCAATCGCGATCAGGGCGATCAGGCCGGCGCGGAGGAGCCGCGGCAGCGGCGCGAGGCCGACGGTCAGGCCGATGCCGGCGGCCAGCGCGAGCGCCGGGGCCGCCTGCAGGAAGTACTGTGGCAGGCCGCGCGATCCGTTGATCGCGATCGACAGGCAGGCCGCCGCCGTCCACGCGACGGGCAGCCACAGGGTTCGCTGCGCCCGGCCGCGCGCGAGCAGCACGAGGCAGCCGAAGCCGCCGACGAACCACAGCGCGTCGACACGGGCATGCCCGACCGGGAAGCGGATCAGATAGCCCACCATGTCCCAGCGGCTCGCGTACGTCTCCCCCGAGTAGCGCACGTTGTAGGCAATGGTCGCCTGGTAGAGATCGTTCAGCGCGCCGCCAGACCAGAAGATCACGAACAGGACCACCGGCACGATCGCCGCGCCGGCGAGGATCCACGCGATCTCGAGCAGCGTGAGGCCGCTCGTCAGAGCCAGCGCGGCCAGGACGACGAGGCCGTACAGCCCCGCGTTGTACTTCAGCGCGAACGCGACGCCGATCAGCAACCCTGCCGCGAGGAGCCCGACGGTAGCACCCTGCGCACCGCGAGCACCCTTGGCACCAGCACCTTCAACGCCATGGGCACCTCTAGCACCCGTAGCACCGAGAGCAAGGGCGATAGCCCCCGTCACCGCCAGCGCGATGAATGTCTCGCACTGCGCGCGGACGCGCACGCCGCCGTAGCGGGCAAAGCTGGGATCCGACAGCAACAGGAAGATCACCGCGGAGACGCCGCCGGCGATCGGACCCGCGAGCAACGTCCCCAGCCGCCAGAGCAGCATCGCGACCGCGGCGGCGGCCGCGAGATCGGCGGCCGGGACGATGACGTCGCGATGCGAGATGGCGCGCAGCGCCGCGTAGACGTAGTGGATGCCCGGCGGCTTCTGATCCCACGCGTCACGGTAGGCCAGCTCGCCGTGCAGAATCCGGTCGCCGACATACGCGTAGAGTCCCTGGTCGGGTCCCATCGGCTGCGCCAGCGACGGCACGCGGAGGATCAGCAGCGCGGCGGCGATCGCCAGCAGCAGGCGTGTGGGCATTCAGGGGATAGGACAGCCGAAACTGCTTGAATTATAGTGCTTGGCGAGCCTGATTCCTTGCCCGAGCGCCCCGCCACCGCCGCCACGCTCTCGCTCGTGGTGCCGACCTACAACGAACGCGATCGATTGCCAGAGCTGGTGCGCACCATTGCCGACGCCTTCGCCGCCGGCGGCCTGCACGGCGAGCTGGTGATCGTCGACGACAACTCGCCCGACGGCACCGGCCCGCTGGCCGACGAGCTGGCCGCGCACTACCCGATCACCGTCGTGCACCGTCCCGGCAAGCTCGGACTGGGCACCGCGGTCATCGACGGGTTCAGCGCCTCGCGGTCGCGCCTCGTCGGCGTCATCGACGCGGACCTCAGCCATCCGCCGGAGCTGGTGCCGCGCATGGTCGACGTGCTGCTGCGCGAGCAGGCCGACGTGGTCATCGGCAGCCGCTACGTGCCCGGCGGCGGCACCCGGAACTGGGAGCTGTCGCGCGTGCTGATGTCGAAGTTTGCCTGCCTGCTGGCGCGCGGACTGACCCCGGTGCGCGACGCCACGTCCGGGTTCTTCGTCATGAAGCGGGAGCTCGCCGAGGGAGTGACAATCTCGGCGGGGGGGTTCAAGATCTGCCTCGAGCTGCTGATCCGCAGCGCGCCGGCGAAAGTGATCGAAGTGCCCTACGTCTTCACCGGACGCACGGCGGGCGAGAGCAAGATGAACCTGAACGAAGCGCTCGGCTATCTCACGCAGTTGCGCGATCTCCACGCCTACCGGCGGACGCACGCACTCGCCAGGCCGCGTCATCTCGTCATGCGCTGAGCCGGCGGCGCCGCGGCGGCGACCCGCTCAGCTCGCGGTCGTGACCGACTTGGGTGAGGGGCGCGGCGGGTCGGGAATCCGCGCGCCGAAAATCGTGCGTGTCGCGATCTGGCCGAAGATCGACGGCTTGGTCGTGGCCAGCTTGAACACGTCGCCCAGGCGGCTGGCGATGTACTTCGGCCGTATGAAGAAGCGGCGCTTGGCGCGGTTGATCGCGTCCATCACCACCTGCTCGTCGAGCCCGTTGCCGCGCAGCAGGTAGTAAGAGTACTCCATCCGCGACCAGTCCTCCTCGACCAGCAGCCCCTCGCGCACGACCTTGTTGTACAGCTCGGTGCCGGGATAGGGCACCGCCGGGTAGAAGTTCGCGAAGTCGGGGTTGAGCTCGATCGCGTAGTCGATCGTGTGATGGATCGAGTCGAGCGTCTCGCCCGGGTAGCCGAAGATGAAGAAGGCGAACGAACGGATGCCGGCGGCGCGCATGTTGTCGATCGCCGTCTGGATCTTCGGCCGCTCCAGACGCTTGACCATGTCCTTGCGGATGTCCTCGGACTCGGTCTCGATCCCCATCGCCAGCATCCAGCACCCGGCCTTGCGCAGGCGGTGCACGAACGCCGGGTCGGTCAGGTTGTCGGCGCGCGCGTTGCCGAACCACTGGATCGGCAGGTTGCGCGCGATGAGCTCGTCGCAGAACGCGGTGAAGGACTTGACGTTGAGCGTGACGGTGTCGCCCCAGAGATAGAAGAAGTCGATCCCGAACTCGCGGTAGCCGCGCTCGATCTCGTCGACGATCGCCTTGGCGCTGCGCTCGCGGAACTTGTGCCCCTGGTGGATCGGCGCGACGCAGAAGTCGCACGAATACGGGCAGCCGCGGCTGGTTTCGACGATGGTGTAGGGACGGTTGACCAGGGGCAGGCTGTAGGAGCGCAGCGGCACGAGGTCCCACGCCGGATACGGCATCTGCAGGAAGCCGGCGAACTGCCCCTGTGCGGTGTGCGGAACGATCGCGCCACCTGCCCCGAGCCCCGTCGAGGGGTTCCGGCGCCACGTCAGGCTGGGGATGGCGCCGAGCTGATCGAGCGACTCGAGCTGCGCCAGCTGCACCGCCGCGTCTTCCGGCTCGCCGACGAACATGCCGTCGACATCCGGCGCGCGCAGCATCGACGCGCGCGGCGTGGTCGAGGCATGCGGCCCGAAGCAGAACATCGGCGCCCCGAAGCGGGCCTTGAGCCGCGCCATGGCGTCGACGTCCGCGTCGAGCGTCGGCGTCGTGCTCGGGAACAGGATCAGCGTCGGCTCGAACGACTCGCG
>Ga0134128_10009367_pt1 | contig 11748 bp, 15 predicted proteins | sample KB31754_FD_96462 | JGI IMG/M metagenome (GOLD analysis project Ga0134128, IMG submission 96462) | Terrestrial soil microbial communities with excess Nitrogen fertilizer from Kellogg Biological Station, Michigan, USA - KB3-175-4 | ecosystem: Environmental > Terrestrial > Soil > Unclassified ...
CAAACTCAAGCATTTTCGGGCCGTAGCAACCCGATACGACAAACGCGACGACAACTATCTCGCCTCCGTAAAACTCGCATCAATCCGGATCTGGATGCGCTTTAATGAGTCGGTGACCTAGTGAAGAGACTCTTCGGGCGCGTGATGAGTGCCCTTGCCGCGGCGGACGCATTCGCGGCCCTGCCACAACTCCCACCATTGATCGTTGCTGAGTTCCGCCGCCGCCTCGCAAGCAGCTTCCTCGTCTGGACAAAGAACGTCGTGGGCGACACAAATGCGAAAATTCCGGTCCAGCAGGTAAATCCGGTAATGCTGCAGCATCCAAGGAAAAACGCCTCAATGCCGTGCCGGTGCCTTGGGCGATTGAGGCATTCCATCGGCCGGCGCGGGATGATTTTGCGCCTTTTCCAGCTCGCCGATCAGCAAATGCCAACCCGCCGCCATGCTGAGAAGATCGGCGCGAATCACCTGGTCGGTTGTCAGGGCGGCCTGCCGCAGCGCGGCTTCCGCGAATTCCCGATAGTGGGCAAGCCGCTGCTCGGGGGGTAATGAATCGAGTAACTGACCCATTTCATGCTCATGGCCCCCCGGGGCTTGCTAACTTTACATCTCTTGCTAATTCGGCGGATGGCGTGCAGTTCCGTACCTTTTGATAATTCGTTGGTTCCCGTCCGCTCCGGGGAAGCAAAAGTCCGGAAAGCCGCGTTTCAGGCGCCCAGGAAATCCACGGTCATGGAACGGCCTTCGCCCCGCACGCGCGTCTCCACCCCAAACACATCGCGGATCATCGCGGATGTGAGTGCGCCCTCGCCTGCCATTCGCCCGTCCCGCAACGCCAGGACGCGTCCCGCATAACGTCCCGCAAGGGTGAGATCGTGCAGCGAGGCGATCACGGTTTTGCCGCTCGACGCCCAGGCGGAAAGCCGCGCCATGGCAGCGAAGGCATGGACTGGATCAAGACCCGTGACCGGCTCGTCCACGATCAAGAGCGCAGGCGCCGCCACCAGTGCGCGCGCCAGCATGGCGCGGGAGAATTCGCCGCCCGAGAGCGTGGTCACGGGCTGGTCCTTGCGCGCGGACAGATCGTGCTCGTCCAGGGCTTGCGCGATCGCACCCTGAAACGCTTCCGGCAAAGGTCCCAGCGCCGGCAAATGCGCCGTGAGGCCCAGGGCCACCAGCCGCTCCACCGACAAGGGCCATTCGCAGACAGGATTTTGCGGCAGATAGGCGCGCGTCTGGGCCAGTTTGCGGCGCGCAAGACGCTTGAGCGGCATGCCGTCAAGACTCACTTCACCCGCGCTGGGCCTGATGAGACCCGCCAGCGCCGCCAGCAGGGTGGATTTGCCTGCGCCATTGGGTCCGATCACGGCGACGAACTCGCCGGGCCCGGCCATCAGCGACACATCGCTGAGGATGGCGCGGCGGGCTTTGTGCACGCTGAGATGCTCGGCCAGCAGAACGCTCACGGCGCGGTCCTTTTCAGCCGGACCACCAGCCAGAAAAAGAACGGCGTGCCCACCAGGCTGGTGAAGACGCCCAGCTTCAATTCCGGCCCCAGGTGAATCAGCCGGGCGGCGATATCGGCGACCAAAAGCAACAACGCCCCGCCCAAAGTTGCGGGCAAAAGAATCCGGCTGGGCTGATGGCCGACAAAAGGCCGCGCCAGATGGGGCGCCACCAGACCGATGAAGCCGATCGCCCCGGTCACGGACGTCGCGGCGCCCACCGCCAACGCCGTGCCGGCGATGGCGGCGATGCGTAAGCGCGTGAGATCGATGCCCAAGCTTTCGGCCTGGGTCTCGCCCAAAGTGAGCGCATCCAGCGCGCGCCCCGTGGTGGCGAGAGCCGCACATCCCACCAGCACAAAAGGAAGGATCAGCCAGACCTGATTCCAGCTTTTGTCCGCCAGCGAACCCAGGAGCCAATTCATGATCTCATAAGCCGCATAAGGATTGGGTGCGAAATTGAGCGCCAGCGCGATCCCCGCCGCGGTCAGGCTCGAAACGGCCGCGCCTGCCAGCACCAGGGTGATGGTGCCGCCGCCCTGTCCCAGGCCGAAGGTCAAGCCACACGCCGCCAGCGCGCCAATCAAACCCAAGAGCGGGCCGCCCATGCCGCCAATCAACGTGATGCCGAAATAGATCGCCAGCACAGCGCCCAGCGCCGCACCGGTCGAAACGCCCAAGAGACCCGGCTCGGCCAGGGGATTGCGGGTGAGGCCCTGCAACACCGCGCCGGAAAGGCCCAGGCTCGCGCCCACCAAAAGCGCCAGCACGCTGCGCGGCAGGCGCAGATCGGTGACGATCAGCCGCGCCAGGTCATTATGCGCACCGATGATCTCCTGCGGCGAAAGCCAGACCCGTCCCGCCAGCAGCGAAAGCACAAAGGCAACGGCCAAGAGCAGCGCCAGCGCTATCGACAATCCCTTCACGGCACCCCGCCCGGCTTGGCCATCGTCTGCATCAATTGCCCGCGCAGCTTGAGCGCGGCGTCGGCGCTTTGCGGCGTCCCGCAGCCGAAATAGGCGGCCGGATAGACGATCCGGCGATTCGCGAACAGTTTCATCAGCAGCGGATGATCGTCCTGATCGCGGCGCAAAGATGGTGTGTCGATGTAATCGTCGGCGAAAGCCAGGACGTCAGGCCGCGCCGCAATCAGGCTCTCGACATCATAATAACTGTCGTGTGCCGCGATATTTCTTCCGCCGGCAACGTCCAGCACCGCATTGAACAAAGTATCGCCCCCCGGCACGAAGCCGCCTCCGCCCCAGCCCACGACGCGGATCGCCTGCTTGGGTTTGCCCGCCGCCAGTTCGCGCAAAGTGGCATCCATGCGGGCGATCCATTGTTCGGCGCGCGGCCTTTCCCCGATCGCATCGCCCACTTCCCTGGTCACCGCGCGGATCTGCTCGAAATTCTGGGCTTGCGGCACTTCCAGGAAACGGATGCCGCTTTTTTCCAGAAGCGCCTGCATGTCCGTCGAGGCATAGGTCAGGGTGAGCACCAGGTCGGGCCTGTCCGCCAATATCTCCTCGGCGCTGTTGTGATTGACGGGAAGATGCTGGGCCTCAGGCCATAATTTCAGCGCCGCTTTTTCGCGCGACAGATAGCTGATGGAGGCGATGCGCGACGGCGGCGCCAAATCCATCAGCAGCTCATCGGTGCAAACCGTGAGCGACATGATCCGCCGCGGCGGCGGTAAAGTGGGCGGCGCGGCCATCGCCTGCCCCATACCAAGAAGCAAAAGAAGCGCCGCGCCGATCCCGCGTTTCATTCAGAGATTGACCTTGAGACCGGCATAGAAAGCCCGACCCGGCCGCAGGAAACCCACCGGGTCCTGATAACTCTTGTCGAACAGATTGCTCATGCGCGCCGTCACCGCCAGATTTTCGGTCACGGCATAGCTGGCTGCAAGATCGGCCGTCCAATAGGGATGGGCATTGAGCCGGGAAACGGAAAAGTCCCGGCTGCCGTCGATCCAACCGCCGACATAGAGTAATTGCGCATCGAGATTGAGCGCCTCCATCGCCTGCCAGCGCGCTTCGCCGCTGATCTTGTTCCTGGGCCGGCGCACCAGTTCCTGATGCAGATCGGCATCCTCCGCTTCGGTGTAGGTATAGTCGGCGCGGAGCTTGAGGCTGTCGAGCGGTTGCCAGGCCAGATAGCTCTCGAACCCTTGTGTGCGGGCGCGGCCGATATTGACGTCATTCTCGAAAGTGACCGGATTGGTCTCGATCAGGTTCTTGATGTCGTTGTGAAACCAGGTGACGCCGCCTTCCACCCCGAACAGTTTCTGGTCCACCCCCACGTCATACCCGGTGCTGGCCTCGGGCTTGAGATGGGGATTGGCGAAGAAAAAGAAGGCGGGAAAGCTCTCGAACAATTGCTCCAGCGACGGCGCCTTGAAGCCGGTGCCATAGCTTGCGTGAATCCGCGTGCCCGTGGCGGAAATGGCGGCCATGGGTGCCACGTGCCAGGTCACATGACCGCCATAGCGGCTGTTATCATCGCCGCGAATGCTCACACTGTTGTTGATGTCCACGCCCCCGATCACATCCGGCAGGCTGGATTGCAGTTCGCCATAGCCGGCATTGGTGGTGACGCCCGCGGAGATAGGAATATGGATGGCGTCGCGGATGGTTGTGGCGCCCAAGACGATCGTTTCCCCCTTGGCGATGGGCAGGCTGCCCTGCCAGTCCACCGCGATGCGGTCACCCGATGACGGAATCGAGCCATTTTCGGGATCCATGTCGCTGATGACGGTGCTGGAATAGCTCACGCCCAAGGTCTGATCGATCGATCCCCCTACCAGATGGGCGGTACCGCGGCTTTCATGGCTTTGGGTGTAGATGCGGGTTTGGGTGGGGGCCGGAAATGCCAGGAACGTCAGGGGATCGAAGGCGTCGCCGGTGATGCGGCCCAAACTGTCGCTTGCCCGGCCGACAAAGCCCAGATCGAAATCATCGTTGACGTCATAACCGAGCTTGGTCGAGGCGGTGATACTGTCGAAATAATCGTCATGCCGCTTCTCGCCCGCCGGCAAAAGATCAAGCGGCGTCACCGGCGTGGCGCCGGCATGCAGATGCGAGAGCGTGGCGCGGTAGTGGAAATGGTCGTCTGATCCACTCACCGTCGCGTCCTGGTCGAAGGTGTCGAAACTTCCTCCCTCGACACTGCCGGACACGGACATAGGGCCGTTGCCGTCCTTGGTGATGACGTTGATCACCCCACCGATGGCGTCCGAGCCGTAAAGGCCGGACTGCGGCCCCCGCAGCACTTCCACCCGGGCGATGTCGGCCACGTCGAATTTGCCGAAATCGAACGCGCCGTTGGGGCTGGAGGGATCCGATACGTCCATGCCGTCCAGCAGCACTTTCACATGGTTGGAGTTCGTACCCCGCATGAAGATCGCGGCCTGGCCGCCCTCGCCGCCGGTCTGGACCAGATTGAGGCCGGGTACGTCGGCCAAGACATCCGGCAACGAGCGGTCCTGGCGCCCGGCGATCTCGGAGGCGCCGATCACAGTGATGGCGCTTGCCACCTGATCGATCGGCGTGGCGATACGCGTGGCCGTCACCACCACGCTTTCCGGCGGCACGGTAAGGTCACTCTCGCTTTGCGCGAGCGCGGGAAAAGCGAATGAAGCCAAAGCGGCACTGGATAGAAGAGCAAGTTTCAACATGGCGTCCCCAATGGGTTAGGGAGCCGACGCGATTGATGGATTTTGAAATTTGGCCACGCCGCGACGACTCCGGTCTTGTCGCCACGACGGTTCACCCCGTAATTCCCGGCACACCCCGGCCGAAAACTGGACGACAGCACCAGGCAGGTTTCCTGGCTTCCGGGTTGACGCGTTTCGCCCACCTTCCCGATCCGAAAAACGCAAATGGATCAGTGGTACTACGGACGAAAGCTCGCCGGTTACAGTTGCGGGGGCAGCCGCGGCCTACACCGCGTTCCCTACACCTGGTGCCTAAGGCAGAGCTTTGCGCTTTCGTGAGGGCGAATTCAACCCCGCTATCAGGAGTGGAATTCGAACGCCTTTGGCTTCTCCTGGCGGCTACCCGACGCCCATGCTTTGGGCTAGGCTCGCGCCCTTTCCAGGATCGAGGATGAGAGCCATGCCGCTGCAGATCGACGACGTCGCGCCCAATTTCACCGCCGAAACCACCGAAGGGAAAATCAATTTCTACGACTGGGCCGGCGATCATTGGGTGGTGCTCTTCTCCCACCCCAAGGATTTCACCCCGGTCTGCACCACCGAATTGGGCGCGGTCGCCAGGCTCAAGCCGGAATTCGACAAGCGCGGTGTCAAGGTGATCGGGCTTTCGGTCGATCCGGTCGAAAATCATTCCAAATGGTCCAAGGACATCGAAGAGACCCAAGGTACTGCGCCCAACTACCCGATGATCGGCGACACCGATCTCAAAGTCTCCAAGCTCTATGGCATGCTGCCGGCGGACACGGCCGGCACCTCGGAGGGGCGCACCCCGGCCAACAACGCCACCGTGCGCAACGTCTTCATCATCGGCCCGGACAAGAAGATCAAGCTTTTGATCGTCTATCCCATGACCACGGGCCGGAATTTCGCCGAGATCATCCGGGTGATCGACTCCATGCAGCTCACCAGCCGGCACAAGGTGGCGACGCCGTCCGACTGGAAACAGGGCGAGGACGTGATCATCACCGGCGCGGTGAACGACGAGGACGCCAAGAATCTGTTCCCCGGCTACAAGACCCACAAGCCTTATCTGCGCACCACCAAGCAGCCGGCTTGATCTGAAAAATCCCTCGCGGGAATCCCCCTTTCAGTGACGTTTGAAATACTGGACGTCGCGCTCATGCTTTTCAGCGGCGGCCCTGGTCCTGAACGTGCCCAGATTGCGGCGCTTGCCGGTCTTGGGATTTTTCTTGCGCGAATAGAGTCTATATTCGCCTGACGCGAGCTTGCGGATCATGAGGGCCTCCTAATCGATCCCAATCCCTTTATTCAATCCAAAGACCGCGCTTCCTGTGCCATTCCTCGATCGAGAGTTTGGGATATTCGCGGAATTTCGCGTCACCCCGGCCATAGTCGGGTTTTACCCAACTGGCTTTGTAGCGCAGCATCAGATGCACCTTGGAGGGCGGGGTGGGCAAAGGCGTGTCGATCGCCGAGGCGAAGGGATGCACCAGATCCGGCCATTCGGGATCATAGACCCATAACGCCGTGCCGCAGCCCGAGCAGAAATGGCGCTCGCCGCCCGAGGTGCGGCAATGGCCGTGCTGGTCCTTGATTTCGGCATGGAAGATGCGGATGGCTTTTTGGCCGCGCACCTTGAGGGTCCGGTGATCGCCCATCAGATTGATGGCGAAGCCGCCACCGCCCTGGGTCTTGCGGCAGATGGAGCAATAGCAAAGTTGGTAGGGTTGTGGCGCATGGCTCATCACGCTGAAATGGACCTTGCCGCAGCGGCATGAACCTTTGAGTTTTTTGGGCATGACGCGTTTCCTTTCGCGCACAAGGGAAATGATTTGTGACAGGATCGGGTTCCATGGCCAAGCCTTCCGACTATGGCGTCATCACCTCGACCGTCCCCAACCGCGAGGATGCGCGGCGTATTGCCGATGCGCTCCTGGACGAAAGGCTCGCCGCTTGCGTCCAATTGATGGACATCGAAAGCCATTATGTCTGGAACGGCGAAACCAGGCACGAGCCGGAAGTGATGCTGGTGGCCAAGACCCGCGCCGATCTGTTTCAGCGCGTGATCGCACGCATCAAGGCGCTCCATCCCTACGAGACGCCGGAGATCGCGGCGCAGCAATTCGCCGCCGGATTCGGGCCCTATCTCGACTGGATCGGCGCCGAAACTCGCAGTTAGGGCGCGAAGCCGAAACTGCGTAACAGGAGATAGAGTCCCGCCGCGACCAGCGCCGTGGCCGGCATGGTGAGAATCCAGGCCACCACGATGTCCTTGGCCACGTTCCAGCGCACCGCCGAGACGCGTCTTGCCGCGCCCACCCCCACGATCGCGCCGGTGATGGTGTGGGTGGTGGAAACGGGAATGCCCGCAAAGGTGGCGAGAAACAGCGTGATGGAGCCGGCGGTTTCGGCGCAGACCCCTTGCACCGGAGTCAAATGGGTGATGCGCGAGCCCATGGTGCGCACGATCCGCCAGCCGCCCAAAAGCGTACCCAGGCCCATCGCCGCCTGGCAGGCCAACACCACCCAGAACGGGACATAGAAATGCCCGCCCTCCAGGCCGTGGGCAAAAAGAAGCACGGCGATGATGCCCATGGTCTTTTGCGCATCATTGCCGCCATGGCCCAGCGAATAGGCGGAAGCTGAGAGAAATTGCACCTGACGGAAGATGCGATCGGCCCTGAAAGGCGAGACCCGGACGAACAGCCACGACACCGCCAGCACCAATACCAGCGCCAGGACAAAGCCGGTGACTGGCGAAATCACGATCGCGGCGATGGTCTTGCCCAGGCCATTCCATACGATCACATGCCAGCCGGCCTTGCACACTCCTGCTCCCACCAGGCCGCCGATCAGGGCGTGGCTGGAGGACGAAGGAATGCCCACCAGCCAGGTGACGATGTTCCAGATGATGGCGCCCAGAAGCGCCGCCAGGATCACCGCGTCGCCGACGATGGCGGGCGTGATGATGCCCGTGCCGATGGTGTTGGCGACCTGCGAGCCGAATACGGCAAAGGCGATGAAATTGAAAAAGGCGGCCCATGCCACCGCATAGCGCGGCGCCAGCACCCGGGTGGAGACGATGGTGGCGATCGAGTTGGCGGCGTCATGCAGGCCATTGAGGAAATCGAAGGCCAGCGCCACCGCGATCAGAAAGATGACAAGGCCGGTCATACCTGCTCGACGACGATGCCGCTGATGCGGTTGGCGACATCCTCGAAACGGTCCACCACTTTTTCCAGATGATCGTAGATCTCATTGCCGACGATGAAGTCCATCGCGTCGCCGCCGCGATGGGCCAGAAACAAGGCGCGGATGCCGGCATCGTTGAGTTCGTCGGCCTGTTCCTCCAGGCGGGTGATTTCCTCGGTGATAGCGTTGATGCGGCCCACATTCTCGCGCATCGAGGCCAAGAGACCCACCGCCTCCACCGTCAATTCGGCCGCGCGCAGGATGATGTCGCCCATCTGGCGCATATGTGGCTGGAAGTCCCGCACCTGAAACAGCGTGATCGCCTTGGCGGTCTTTTGCATCTGGTCGATGGAATCGTCGAGCAGACCGATCAGGTCGATGATGTCGCTTCGGTCGAACGGCGTGATGAAGGTGCGCCTCACCCGGATCAGGACTTCGCGGGCGATGCCATCGGCGTCATTCTCATGGGCGACGATGCGCCGGCAGGCTTCCGGCACGCCGGCGCCGCCTTCGAGCAGATCGCGCAGCGCCAGCGCGCCCTCCACCAGCGTGCGGGCATGGCGGTCGAACAGGGCGAAGAATTTTTCCTCGCGCGGCATCAGCGCCTGGAAAAACCGCAGCATGCTTCCTCAATTGGTCTGGACGCGCGCCTGCTTGCATTGCCGTTCGGCCAAAATCAAGCGTGGTCCGCGCGGGTATCAGCGGGAATGGATTTTGCTATTATATAGCTCTATGGGGAGGCTTGAGGCTCCAGCCTGCGTCTTCTTTTGTTTACCGTTCACAATCAGTGGCTTAGATGATAGTGCTGATCGATAATTATGACAGTTTCACCTACAATCTCTTCCATTTCCTGGGTGAATTGGGGGCGGAGGTGCGGGTGGAACGCAATGATGCGCTGACAAGCGATCAGATTTTGGCGCTCGGTCCCCAAGGTATTGTGCTTTCGCCGGGGCCCTGTACTCCCAATGAAGCCGGCATCTGCCTGGAGTTGATCGAGAAGGCTGACGGAAGCGTGCCCATCCTGGGCGTGTGCCTGGGCCATCAGGCGATCGGCCAGGCCTATGGCGCAAAAGTGGTGCGCGCGCCTGAGCCCATGCACGGCAAGCTCTCGACGGTGCATCACACCGGCAAGTCCGTGTTCCGCGGCCTCAACAATGATTTCAAGGCGACACGCTATCATTCCCTCACCATCGCCCCCGACAGCATGCCGAAGGCCCTGGAAGTCACCGCGACCAGCGAAGACGGCGTGATCCAGGGGGTGATGCACAGAAGCCATCCCGTCCATGGCGTGCAATTCCATCCCGAAAGTATTGCCTCCGAGAACGGCCACGCCCTGCTTGCCAATTTCCTTAGCATGACCCAATGAGCGCGATTGCCGACCTCGCGCGCGTCAAGGACCATCCCCTGAGCGCGGATGAAGCGGCGCGCGCGTTCGGCCAATTGTTGAGCGGGCGCGCCACCGAAGACGAAATCCTCGCCTTCCTGATCGCGCTGTCGGCGAGGAAGCCTTCCACGGCGGAATTCGTAGGCGCGGTCGCGGCCATGAAAGCGCAGATGCGCGGGATCACCGCACCGCCCATGGCGATCGATCTGTGTGGCACGGGCGGCGATGGCTTGGGCACGCTCAACATTTCGACGGCGGTGTCTTTCGTCGTGGCGGCGGCCGGGGTGCCAGTGGCCAAGCACGGCAACCGTTCCATGTCGTCGAAAAGCGGCGCCGCCGACATACTGGAAGCTTTAGGCGTGAAGATCGATCTGGAGCCGAGCATCGCGGAACGGACCTTGCGCGAGATCGGGATCGTTTTTCTGTTCGCCCAGACCCATCACCCGGCCATGCGCCATGTCGCCAAGGCCCGCCAGGCGATCGGCAAGCGCACCATCTTCAATCTGTTGGGCCCGCTCGCCAACCCCGCGGGTGTGAAACGGCAACTGGTGGGCGTCTTCGCCGAGGAATGGCTGCTGCCCTATGCGGAGGCGCTTCGTGCGCTGGGCTGCGAACGCGCCATGGTGGTGCATGGCAAGGACGGACTGGACGAACTCACCACCACCGACCTCACCAATGCCGTGAACCTGGAAAACGGCGCGATCACAGAGGCCAAAATCGCGCCCGAGGATGCCGGCCTGACCCGATCCAGCCTCCAGGCACTGAAGGGCGGCGGCGCAGGGGAAAATGCCCGGGCCCTTCGGGCGCTGTTTGAGGGCGAAAAAAGCGCCTATCGCGACGTGGTCGTGCTCAATGCCGCGGCCGCCCTGATGGTGGCCGGGCGCGCGGGCGATATAATGGCCGGTGCTAGCCTAGCGCGGGACTTGCTGGACAGCGGCGCGGCAAAGGACAAGCTGGAGCAGTTGGTGAAAGCGTCGAACAACGCATGAGCATCCTCGACAAGATCTTCGCCTATAAGAAAGAGGAAGTGGCGGCCTCCAAGGCCAAGCTCAAGCTGGCGGAAGTGGAAGCGCGCGCCAAGGACGCCGATCCGGTGCGCGGCTTCCGCGCGGCGTTGGAAGCCAAAAAAGAATCCGGGGAATTCGGCCTGATCGCGGAGATCAAGAAGGCAAGCCCCTCCAAAGGCCTGATCCGCGCCGATTTCGATGTACCCGAGATCGCCATGGCCTATGAGGCGGGCGGTGCGGCCTGCCTTTCCGTGCTCACCGACACGCCGTCCTTCCAGGGCGCGCCGGAATTCCTCACCACCGCGCGCGAGGCCACCCGCCTGCCGGTGCTGCGCAAGGATTTCATGCTGGAGACTTATCAGGTGGCCGAAGCCCGCAGTTGGGGCGCCGATGCCATCCTGATCATTCTGGCGATGGTGAATGACGGCACTGCGCGCGTGCTGATCGAAGAGGCGGAGCGGTTCGGCATGGATGTGCTGGTCGAGGTCCATGATGAAAGCGAACTCGAACGCGCGGCCGGGCTGGAAGCGCGCCTGATCGGCATCAACAACCGCAATCTCAAGACCTTCGTCACCGACTTGAACGTGACGCAGAGGCTGGCACCCCAAGCGCCCAGGGAGGCGCATCTGGTGGCGGAAAGCGGGCTGTCCGCGCCTGCCGATTTGAAACGGCTGGCGCAGGTCCATGTCACCTCGGTGCTGATCGGCGAAAGCTTGATGCGGCAGAAGGATGTGGAAGCGGCGACACGGCGGCTCCTGGGCGACGGTTTCCGGCAATGAGCAAGCTTTCGCACCTCGACGCCAAAGGCCAGGCCCATATGGTGGACGTCTCGGGCAAGCCGGTGACCGCGCGCGAGGCCACCGCGGAAGCGGTCGTGATGCTTTCGCAAGAAGCGTTCGCCGCCGTCATGGACGGCACCGCGCCCAAAGGCGACGTGCTCGCCGCCGCCCGCATCGCCGGCATCATGGCGGCCAAGCGCGTGCC
>Ga0134128_10009368_pt1 | contig 11747 bp, 10 predicted proteins | sample KB31754_FD_96462 | JGI IMG/M metagenome (GOLD analysis project Ga0134128, IMG submission 96462) | Terrestrial soil microbial communities with excess Nitrogen fertilizer from Kellogg Biological Station, Michigan, USA - KB3-175-4 | ecosystem: Environmental > Terrestrial > Soil > Unclassified ...
TGATTTTGCCTATCACTGGCCGCTTGCTCCGGATCCTTATCCTCCCACGGGGCTGGCCATCCTCCGTTCTGGAACATTAGGTGCGGAAAGTCGCACCCACAATGTGAAGTTGAACGAACGTATTGAACCACTGGCAAGGTGAAATAGGTTCTTACAGCAGTCTCGTTCTCGGCGAGATCGCGCACGCTGAGGTCAGGTAATACCTGATTCCATGGCTTCCGAGGAATCGGCTTAATGGTTCCCGCATAAAGGTTGAAGCACATACTCCCATTCTACTAAGGCTTCACGGTTTCTTGACTGAACTACGCGCTCGGCGCCAGTTGCTTGACGGTCGGCGACTCGCCGCCCAGCCAATCCGGATTCTTGGCCGTCGAGTCGAAGTGGGATGAGGTCTTAAACAGCTCATATTTTCCTGCCATCGCAACCGCTTTCGTCCTGGCGAGCAGTTGCGCCACCTGCTCCTGAGTCATAGGCTTGAAAGTCCTGGCGGCCTCAAATGCCTGGTCAAGAATTTCCGGCTTATCGATGCCCGTGATTACAACCGAAGTCGGCAGGCTCAGCGCGTAGTGCAAACATTCAACCGGCGACACGACCTTGCTCTTCAAAATGACGCTGTCTCCCATCGACTTCATGCCCAGCACGCCGATTTTCTCCCTTACCAATTCCGGTAGTACCATGTGCGCGAAACTTCGAAAATGCGCGTCCATGACATTCAAAGGCATCTGCACGGTGTCGAAATGGAAACCGTGTTCGGCCGCGACTTTCAGCGTGTACAGATGAATATGCGGATCCTTATGGCCTGTGAATCCGATGTAGCGAATTTTTCCGGCTTTGCGAGCCTCGAGGAGTGCCTCGTTGGCCCCGCCTTCAGCAAAGATGCGATCTGGATCATCGAAGCGAATCACTTCATGATGCTGCACCAGGTCAATACGGTCCGTCTGTAACCTCTTCAGAGAAGTCTCAAGCTGTTGCGCCGCTGACTCTTTGGTTCGGCCATCGATTTTCGTCATCACAAAAACCTTCTGGCGATATCCATCTTTCAGCGCCTTGCCCATCCGTAGTTCACTCTGGCCTTCGTTGTAGTCCCAACTGTTGTCCATGAAGGTGATGCCGCGATCGATGGCCGAGCGTATCAGCCGAATGCTCTGTTCGTCCGTGAGTCCATGCTGGCCGATGTGAAACCCTCCCATGCCGATCGCCGACACCTGCTCACCTGTGCGTCCCAGCGTGCGATACAACATTTCGCCTTTCCGAGTGCCTGGCATTGTGGTCAGCGGGACTCGGTCCGTACCCTCATGCGTCATTGCATCTTTCTCCTGCGTAGCTCTCGATTGCGTCTGCGCCAGTGCTGCGGAAACGGCACTGCCTGCGCTACAAATTCCACCAGTTTTGAGGAAATCCCGGCGTTTCATGCAACCTTCTCTGGATTCTAATTGCAGCCTTGAGATGTGAATCCAGACGTCGTCGTTGCCGCAGGAAGATGTTCAAACGCAAATACGAGAATATGTACAAAGCGGCTTAGTCTCCATCTGGGCTGCTCGCCAGAAATCCGTTCGCCTCTTCTGCCACCGCCACAATTCCCTCGGGTAAACTTCCCCGGTTATATTCCGCCATGCGGTTTTTCCACTTCAGGAAATCAGTGATGGACTGTGGCTCAATTCGCACCTCCACGCGCCGCAGGCTCGCGAGCAATAGGTTCATTTCGTAGCGAAATCCTCTGCCGGACCGCATCTTACCCGCGGAAGGTTGCATGAGTTCGATTTCCCTGCCACGCAATTCCAGCAGCCCCCACCCCGAAGGCAGTTCGCCCGGCTTCAGCAAGCCAGCCGGAGCCAGATAGAAGCGTTCGCATCCCATGGCAGTTTCGGGCTTTTGCCGAAACGTTTTATCGCGATCCGCCAGAAAATCCGCCCGCGAGATCTTGCATTCCACGACCACCGAATGGCATCCTCGTTTCCATCCGATTGCGTCCGGAGTCTCACCGCTCGCACAACTCTGCTCGGACAACACCAAACCGCAGCCATAGCTGCGCAGCCAATTCACCGCCCTCGAAACCAGCTTTCCGTGCGTCATGCAACTAGGTTCGCCTGCGGGGCCGCGATAGCAAAGTAACTTCGAGGTGTCTCTCCAGCGCTCGGTCCATCTTCACCCAAACCGGTAATTGCGATATTCCGCCAACCTTGTCACACTGATACATTGAACGTCCTCGCATTCACATTCCTGCTATGGATCGGCTCTCTGTTCGCCGGATTCCTTGGCGCCCTCACCGGACTTGGTGGCGGCGTAGTACTGGTACCGCTGCTCACCATCTTCTTCCACGTGGATCTGCGCTATGCCATCGGCGCCTCGTTGGTGTCTGTGATCGCGACCTCTTCCGGCTCAGCGGCGGCGTATTTGAAAGAGGGCTTCTCCAACATACGGATCGGTATGTTCCTCGAAATAGCTACCACCCTGGGCGCGCTCCTGGGAGCGTATCTCACCGCGAAAGTGCCGGCCAGCGTGATTGCCATTATCTTCGGCGTCGTGCTCCTCTATTCGGCCTACATGTCTCGACGCACCCGTCCCCGCGAGCTGGCCGTTCAAGCGCCGGATCCAATTGCCACCAAACTCAAAATGAACAGCAGTTTCCCAGACACTTCGGGCCTGCGGCATTACAACGTTTATCGCGTCCCTGCAGGGTTCGGGGTCATGTTCGGGGCTGGCGCGCTTTCAGGATTGCTGGGCATCGGTTCAGGCGCGCTCAAAGTAGTTGCGATGGATCAATCGATGAAGATACCCTTCAAGGTCTCGACCACCACCAGCAACTTTATGATCGGCGTTACAGCCGCCGCCAGTGCGGGTGTGTATCTGAGCCGCGGGTACATTGACCCGTCTCTTGCTATGCCTGTGATGTTGGGCGTTCTGATTGGCTCACTGATGGGAACACGCGTTCTGGTAAAAACCAAAACCAAGAGTCTGCGGCTTGTATTCAGTATTGTGATCGTCCTGTTGGGCGTAGAAATGTTGATCAAAGGAATCGGTGGCAAATTCTGATGAATCCTCCAGATACTCACAAACTTTCGCCCAGCGAAATGGAGTGGTACGAAGAGCAGGTAGAGAACACCATAGCCCAGCTTCTGCGCGGCGGCGTGCTGCTGGCGGCACTGGTGGTGATCGTCGGCGCCGTCCTGTACCTGGGCTCATCGCCGCTGGCGCGTGTAAGCTATCGTACCTTCCAGGGCGAACCTGAACACTTGAAGTCTGTGCACGGAATTGTGCGTTCGGCTTTTGCCGGTCAGGCCCGTAGCATCATGCAACTGGGATTGCTGCTGCTTATTGCCACCCCAATCGCGCGGGTTATCTTTTCTGTTTTTGCTTTCGCCATCGAGGGCGACCGCATGTACGTCATTTTTACCCTGATCGTTCTCAGCGTCCTTCTTTATAGCTTATTCGGATCGTTCCTTGTGGCTTAACGCCTGGATGTACGCTTCCGCAAAGTGATGAGCGTAATTTCCGGTGGGCAGTTAATGCGAATGGGGGCGCGGATCGTTCCAATCCCGATATTTGTATACAGAGTCAAATTGCCCACCTGATGCAAGCCGCGGGGATATCTGCGCGCCATCGGCGGCAACCACGGCGCGCCGATTCCGGGAATCCAGATCTGGCCGCCGTGGGAATGCCCTGAAAGTTGAAGGTCAACCGGGCTGAGTGATGCGTCATCGGCAAAATCCGGTTCGTGCGCAAGCAGGATCGTCGTCTCTTTCTCTGAAATGTTTGCCAGAGTTGCGCTCATGTCGGGCCTTCCCCGCAGCAGATCGTCAATTCCGGCGAGCCACATCCGATCCCGTCCGCGCTCAATGGCAACCGACTGATTCCGCAGCACCGTAATATTCGCACTTTCAAGCGCCCGCACGACGTGGTCGGGGGACGCGATTGCGTCATGATTTCCAAGGATTGCATATTTGGGGGCTTGCAGTTCGTGCAGGAGAGCGGCACACGGTTCAACAGTCGCAGCCGCCGCACGCAGTGATGCTGGCCGCTCCAAAATCGGAACCGTCACAAAATCGCCAGTCAGTGCTATGAGGTCGGGACGAAGGTCGTTAACGACCGCAACCGATTTCCGGATAGGAATCGCCGAGAAATGTTCGTCGTAATGGAAGTCGCTCAACTGAACCAGACGAAAACCATCAAACGCTTCAGGAAGCCGGGCCAGCGGTATCTCGATTTCTACCAGATGCGGATGGTTCGATTGCACGAAACCGTCCGTGCCCAAGGTAGCAACACCGGCAGCGGCGGCTCCGGCAAGTAAGAATTTTCTGCGGCTGAGAATTGGCAAGAATGAGTAAGAATAAAGACTGCAACAATTTTACTGTAATCCTGCGTCAGTCGCGTTTCGCCTCTCCTTAGCTGGAGAATATATTCGCAAATACAACATGAAGAGCACGACTGCGACGTTCACCAGGAACACGGCGGCATGAATGAGAGACGGCCTGTGCGCCAGGAGCCTGATCTCAATCGGCAGATAAAGCGCTCCCGATATCAGCGCAATCCATTCCGCCCAGGGGCGGGCCCGCCAGAGACCGATTGCCTCGGCAAAACGCAGTCCGGAATATGCGCAAGCCAGCGCAATCACGTGCCATACAGTTATGTCGCTTAACTTGTCTGCGAGACTAAAGAGCAGTCGCGCGAATTGATGGTCGGGGCTGATATGGAGAAAATCAAGAAATGCTCCGGCTACGTCCGAGGGGTCAATCCAGTAGAGGCTTACCGCCGCCGCCAGAACTACAGCCCCCTTGGCGAATTCCAGCAAAGCCACGCTTCGCAGGGCTTGCAGGCGGGCGCGATGCTCTGTGCTGCCGGGAACCAGGCTGATTTTGCTTGAGAACATTAAGCGTTCTTCACGGAATAGCGAACACTGGCACGCAGTTCATCAACCACCTCCTGTGCAGCTTTGCGCGCGGCCGCTTGCTGGGTTACATCGAAGGAGATTGCCCCGACGCGCGCATGTCCCCCGCCGCCGTAGCGTTCACACACTTTAGCGAGGTTCACCAGCGGTGGCGAAGGTGCCCACGGATTTGAGCCTACCGACACTTTCACGCGGAAGCTGCTCTTGCTCAGGCCCACGCTGTAGATCGACTCGGGATGCAGATAATACGGCACAAATTTGTTATAGCCCTCCAGTTCGCGGTCGGTCACGTCAAAGAAAAGCGTTCCATCTTTGCATTCTGTGCGTTCGCGCAACAAACCCATCGAACCCCGGTGTCGGGCCAGTAGCGGCGGCAACAAAGGCGCGACCAGTGGCGTGCTGACAACTTCGGCTAACGGCTTCGTAGCGAGCAAAGGGATCAGTTTCGGAAGAAATTCAGGGTCCTGCGTCGATTCAATGACCATGGTCAACTGCATTGCCGGCGCTTTCATCTCCACCGCCGTCTGCGCATCCGGATACAAAGCTCCGTCGATGATGTCGGTCCAATGGACCAGTTCGGCTACCGGTGCGGTATTAAATCCGAAGCGCTGCTCGGCGGTCATCGCAATGAAACTCGTACAGGACTTGAAACTCGGATCGTAGAACTTGCAATTGCTCTGGTCCTGCTCGAAGTGGGCCGCATCCGCAGGACTCAAGAATGCGCTCTCGTGATGATCAAACCACCAGGTAATTCTTGGGGAGCTCGAGTACTTGAAATCCACAATGGCATTCTCATCGCCATCAAAGTCAGCCTCATTGAACAGGGACCCGGCACGATGCAGCAATCCCGAATAAACGAACTGGCAATCACTGCGAATCCGCTCGCCATAGAAGCGGGAAAACAGCGCCGCGGATGAGGCCCCGTCGAAACAGCGGTCATGGTAGAAGACTTTTACCTTCAAGAGCTTCCCTTCTGATATTCCTTAGTTCGCCAAACCAGCAGCGATACGTCCCAACCACGGCAGTTCGTAAGCCTCACCCTGTACGGCCTTTATCACCAGGACCAGCCACAGGAAAACAATCGCAAGAAACACCAGTCCCACCGTCAGCGTCGCCAAAAGAAGGCCGACACCGGCAAAAATCGAGAAAAGAGCAAACAAGCCCCGCATGAGCCCAGCAAGAATAACAGTCAGGATCGCAAAAAAGACCGACTGCCACGAATGAAATTTGACAAACCGGCTGGCCTGAACTGAGGGCAATGCCAGGAAAAGAATAGCCGGCAGCAAACCGAAATATGACAAAGCCCCAAGCAAAGCGTCGCGCCTGCTGGCCGTCCTTTCAAACGCAACCCCTTCCTCGTCGCCAGCTTGTACCGAGCGACCGCATCCAGGACAAAACGCGCTAATGTTGGGCATTTCAGCGGAACAGTGCGGGCAGATCATGCGGGCTTTCGGAATGATAATTGGGAACGCCGCGCATGCCAAATCGAGGACGGGGAAAATGAAGTCTTGAACCGGATTTTTTCCCTACAGAGCCTTTCATGCAGGCTGTTCATGCTTCGATACTGTCCATTGTCATATGCGAGCCAGAGACCTACAATCTACTGTCTTCATGAGCACTTATACGTTTTCAGATATTGAGTCGCCAAGTTCGCGCTCCAACGTTTGGCGCATTTTTGGATTGTGGGCACTCGGTCTGGCGATCATTCTGCTCGTATTACTCGCGTGGTTTATGAGCATCGCTCGTGCCGCGTTGCCTGAACTGGATGGTTCTGTTTCGGTGCCTGGACTGTCCGCGCCCGTCAGTGTGACTCGCAATAGCCAGGGCGTTCCCACGATTGAAGCCGCTAATCTCGACGACCTTTTTTTCGCCCAGGGGTACGTCACCGCCCAGGACCGGCTGTTTCAAATGGATCTGATGCGCCGGGCGGCAGCGGCCGAGCTTTCAGAAGTAGTGGGCGAGGTTGCCCTGAAACACGATCGCCAGCAACGGATTCTCGGCATTCGCGCTGCTGCAGAAAAAGGAATTGCTGCGATTACTCCTGAAGATCGCCAGCAGTTCAATGCTTACGCGCAAGGTGTGAACGCATTCATCAAGTGGCACGGCGAGCGATTGCCCCTGGAATTTCGACTATTGCACTACACGCCTCGTCCCTGGAACGTGCAGGATTCCCTGATGATTGCCTATCAGATGGTTCAGACGTTGAGCACATCGCCGCGTGATGCATTAACCCGCGAAAGAATCTTGGCCAAACTCGGACCTGAATTGACCTCCGACCTCTACGTAAATACTTCCTGGCGCGACCATCCGCCCGGAGCCGACCCTCCAACGCCGGAACCCCTTCCGCCAGTCTCAGATAAATCTTCGCGGACTGCTGTCATATTTGCGTCTCCGCACAGAATAACTGAACTATTGTGGCAGCCGTGGCTGGAGCCGTTCTTTCGCAACGGGAATTTTCCAATTGGTTCCAACAATTGGGTGGTTTCCGGCGCTCACACGGTCACTGGAAAACCATTGCTCTCGAATGACATGCACCTCGGCCATCAAATGCCTAATTTGTGGTATGAGGCGCACCTGCGCTCTGGAAGTTTCGACGTCGCAGGGGTAACGCTGCCGGGCTATCCCTACGTGATTGTTGGCCATAACCAGCGCGTGGCTTGGGGATTCACAAATGTCGGTCCAACGGTGGAAGATGTATACGTCGAAAAATTCAACGAACTCGGCCAATATCTGACTACCCAGGGCTGGAAGCAGCCGGACACTCGGCACGAGGTGATCAAAATAAAGGGAAAGCCGGATGTCGCACTCGACGTTCAATCCACTCGCCACGGGCCGATTGTGACCGAACTGGAACCGGGAGAGTCTCGAAAAATTGCACTTCGTTGGACTCTCTATGAGGGCATCCGCAGTCCCTTCTTCAAAATTGATTCAGCGCAGACCTGGCAGGAGTTCCGGCACGCATTCTCTGAGCTCGATGCTCCCGCTCAGAACGTGGTTTACGCCGACGTGGATGGCAACATTGGCTATCAAACGACCGGCAAAATTCCTATTAGGGCCTCGGGTGATGGAAGTCTTCCAGTGGACGGCAGCGACAACGCTCACGAGTGGACTGGCTACATTCCGTTCGATAAGCTTCCCAGCGTTTTCAATCCTTCCTCCGGAGTCATCGGAACAGCTAACTCGCGGATCACGCCTGATGGCTATCCCTACTCGGTCAGTATCGAGTGGGAAGCGCCCTGGCGTACTGACAGAATTTATCGCGTGCTGGAGTCTGGTAAGAAGTTTTCGCGTGCCGACATGCTTTCGCTTGAAACTGACACTTCTTCAGAGCTTGATCGATTCATGGCGGACAAGATCGTGGATGCGATTGATCACGCCGGCAATCCTTCGCCGCAGGCACGCAAGGCAGCCAACATCCTGCGGCAATGGAATGGCCAGATGAGCGCTGAATCCGCCGCTCCGACTATCGCTTCAGAAACCAGAGATGAACTGAAACGACTGTTATTAGAATCGAAATTGGGCACCGCCAACGATGACTCGCAACTCAGTTGGAAAAGTTATAAATGGATGCAGGAAACAGTTTGGCTAGAAAATGTGCTTACAACTCAGCCCGCGCGTTGGCTTCCGCAGAATTTCTCCAATTACAACGAATTGATACTGGCAGCAACGGAACACGCCCTCAAAAAAGCCCCGCAGGAATTAGGCTCCTGGCGCTGGGGATCCCAGAATTCACTCACAATCCAGAATCCAATTCTCGGTCAGGTCCCAATTCTGCGGCGTTGGAGCGGAACCGGAACGAACCCTCAATCGGGGAGTGTTTACACAGTAAAAGCTGTTGGGCATGCTCATGGCCCGTCAGAGAGGTTTACTGCCGACATCTCGGATTGGGACATGTCGACCTTGAACACCGTCACCGGACAATCTGGGAATTTTCTGAGCCCGTATTACATGGATCAATGGCAGGCCTGGTACACGGGATATACATTCGCGCTTCAGTTTTCCAGGACAGCGGTTGTGAATTCTGCCGCGCACCGTTTGCTGCTAGAACCTAAATAGGTCCGAGAGGCTCTAGAAACCCTGAGTTGCGGAGCAACTCCGTGAAGAGTTTCAGAAATCCACTTGCTTCACATCTACCGCCTGGCCTATCACATTTGGCTGCTGAGGCTTGGTTTCCAGCTTGTCGGTGGTTGTGTCATAAATTCTCAGCCGCCCGCCTTCGCACACATACACCACATTCCGATTTGTAATGGGCTCGATGCCAGTGACGTCCCCCTGATCGGGAGGCACAACGACCGCAGATTGCGCGACACTGCCGGAGGTAGCATCGATAACAGTCAGGCAGCCGCGAATCTCCTTGCCGCCGTTCGGGATGAGCGTCTGATTGATGTTCGTACAGTTGCGGGAACCCACGAATAACTGGTTGTTGAACGACATCTGCATGCGGTCGTGGTAGCCGTCCGGAATGGTGACCGAGGCGGCAGACAAAGTAGCGGTGTTAATAACGCTCAATCGTCCGCACGTTGTTGCCGCCGTCGCTGGCATCGCCCCGCTGCAATCGTTATCGACAGCCAGCTTTGGCGTTCCTGCCACATACAAACTGTTGCCCTTCAGAAGACCGATGGTAGCGGCAGGAACCGGCACGGAATTCACTACGACCGGCGGGTTCTGCGTCATATCAAGAACCGCGACCGCGGTACACAAGCTGAACGTCAGGCAGGGCCCAACTCCGGCTCCTCCGCACTGCGGCCCGCAGTTCATCACGTAGGCCGTGGTTCCACTGGTGTTGAAAACAGCTCCTACCGGACGGTCGAAAGCAACCGTAATTGTGCATACCGCGGTCTGAGTTGAACTGCAAGGAACAATACTCGATCCCGTGCTAACGTCGATGAGGCTCGGGGTGATCAGGGTCGCGGAATCGGAATTGTCGGAGAAAACCAGGATCTGGTTGCTGTTCGGGCTCGCCGCCAGGTAGTGGGCCGCCGGAATGGGTAGAGTCGCAGTCGTCGTCCCCGACGCAACATCAATTCGCAAGACCGCCCCAGCGGACACACCAGTGATCGCCGCGTTTGGAACTGCAACAAAAACAGTGTTGTTGTCGGCAAAGAAAAAGCTTTCCGTGGGACCGGGCAGATTGATGGTGCTGGATAGCGATTCACCCGAGTTGCTGACAACGCCTAGTTTATTGTCCCGAGGGCTGTAAACCAGGGTACGGTCTTTCTTTGGGCTCACCACCATCATGCCTGCGCTGCTCATGTTGGCAGCAAGTGAGCTCAGACCAATCACCGAAACCGAGAGCAGGTCCCTGGTGGCATCCATCACCTGGAGTGCCGGACTACCCCCTCCAACTGCACTGGGGAAAAGCGGATTGGAAACAAAGGCCCGAAAATCTCCGGCGACGATATTGTTAATGGTTGTGTTCCCGTAATTTTGGCTGCATGCAACCGAGATTATCGCGAGCAAAGCACAGAAAACATAACCACTTAAGGTTTTTCCCAAACCTGAAACTCCGCAGAACAGAGAAGGATAGAGTGTTAGATGCGAAGAGCGGATTATATCAGAGGGGCTGGACCAAATTATGTTCACTCCCCTTCAGTGACAACCGCTGCAGGATGATTATCACTGCTGTATTCTCATGAGTATGCCTCGTGATTTCCTTGCCCGGTTGAAGGAAACGGCCATCCTCTGTGATGGTGCCATGGGTACTCTGCTGTATTCCAAGGGCATCTTCATCAACCGCTGTTATGACGAATTGAATCTCTCCCAACCTGACCTGATTCGGGGTATCCACCGCGAATACCTGCAAGCTGGTGCAGAGATCATTGAAACCAACACGTTTGGTGGCAACAACGTCCGCCTGGCTCATCACAGTCTCAGCGACAAAGTTCACGAGATCAATTTTCATGGCGCGCGACTGGCCAAAGAGGCAGCTAAGAGTTTCGACGCCTGGGTCGCCGGCTCGGTCGGGCCGCTCGGCATCCGTATCGAACCGCTGGGCAAAATGTCGTTTGAGGAAGCCCGTACCGCGTTCCGCGACCAGATAGCAGCCCTGCTCGAAGGCGGCGTGGATCTCCTGATGCTTGAGACCTTCGGCTACATCGAGGAGATGCATCAGGCATTTCTCGCAGCGCGTGAACTTGATTCGAAAATACCGATAGTCGCCCAGGTGACGGTTGACGAAGAATCTAATTGCCTTGACGGTTCGACTCCGGAAAATTTCGCTCCTCGCCTCGAAGAGTGGGGGGCGGATGTGATCGGTTGTAATTGCAGCGTGGGACCGGTCGCCATGCTGGAGGCAATTGAGCGGGTACGAGCTGCAACCTCCAGGCCGATTTCTGCGCAACCAAATGCCGGCATCCCCCGTTCGGTTGAAGGCCGAAATATTTATCTGTGCTCGCCAGAGTACATGGCCAGCTACGCCCGCAAATTCGTGGCTGCCGGAGTGCAATTAGTTGGCGGTTGCTGCGGGACCACTCCTGAGCACATCCGCGTCATGAAGTCTGGGTTGCGCGCCGCCCACGCCCGCTTGCGAACTTCAGACGCGCAGGTGAAAACTGAAAGGGCTCCCCGCGCAGTCGCTGCGTTTCCCCTCGAACAACGCTCTCGTCTTGGCGCCAAGATCGCGCGCGGCGAGTTTGTAACGATGGTCGAAATCGTTCCGCCTAAGGGTACCGACATTCAGAAGGAACTCGACGGCGCACGCTTCCTGAAGTCTGTCGGCGTGGATGGAATCAACATCCCTGACAGCCCGCGCGCATCCGCTCGCATGAGTAATCAGGCTTTATCGACGCTGTTGCAACAGCAGGCCGGGATCGAAGCCATTCTCCACTACACCTGCCGCGATCGCAACGTCCTCTGCATTCAA
>Ga0134128_10009369_pt1 | contig 11747 bp, 6 predicted proteins | sample KB31754_FD_96462 | JGI IMG/M metagenome (GOLD analysis project Ga0134128, IMG submission 96462) | Terrestrial soil microbial communities with excess Nitrogen fertilizer from Kellogg Biological Station, Michigan, USA - KB3-175-4 | ecosystem: Environmental > Terrestrial > Soil > Unclassified ...
GATGGGCATCTGCTCGATGGTGAGAATCGAGCCCATGAACGGGCACGAAAGGTCGTTCCAGCCGTGCACGATCATCACGCGCAGCTTGGGGTCGGCGCTGACCGCCTGGCGCAGCTGCGTGACTGAGCCGGATCGCAGGTCCTGATCACGGTTCCAGCTGCCCGCCACGTCATACGACAGCGCGTTGTAACGGGCATCGACTTTCCAGCCGACCGTGTGCGTGATGAAATTGACCATCGCTGTTGTGGTTGGCGCGATGATGCTGGCGAGGATCGGATCGTTTGACTTCTGCTCCGGCGCGTAGGGGAAGGGGTCAAAGGCGGTAACGTTCGAGTCATACACCGAGCCGATCTTACCCTGCTCCCGGTGCACTTCGCGCAGGTAAGCTCCAGTCTCAAGTCGTCCGCCGGAAAACTTCACGAACTGCGGATCGAGGCCTGTCATGTCCGTGACCTTCCTGATCATGGCGTCGGTCGCAGCCTGATCGGAGCGCCCGTGCACCAGCGTGGTCAGATAATCGCCGAGTGTGTAGTCGATGACCGACTTCATTGCCTCGGGCGTGAGTTTGCCTTGTCGTTCCAGATTGGCGGCGGTGATGGACGGCAGCGTAACCAGCCAGGGCAGCGGGGACAAATCGCCGTTCTGCTCAATGGTCGGGTTGAGATATGGCGAGACGAGCACGACCCCATTCATCGCCACACCCAATTGGGATTGCAGGTAGTAGGTGATGCGCGGCCCACGGAATCCGCCGTAGCTTTCGCCAACGAGATACTTTCGGGACTCCAGCCGGTCATTCTTGACGAGCCAGTCATAAATCGCGCGTGACAGGTATTCGATATCCGGCGCAGTGGTGTAGAAGAGCTTCTTTGTCTGCTCGGCGTTCACGAGGGAGCGGCTGAAGCCGGTCCCGATGGGATCGAGGAAGACGAGATCCGTGAAGTCGAGCCAGGTGCCGGGATTGTCGCTGAGCGTAGTCGGGTCAGAGGGACTGTCGCCCTCGTTGCCAATGCCGTTCAGGTGCTTCGGGCCGATGGCGCCGAAGTTCAGGTAGACCGAGGAGGCGCCTGGGCCGCCGTTCAGCGCGAATGTCACCGGCCGATTTGCGCCGTCAACTGTGTAAGCCGTGTAGACCAGTTCGCCGGCTGTCTTACCTTCCGCGTCGCGCACCGGCAGGGTACCGACCGTGACGGTGTAGTTCAGCTTTTTGCCGTCGAGCGTGAGGCTTTGCTGTACATGCGCATCGGGCGGCAATGGAGGCAGCTTGTTGCCGTCTTCCTTCCCGGCGGGTTTGGCCGGGACGGCAGTGGCCTGCGTCGCCTGATCGGCGGGCGCGGTTTTGTGAGGGGAGTTGTCATCGGTCTGCGCGTTGAGTGTGAGGCCGGCCACGGAAAGCCACCCCGCGAGCGCCAGCGCAGAGAAGATGCGACATTCGGGAACTTTCATGGTTATGAGGATATCCCGCTGGTTTGGCAGGCGCGCATGTCGCCGCGCGATGCGTAGAATTCACGGGCCTTTTGGCACCTCGCATGGTAGAGTGCAGCGGAGGAGGGAGGTGACGTGAGCCTTCGCGACTTCATCAGCAAGCAGTTCATCGATGTCATCGAGTGGAACGAACCGGAAGACGGCATCCTCGCGTGGCGGTATCCGATGAGCGATATGGAAATTCAGAACGGCGGCCAGCTCACGGTGCGCGATTCGCAGATGGCGGCGTTCGTGAATGAGGGCAGGATCGCGGACGTGTTTGGCCCGGGGTTGCACACGCTGAGCACGCGAAACCTCCCGGTTCTGACCGATCTGATGAACTGGACCAAGGACTTTAAGTCGCCGTTCAAGTCCGACGTGTATTTCTTTTCGACACGTCTGCAAATCGGCCAGAAGTGGGGCACGGCCACGCCCATCACCTTTCGCGAAAAGGAATTCGGCGCCGTTACGCTGCGCGGCTATGGCATTTACTCCTACCGCATCGTCGATCCGAAGACATTCTTCCTGCAGGTGAGCGGCACGCGGGAGGCTTACTTCGCCGGCGATCTCGAAGGACAGCTTCGGGAAACCATCGTTGGGCGCATGACCGACATCTTTGCATCGAGCGCGGTCTCGTTTCTCGATATGGCAGCGAACCAGGCCGTCTTTGCTGAAAAGATCGCCAATGCCATGAAGCCTACGTTCGCCGGTCTTGGTCTTGAACTGCATCAGTTTGTCGTCGAGAATATCTCGCTGCCGGAGGATCTGCAGAAGATCATGGATCAGCGCATCGGCGTCAGCATGGCGGGCGATCTGAGCCGTATTACGCAGCTGGAAGCGGCAGAGTCACTGTCGCTGGCTGCGGCCAATCCGGGTGGCGTTGCCGACGCGGGAGTCGGTTTGGGCGCCGGCATGGCCATGGCGCAGACCATGATGGCTGCGACCAGAGGGCTGGGCGCCTCAGCCTCGGTGACCGAAGCTCCGGCCGCCGGAGCCGCAACGAAATTCTGCACAGCCTGCGGGAAATCGATGCCGCGCGTCGCGAAATTCTGTCCGGAGTGCGGCCAGTCGCAATGAACTGTCCCGCATGCGGTGCGCCCATGAAGCTGGCCAGCGGGGAGGACTCGCTCACCTGCCCTTATTGCCACAGCGTCTACTTCCCGGAGAAGAACGACGACGGCGTGCGCCTGCTCGGCGACTCGGGGGAGATGTGCCCCGTCTGCGCGATTCAGCTGAAGGAGGCGGCTCTGGACCAGGTGCGCCTGCGCTACTGCGACCGCTGCCGCGGCATGCTGATCTCCATGGATTCCTTCGCCGCTCTCGTTGACGCCGTCCGGGCTGGCACACAAGGCGCGGTGATTACGGCGAAGGCCGATCTCGATGAGCTGAAGCGGAAGCTGACCTGTCCGCATTGCCACCGGTCGATGGATGCGCATTTCTACGCCGGACCCGGCAAGGTGATCATCGCCGATTGCGAGCACTGCAACCTGAACTGGCTCGATCACGGAAAGCTGCAGCGCATCGCGCATGCCGCCGATCCCTTTCACGAAGGCTGAGCGAATGAATTCGAGAGCCTCGAGCCAACCGCGCGGCAGGAACGTTATCGTGGAGGTCGCGACCAGCGCCGACGGCTTCATCGCCCGCCCGGATGGTGACGTATCGTGGCTGAACAGTCCTGAACTGAAGGGGCAACACGGAATGGATACCTTCGTGAAGACGATCGACACGATTCTGTGGGGGCGAAAAACCTACACCAAAGGAATCGAACTGGGGATGAAGGCTGGGGGATTCAGCCCGAAGATCAAGAACTACGTCTTCTCGCGGCAGATACACGAGCCGCTGCTGGACGGCTTCGAACTCGTCAAGGAGCCGATCCAACCGTTCATGCAGCATCTGCGGGCGCAACCGGGTCTGGACATCTGGATGATGGGAGGCAGCGAGATCATCGCTTCGTTTCTGGACGAGGGAGAGATCGACGAGTTCAGCATGAACCTGATCCCAATCTTCATTGGTGAAGGCATACCGCTGATCAAGCCCCAGCATCGATCCGTTCCACTGAAGCTGCTTGCGACCAGGAAGTTTTCAGACGGCGTTGTGCATTTGCACTATCGCGTCGTGAAGAATCTGAAATCTCAGGGCAGAGCAAAAGCGATGTAACTCCCGCCGACTGGTCCCTTGGGATCGCGTCCGCCGCTCGCCGCAATCACCACGTACTGCTTGCCGCCGATTTCGTACGTTGCCGGCGTAGCGATCCCCGCAAAGGGCAGTGTCGTCTCCCAGAGCAGTTTTCCGGTGCTTGCGTCAAAGGCGCGAAACTTGCGGTCGTACACGGTGGCTCCGATGAAGAGGACGCCTCCGGCCGTGAGGATCGGGCCACCATAGTTTTCGCTGCCGGTATTGGCCATGCCCTGCGTCGCGAGCGAGGGATACTCGCCCAGAGGAATCTGCCAAAGGTACTGGCCGGTGTTCAGATCAATAGCATTCAGCGTCCCCCAGGGCGGGCTGATTGCGGGGTAGCCGTCGGGGTCAAGAAATTTGCGGTAGCCGGTGAAGCTGTAGCCCTCGCCCGGACCGCCCGGAGCGAGCTTCGTTTGGTGCTCCGTGCTCGTCGAGGCTCCCGTGCGCAGATAGTCGAGCAGGGCGGACAGTTTGGCGGCGTCGATGCCGGGCAGCGCGGGCATCCGTCCACGGCCGTGGGCGATGATGGCGGCGATTTGGTCACTGGTCAGCCGATCCGTCACGCCAATCAGTGACGGAAACGCCGGCGGTGATCCGGTGCGATCCGGCCGATGGCAAATGGCGCACTGTGCGTTATAAATGGCGGCTCCCTGGCTGGGGTGCGCCTCGGTCTTCACGAGGCCTCCTGTCCAGGCCATATCGTTTGCGTTCACGTAGAGCACCCCGCGCTGCGGGTCGACCGCAGGGCCGCCCCATTCCGCGCCCCCATCGAAGCCGGGGAAGATGATGGTCTGCTTGTCCACGCTGAGGGGAATAAATTGTCCGCCGCTGCGGGACGTGCGGAATGTCTGCAACGCCCATTCATGTGCTTCGGGCGTCCGCGTTGTCAGCATGTCCTCGCTCAGCCGCTGACGTTGAAAAGGAGCAGGCGCCGTCGGCATGGGCTGCGTCGGCGCCGTTTTCTCACCGGGGACGTCGCTGGCTGGATACGGATGCTCCTCGATGGGGAAGAGCGGCTTGCCCGTGACGCGGTCGAACAGATAGACCACCCCTTGTTTCGTGGTCTGCGCGACGGCATCGACGGTTTTGCCGTCGCGGCTGACGGTCAGCAGCGCGGGAGGAGCGGGAAAATCGCGGTCCCAGATGTCGTGGTGCACGCCCTGGAAATGCCAGAGGCGCTTGCCGGTATTTGCGTCGAGCGCGAGCAGGCTGTCGGCGAATAAGTCGTTGCCCACCCGGTCGCCGCCGTAAAAATCAAACGCAGCCGAGCCGGTGGGAACGTAGACGATGCCGCGCTGCGCATCCAGCGTCATCCCCGCCCAGTTGTTCGCGGCCCCCGCGGACTTCCAGGCATCCGCAGGCCAGGTGTCGTAGCCGAACTCGCCCGGGTGGGGGATGGTGTGGAAGGTCCAGCGCAGCACGCCGGTGCGCACGTCGTAGGCGCGGATATCGCCAGGGGGCGCGGGCTTCGTCTCCGGATTGCGACCACCGACGATGATGAGGTCGCGGTAGATGACTCCAGGCGTGGTCAGTGCGATCGACTGGTGTTCGTAGCCTTCCGAGTCCCGCAAGCCTTTGCGCAGATCGATGCGGCCCTGCTCGCCGAAGGTGGGGATGGGGCGGCCACTCTCTGGGTCGAGTGCGTAGAGGTAGTTCACGACTCCGGCAAACAGGCGCGCCTCTTTGCCGTCGGTCCAGTAGCTCAGGCCGCGGCAGGGCTGGCCGTCCTGCACGCCGGAATCGAATTCCCAAAGCTTCCTGCCTGTTGCCGCATCGAGCGCGAAAACCTGACCCGTGGGTGTGTAGGCGTAGAGCCTGCCGCCGACGATCAGGGGGTTCGTCTGAATGTCGCCCTTACCGCCGGTGTCGTAGCGCCACGCGATCTGCAGATGCGCCACGTTGCTGCGGTTGATCTGCGACAGCGGCGAGTAGTGGTCGCCGTCGAAGCCGCCGTTATAAGCGGTCCAGCCGGTGTTCTGCGCGTGTGTGGAAGCGGCGAGGAGCAGGGCAGCGGTGAGGGCGAAGCGTCGATGAACTGGCAATCCGGGAGGTCCTGGGTTGAACGTCGAGAACCAGTGTAATGCGGCGGCAAAAGAAATGGGCCGCCGAAGCGGCCCATGGTGAGCGTTACGTTGTCGCCAGTCAGAACTGGATTTTGCCTCCGAAGATCACGAACCGCTGCCCGGAGGTGTTGCCCGAGCTGTTGCCGTCCACGTTGTAGGCCGTGCTCAGGAACGGGTTGAATCCGCTCGGCGAGTAGTTGCCGACGTCGGCCAGACCTGCGCCACGGAACATCTGGTTGAGGGCGTTGTATGCGTTGAACTGCAGTTGCAGCTTCACGCGTTCCGTGATCTCGACATTTTTGAAGAGACTTACGTCGAAGTCGCTGAAGGAGTCGCCGCGCAGGATGTTGCGGCCCGAGCCGGGGTATGGATTGCCAACCTGCTGGGCGTAGGCCTGGTTGTTGATGATCCAGTGTGCATCCGACGGAGTGGTGGGATCGCCGGGGTTGTAGCCGGTGACGCTGCCATCATCGGCATACGTGAACCCGTCGCTGTTGTACTTCACCCAGGTCGGAGTGTCGTTGGCGGCTCCCCCGAACGGGTTGAGGTAAGCCACAGTGTTCAACGGCGCTTTCGGGTTGGAAAGGACCAGGCGGCAGGTGTCCGTGTTCGGGCCGACGCCGGAGCTGTTGAACACGCCATCGCAGTAGCTGGTATCGCCCGTAAACGGATCGAGTGTCAGCGGCTGCGTGGGGTTAAATGGCTGACCGCTGTTGTACCGGTACAGCGAGCTGAAGGACCAGTCGTTGACGATGCGCGACAGCAGTCCATTCGTTTTGGCAAATCGCGGCAGCTGGTAGTGCAGCGTGAGACCCACGACGTTCGGGAAGCTGTTGCCGTCCACGCCGCGCTCCCCGCTGTTCGCGTTGAGCGGATTTTGCGAGAAGGCGGTGGTGCTGCCGGGGCCGCCGGTGCTGAAGACGTCCGTCACGTTGTCGATTTCACGGCTCCAGGTATACGAGGCCGTCCCCGTGATGCCGTGGAAGTTCGACGTGGTGAGGTTCGTCTGCAGGCCGTTGTAGCTGGCCCAGCCGCCGTTCGTCACCAGGGCCTGGTTGCGGAAGTTGCAGTTTGGCCGGCCGTAGCCCAGCGCCGATGGATCGCTGCAGAGCGTCGTGCCCAGCGAGTACGTCGGGAAGGCATCGGCTACCGGCTGCAGATATGGGTTGGCGTTGACAGACTGGAAGTTCTGTGTGGTTTTGGAACCAACGTACCGGAGAGATGCAACGGCTCCGTGACCGAGCTGGTGCTGGACACCGAGATTCCATGTCTGCACGTACGGCGTACGGAAGGTGGTCGGCACGTAGGTCTGATCGAGTTGCAGAGGATTCCCACGCTTGCCCAGACGCGGCAGGTTCTGTTCGCGAATGGCGGCGCCGGTCGCACTTCCGTTCGCAGCCAGGCAGTTGCCGTCGCAGAGGAAGGCGCCGGTTTTGGCAACGGGCGTCGCGATCGCGTCGATCAGGAAGATGTTGTAGAAGGCCGGATTAGCGTTGATCGCATAACCGGCGTTGACTACGAGCTTCGAGTCGAAGGCTGGATTCCAGGCGAGTCCGATTCGCGGCTCGAAATTCTTGTAGTGTTCATTGACGGATGGAACCGTGCGATCCGCCAGCGGCAGAGTTGGATCCCAGAAAGCTGTTGCGGGATTGGACTCGCGCGCTACCGTTTCGTCGTGCAGTTTGTTGACAGCCTGGCCGAAGTACTCCCAGCGCACGCCCAGGTGGGCGGTCAGCGTCGGAGTGAGTTTCCAGTCGTCCTGCAGGTAGGCCGCGACATCCGGCTCGGTGAAGGGAATGACGGGGTTGCCGTTGGCCAGCTCGCCGATACCCGAATCCTGCAGGAAGGACGAGATGTCGTCGTACAGGAGAATCCCGTTGTAGAGCGGCAGGAAGACGTTCGGAGAGTTCTGATAATCGAACTCGCCGCCGAACAGGATCGTCTGCTTGCCGATGGACCATGTGGCGTTGTTCTGCACCTGCGTTACCTTGACGGTGCGGCCCTGCGGGAATCCCGCATACGTTCCGAAGCCCGCGTCGAGGTTGTTGCCGATAAAGATGACGTCGGTGTTGCAGGCGGTCAGGTTGGTCGAAGTGCAGTTAGGAAGCGAACCGCCCTGGAAGTACACTTTCGATTCCTGGAACGAATAGCGGAGCTGATCGACGAAGGTGCTCGAGAACGTGTGGCTCCAGTCCGCGCCAACTGAGTAGTTCGTGTTCGGCACGTTCACCCAGTCGCCCACAGCGATGCCGTTACCCGCCTCACCAGCGAACACGTCATTCTGATAGAAGAAGCGGGCAAAGAGGTGATCCTTCGAGGTGGGCTGCCAGTCGAGGCGGCCCAGGTGCTCCTGATCCGTATAGGGAGTGGAGATGCTGCGCGTAACGCCGGCGAACTCAACCGGAACAGTGACGCCACCAGGACCGGTGACGTTTTCCGTCGTAACCGACGAAGCGATCACCTGCGGATTCCCGGTGGTGATGCCGAACGGACCGGCCGACTTGAGCATTCCCACGGCCGGGTTGTTCGGGAAAGCGGCAGCCAGCTGTGAAAGGCCTGTTGGGGTAGGTGTCAGGTTCGGCAGGGAAACGGAGGGAACGACGCCGGTAAAGAGGCGGTCCCAGAACGTACTGCCGAAGAAAAACAGCTTGTCCTTGAGCACCGGGCCGCCGAGGGTCGCGCCGTAGCGATTCTCGACAAAACGCGGCATTACCGGCTTCGTGCAGCCGTCGGCGGGGTCTTCGCCCTTAGCGCAATAGCCAAAGAGCGGGCTCTTGTCGCCATTGGTCATCGAGCTGAGCGCCTGACCCTGGTAGAGCTCAAAGGCCGAGCCATGGAACTGGTTCGTGCCCGACTTGGTGATGTAGTTCACCACCGCGCCGGCGTTGCGGCCATATTGTGCGCTGTAGTCGTTGGTGATGACCTCGAGTTGCGAGATGGCGTCCTGGTTGCCGAAGAAGATTTGCGGGCCGCCGATGGAGTTGTCGTTGTTGCTCTGCCCATCCAGCTCGAAATTGTTCGAGCGGCCGCTCTGGCCGTTGACGGAGAAATTGTCACCGTTCGTGTTCGAGAAGTTGTCTCCGTGGGTGCTCACCACGCCGGGAATGACTTCCGTGATGGTGTCGAAGCCATTGTTGAGCGGCATCGTCTCGATGCTGCTCGACTGGAAGGTAGTCGTCACCTGCGAGTCCGATGGATTCAGCAGGGCAGCCACCGAGCCGTTCACCTCCACAACCTCGGAGGAGGCGCCGATGGTCAGCGGCACGTTCTTGATGTCGGTGATAACGCCGGAGTTCACCGGAACGTTCTGGATCGTGGCCGGCCTGAAACCCTCAGCATTGATACGCACGCTGTAGGTGCCGATAGGAACCGCGCGGATGGAGAAGTTGCCGTCGGCGCTGCTGACGCTCTGCAGCGCAATGCCGGTAGCCACATTCGTGGCGGTGATCTTCGCGTTGTTCACCACGGCCCCCTGCGGATCAACCACAGTGCCGGAAATTGTGCCCGTCACGATGCCCTGAGCGACAGCGTGCGGGTTCAACCATAAAAAGGAAAGGAGCAGCGCAACGGCCGCAAGCCAGGGACTACGTCTGACGTACATTAATTCCTCCAGTGATCATGGGAGAGGTGGACGTGACGCCGCGGGGGGATCCCCTGTCTTTCAGGGATTTTGTTGCGTAGGCCGCAGCCTGCCGGCGACGTTTGCGGAAACGTCGAGCAGGGCGGTACGGAGCCCGCGACAACCAAAACAGAAAAGTGCATGAAATATTCAGTACGGAAGCACGTCGATTGCCGTTCCCCGGAATCGAGCCCGACACCCTCTGGTTCTTATCGAGGTAGTAATACCGTCGTACCGTTACCCATTGGTGCAGCTACATTTTGTCGCAAGAATTATTCCGAGGAGTTCAGGCATATCCCCGGAGACGGCCTGATACGGAACGACAGGTGGTGATGATTCGGCAGGATTCTATGGTGCTTCATAGATCAAACCCGAGCATTCTATGAATAATGGGATTTCGGTGGGCCCGGCTCCGGTTGAGACTTGGGACGTCCAGCACCTTGTTGGGTTTTGCAGATAGTAAACAGATGTGGTGGATCGCTGCCGAGCGAGTCCCGGAGAGCCAGTGGGGTAGCGCGGAAGGTAAGAAGCGGTGTGAGCAGGATCAGATCCCGAGCTTCTTCACTTCCTCGTTGTAGTACTTGCGGTAGAGAATGTCCCACTCCTGGCTACCTTCGGGAATGATGCGACGCTGCGATTCGATCTTTTGCCGGGCGGCCTGATCGATGCGCATTTCCTCAAGCAGCATGTGCTCGAGCGCCTTACGCGCCTCCTGGCGGATGGTGTTGCGGTCCTCCAGAAAGTCGCATTCCGGTGTTTCGGCCAGGGTGTCGGCCACGACATGGGCCAGTTTGTTGAGCTTGTCGCGCGAAATTCTCACAGCACCGCCTTATATTTGCGCGCCAGCTCGGTTTTGACCTTCTTGAACATCTCGGAATAGCTCGCACCGGTCCGCCGCATTTCTTCCTGATAGGCGTCGAGGATCACGCGTACCTCCTCGTTGATCCGGTCTTCGAGCGAAAGCTCTTCAAGCAGGCCGCTATAGACACGCTCCTCCACTACGGGAGGTTTCGTGGTCTGGATCATTTTGGCGTCGATGAGGTGCTTCACAGTATGGCGCGCCAGATAGCCAACGTACTCGCGGGAAAAAATCATGGAACTCATTCGGAATATAGCACATGCACCAGGCCGCTCAGGCCACCGATGCACATGTCCGGGCAAACTCCCGCACGGCGGGAAGCTGTCGTCTACGAATTTCTCTTCTGCTCCCGAATGCGCCGAATTTCCTCCGTGCGCTGCGCCAGCAGTTTCTCGCGGCCCTCCTGCGTCGGGTGATACCAGCGTCGCCCGGCCAGCGATTCCGGCAGGCACTCCATGTCGGCGACCCGGCCCTCGACGTCGTGCGCGTACTCGTACCCTTTTCCGTAGTCGAGTTCCTTCATCAGCTTCGTTGGCGCGTTGCGCAGATGCAGCGGAACCGGTTCCTGCCGAGTGGCCTCAATGTCACCCAGGACCGCGCCGTAGGCCGTGTAGAGCGCATTCGACTTCGGGGCCAGAGCCAGATACACGGCCGCCTCGGCCAGCGCCAGATCCCCTTCCGGTGAGCCGAGAAAATCCACCGTCTCCTTTGCGGAGAGGGCGAGATTCAGCGCTTCGGGAGCCGCGAGACCGATGTCCTCGACCGCCATACGCACCAGTCTTCGCGCGACATAGAACGGATCCTCGCCGGCTTGCAGCATCCGCCCCAGCCAGTAGAGCGTCGCGTCCGCGTCGGAGTTGCGCACGGATTTGTGCAGAGCGGAGATGAGATTGTAGTGTTCCTCGCCCTGCTTGTCGTACATCAGGACGCGCTGCTGCAGAGCCTCCGTGGCGATTTCGCGGGTGATGGTGCGGTCCGGCTTGCCGGCAGCTAACTTCGCCGCGACCTCCAGCGCGTTCAGCGCGTTGCGAGCATCGCCTGACGCATAGGAGGCGAGCAGTTCGACTGCCCCTTCACCGGCGCTCAGATGCTGCGCACCAAGACCCCGCTGAGCGTCCTTCAGAGCGCGTTGCAGCAACGTCACGATTTGCTCGTCGGTCAGCGCCTGCAACGTATACACCCGGCAGCGCGAGAGGAGCGCCGAGTTGATCTCGAATGAAGGATTCTCAGTCGTCGCTCCGATCAGCCGGATCGATCCGCGCTCGACCCAGGGCAGAAACGCGTCCTGCTGTGCGCGATTGAAGCGGTGAATCTCGTCGATGAACAGGATCGTCCGCGTACCCCAGGAGGCGGCCTTCTCCGCGTCCGCCATCACCTGCTTGATCTCCTTAATGCCGGCCAGCACCGCAGAGAACTCGATGAATGTAGCCCTGGTCGTCTCGGCAATAATTTTGGCCAGCGTCGTCTTGCCTACCCCTGGAGGGCCCCAGAAGATCATCGACGACGCATCGTCGCGCTCGATCTGAACGCGCAGCGGCTTGCCCGGACCGAGGAGATGCTCTTGTCC
>Ga0134128_10009370_pt1 | contig 11746 bp, 8 predicted proteins | sample KB31754_FD_96462 | JGI IMG/M metagenome (GOLD analysis project Ga0134128, IMG submission 96462) | Terrestrial soil microbial communities with excess Nitrogen fertilizer from Kellogg Biological Station, Michigan, USA - KB3-175-4 | ecosystem: Environmental > Terrestrial > Soil > Unclassified ...
AGCAGCCCGGCGCGCGGTCCGCCGATGAGCCGCGTCAAACGCCAGCAGCCGGCAATGCCGAGCAGGCCGACGAGCGCGTTGAGGAGATGCCGCGTTGCGTAATCACCAAAGGGTGAGATCGGCGCGATCAACGCCGTGACCACGTCGAAGAGCGCGCCGTAATAACTGATCGGCGGCGCGTTCAGCGCCGTCTGATCCTGAAAGAAAGTCGTGTAATAGGCGATGACCTGATGGGCGTACCAGAAATGGTAATCCTCATCCCAGGTCGTGCCGTATTGCGTGAAAGTCGCGAGAACGATGATGAAGAGCAGCAGCAACAGCCCGAGCGCGAGCGCGTCGTGCCGATCAATCCCTGGCCTTACCCTCGCGACGGAAAGCTCTTCCGGCTTCGCGCCGACATTCACCGTGACCATCTCCCAATGTCCATCTCGCTCGGGCCGCTTGCCGGCTTCATTGAAAGCGCGATTAGGGTGTAATAGCTAATGACAATTCGGCAATGTTGCAAATTGGGTTCGTTTGACAATTTTTCTTTTTTTGTAGTAAGTCCAATGGCTTAGACAAAAGAAAGGCGGCACCGGCGCCCGGTGCCGCTAGGATGGCCGGAGGATGCGGGGGAAAGCCTTTCCTACGGCAAAAGCCGAGGCGGGTTACTCCTCGGCGGAAGCCTCACCGCCGCCCGCAGCCATCATCGCATCGGCGACGAGGCCGGCATTGGCGCGGATCGCATGCTCGATCGCATCCGCGACGGCGGGATTGTCCTTCAGATACTGCTTGGCATTCTCGCGGCCCTGGCCGATGCGCTGGCCGTCATAGGCGAACCACGAACCGGATTTCTCGACCACGCCGGCCTGGATTCCGAGATCGATGAGCTCGCCGCGCTTCGAGACGCCCTCGCCATACATGATGTCGAATTCGACCTGCTTAAAAGGCGGCGCCATCTTGTTCTTCACCACCTTGACGCGGGTCTGATTGCCGGTGGTCTGCTCGCGTTCCTTGATCGCGCCGATGCGGCGGATGTCGAGCCGGACCGAAGCGTAGAATTTCAGCGCGTTGCCGCCGGTCGTGGTCTCGGGATTGCCGAACATCACGCCGATCTTCATGCGGATCTGATTGATGAAGATCACCATGCAGCGCGATTTGGAGATCGAGCCGGTGAGCTTCCGGAGCGCCTGGCTCATCAGCCGCGCATGAAGGCCCATATGGCTGTCGCCCATCTCGCCTTCGAGCTCGGCGCGCGGCACCAGCGCGGCGACGGAATCGACCACCAGCACATCGATCGCGCCGGAGCGCACCAGTGTATCGGCGATTTCGAGTGCCTGCTCGCCGGCATCGGGCTGCGAGATCAAGAGTTCGTCGATATTGACGCCGAGCTTCCGTGCATAGACCGGATCGAGCGCGTGCTCCGCATCGATGAAAGCACAGGTGCCGCCGCCCTTTTGCGCCTCCGCAATGACATGCAGCGCCAGCGTCGTCTTGCCTGAGCTTTCCGGCCCGTAAATCTCGACGATGCGGCCACGCGGCAGACCGCCGATGCCGAGAGCGATGTCGAGGCCGAGCGAGCCGGTCGAGATCACTTCCGTCTCGGCCGCGGCATCGCGCGAGCCGAGCTTCATGATCGAGCCCTTGCCGAAAGCGCGCTCGATCTGCCCCAACGCGGCGTCGAGCGCCTTTTGCTTGTCCATCGTGTCCTTGTCCACCAGGCGAAGAGCGGTGTTCGACATCCCCCAACTCCTTATTCCATAGGCCGCTAAGCCGTTCAATGTCAGGACAGATCAAGTACACGATTTGTTCTGCTAAGATCAAGTTCTTTTTATGTTCTCATCGATATCGTTGTATTTCAACAACATATTAAGAAATAAGGTCACGAGTGGGCAACCCGGTTCACCGTTGCCGGGAGGGTATTTCGCGCGAATCGCGAAGGTCGCCGCTAGTGCTGCCCGCCCGAGCAGATGTTGTACCAGAGACCGAGATTGGCGGATTTCCACTGCGGATCGGCGCAGTCCTCCTCGCGGCGCACCTCAGTCTGCCGATCATGCTGCGGGTTGGCCGTGACTGAATCCTTATGACAGCCGCTCAGCCCGCCGAGCAAGGTGAACGCCAGCAAGCTCAGCCGACATGTTTTCCTCGCTCGCATCATCATCGCGATCTTCGCATAGCGATGCGCGTCGCCGGAATGAAATCGGAGTAAGGCACGTCCGCTCACCCTCCCCCTCACTTCACGTAAGCGTCGGTGAAGAGCCCGTCGTAGGACGGCAGCTTCTCTTCCGGCTTCAATAGACCCGCTTCGACATTCATGCGCTCGGCATTCTCAAGCGCCTTCTGCGTCACCGCGAGCGGATCCGGCGTCGCCTTGCGGATCTTCTCGAGCACGGCGGCGATCAGCTTCGGATCCATGGTCGGCAGGCGCTTGGCCAGGATCGCTTCCGCCTCCGCGGGCGGGCCGCGCAGGATTGCAGATGCCTCTTTCATCGCCTGGCCGACGCCCTCGCAAATCACGCGGCGCTTCTCGCAGGTCTCGGGCTTGGTCAGGACGATCGTGGTGGTCAGAGGCACATAATCGGGCGGGTCGCCATCGAGGCCGCTTGCCACCAGCACGGCGCCGCGCTCGAGCATCGCGCTTTGCGGCCAGGGCGGCGACATCGCGATGCCGTCGATCTGGTTGGTGCCGATCGCGGCGAGCGCGTTGTCGGCTTTCAGCACCGCGAGCCGCACCGCATCCGGACCGAGGCCGCCGCGCTTGGCGATCACGCGGATGAAGATGTCGTCGATCGAATTGATCGCGTCGATCGAGATGGTGCGGCCGTTCAGCACCTTGGCGCGCTCCGCAAGCGGAGCTTGCGGCGAAAAACCTGCGGCTGCGGCGACGTCCTTGCGCAGCACGATCTCGACGCTGGCGCGATCGAGCACGGCGACGATCGCGAGCAGCCTTTGCCCGCGGGCGGCGGCGCGCGTCAGGCTCGCGCCCGAGGCGTGACTGACATCGACGCTGCCGGCGATGACCGCGTTAGTCGCACCGATGCCGGCGATCAGCACCTCATGCATGTCGACGCCGTGCTTGGCCCAGAGGCCTTTCGCATCGGCGATGTAGGCGAGCGAATAGGCGAGGCCCTCGGACGGCATCGCCATGGTCACGGGTTGCAGCTGCGCACGCGCCGCCGGCGCCGTTGCCAGCGGCGCCCCCAACACGATCGCCAAGGGCATGATCGCCAGATGATAGAGCCGCACGCCGATCCCGCCTCTGAAACGCATTATTCCCGCCCTCTTTTCGTTGCTTTGCTGCGGCATCCCTCTGCCGTGCCGGAGCATGCCGAATTCCCATGGCGCGGCTCAAGCGAAACCGTGCGGGTACGCGCGTTGTTGTAACGGCATCGTTCACGAGTATCGGGTGACAATCATGCTGCGCTGGGCCCTTTTCTTCCTGGTGATCTCGCTGATCGCGGCGCTGTTCGGCTTCACCGGCATCGCGGCAGCCGCTGCCGGGATCGCGAAGGTGCTGTTCTTCCTCTTTATCGTGATCACCGTGATCCTTTTCGCGCTTGTCATCGCTGCCGGAAGGGCGCTCGGCGGATAAGGCCCGTGCCCCTTCCGACGGCATTCCTCTCGCTCGCCAGCCCGCATTAGCCATGCCGGCGAGCGACATGTCCGAGCCACGCGGCACCGGCCTGCCGCGCGACAGCGGCGAGAGCAGGCGGTCCGCTTTCGCGGCAAGCGGCCTGGGCGGCGCGCTGATCCTCATCATCGCGGCGACGGTGCTCTATGTCGCGCGCGAAGTCTTCGTGCCGCTGGCGATCGCCGGTCTCCTTACCTTCGTGCTCTCGCCGCCGATGCTGTGGCTGCGCCATCACGGGCTCGGCCGCGCGCTATCGGCGATCATCGTCGTCATGCTCGCTTGTGTAGCGACTTTGGGCTTCGGCTCGGTGGTGGTCGGCGAAGTCGCCTCGCTGACCAAGCAGCTACCGAGCTACGAGCCCAACATCGAAACCAAGCTGCAGACCATGCGGGAAGCCCTCCCGGTCGATCGCTTGATGCGGCGCGGCACGCAGCTCATGCAGGAGCTGCGCGACGAGCTGACGCCGCCGCAGGCGACGTTCGCGCCCGGCGCCAACGCCAACCGCAACCAGGCGCCAGTGCCGGTCGAAATCCAGCAGCAGACCGGCTTCGTGCAGATCGTCGACAATTATGTCGGGCCGCTGCTGAAGCCGGTCGCGCTCGCCGGCCTGGTGCTGGTGTTCGCGATCTTCTTCCTCCTCAACCGCGAGAATCTGCGCGACCGTTTCATCCGCCTTGCCGGCGCACGCGATCTCCATCGTACCACCCAGATGCTGAACGACGCGGTGGAGCGGCTGAGCCGCTATCTCTGGACCGAGCTGATCGTCAACGCGATCTACGGCGCGCTGATGTCGATCGGCACCTTCCTTATCGGCGTGCCGAATGCCGCGCTCTGGGGCGTGATGTTCCTGGTGCTGCGCTTCGTGCCGTATATCGGGACCTGGATCGCGGCTTTCTTCCCGCTGGCGCTTTCGCTGACGATCGCGCCGGGTTGGTCGGCCTTCTTCGAGACCTTCGGTCTCTTCATCACCGTCGAGCTGGTGACCAGTCAGGCGCTCGAGCCCTGGCTCTTCGGCGCCAGCGCGGGCCTATCGCCGGTCGCGGTGCTGGTTGCGGCGACGTTCTGGACCTGGCTCTGGGGACCGATCGGCCTCGTCCTGTCGACGCCGCTCACCGCTTGTCTCGTTGTCATAGGCCTCTATGTGCCGGCGCTGCGTTTTCTCGCCGTGCTGTTCGGCAACGAGGCGCCGCTGGCAGTCGAGGAGACTTTCTACCAGCGGCTCTTGGCCGGCGATGAGGCCGAGATCACCGAGCAAGCCGAGACTTTCCTCAAATCCGGCTCGCTCGCCCAATTCTGCGATGAGATCGCGATCCCGGCACTGTCGATGGCGCAGGAGGACAGCGAGCGCGGCGTCCTGACACGCACCGACCGGGCCGAGATCAGCGAGACGCTGCACGAAATGATCGAAGGTCTCGGCGAAGAGAGCGAGGCGACGCCGGAAGCGAAGGCGGCCCAGCAGCCTCAGGTGGAATGCCTCGGCGCCCGCAACGAGCTCGACGATGCGGCGGCGCTGCTGTTGGCGCGGCTCTTGGGCGAGCACGGCATCGACGCGCGCGCAGTTCCCGCGCGCCATTGGATGACCGAGCCGCGCTTCGCACGCCCGCTCGCGGCGGGGGCCGGCGGCCCCAAGATCGTCTGCCTCTCGCATCTCGGCGGCGCATCGCCGCCACGCCTTCGCCTGCTCGCGCGCCGGTTGCGCCGCCACTCGCCGCCCGATGCCGAGATCCTGCTCGGCTTGTGGTCGGGCATGCCGCATTATCTCGATAACCGGCCGGAAACGCCGGAGGTGATCGACGATGTCGCGACCTCGCTGAGCGAGGCGGTCGAATCCGTCCTCGAACACCTGTCGCCCGACAAAGTAACCGCGCAAGCGAGCGCAAAACGGGCGCGCGTGGGCTAGCAAAAGAGCAAGGATTCGCCCAAATCAAACCACATTCGAACGGAAGGATGGGCGAAACAGGAGAATCCTAGTGTCAGCCCCGAATGTGGCTCGCCTTGACCCGGTCCTCATGGCGCCGGCGAGCGTTCGCCTGCTGGAAGAAGCCTTCCTGCGCGGCGATCACTATTTTCGCGAATTGCTTGATGCCCTGCCGGTCGCCGTCTACGTAACCGACGCCGATGGCGGCATCATCTTCTTCAACGAGGCTTGCATCGAATTTTCGGGTCGCACGCCGGTCATCGGCAGCGATCGTTGGTGCGTCACCTGGCGGCTGCTCAATCCCGACGGCACGCCGCTGCCGCATGACAAATGCCCCATGGCGGTCGCGCTGAAAGAGAACCGCGCCGTGCGCGGCGCCGAGGCGATCGCCGAACGGCCGGACGGCTCGCGCGTACCCTTCATCCCCTATCCGACACCGTTGCACGATACCGACGGGCATCTGATCGGCGCGGTCAATATGCTGGTCGACATCACTGAGCGGAAGAAAGCGGAAGAAGCACTGCGTCAGCTCAACGAAATGCTCGAGCAGCGCATCGAGGCGCGCACGAAGCAGATGACCGAGGCTTATGAGCGGCTGCGCCAAAGCGAGCGCCGCTTCCGCCTGCTCGTCGGCAGCGTTGTCGATTACGCCATCTTCATGCTGGACGAGAAAGGCTTCGTCGCCAATTGGAATGCTGGCGCCGAGCGCATCAAGGGGTATACCAGCGACGAGATCATCGGCCAGCATTTCTCGATCTTCTATACGCCGGAAGATCGTGCCGCGGGCGTGCCCGAGCGCGTGCTGAAATCGGTGCGGCGCGACGGGCGCTACGAGGCCGAGAGCTGGCGCGTGCGCAAAACCGGCGAGCGCTTCTGGGCCAATGTGGTGATCGACGCGGTGCGCGACGATCGCGGCGAGATCGTGGGCTATGCCAAGGTGACACGCGATTTCACCGAGCGGCGCAAGGCCGAACAAGCGCTGGTCGAGAGCGAGCGCATGGCGCGCGGCATCATCAACACCGCGATCGATGCCTTCGTGCAATGGGATCAGACCGGCATCGTCCGCGAATGGAATACGCAGGCCGAAGCCGTCTTCGGCTGGACGCGCGCCGAAGCGATCGGGCAGCCAATCGCGGAGCTGCTCATCCCAGCGGACCGTCGCGCCGCCTTCCAGGCCGAATTCGAGCGCTTCCTTGCCGGCGGCGAGACCGCCCTGCTCGGCCATCGGCTGCAGATGGAAGCCGTCCGGCGCGACGGCGCCCGCGTCACCGTCGAGCTCGCCGCGACCGCGTTGCCGCGCAGCGACGGCTACGCCTTCAACGGCTTCATCCGCGATCTCACCGACAAGATCGTCGCCGAAGCGGCGCAGCGCCAGGCGCTGAAGATGGACGCGGTCGGCCAGCTCACCGGCGGCATCGCACACGACTTCAACAATTTGCTCGCCGCGATCATCCCGAGCCTCGAAATGGCGAAACTGAAGCTCGGCGACAATCCGACCAGCAAGTATCTTGACAGCGCGCTGCGGGCCGCCGAGCGCGGCGCCAGCCTGACACGCCAGCTCCTGTCCTTCGCGCGCAAGCAGGAACTCGCGATCGAGCGGGTCGACGTCAACAAGCTGATCGAAGCCATTCGCGAGATGCTGCCGCGGACGTTGGGACCAACGGCGCAATTCGAGACGCGCCTCGCCGGCGATGCCGGCGCCACTCTCACCGACCCCAATCAGCTCGAGCTCGCCATCCTCAATCTCGCCATCAACGCGCGCGACGCGATGCCGGATGGCGGCGTGCTGACCATCTCGACCGCATCTCTCGATGCCGAGACGGCGCATGAACGCTGGCAGCTCGTCGGCGGCGATTACATCATGATCGCGGTATCCGATACCGGCAGCGGCATGACAGACGAGGTCCGCAGCCGCGCCTTCGAGCCGTTCTACACGACGAAAGGGGTCGGCAAAGGCAGCGGCCTCGGCCTCAGCATGGTCTATGGATTCGTGCAGCAATCGGGCGGCAGCATCGCGATCGAGAGCGAAATCGACCACGGTACGACGGTGCGGCTCTTCCTGCCGCGGGCGTAGCGAAAACGGCCTGTCGTCCTTCGGCTACCTCTGACTATCAGAAATCAGCGAACTCTACACGCCGATCCAACCCGCCTTGATGATCGCGCAGCCACGGACTACCGAGCACGAATCATTTCAGGGCTTGGCGACAGCACCTCCATGGTCCGGACGCGGTGGATTGGTCACGCCGTAATGATCGGCCATAAGTTCTCCGGGATTTTCATAGCTTGCCGGTCGCAGCCGTTCCGGCAGCATTGTGGCGTTCCAACCCTCCCAATCGCTCTTAAGGCGATCGAATACATCCTTACGCCGATTCTTAAGGTTTGCTCGCTCGCGCGGATCATTGACAACGTCGAACAGAAACTCGTTGCCGGCAATGCGCAGGTACTTCAAATCGCCGTCGCGGACGGCACGCTGTGCGCCGGCCTTGTATCGCCAATAAAGTTTGCGCGGATTCGGCGTCGAACGGCCCGTCAAGGTAGGCAATAGATTTTCGCCATCAGGCGGGTGGGAAGGCTCCATTCGCGTGCCAGCGGCGGCTAGCAGGGTGGGCATCCAGTCCATCGTGATTATCGTCTGTTCGGAAACCGATCCCGCCGCGATTCGGCCGGGCCAACGCACGATCGCCGGAATCCGCAGGCCGCCTTCGAGCAGTTCGGTCTTCATTCCGCTGAACGGCCATGTTTTGGAAAACCGCTCTCCCCCGTTATCGCTAGTGAAAACAACAATCGTATTCGCGGCTAGCCCAGTGAACTCGAGGGTCTGCAAGACACGGCCGATGTTGGCGTCGAGGCTCTGAACCATGGTTCCGTATGTCTTCTGCGTACCCCCGTCGGTGTCAAAAACGTGACCCGCGATCCGCTTGGATTCCGCCTCATCGTCGGGGCCCTCCCAAGGCCAATGTGGGGCAGTGAAATGCAGGCTCAAAAGAAACGGCTCTTTCGATCTCGCGTAACTCTCCACCATCTGCACCGCCCGGTCGCCCAACAGGTTGGTGATATAGCCGTGGCGTTCAGCTGGTACGTCCTGTTCGTACAGGGGCCGCGGAGAGTTCGGTCCGTGATTGAAGTAGTCCGCTGATCCGAACCAGGTGCCGAAGAAATGGTCGTATCCGCTCTTCAGCGGGCTGAAATCCGGCAATGCGCCTAGATGCCATTTGCCGACCAGGCTTGTCGCGTAGCCGATTTTCTTGAGAAGCGACGGCAGGGTGGGATGGCTGGGAGGCAGCCCGATGCCTGCGGATTCTCGTTCTCCGAGCGGTTCTTCGAGGCCGGCTGCCAACCGATATTGGTAGCGCCCAGTGATGAGAGCGATGCGGGTTGCGGAGCAAACGGCGGAATTGGCATAGGCATGAGTGAATTTCAGGCCCTCGATCGCCAGACGATCCACGTTCGGCGTTGTGTAGTCGCGCTGGCCGTAACAGCTGACATCCGCGTAGCCGAGGTCATCCGCCATGATAAACAGAATGTTCGGCTTGGCGGACTGCGCCGGTGTGGTTCGACCAAAGCCCGCCAGAGCAAGACCGCCCGCGGCAGTTGCCTGCACGAACCGGCGGCGGGTCAATATTTCCTGAAGACGCGCCATGTGGTCTACCGCTTTCGCACTGATATGCAGAGATCGCGAATCCGTTGCTGGCACAACAGACGCTAGCGAAAGCGACATAAAAAAAATAATGATATTATTCTATATTTCCATAAGCGTTTCGAATGAAAGGCACCCGCTTATGCCCTGGGACGAAAGAATCGGACGACGTCTGAAACTGAAGGACTTGCAGACATTGATGACCGTCGCAGAAACAGGCGGCATGGGCCGTGCAGCCAATCGCCTTAACTATTCCCAGCCCGCAGTGTCGCAAGCAATCGCCACCCTGGAGCGCACCCTCGGTAAGCGCCTCCTGGAACGCGGTCGCAAAGGGATTGAATTCACTCCCTACGGGATTGCGGTTCTCAAAGGCGGTGCGGCCGTATTCGACGATCTCAGGAAAGCGGTCGCTGATATCGATTTTCTGTCCGACCCGACCGCAGGGGACGTGCGCATCGGTTGTACCGAACCGGTGTCCGCCAGCATCGTATCAGTGATCGTCAATCAGCTTGCGCGGCGGTATCCGCACATCAAGTTTCAAATAACGGTACGAGAACCACCCGAACTTTATCGCGAACTATCAGCACGCAACATTGATGTTGTGATCGCACAGGTGAATCGACCCATCAACGAAGATCTCTTACAAAGTGAGGTTCTTCAACATGAGCCGGTCGTAATCGTCGCTGGCGCACGGCACCCACTGGCAAGCAAACGCAGGCTCAAGTTAATCGACCTCGTCGACGAACCTTGGGCCCTGCCGCTGCCCGAGAGCTTTGTCAGTTCGCTCCTGGCCGACGCGTTTCGCAGAGATGGATTGAATCCTCCCCGCGCGACTGTGATTACACACTCCGCTTTCTTGCGCATCTTGATGGTCGCGGACGGTCACTTCATTACGGCTGCTGCCCCCGCAATGTTGAAAGTTGCCGGCATGCAGACGGCGATCAAGGCGCTAACGGTGGCATTGCCCACCAATCAAAGGCCGGTCCGAATCGTGACCTTGAAGAATCGTGCGTTGAGCCCGGTGGTCCAGAACTTCATCGAGCAGGTCCGTGATTTCACGAACCAGACACAAGAGAGAGCGGTTGCTCGTCGGAATAATCAGGGTTCAGGACCGGTATAGATCACTAACGGACTTACGGACCATCACTGCCGCAAGGCCGCCGTAGTCCCGAAACCGGCATGCCGACGGGCAAAGCAGACATCTGCTTTGTTTCATGACAAACATCCGAGATTACCGGCATGACGAATGGGACGACGTTGAAAATGAAAGCGACGCCTTCACTCTCCCTCGGCCATGACTTCTTTGACCTTGCCCGCCAGCTGCTTGAGGCTGAACGGCTTCGGCAGGAAGTGGATGTCGACATCGTCGCCGAGGCGCTTCCGGAAATTGTCCTCGGTATAGCCCGACATGAAGATCACCTTGAGCGCGCGATTGGGATAGAGCTCGCGCACCTCTTTAATGAGGCTCGGTCCATCCATCTTCGGCATCACCACGTCGGTGATGACGAGATCGATCTTGTTGGCGCCGTCATGAAGGATCTCGAGCGCGCGCTCCGCGCTCTCCGCCTCGATCACCGTGTAGCCCTTGTTCTTCAAGGCGCGCGCAGAGAAGAGCCGCACGGGGTCTTCGTCCTCGACCAGCAGCACCGTGCCGGCGCCGGTCAGGTCGAGCGAGAGCGCCGCCTCCTCGCCGGCGCGCGCGACGATGGTCCCGGCGCCCTCCTCGCCCTCATGGCGCGGGAGATAGATCGCGAAGCTCGCGCCCCGCCCCACTTCGCTATCGACCAGCACGAAGCCACCGGTCTGCTTGACGATGCCGTACACCGTCGAGAGCCCGAGACCGGTGCCGGCGCCGACCTCCTTAGTCGAAAAGAACGGCTCGAAGATGCGCTCGACATTCTCCTTGGGGATGCCGCAACCGGTATCGGCGACATCGATAACGACATATTTCCCCGCCGGCATCAGCTCGTCGCCGCGGCGGATCGGCTGTTGGAGCTCGACATTCTCTGTTTTGATGGTGAGCGTGCCGCCGCCCGGCATCGCGTCGCGCGCATTGACGGCGAGGTTGATGATCACCTGCTCGAGCTGACCCTGATCGACCTTGACGAGGCCGAGATCGCGGCCATGGACGACATCGAGGGCGATATTCTCGCCGATCAGCCGGCGCAAGAGATGCGAGAGATCGGCGAGCGCGTCGGTGACGTTGAGGACGCGCGGCTGCAAGGTCTGCTGGCGCGAGAAGGCCAAAAGCTGGCGCACGAGATTGGCCGCGCGGTTGGCGTTCTGCTTGATCTGCATGATGTCCGGGAAGGAGCGATCGCCCGGCCCATGCTGTTGCAAGAGAAGATCGCAAAAGCCGATCATCGCGGTCAGCAGATTGTTGAAATCATGCGCCACGCCGCCGGCGAGCTGGCCGACCGCCTGCATCTTCTGCGATTGCGTGAATTGCGCCTCGATCTTCTTCTGGTCGGTGGTATCGATGAAATGGAGGATCAGCCCGCCTTCGCTGTCGCGTGTCGTCACCAGCGCTGCGGATTTGCCGCCCGGCAGACGGAGCGCGAGCGGCCCAGGTACCGCCCCG
>Ga0134128_10009371_pt1 | contig 11746 bp, 11 predicted proteins | sample KB31754_FD_96462 | JGI IMG/M metagenome (GOLD analysis project Ga0134128, IMG submission 96462) | Terrestrial soil microbial communities with excess Nitrogen fertilizer from Kellogg Biological Station, Michigan, USA - KB3-175-4 | ecosystem: Environmental > Terrestrial > Soil > Unclassified ...
GGTCGTCAGCCGCGTCACCGAAGCAGTGAATTCGGCCGCCACCGACCTGCGCCAGCGGGGCGCGTAGTTCCGTCCACCGCACCGATCGATCGCCGGCGGTGACTAGCCAGTTGCCTTGGGGCCGTTGTAGATGGAGTCGACGCGGGAGTTGTAGACCGTCCGGGCGCCGTGGGCATGACTACTGGCGAGATAGGCGCCAGTCGCCCAGCGGTCACCTGTTCTGCAGGCGTGTAAACCGTCCGGTGCCGCTTTGCCTGCGGGCGATTAAGGGGAACGGCATACAGCGATAAGACTGGGTGGGTGCCGCTCAATGAGTGGAGACGTGACGATTTTGCCCAGTCGCAACCGTGTCGCCCAATACTTTCAACCGAGAGGAATGTGCCGTCGCCAAGTCCGCTTTGGTGACACTATCGTCATTCAAGGTGCCGGTCCTGTCGGCCCGGGAGTCCGCCTCGCTGCAGCGAAAAGGTTCGGTGTTGACGTCGTTATTGACATCGCCCGCTCCACAGAGGAAGAACGGTTGAATGCAGTTCGTGATCTCACCAGAGGCCGAGGCGCCGATATCACGATCGAAGCCACCGGCGTACCGTCGGCGGTTCCCGAAGGCATGCGTCTGACTCGGGATGCCGGCCGGTACATAGTGGTCGGCCAGTACACGAATGTCGGAGACACTTCGTCCAATCCGCACCTTGATCTCAACCAGAAGCACCTTGAGATACGCGGGTGCTGGGGAAGTGATGTGGGGCATCTCTACCGGTCGGTGCACGTGATGGCCAAGTACGCCAAGCAATTCCGTTGGACCGATCTGATCAGTGGCGAGTACGACCTCCTACACGCCCAAGATGCGTTGGACGACGTCGAAGCCCAGCGGGTCGTGAAGGCTCTCATCGTTTCCCTAGCGCGTTGAGCTGTTCGACGACAACACGTGGTGACGGAGTTTCAGCTGCTGCGCGCTGCGTCAGGCGAGACATCTGACCGGGACGAGGCAGCGCTTCTATTGCGCCGCGGCCGTGAGCGCGGCGGCGACCGCCTCCACGGCTGGGGTGCGGGTCGCTCGGGTCAGCAGGAACGCCTCGCGCACGATCGTGCCCTCGGCAATTGCGCGCACTACGACGCCCGGCGCACCGTAGCTCAGTACGAGGTCGGGGAGCAGCGCGCATGCACCGGTCGTGCGGACGAGTTCCAAAAGGATCAGGAAGTCGTCCGACGCATAGCGGAGGTCGGGCTCGAAGCCACCGAGTCGGCGGCATGCACGCATCTGCATCTCGCGGTGACCGGTGCCGGGCTGGCACGCGGCCCACTCCGCATTCGCGAGACGCGACATCGGCACCCGGCGGTGCGATGCGAGCGGATGCGTGGCGGGCATGACGAGGCGAACCTGCTCACGCAGGAGCGGCGCGCGCTTTAGATCGGCGTGGACTGGGCGCGGTTGGCCCTCGTACTCGTCGCCGACGACGGCGTCGAGCTGTCGCAGGCGCAGGGCGGGCACGCCCTCTTCGACTTCGAGTTCGGTCGCCTCCACGCGGATGTCGGGATTCCCTTGTGCCAGCGCCGCCACGGCCGGCGCGACGATCCGCAAGAACGCGGACTGGAAAGCGGACACTCGCACGACGCCGGCTGGGCGGCCGGCAGCGATGCTCGCCAGCTCCGCTTCGGCCGCCTCGACGCCGTCGAGCAGCGTCGCGGCGTGGCGGACGAGCACCCGCCCGGACTCGGTCAGTCGTACGTTGCGACCAGTGCGCTCAAGCAGTTTCGCTCCGGCCTCCCGTTCAAGCACTGCGAGTTGTTGGGAGATCGCGCTCGGGGTGTAGTCGAGGGCCCGCGCGGCACCGTGGACGGTGCCCCGAGCGTCGACCTCTCGTAGCAGTTTGAGGCGGTGCAGATCCAACATTGTGTAGAAATACTACACATTAATCTATACAAATATGAGATAGACATGAACATTTGCCGTCGTCACGATGGTTCGCATGGGCGCGCTGCTATGCCTGCTTTCTGCCGCTGGGTTTGGCGCGATGGCGATCTTCGGCAAGCTTGCTTATGACTCAGGCGTTGAGGTCGGAGACCTGCTACTTCTCCGGTTCGCGCTGGCCGCGGCGGTCCTGTTGGCAATCGCGGCCACCACGGGTGCACTTCGTGGCGTGCCGCGCCGGTCGGTGCTCACCGGGCTGGCGATGGGAGCGATCGGCTACGCGACGCAGGCGGGGCTCTACTTCAGCGCGCTTGAGCGGATGGACGCATCGCTCCTGGCGCTGATCTTGTACATCTATCCGGCGATGGTGCTGATCGGGGCGGTCGCGCTCGGACGTGAGCGCGCATCGGCGCGGCGGGTCACCGCGCTTCTCATCGCACTCACGGGCACCGCGCTCGTGCTGGTGGGTGCGGCGTCGGGCAGCCTCGACACGCTGGGCACGGCGATGGGCTTCGGCTCTGCGCTGGCTTATACGGTTTATATCCTCGTAGGCGACCGCGCCGGCGTCGGCGTGCCGCCGATTGCGCTGTCGGCCTTCGTATGTGTCGGCGCGACATGCACCTTCGCGTTGGCGTCCGTCATGCACGGTGGTCCGCAGCTCACATTCGGTGCCGACGGCTGGGCATGGGTGGTTGCGATAGCGATCGTGAGCACCGTCGCGGCGATACTCTGCTTCTTCGCCGGCCTGGCTCGGGTGGGGCCGTCGGCGGCGTCGATCCTTTCGACGCTGGAGCCAGTGGTCACTGTCGCTCTCGCGGCGACAGCGTTCGGTGAGTCGCTTGGCGCGGTGCAGGTGGTTGGAGGCGCACTCGTGCTTGGGGCTGTGCTGGTGATGCAATGGCCGGCGCGCCGTGACGGTCGAATTGGCAGTCGCGGCAACGAGACTGGCGCCGTGCAGCGTGTCTGTTGATGCCACTGGCGGTCCGTGCTGCAGCAGGGTGTCGCGGATCAGGCCGCCGCCCAGCCCCGACGCGATAGCCGGCGCAACAAATCCGACTGGATCCATGTTGAGCTCGCGAGCCACGACACCGCCGAGCACCGCGTTGGCGAACACCCCGGCGAGGTCGATCGCGCGGGAGAGCTCACCCAGCGGGGCACTCACGATGATCCTTCGCCATGCTGTTGCTCATCGAAGATGCCGGAGCAGTTTCCCCGCCGTAATCCCACCGGTCGCATGCCGAGCTACTCCGTGCGGACGCCTATGACCCTGGGCTGCGGCTCGGATCAATAAGGGGGGTGTCGTCAGCACCGATCTGGGAACGCCCCCGCGCGAGAACCGCATAGGCGATCCCACTGATGGCGGCGCCGATGAACCACGAGAACGGCGCCCACATCGCGAGCCCTGGGGTCAGTGCGACGACCGCGGCCGGCACCGAACCCACGATAAAGGCCATCACGGCCAACGGATTCCAGCCCCTGCGGTAGGCGTAGCGACCCTGCTCCCTGAAGAGGTCCTCGACGTCGACCCGCTGCCGGCGCAGCGCGTAGTAGTCGATCATGATCACCCCAAAAAGGGGACCGAGCAGCGCGCCCAGACCGCCGAGAAATGTGTTGATGATGTCCGGGCTGTTATAGAGGTTCCATGGTGTGATGACTAGTGCGATCAGTGCGCTGATCAGGCCGCCGCGCTTGAAGTCGATGTGCCGCGGAGCGACGTTGGCCAGGTCATATGCGGGGGAGACGAAGTTAGCGACGACATTGATTCCGACCGTGGCAACGGCGAAGGTCACCGCACCGAGCAGCAGGACCACCACGTTGTCGATGCGCCCGACGACCTCGACGGGGTCGGTGATGTACTCCCCGTACACAGCGAACGTCCCGGCGGTGACCAGCACAGACACCACCGAGAAGGCGATGAAGTTGACCGGCAGGCCCCAGAAGTTGCCGATCACGACGGCCCGCCGGTCCGGAGCGAACCGGGCGAAGTCGCAGAAGTTGAGCAGCAGCGTCGAGAAGTATGCGACGACGAGGGCCACCGCTGCGAAGAAGGCGTGTACCGCGCCAAACTGCGGTGCCTTGTTGGACAGGTTCAGCGATATGTTCCAGTCCGCCTTGGCCAGGATGTAGACGGTGAGTGCGAACATCGCCACCCAGACCGCGGGGCCCGCCCAGTCCTGGAACCGGCGGATCGTCTCCATCCCGTTGCGCAGCAGCAACAATTGCACGCCCCACATCAACAGGAACGCGGCCCAGCCAACGGTCGACTCGCCGAGGAAGTTGTTGGTGGCGAACCGCTTTAGGTCGGGCCAGATCTGCAGTGCGATGATGACGACCGCGCGGGACGCCAGCCACGTCTGGATGCCGTACCACGCGATGGCGATGACCGCGCGCAGCAGCGCAGGCAGGTTCGCTCCGAAGACGCCGAAGGAAATCCGCGCGATCACCGGATAGGGCACCCCCAGCTTCTGCCCGGCGAACCCGGAGAGGCTCATCAGCCAGAACACCAGCACGATGCCGACCACGAGCGCGGAGAGCACCCACCAGCCGGACAGCCCGAGGAAGAACAGGCCGGCCGCGAAGGTGTAGCCGCCGATGCTGTGGATGTCCGACATCCACATGCAAAACAAGCTCCACGTGCCCCACTTGCGCTCCCGCGCCGGCGCGAGATCCTCGTTGTACAGCCGCGGGCTGAACCCGGCCGGCACTTCCGCGGCCGACGGGCCGCGGCCGACGGGTTGGTCGGTAGTGCCGCCGCCGACGCTCATCGGTCGCTTCCTCCCGTGATCGGCCAACCGGTGATCCGTTTGGGCCGGGGCGCAGCGTACGTCCGAATCTTCGAGGTCGAAAGGTGCATGGCCACCAGCGATTCGGCGAGCGATACGGCGGCGCTGATGCCGTCGACGACCGGGACGCCGCAGTCCTGCTGGATGCGCTGGTCGAGTCCGGCCATGCCGCCGCAGCCGAGGATGATCACCTCCGCCTTGTCGTCATGGACGGCGGCTTGGGCCTGGGTCACGATTGCGGCGACAGCGGCTTGGGGATCCTCTTCGAGGGCCAGCACCGGCAGGTCACTGGCACGGACCGAGGCGCAGCGTGTGTGCAGTCCGGCCAGCATCAGCCGATCTTCGATCATCGGCACGGTGCGGTCCAGGGTGGTGACCACCGAGTAGGTGCGGCCGATCAGCATCGCGATGATAGCTGCGGCTTCGGTGATGTCGATGACGGGCACGTCTACCAGCTCCTGCAGCCCTTCGCGGCCGTGCTCGCCGAAGCCGGCCTGGATGACCGCGTCGAACGGTTCCGTATGGGTGCGTACCGCATCCATCACTGCGACCGCGGCGAGGTGGCTTTCGAAGTTACCTTCCACGGATTCGGCGCCGAGTCGTGGTGTGAGGGCGACGATCTCGGTGCCAGGCGAGGCGGCGGCCTGGGCTTGCTTACCGATGGCTTCGGTAATGGATTCGGTGGTGTTGACGTTGACGACGAGTATTCTCATGGTGTCTTCCGGTGTCGATATGGGTTGGAAGAGAGGGGTTTTCGTCAGTGCGCGCACTCGACGGCAATTGGCTCGCCGGACACATCGTCGAAGCGTGCGGTGCGGTCGGCGATCGCGAATTGGATTGCTGCGCCGAGGCCTGCGCCGATGAACCAGGCAAACGGGGACACCGCGTGCAGTGCCGGAGTGAACGCGATGAGCAGTGACAGCGCGGCGGCAGGGATGAACGCCGCGACCGCGTGCAAATTGACACCACCCCGGTAGTGGTAGGCACCGGTGGGATCTTCGGTGTACAGCGCGGGGATGTCGATCTTGCCGCGGCGAACAAGCCAGTAGTCGGCGATGATGATGCCGAACAGCGGGCCGAGCAGGGCACCGAGGCCGCCCAGGAAGTAGTTGATGACGACCGGGCTGTCGTACAGATTCCACGGCAGGATGACCAGGCCGATGACGGCGCTGACCAGTCCGGCCCGGGCGAAGTTGAGCTTCTTGGGGAACAGGTTGGTCAGCGCGTAGATCGGCGCGACGAAGTTGGCCATCAGATTCACCGCGATCGTCAGGATGAGCAGCGATAGGGAAGCGGCGACCAGGATAGCGGTGTTGGGGATGGCGTGGACGATGTCTGCGGGGCTCCCGATGACCTTGCCGTCGATCTTGAACTGTGCACCGGCCATCGTCACGACGACGGCGCCGAAGAACAGCACGTTGATGAAGATGCCCCAGAAGTTACCGCCGACGATTGAGCGGCGCGTCTTGCAGCCGCGGGTGAAGTCGCAGAAATTGAGGACGAAGGTGGCGTAGATCGACACCCACAGCGCGCTGCCGGCGAGTATCTGCTCCCACATCGCGGCGCCGGTGAGTGCGTTGTTGGGCGACCAAGCGATCGAGGCGCCCGCCTTGATGAAGATCCAACCGGCCAGTGCGGCCATGGTGGCGAGGATGATCGGCCCGGCGAAGGCCTCGTACTTGCGGATCATGTCCATCCCGTGCCGCACCAGCCAGGTCTGCACCAGCCAGAGGAAGCCGAAGGTGAGCCAGCCCAGGGTGGACAGGCCGAGGATCGCGTTGTGGTCCAGACGGTCGAGTCCGGGTGCCAGGGCGATCAGCAATACCCGCAGCACCAGCGAGGCCAGATAGGTCTGGATGCCGAACCACACGATCGCGACGCCGCCGCGGATCAACGCGGGCAGCTGTGCTCCCCGCACTCCAAAAGCGATGCGGCTCATCACCGGGAAAGGAACCCCAGTGTGATAGCCCATGTAGCCGGAAACCGTCAGCAGCACGAACAGAAGCGCGGCGCCGATGCCGAGTGACACCACGATCTGCCAACCGCCGAGGCCGAGGGCGAACAACCCAAGGGCGAACCCGTAGTTGCCCAGGCTGTGTACGTCATTGGCCCACAGCGCGAAGATGTTGTAGCCGCTCCAGCGGCGCCCTTCCGTCTTGGTCGGTGCGAGATCTCGGTTGTACAGCCGCGGGCTGAGCTCGGTGGCACCGCTCGGATGTGGGGGCGGTACAACCGGTGCGGGCTGCGCTGATGGGAGCTGGTCGATGAGCATCGGGTTGGGGATCCTTGGGTTGCGGCGGCGAAACCGCCATGGAGTAATTCCATATTATGGAAATAGGATTCCATTTTTGTGTCTCTAGTGTGATGCAGGCCCGAGGCGGGGTCAAGAGGGAATTTGTGGGTTTTTCGCCGATCAAGTAGGCGCGGCGGAGGCGCGCAGCAGCCATCGACCGGCCTGCAGGAGCAGCGCAAACGGCGGCGAGGCCGCTGTGGGGATGGCGGACGGGGAACGGGCGGGTCAGGCGGTTCCGCGGGCGAGCAGACGCCCGCGCGGCGCCTCGTCGAGGTCGAGCTGTTGGCCGCCGAGCCATGTGCTGCGAACCACACCGGCCAGCGGCAACCCGTCGTACGCGCTGACCGGGTTCTTGTGGTGGAGCTTGGTCTTGTCGACGACGAATGCCTCGTCGGGGGCGAACACCGCAACGTCAGCGGCATAGCCCAGGGCGATGTGCCCCTTGGTGGTGAAACCGACTTGGCGGGCGGGGTTTTCGGCCATCCACCGCACAACGTCGAGCAGGGTGTGACCACGACGGCGGGCCTCGGTCCAGATAGCGGGCAAGCCCAATTGCAGCGACGCGATGCCGCCCCAGGCGACACCGAAGTCCCCGATGTCGAAGCGTTTGAGTTCGGCGGTGCACGGCGAGTGATCGGAGACGATGCAGTCGATGGTGCCGTCGGCCAGCCCGCGCCACAACAACTCTCGGTTGCCGGCTTCCCTGATCGGTGGGCAACACTTGAATTGAGTTGCCCCGGCCGGGATTTCCTCGGCCATGAACGACAGGTAATGCGGGCAGGTCTCGACCGTCAAGCGCACGCCATCACGGCGGGCGGAGGCGATCATCGGCAACGCGTCCGAGCTGGACAGGTGCAGAATATGCACTCGGCACCCCGTCCATCTGGCCAGTTCGATCACCTCGGCGATGGCGAGGTTCTCTGCGCCGCGGGGCCGCGACGCCAAGAAATCGGCGTACCGCTCGCCATTGGGCGACGGTGCACGGTCGATGCTGTGGGCGTCCTCGGCGTGCACGATCATCAAGGCACCGAACGAGGCGATCTCGCGCAGTGCCAGCTCGAGTTCGTGGGGATCCAGCGGCGGGAATTCGTCGACCCCTGAATGCAGCAGGAAGCATTTGAACCCGAAAACGCCGGCGTCGTGCAGCGCGCGCAGTTGTGGCACGTTGCCAGGAACCGCGCCACCCCAGAATCCGACATCGACGTAGGCCTGCTCGGCCGCCGTCTTGCGTTTGATTTCGAGCGCGTCGGTGTCGACGGTGGGCGGGATGCTGTTGAGGGGCATGTCGACGATCGTGGTGACCCCGCCGGCGGCGGCGGCCCTGGTCGCGCTGGCGAACCCTTCCCACTCAGTGCGGCCGGGGTCGTTGACATGGACGTGGGTGTCGACCAGTCCGGGGATCAGCACCTCGTCGGTGCCGAGCTGCACGACCCGCTCGGCTTCGAGTGTGGAGTCCAGCGGTTCGATGGCGATGATGCGACCGTCGCGAACGCCGATCGTGCGCGCGACTTCGCCGGCCGCTGTGATCACACGGGGTGCGCGGAAGATCAGGTCGAGGGGCTCATTCATGATTTGTCCGTTCTGGGTTCGGTCACCGGGGTGCGTGGCGGGGGATGAACCACGGTGAGCTCCAGCTTCGCTGGCTCCGACGGCAGGAAATCGCTGCGAATGTTGTCTATGGGCACCTCGTAGAGCTCGCCTTCGATTGCGGCGCCGCCGGTTTCGTTGAGCAGCAGCGCCGGGAATTCGTCTCGCACCGAGAAGAATCGGTATTTCGGCGCGGTCGTCACCGCGCCCAGGAACCGATGTTGCGAGACGTTCTGATGGAGGTTGCCGCCGCGCATGGCCCCTCCGTTGCAGAACAATTCCGCCATGTGACGGAAGCCTCCCTCCCACGTTTTGCTTCCATAATATGGAATAAGGCTTTCATTTTGTGGTAATAGTGAATCGCACCAACTACCACTTGTCAAGGTGTGGCCATTGCTGGTATGTGAGGAGACCACGGCACACCTAAACCGAACTGGGGCCGGCGGCCTCGTGACTAAGGAGCCGCCACTGTTCGACAGGCAGTCCACCGATTGCCATCCGCGCCCTAATACTGCGCCTGTCGGCGCGGCGCGCTATTGCGTTGTGCGGCACTGTGATTTGTCGCCTGCGCGACGCTGTGTGAGAACGGAGGCCGACCCGCTGCCGCCGCCCCCCGTGGAGCTGGGTAGACATCAGCTGGCGATGTCCCGGTTGGAGCGGCGGACCTCGCAGTGGGCGTCGCGCCGCCCCTTGTCGCGGTCGAGCGGATCGGTAGGAACACCTCCCGCGCGAGCGGCGATGATGTGTCGGCGATCACGTGCGGTCGGTTCGGGACTGACGTAGACAAGTGTAGGCAGTATACCATATGGTGTATTTCGTAATATGGTAGTCATCTTCCACTATTACGTTGGTCGATGTGGGCTCGGTCGTACCGGTGTGTCAAGGCCACGGTGTCGGGTGGGTCTAGGGTATCAACCGACGTACCATGATGTGGACGGATACTTCCGCCTTTTGGAAGTAGTCCGGGCTGGCGAACGGAGATGGTCGCGATGGCAACGTCACCGAAACAAGGCGGGGGCGCGCAAGCGGTCGACCGCGCGTTCGAGATTCTGGAGATCATAGAAGCTGCCGGTGGATCGCTCGCGTTGACTGAGGTGGCCGAGATCACCGGACTTACCCTGCCAACGATTCACCGACTGATCCGCGCGCTCGCCGCCCGCGGGTACATCCGGCAGCTTCCGTCCCGCAAGTACGCACTGGGCCCGACACTGATCAGGCTGGGGGAGAGCGCCACCCAACTAATCGGCACTTGGTCACGGCCGCACCTCGCCGACGTCGTGCAGGCAACCGGTGAGACAGCGAACATGGCCGTGCTGGACGGGACGATGGCTGTCTACGTTGCCCAGGTACCGTCCGCCCACGCCATGCGAATATTCACCGAAGTCGGCCGCCGCGTGTACCTACACAGCACCGGCGTCGGCAAGGCGCTTCTCGCCCAACTACCCGACACTCAAGTCCGCAGCATCGTTTCGAAAGCCGGGATGCCACGGCAGACACCGCACACGCTCGTCGATCCCGACGATCTGATCACCGACCTCAACGTCATTCGACAACGCGGTTACGCCATCGATGAAGCCGAACAGGAAATCGGCGTGCGCTGCTTCGCTGTGCCAGTCCCGCAGGCGCCGACGCCAACCGCCATCTCGGTATCAGGACCGGCCGCCCGCGTGACCCCGGAATCGGCCGATCGGATTGTGCCGCTCCTGACGCGCGTGGCGAAGGAGTTGTCCACCGAATTCGACACCCGCGCCGCACTCTAACCAGCTGAGCGTCCACCGTCACGTTCCCAGTGGGCTTTCTCGCTAGCGCAGGCGATCACCGCCAACCCAGACCCCCCGCACGTCGGACGGAGCGGCCAGCGCGAACACCTTCGCCAGGGCGTCGTCCGGATCGGTCGCGTGCCTGACGACCACGTCGAGGGTGCTGCCGGCGCGCGGTTCGACCCACACCGCGTCGAACTGTTTGCCCACGGACAGGTCACCGACCTCGCCGGCCATCTCTAGCGCGGCGGCGCCCGCAGCGGTAGCCAGGTACAGCATGTGCGCAGCCGTCAGCGGAAGCCCGTCGGCTCCGAGAAGGGCCTGCATGAAGTAGGACTGCAGGCCCTCGCGCAGCAGCTAGAAGCTGGTGCCGGCGCCCACGTCGGTGCCCAGCGCCACCCGCACTCCGTGCTCAACGTGTCGGCGCATCGGGAACAGCCCGCTACCCAGCGCGCTGTTTGAGGATGGACAATGCGCGATGCTCGCGTCCGCCGCGGCCAGTTGGTCTAGCTCGCCGTCGCTCGGGTGCACGTTGTGCGCCAGCACGCTGCGCCGACCGAGCAGCCGATAGCGACCGTAGGTGTCCACGTAGGAGTCGCACTCGGGGAACAGCCCGCGCACGGCGTCGATCTCTGCGGCGTTCTCGTTGACGTGCGAGGTGAACAGCGCGCCGTCCACGTCCCGCAGCAGCGCCGCGCAGGACTCCAACATCAGGGCACTGGCCGAGAGCGAGAACCGGGGGGTCACGGCGTAGCGCAGCCGGTCCTTGCGGTGCCAGCGGCCAGCCAGCGCCAGCCCGTCCTCGTGCGCCTGCTCCGGGGTAGTCAGCAGCTCCGGGCGCAGCAGCCGGTCGCTGACCACCAACCCGGCGCTGACCCGCACTCCGCTGGCCGCCGCACACTCGAACAGGCAGTCCACCGCGGACGCGAAGTGCGCGCCGAAGACCAGCGCGGTCGTGGTGCCGGCCCAGATCAGCCCGTCGACGAACTCGGCGGCCACCGCGCGTGCGTAGTCGGCGTCGGCCATCCGGGCCTCCTCCGGCAGCGCGCAGCGGTCCAGCCAGTCCAGCAGCGGCATGCCCAGCGCGCCGATCACCCGCACCTGGGGGAAGTGGACGTGGGTGTCCACCAAACCGGGCAGCACCACGCCGCCGGTCAGGTCGACCACCTCGGCATCCGGGTGCGCCCCGCGGACCCGGGCGAACGGTCCCCGGTCGGTGATCACACCGTCGGTCACGGCGACCCCGGCGTCCGCCTCGGCTCGCAGCACCCCGCCGGTGAACGGCGAATCGGGAGTGTCCAGCACGGTTCCGCGATAGATCGTCATCGCGTCGCCTCCGCCGACTCGGTGCTCGCCTCGGTCCTCGCGGGACGCTCGCGCTGGAACCGCAGCAGCAGGTCAGCGGCCACGCTTA
>Ga0134128_10009372_pt1 | contig 11745 bp, 9 predicted proteins | sample KB31754_FD_96462 | JGI IMG/M metagenome (GOLD analysis project Ga0134128, IMG submission 96462) | Terrestrial soil microbial communities with excess Nitrogen fertilizer from Kellogg Biological Station, Michigan, USA - KB3-175-4 | ecosystem: Environmental > Terrestrial > Soil > Unclassified ...
GTAACATTGATTGAAATATAATCACAATAAGTCGCACAGTGCGGAGAGATTGTGACATTCGATGAGATGTTCGGAACAACGGGTAAAATCGAATTGCCGTGACTGTCGAGCACAGTGGCTAAATTATTTGTATTGTTTGGATTGCTTGGGCTCGGACTGTACTGCTGGCAATTCACAGCTGCAGGGTTCATCTGCAGGCACTTTAAAAAATTAGAATTAGGATCGTTCGCAATCATATTTGCTGAGATATTGATGTTATAAAGTTTTTGAATATTGGCAACATTGCGAGCGATTTGCAAATGCAGATAGTGAACTCGATCAACATCACTTTGGGCCGTCGCAAGCATGTTGACTCGTTGGGTTTGAGAAACCACATAGGCACCACCAAGCGCCACTGCGGCAGTTAAAACCGCAGCGACCAAAAGCTCAATAAGAGATATGCCGTTTTGATTGAGACGCATTTCCTTCCTATTATTAGAGATTTAAATGACAACGGCAATAGCTTTGAAAAACACCGTTATAAAACGAGACTCCTTTTCTTTAGATTTCACTAAGTCAACCTGGGATCTTAGATTAAGACACTGATAGAGATTATATAAAAAGGATTGATCACCGAGATTGTCCCCCCTATCCTATTGAATAAGGGAATGATTTTAAAAAGAGTTTCACTTTCATTTTGGTCTGTGACTGCTGTTTCTCGTGGAGGGGGCTCCAGCGAGCAAGGTTTTTCTATCGTTGAGGCCTTGATTGCAGCTTTGATTATTGCTGTGGCGGGTGCTGGACTTGGAACTTCTCTGGTTCATCTTTCTCACAGCCGCCAAAAATCCCAACTGATTTCTCAGGCCGTGGGAGTTGAAGCGGCCCTTGTCTCGGCTTTGCAAGATCCCAATACTTATTCTGCAACAGCGAATCCTTCCAGTGCGACGGCTCTGACGGCAATCAAAAACGGAGCGGTGGTAACGACTCCAGTGGACGTGACTGTCACTCCTGATCCAACACAACCGCCTTTTCACATTTTCTCTGGAGGGGCGCCAGTTTATTTGGATGATAAAGATAATGCTCTTCCTGGCCCTGGTGGAAACTGGGCCATCAAAGTGGCACTTTCAAATGTGAACCTCAATCCCGCAACAAATTTGTATTCCTATGCTTACAATATTCAGGTGAATCCAGCTCTGGCGAATGTTGCACAGACGGGAGCGACAAATATTGCCCCACCAGCGGGGTCAGCAGATCTGAATGTGGTCATTCCACCGCAAACATTGAGTGTCGCCAATCAGACGCAAGCCGCCTGTCTGCCAGCGGCAACTTATTTGGCGATGTTGGGGCTTGATCAAGGTGGTAACCCCATTTGTGTCGAGCGCGCGCAAAATAAATGTTTGCAAAATTATATCGCCAAAGGTTTTCAACTGATTCAGCAGGGTCCCAATCTGTACTCTTATGAATTTACTTGTATGAAGTTAAGATCACTCAGCTGCCCAACCCAACTGACCGATGCTGGAGTACCTGATTTGACACTTAATAATCCGTATGTTCTGCAATCATTTATTCCGAACACGCTCGACTCAGGAGTTGCCGGGGCTATTGCGCCGACAGGTCAGTGTGTGTTCATGGCAGCGAAATCGAAAGGACCTATTGTTGTCCCGTTGCCGTACACGAACGGAGTGACGGTGACCAACGCTTGTCCTCCGCACTATATTGTTTCAGGAATTAATTGTACCGCCGGTGCAAACAACGCTCAACCAGCGACAGTGGTTTGTGCCAGCAGTGATCCGGCTGTGCCAGTGGCTCCGTCGCCAGCGACGGGGATGGCGGCATTTGTGACGCAGGCAAATCCGAACAGCGTTACTTGTCAAAGAAAAGAAACTCAAGTTTGCTGTGGCGATAACCCGGCGAACTGTGCGGCAGTGTGGACGGGGCAAGTGAATCTCAGTTACAGTTGCGTACTCAACGGAACAACGGCGGAGACTGTCAGTGCTATTCCAAATTAAGGAGTTCATGAGAAACTCGCGCGGAAACGCCCTATTAAATGCAATTGTGATCGCCGGGATTGTGGCGGCGATCTCTGGCGTTATTATGACTCAAACAAAAACCACGGATGAAAGTTCGCGCGCACCGCGCATTCGTGCCGCAATGTCTGTCATGCAAGCCAAAGTGCAAGCTCTGGCGAATCAATACACAAGTTATACATGCGGAGTTCCGAATAAAACCACCGGCATCACCACTTGCGATTTTAAGTCAGGGCTTCTTAATGGCCTTCAACAAATTATCACAGGCGCAAAATGTGCCGGCGGCGGTCAATGCGGCGTTATCGTTACGGCGATACCTCCCGGCGGCAAGTATTTTGATCCGGTTTCAGTCACTTTTTCGGCTCAGATTTCTTATCAAGGAACTGAAGTCGCAATTGCCCCCATTCAACTTCAATACAAAATTCCAACAGAAGTTTTAGCGCAACAACAAGGATATCTGTGCCCAGATCTGAATCCTATTTTCCAGGGCTACAGGCCTGACGGGAGCATGAATTGCCAGCCCTTGCCGGTCAATTGCAACTTGCCTGCGGGAGCAACCCTCAACAAGCAAGGAACTTTTATTGTATCCGTGGTTGATGGAACTTTGGTTCCCAATTGCAATAATTTAGGGGCTTTAATTTCATGTCCAGCCAATCAATATCTTTCTAATTATTCTTGGAGCGGAACCGCTTTTGGTTCTGCTTGTGCGCCACGAACGGATCCCTTTGCAGCAGAGAACTTTACGCCCGGCTCTCCCACAGGATTGCCGCCTTGGGTGACTGTTAGCACGACTCCAACAACGCTACCACCACCAACAACTACAACGACAACGGTGCCTCCGCTTATTTTTTCCTCGTGTTTTGTGGCAGGGACTCCGGTGAGTATGGCTGATGGTTCTAATAAAGCCATTGAGTCAGTTCAAGTTGGAGAAAAAATTCTGACTTACGATGAACTGACAGATCAACAAACCATTAGTCCTGTCGTTCAGGTTTATCATCACCCAGAAAAAGTGGATGATCTGTACATGATGACTTTGTCTGACGGGACATCAGTCACATCCAACGGTGTTCACCCGTACTTCCTCCCGGATTATCATCAGTATGCATCTGCGGAGCAGATTTATTTACAATTGAATCGTGGAGGCGAGCTTCGTTTGCTGACCAATAAGAATAAAATTGTTTCGATCACTCATATTGATAAAACGACAAAAAGTGTGAAGCTATATAATCTGCACGTCACTAGTATTTACGACCATGATGGTGTGCAAGCCAAATATGGGCACAATTACTTCGCCGGTGGAGTGCTGGTTCATAATCTGAAATGCAACAACGGTTGCAATAACGAAGCGTATGGTGATCAGTGTTGTACGACGTACGGCGGAACTTCAGTTCTAACAAATAACACAGCACCATTTTTTAATAACTTAACGGCGAATTGCACTATCAGTCCGGCCTTGGCGGCGGCAGTTAATGCTTGTGTCGCCGCAGGTGTTGCGATCAATCCGGACGATGTTTGCTCAAGCTCTCCGGGCTCTTCAGGCTGTAGCGGTGGCTGCGAAATGGGGCCGTGCTCGGGATTTCCAACACATTACGGTGGTGGGGTTCCGCCGACGACAACGACGACGACATTGCCACTGACTGCTTGGAATTGTTCAGACGGATGGGCGGCCGCAGCCCCTTGTAATTCCGGCATGAATATCGTTGATGATGGAAATCTCAGTCCAAATAATCCTGGAGTGGCAGACCTTCAAATTTTTACTGCGGGTGGGAATCCTGCTTCAAGATGTGTATGTACTTCAGGAACCCTCACAGTGATCTCTTGCTCGGGGAATGATCGATATATTACCTGCGCGGGTGCCGTATCTCCGCCACTGGCATGCCCATGGCCAGTACCAGGCAATGTCGGTAGGGGTTGTGGCCCTGCCTATGGTGCTCCGGCACCTGGTGGATGGAGTTGTTTAGGACCGCCATCGACCTTTGTTCCGTGTCCATAGATAGTAAAGCTAACCCATTGCTTCTGCGTGACAACGTTCAGCGTTTGTCGCGTTTTCGTTCTTCCTAAGCAAATTAAACAAAAAATAAATGTCATGGGGACCGAATCTCATTTTGTTACTAAAGCTTCTAAAGACTTTTTCGGTTATAAAAAAACTTGGGTAGATAAGTCTGAATTTGTATTCGTCAGTGATTAATATCTGAAGAATAAACCGCCACCCGTCAAAATTTTTTTCGTTGTCACACTCGACTTTGATGTTGGCTATGCTGCTCTGAGCGAGCTCAACACGTTGCTTCTATCAAGAGGAATGGCTACCATTGGAACATGATCTCCATCGTCATACCAGTTTACAACGAAGAGGAACTTCTGCGCGACAACGTTCAGCGGTTGTCGCGCTGGCTTTTAGAGCAGCAGATTCAGTCAGAGATTCTGGTCGTTGATAATGGCAGCGTCGATCGCACTCCGCAGATCTCGCGTGAGTTGGAAAAAGAAAATCTCATTCGCTATTTTCGGATCAATGAGCGCAGTGTCGGTCGCGCGTTTGCTCTTGGCGTTCGTGAAGCGCGTTCGCCGTGGATTGTTTCTGTCGATGCCGATCTTTCCGCAGATCTGATGTTTATTGCTATGGCGCAAAGTTTGATGCCTTATGCGGATATGATCGTGGGGTCGAAGGTTTTGGGAAAACAAAAACGCTCGTTGGTGCGAATTCTTGGTAGTCAGGTTTATTTGATCTTCACGCAAATTCTTTTTCAAATGACGATCACCGATTACTCGATGAGTGCCAAGGCCTATCGCCGCGAAACCGTGCTGCCGATTCTGGATCAAATTGATCCGTGGACGGCCTATGTTTTTGAAACTTGCGTGTGGCTGAATAAACAAAAAAAAACCATCGTGCAGATTGGCGTCGATTGCGATGATCATCGCAAAAGCCACTTCAATATTTGGCACGAAGGCTTTTACCGATACGCGCACTTATTTCGCCTCTGGCGCCGCCTGAAAGACCCCAGCTCTTGGTTCAATCAGAACTAAATAAGCATGAAAATTCATGGTATCGTATTATTTGATTTACACTATATATTTGATATTACACAGTTTTATATAAAATTATGTATTTTATGTAAAATATAGCTCATTTTATACCGATATAATATAAACTATATCTTATAAAATGAGGTGGTATGTATCTTCCAAATAAGGCAAAAGAAACGCTTCAAGGTCTTGGCTTACAAATTCAAATGGCGAGGAAGCGCAGGCTTTGGACGATTGCTGAACTTGCTATGAAAATAGGAGTTTCTGCTCCAACAATTATAGCTCTCGAAAAAGGTCAGCCGACGGTTGGGGTGGGTATTTTATTTTCTGCTTTGTGGACATTGGGGCTTGAGAAAGAGCTTATACAGATCTCTCAACCTTCTGATGAAGAGGGAATTCAATTCACCAATATGAGATTGCCGAAAAAAGTCAAAATGAACCGAAAGAAGCTAAATAATGATTTCTAAGGAGTGCTTTGTTTACGTTCATTTGCCAAATTCACATGAAGTGATCACTGCCGGAAGACTCAGATGGCAAAGCGGTGGAGTTAACAATGTTGTTGGAACGTTTGTTTATGGTAAAAGTTATTTAAAAAATAAAAATGCCTTTTCTTTGGATCCCTTTGAATTGCCTCTGGAAGAGAGAGAATTTCAGGCGATAAAAAATGAAGGACTTCACGGTCCGTTGAGAGATTCGACTCCGGACAGTTGGGGGCGATATGTTATTCAGAAAAATACTCCAGCAAGTGAACATGATCCTATTGGTTATTTGTTGAACTCAGCAGACGATAGAGTCGGGGCGTTATCCTTTGGGCATGGAAAGGTTCCGCCAGCACCGATAAGAAGCTTTAATAAAACAATAGATTTAGTAAAACTGATGATAGCGACTCGTAAGCTTGAAGAGGGCTTTCCCATTGATGACACCGAGAGATCTCTCTTGATGGCGGGATTATCCGCAGGTGGAGCTCGTCCGAAAACAACTGTTGAAGATGAGAATACTCTTTGGATTGCAAAATTTCCGGCTCTGGATGATAGACAAAATATTTCGAGGATTGAATATGCAACAATGCTTTTGGCAAAGGCCTGTGGTCTTCAAGTGCCAGAGGTTCGCCTCATTCAAGTCGGTGGCAAGGATGTCTTTTTAATTCAAAGATTCGATAGAAGTTTTGATCCAAAGAAAAAAAAATATCTGCGGACACACTTTGTCAGTGGCCTCACTCTTTTAAATTTAGATGAAAGAGATTATGGCAATTGGTCCTATTTAGATCTTGCCGATCAAATGAGGCGCTGGATCGACAAGCCGAAAGAAAATTTGCAAGAGCTGTATAAAAGAATTGTGTTTAATGGACTGGTTTCGAATACGGATGATCATCCAAGAAATCACGGGTTTTTGAAATTTTCAAAAAGTTATAAATTATCTCCAGCTTATGATTTGGTTCCCAAGGCGGAGACTGGCTCTCAACGAAATTTGGCAATGCAAATTGGTTCTCAAGGAAGGAACTTTAGTCTAGAAAACCTTTTATCTCGGTGCGATGCTTTTGATTTAACAAGAGATGAGGCGAAAGAGATCTTTCTCAAGATGAAAGCCAAAGTCAGCAAATGGCAGACGTTTTTTCAATCTCATGGGGTCGGAGACGTGGACATGGTGTATTTGCAAGGCGCCTTTAGTCATTGGGACTCCATTGGAGAATAGGCCGCGTGAGTTTTTTAACGTGCATATTAAAACACTCCTGAGTATTTTAAGATCATGATCAATTGGCGACGAGCACGAATCAGCCTTCAGGTTTTGCACAAATTCAGATGGGTTTTTGAAACTGTGGCCGTGCTGGTGGCCTTCGGATTTTTCTTTTACTTAGCACCCAAGGAAATTTGGAACACCGAGCCTGCCACAGGTGGAGACACGGGTTCGCATTTTTGGCCTTTGGTCACGATGCTGAAGCAAGGGCTTCCGCATTGGCATATCAAAGTTTGGAATCCTGGCAATCTTGCCGGTGAGCCCCATTTGGTGCATTACTTTCCGCTGCCTTATTTGGTGATGGCATTTTTGTCTTTGTTTGTGCCGATGGGTGAGGCTTTCAATATCGGCACCTGGTTGCCGATCGCGCTTTTTCCGCTGTGTGTTTATATCGGACTGCGTGGCTTGCGCGCTCGGTTTCCGATTCCTTTGTTCGGTATGATTGCGGGGCTTTGTTATTTCTATAACGAGTCTTACTCGATGTGGGGAGGCAACGCCGTTTCCACCATGGCCGGGCAATTTGCGCATGTGTACTCGTTTGATTTTTTTATGTTGTGCCTAGGCGCCATGAGCTATGAGCTGCACAAAAAAAGATTTCCGTGGCTGGCGACGTTGTGTGCTTCGGCCGTCATGCTTTCACATTTCTATACGGCACTTGCGTTGCCTTTTGTCTATATTGGATTTTTTGTGGGCGCGCGAAATCTTTCTTTCAAAGAGCGTTTTCAAAAATTAGCACTCAGCGCACTGATGGCAAATCTTTTGGCGGCTTGGTTTGTGCTGCCGATGTTAGACAATGCCACGTGGACGACGCCTTTTGGACTGAAATGGGGCGGAGCGAATTTGCTGAACGAGATGGTGCCCCAAATTTTTTGGCCCTTTGCTGCGATTTTAGCAGTCGGCATGTTGGTTTATGCGGGCCTTAGTTTTTCAAAGCGCAAGCTTTATGAAATCGAATGGATTCCCAGTATTTTTATTTTTATCATGATCTTGGTTTCTTCGGTGATTTTTTATTTTATTTTTCCGGCGTTGGGATTGGTCGATGTGCGGGCTGTGCCGATCGCGCAGATGATTTTTTGTTTTCTCGCGGTTTTTTATTTGGGCATGATTCTGCGACGTTATTTGGATTCTTTCACTTTGACCTATTTCAGTGTGGCGTTGGTGGCGCTGGGAATTTGGTGGGCTCACAAACAAGTGGTCAATTTTCCGGGCTGGATGAAATGGAATTATTCCAGCTGGAGTGCGAAGCCCGCTTACCCCAATTTAAAAAAACTTTCCGCCGTTTTAAAAGGCGACTTTTCTGATCCTCGCGTGGTCTATGAAAATAACGAAGCTTATAATGATGCCGGCACCATGCGGGTTTTTGAAATGCTGCCTTATTTCACCGGGCGTTCGACCTTAGAGTCCGTTTATATGCAAGCCACCGTGGTGGCGCCTGAGGTTTTTTATATTCAAGCTCTGATCAGCAGATCGCCGTCGTGTCCGTTTCCGAATTATCAATGCACAGGCTTTGATTTACAAAAAGCTTTGCCGCGCCTGAAACTTTTTGCGGTTTCGCAGTTGATCTTATCGACGCCGCCAGTGCTTGAAAAAGCGCGAGTGATGCCCGAGCTTGAATTTCAAGGCGAGTACGGCATGTGGAATTTGTATCGCCTGAAAGATCCCATCAGCTATGTGGACTTTATCCATCGCCCGGTGAGATGGACTGATTTCAAAAATTTTAAAAATGATTTCTATCATTGGTTTACCACCAACGACTTTGATAAAGAATGGTTGATGACAGATCCATCAGGGGGAACTCATCAGGAATTATCAGATTCTGTTTTTCAAGCTCCGCCAGATTGCAAGCCCACTGTTCAAGTGCAGTTTGATCAAATTCAATTGCACACCGAATGTCCTGGAACTTTTCATGTGCTGAAATTTGCTTATCACTCGAGCTGGCGGGCTTCGAACAATGAAAAAATTTATTTGGTGGCGCCGGGATTTATGGGAATGGTGCCGAAAACAAAAGATGTGACCTTGCGTTTTGGTTTTCGCACAATCTGGAGTTTTGCGTCGCTGCTTTCTTGGATGAGCTTGATTCTTTTTATGTGTTTCTGGTTATGGCCGAAAGCTCGCCAGCCGGAGAAGCCCTCATGAGATCAGGCTCATTCTTAGTGAGACTCATCTTTTTAGGATTTTTTCTCGCGACGGTGGTTGTTGCTTCCGTGGCCAGGGCTTCATTTTTACAAATGACCAGTCAAAGCTTGGGTGATCAATACACCATCAAAAATAATGGCGATGAAAGTTCTCGTCAGGTGCGGCCTTTCGTCAAAGCGGGGAATTGGACAAAAGAGTTCGACGCCGTTGATTTGGGAGCTGGAGAAAGTCACACTTGGACTTTGCCGATGGAAGAAATGCAAAAACAAGTGCCGCGCGGGCGCTCGCCAATGCCGATTTTGATTCGCTATCAAGATGCCAATGGTTATCCGTTTTCGGTGCCGGAATTAAAATCTTTGGAAACCTCAGGATTGTCACCGGCAGAGCAACAGGTTTTGACGGAGAATCCGCTGCGCGCGTCGCTGACGGTGGAACCCCTTCGTCACAACGAGTTTCGGGTGCGCTATGCTCTGGAAAATTTGACGGCCGAAACTTTAACAGTGACGCCAAAAATTTGGACTCCGGAGGAGTTACGCGTGATCACCGTGGAAATTCCGGTGGAGCTCAAAGCTCATGGCAAGCTGGAAGGTTTTTTTCAAATTCATAACGAGAAGGCGCTGGCCGGAAGTTACTACAATTTATTTGCCACTTTTGAATTCAAACAAAAAGATCTCGCCAATTTTGTTCAGGTGACAGGCGGGATCAGTGTCACTCCAGAAAGCTTCGCGCCACCTTTTCAAATGAGTGACCGCGATTGGTGGAGCCTGTGGGCCGTGCTCTTCGCCAGCGGCCTCATCGCCCTGCGCCTCGGTACGCCGTACCTTTTGCGGAAGCGGTGAGTTGCAAAAAAGAACCCGGCACTTTTATTTTTATTCGGATTTGAATTCGGTCCAGAGTTCGTCGTAGAGGCGGGTTTTGTCGCCGAGATCTTGGATGCGCTCGAGGCGCGACATTTGCTCTGGCGATGGAAAAAGAGCCGGATTGTTCTTCAAGTCGGCAGGCAGTTTTTCGCGAGTCGTAGTTAAAACCGGGCCGCCGCGAATTTTTTCCACAAATTGCAAATTGGCCTCGGGGCTCAGCAAAAAGTCGATCAAAAGATGAGCCTCCTTCAAATGCTGAGCACCTTTCAGAATCACTAAATTATCAATCGCGCGAGTGCCGCCCTCAGCCGGAATCACAAACTTGATCAAGCCGTTGGTTTTCGCCGCTGCTTGCAAAGCATCCGTTGAAAAAGCGTGAGCCACCGCGACCTCTTTGTTGACTAAGGCTTCCACCGTGTCAGAGCGAAACATCTTTACTCGCGGTTTTAATTCCAACAGTGTGGCTTTGGCGGCGGCAAGCTCTTTAGGATTGGTCGAATTCACAGAATCGCCGTGAAATTTCAGTGCGGCCGCCGTGACTTCGCGAACGTCATCCAACAAAGAGATGCGGCCTTTGAGATCCTTATCTGTAAAAAATTCTTTCCAACTTGTGAGATCTTTTTTGTAAAGCGCGGTGTTGATCGCGAGTCCTGCGGTCGACCAAGCGTAAGGCAGCGAAAATTTATTTTCGGGATCGTAATTTTGGTGAAGCCACTGGGGATCGATTAAATTTTTATGAGTGATCAAAGTCGAATCGATGGGCTCGAGCTTCCCGGTTTTGATCATGATGTCGACCATATAGTCCGAGGGCACCGCGACATCGATCCCCGAAGCTCCCGACTGAATTTTGGCCAGCAATTCTTCGTTGGAAGAGTAATTGGAAATATTAATTTTCAAACCCGTTTGCTTTTCAAACTGAGCTTGGGTTTCCGGTGAAAGATAATTTCCCCAAATAGCCAGATTGACAACTTTTTCGTTCACAGATTTCTTCGTACAGGCCGTAAAACTGATTACAGAAAAAAATCCGAGCAGAGTTGTCGCTCCAATCATCAAAAGGACGCGAGAAAAATTTTTTCGGGGTCCGTTTTTGCTTGAAACAACCTGCGATGTCTGGGATGAGTGAATCAACATATTGGAATCCAAATCGAAATGTTAGAAATTATAAACCTCTCCAAATCATTCCATACCACTTCAAACTCGGGATCAACAAAATCCGATTTGGTTTTGCCCATGGCGGTGGAGTCTTTGAGCCTGACAATTCGTGAAGGAGAGTTTTTCTCCCTTCTAGGGCCCAGTGGTTGTGGCAAAACGACTCTGCTGCGCATGATTGCGGGTCTTGAGCAAATCACTTCGGGTGAAATTCGCCTCAATGGTCAGCGCATTGATCAGTTGGCTGCTCAAAATCGTCCATTCAACATGGTTTTTCAAAAATATGCTCTGTTTCCACATCTGACTGTTTTTGAAAATGTCGCGTTTGGCCTCAAGCTTAAAAAAATGAACCCCGCCGAACTCAAAGAGCGCGTCGAAGAATCTCTGGCTTTGGTGAACATGCTTTCATTTCGTGATCGATTGCCAGAAACCTTGTCGGGGGGGCAGTCTCAGCGCGTGGCCATCGCTCGTGCTTTGGTCAATCGTCCACAAATTTTACTTTTGGATGAGCCTTTGTCAGCCTTGGATCTGAAGCTTCGCGAGCACATGCAAACCGAGCTCAAAGAATTGCAACGCAAGCTGGGTTTGACCTTCATTTATGTGACTCATGATCAAGAGGAAGCTTTGGCCTTGTCAGACCGAATCGGCGTCATGAACAATGGCCGTCTCGAGCAGGTCAGCGAACCCAAAGATCTTTACGATGAGCCGACGACACTTTTCACCGCTCAGTTTGTGGGGCCGATGTCGGCCATTCATGGCGAATTTTTGGAAGTGGATGGGAATCTGGCGACGTTTCGCTTTGGCGATGTGGTTTTAAAAGCTCGCCCAAAAGGCGAAGA
>Ga0134128_10009373_pt1 | contig 11745 bp, 10 predicted proteins | sample KB31754_FD_96462 | JGI IMG/M metagenome (GOLD analysis project Ga0134128, IMG submission 96462) | Terrestrial soil microbial communities with excess Nitrogen fertilizer from Kellogg Biological Station, Michigan, USA - KB3-175-4 | ecosystem: Environmental > Terrestrial > Soil > Unclassified ...
CGTTCAACGCGCAGAAGGTCAAACGCAGCCAGGATCGAATCCAGAGCCTCGGCTTCTTCGACGACAAGTTCGAGATCAAGCAATCGGAAGGCTCGGCGCCGGATCGCGTGGTTCTGACCGCCAACGTCCAGGAGAAGCCCACGGGACAGCTGGAACTGTCCGGCGGCTATTCCAGTCTTGAGCGCTGGATCATCCAGCTCGGCCTTTCCCAGAACAACTTCCTCGGCAAAGGCCAGTCGCTCGATGCGCAGGTCAACTGGTCGCTCTTTTCAAAGTCGGTCGATCTCGGCTTCACCGATCCCTATTTCCTCGACAAGAATATCCTCTTCGGGGGGGACGTCTTCCGCAGCGATTACAGCAGCTTCAATCTCGTCAACAACAACCGCAACACGACCTATAACCAGGTCACCACCGGCGGCCGGTTGAGGCTTGGTTTCCCGCTCAGCGAATATTGGAACATCGGCACGCGCTATCAGCTCAGCCGAGACAAGATCTCGCTCGACAAGAGCACCTTCTTCACCGACTTCAACGAGGACGGCATCCTCGAGGGTAACGAATGCGACCCGTTCAAGGCGGGCTCGTTCCTGTGCGATCAGATTGGCGCGCGCACGACGTCGTTGATCGGACTGACGACGGTCTATGACGACACCGATGGCCTCCATCCGACGCGGGGCCAGCAGCTGACCTTCTCGGAGGACTTCGCCGGCGTCGGCGGCGACGTGCGTTACCTTCGCACCCAGGCCTATGCCACCAAATACAAGAGCTTCGGCAACTGGATCCTCTCGCTTCACGGCGAGGGCGGATATATCAAGCCGCTGCAAAGCGCGCCGAGGGCGGGTGAGGACCCAATCCGGATTACCGACCGGTTCTTCAATTCAGACATCCGCGGCTTCGACATCCGCGGAATCGGGCCGCGTGTGGTCCGCATCCCCTACGATTCGAACGGAAACCTGCAAGCGCTCGACATCAACAAGGACGTCAATGACGCGCTTGGCGGCAAGGCCTTCTATCTCGCCCGGGTCGAGATGGAGATTCCGGTCAGCGCGACGATCAAGAATTACGGGCTGCGGCCGTCCATCTATGTCGATGCTGGCTCCCTGTGGGACACCACGAAGCCGCAACTCAACAATGTCGTCGCTTTCTGCACTCCGACCGACCCGACGTCGACGCAGCCGACGATCAACAGCTCGACTCCTGATTGCACCAAGGATCTCAACGGCAATCCGATTGCGAACCCCAGTCAGTTCACGCCCGTTCCCGGGTTCAAGGAAGAATTCTTCGGCAATTCCTGGAGACCCCGGATTTCAATTGGAATCGGCGTAAATTGGGTGTCGCCGTTCGGTCCGCTTCGAATCGATCTTGCGAAAGCGATCGTTCACCAGGCCGGTGACGATCCCAAACTCTTCACCTTCAACGTAGGAACTCAATTCTGATGAAGACTCTGCTCATTTCCGCGGCCTTTGCAGCCGCCGTCCTTGCCCCCACAGCCGCCAGCGCGCAGGCGCTTCCGACCGCCGTCGTCGCCGTCGTCGACCTCGAGCGTGTCTCGACCGAGTGCAATGCCTGCAAGACGGCCATCGCCGCGCTTCAGGCGCAACAAACCGCGTTCAACAACCGCCGCCAGTCGCTTGCTGCCCCGCTCGAAGCGGAAGGGAAGTCGATCCAGGCAGCGGTCGACGCGCTTCCCAAGGGCAAGCAGCCCGATGCCGCGCTCCAGGCGCGGTACAAGGCATTTCAGGAGAAGCAGCAGAGCGGCGCCGACGAGCTGCAGCGCCAGGCGGAGCAGATCCAGCGCAACGAAGCCTATGTGAACCAGCAGATCCAGGCAAAGCTCAACACCATCTACACGCCGGTTATGCAAAGGCGCGGAGCGAATTTGCTGGTCGACGTCCGCGCGACGCTCGCGACCGCCCAGAACGTCGATGTGACCAACGATGTCCTTGCGGCGCTCAACGCCGCGCTGCCGACCATCGCAACGACCGCCCCGGCTCAGCAGCAGCCGCAGGGTCGCTAAACGGATGACGCAGGCGAACGGCAGCGCCGGCGGACCGCTCGACATCGGGCGGGTCATGGCCGCACTGCCGCATCGCTATCCGATGCTGCTGGTCGACCGCATCGAGAGCCTCGATCCCGAGAAGGGGATCGTCGCGATCAAGGCGGTTACGATCAACGAGCCGTTTTTCCAGGGCCATTTCCCGGCCCGGCCGATCATGCCCGGCGTGCTCATTGTCGAAGCGATGGCACAGGCGGCGGGCGTGCTCGCGGTGGAGACGCTCGGCCTCGCCGGCACCGGCAAGCTCGTCTATTTCATGGCCATCGAGAATGCCAAATTCCGCACGCCGGTCGAACCGGGCGTGCTGCTGCGCCTCGAAGTCGAGTTCGTCCAGAAGCGGGCCAGCGTCTGCAAGTTCGCAGGCCGTGCCACGATCGACGGGAAGGTCGCCGCCGAGGCCAGCTTCACGGCGATGATCGCCGACCCGCCCCGGAGCTGAGCTTCACTCCTACATAAACCGCGCGACCCTCGGTCCTTGAGCCGAAGACGTCCTCGAAGTGCTGATTGAGCAGATTAGCTCCCCGGGCGAAGAGCTCGAGCCCGGGCCGCAGCCGATAGGCGACCCGCGCTTCGGCGAGCCAGTACGCGTGGAGCGTCACGGGCGCGGCCGGAAAAACGTCGAAATCCGTGTCCGATCGCTTGCCCACGTAAGCGACGGAAGCGCCGTAGACGAATCGACCGATGGAGCCATCGGCTGCGATCGCGCCGCTGTTCTTCGGGCGCCGCACCTCGCGCACCTGGCCGAGCTCGCTTGCATCGGGCTGCGTCGCATGGAGGAAAGCGTAATTGGCGCTGACCCTGAGGCGATCCGAAATCGACCAGCCGAGCTCCGCCTCTATCCCCGAACGGTGGCTGATCCCCGAGCGGTTGACCGTGCTCGACAGGAAAGTGACCGGATCAAAGGTGTCAACGATCTCATTGTGCAACTCTTGTCGATACGCGGTGAGGGCGGCGTCGAATGCGCCTTTGCGGTAACGGAGGGAAGCCTCGAAGCCACGGGAGCTTTCCGGCGTCAGCGACGGATTGCCGACGAAACTGCCGGGGAAGAAGCCGAACAGGTCGAAGAAGGTCGGCGGCGCAATCCCCTCGCTGAACGAGCCGGCAACCGAAAAGCCGCGTCCGAGGTCAACCAGTACCGACGCGCGCACGGTGGTCGTGTCCCTGAAGCTGCTAAAGATGTCGCGCCGGACGGCCACGTCGGCAACGACGGGAGCAAGCTCCGACCGCCACTCGCCGGTGATCGAATCGTGCGTCCGGCGCCGGTCCTGGTCGCTCGCGCCACCGAACTCGGTGTCGCGGGCGTGGAACGTCTCGGTCTCGTGCTCCAGCGCGACGATGCCGCTGTTGGTAATCGCGCCGATCGCGAAGCGATATTGCAGCTGCGTTTCACCGTTCCAGCGCGTGCCGCTGGTTCGGTTGATCTCCTCGGAGCCGAGGAAATTGCGGTTGGACGAGCCAAGCAGCGAAGACGAGACCGTGCCGCTGAGGCCCGACTGATCGCTTCCGAAGCTCGCCCATACGCGCCCCGCGGCTAGACGGTTCCTCGTATTGTCGAGCGTGTCTTCGTGGATTCCGGTGACCGGATCGAATCCGTCGAATTCGCTGTGGCCCATGAGGTCGAAGCCCGCGACCCCGAGCTCGACCGATGGCGCGACGTGCCACGTGCCGCGCACGCGGCCGGCGAAATTATCGAATCCGTCCTTGTCGCCGTGGCCGTTGAAGCTGTCGATTCCGGTCGCACGCTGCCACCCGGCGGCCGCAGCAAGGCTGCTGTTGTCGGAAACCATCGCGGCGGAGGCATTCGCTCGACCGAATCCGAATGAGCCTGCTTCTCCTCCTGCGGCGTAGCCCGGAGAGGATTCGGGTACGCCATTGACGGCGATGACTCCCCCGATGGCGTCCGACCCCCACAATGCCGACTGCGGACCCCGGACGACTTCCAGGCGCGAGACGATGTCGGCGTTCAAAAGCTCGAAGCGGGGCGCGTCGCCGGCAGCGGGATCGTTGGCGCGAATTCCGTCGATGAAGAGCAGGGTGTGGTTGGCTTCCGCGCCGCGGATCCGCACTTCGGTGAGGTTACCGGCGGGACCGCCAACCTCGACTGCCGCGGACGGCGTCAGGCGGATGAACGATGCGACGAGTGGATCGCCCAACCGCTCGATGGTTTCGTGGTCGATGACGGTCGAGCTTGCGGCCGTCTTGCTCTTCTTCTGTGGAACTCGCGAGGCGGTGACGACGATGTCCGTGGCGGACGGCGGAACATCCGCCGACGCTTCGGCGGCTGATGAGACGAGCAGTAGTGCAACGATCATGGGTACCCCCGTTGAAAAGACGACACGACATGTCGCCTCGGAGGTGCCGAACGGCCCCACGACCCGCGGCTGGTCCCGGCCGGGGAACGGACGACGGACCAGGGCAGGTTCCTGACTTCGCGGACCTTTCGGTCGGCGTTACAGTTGCGGGCACAGCGCCGGATTTGCACCGGTTTCCCTTTGAACCGCCCCCGGTCCGACTTGCGTCGGCGGGCGGCACCCTGGTCGCCGACGTTGCTAGACGGGCTGTCAAATTGCGGTCAAGCCGATTATTGGATCGGCCATGACCAGATTGATCGCTCTTCTCGCCGCAATCGCCGCAGCCGCTGCCCTTCGCCTCGTGCCGCATCCGCCGAACTTCTCGCCGATCGACGCCATGGCGCTGTTCAGCGGCGCCTATCTGGCGAGACGTTGGGTGGCCTTTGCCGCGCCACTGGCCGCGTTGCTGCTGAGCGACCTGATCCTGGGTTTCTATCCGGGCATGCTGTTTCAGTACGCCGCGGTCGTGCTCATCGCGCTGCTCGGCATGGCGGCGCTGTCGCGCGTGACTCTCGCCCGTCTCGTGGTCGCCGCACTCGCCAGCTCGGTCCTGTTCTTCCTGGTCAGCAATTTTGGCGTGTGGCTGGCCGGTGGCATGTATCCGCAGACGCTCGCGGGCCTCGGCGCCTGCTTTGTGGCCGCAGTTCCGTTCTTCCAGAACACGGTCGCCGGCGATCTATTCTACACGGCGCTGCTGTTCGGCGGCTTCGCGCTCGCTGAGCATTTCTTGCCGCGCTTGAGGGAAGGGGAGCCGCAACCCGCTCAAGTTGCAACTTCGGCCCGCGCCCTGTAGAGGCGCCGCTCAACTTGTCGCCGCTGGTCGGAAACCAGCGGCTAAGCCAAGGAAAAATCAGATGAAGTCCGGTATCCATCCCGACTACCACATGATCAATGTCGAAATGACCGACGGCACCAAGTTCCAGGTTCGCTCGACCTGGGGCAAGGAAGGCGACACGCTGCATCTCGACATCGATCCGAAGGTCCACCCCGCCTGGGTCGGCGGCACCCGCCAGGTGTCCGAGGGCGGCCAGGTCGCGCGCTTCAACAAGCGTTTCGGCGGCCTCAGCCTGGCCAAGAAATAACCCGTTGATCAGCGAAGCGCCGACGCTCGAGACCGAGCGCCTGATCCTGCGCGCATTCCGCCCGGGCGACCTCGACCCGCTCGCCCAGATGTGGGCCGATCCTGACGTCGTGCGCTTCATCGGCGGGCATGCGCTCAGCCGCGAAGATACGTGGCGTCGCTCGCTCGCAGCCTGCGGTCAGTGGCCCTACACCGGCTGGGGCTATTGGATCGCCGACCTCAAGGAGAGCGGCGAACTTGTCGGCCAGCTCGGATTCGCCGACTTCAAGCGCGACATGGAGCCGAGCCTCGAGGGCGAGCCGGAGCTGGGTTACGTCTTCTCGCCCAGGGTGCACGGGCAGGGCATTGCCTATGAAGCCTGCACGGCCGCGCTGCAGTGGGCCGACGCGAACCTCCAGGCCGCGTCCTACCCCGCGATCATTTCACCCGGGAACGCCGCGTCGATACGCCTTGCCGAGCGGCTCGGGTTCGAGCGCGTGCCGGACGGCGTCTATCGCGGCGAACCCATCGCGCTGTTCAGGCGCAGGAGTTAGCTGCGAACAACGGCAAGTCAGTTTTGCCCGGCCGGAAGCTCTGAACTCAATGGGCTTGGGTGTCTCCTAAATGCGACCCAACCGATTATTACGGGTAGCAGCGACAGCGTCCCGCTGAGAGAAAATCTCATCGAAACCGGACCCCAAGAGCCGAGTAGCCAGCTCGGGCCGATTTGGATCACGAATATCATCGGGAGAAGCCACCAGCCGGATCGACCCGCGTCATGGAGGCGAAAATAAGTGAGAATGACCAGCACGACATAAGCGGGCGCTGCAACTGCCCAGGCGAACACCGCCCATGCCCAGCTGTGTCCAATGGAAATGAGGAAGAAGGCGGGCAAAAGGCCAGCAGCGACCAGGAAGCTGCTGACGAGGCGATAGCTGCTTCGGTCAGAGAAGCGTTCGAAGAAGCCGTGCACTCGCGCAGCTTAATCCTCGAAAGCCCGGCTTTCCACCCGCCGCGAACGAACAACCGCTAGAAAGCGCTCAGCCCCGTAATCGCGCGACCGATGATCAGCGCATGCACGTCGTGCGTGCCTTCGTAGGTGTTGACCGTCTCCAGGTTCGCCGCATGGCGCATCACCTGGAATTCCGCGGAAATGCCGTTGCCGCCATGCATGTCGCGCGAGGTGCGCGCGATTTCCAGCGCCTTGCCGCAATTGTTGCGCTTGATGAGGCTGATCGTCTCGGGGACGAGCTCGCCGGCCTCGAGACGACGGCCGACGCGGAGCGCCGCCTGAAGCCCAAGCGTAATCTCGGTCGCCATGTTCGCGAGCTTCAGCTGGATGAGTTGGTTCGAGGCAAGGGGCCTGCCGAACTGCTTGCGGTCGAGCGTGTATTGGCGCGCGGCGGCGTAGCAATATTCGGCCGCACCCATCGAACCCCAGGCGATACCGTAGCGGGCGCGGTTGAGGCAGCCGAACGGGCCTTTCAGCCCCTCGACATTCGGCAACAGCGCATCCTCGCCGACTTCGACTCCCTCCATCACGACCTCGCCAGTGATCGAGGCGCGAAGCGACAGCTTCTCCTTGATTTTGGGCGCCGAAAGGCCTGCCATGCCTTTCTCGAGGACGAAGCCGCGGATCTTGCCGCCGTGCGCGTCGGACTTCGCCCACACGACGAACACGTCGGCTATCGGCGAGTTGCTGATCCACATCTTGGTGCCGGAGAGGCGATAGCCGTTCGCCGTCTTCTCCGCGCGGGTGCGCATGCTTCCGGGATCGGAGCCGGCATCCGGCTCCGTCAGGCCGAAGCAGCCGATCCATTCGCCCGTGGCGAGCTTAGGCAGGTATTTCTGCCGCTGCTCCTCCGACCCGTAAGCATGGATTGGATACATGACGAGGCTCGACTGCACCGACATTGCCGAGCGGTAACCGCTGTCGACGCGCTCGACCGCGCGTGCGATGAGACCGTAGCTGACGTAGCCGAGGCCGGCGCCGCCATATTCGCCCGGAATCGTCGCGCCGAGCAGACCCAGCGCGCCCATTTCTTCCATGATGTCGCGGTCGAAGCGCTCTTCGAGGTAGGCGCTGGTCACGCGCGGCTGCAGCTTCTCCTGGGCATAAGCCTCGGCTGTATCGCGGACGAGCCGCTCTTCGTCGGTCAGCTGTTGGTCGAGGCCGAAGGGATCGGCCCAGTCGAAGGGCAGCAGCCTGGGCTGGTGATGCTCATGCACGTCCTCGATGCGTGAAGTCGCCAAGTTCGGTCCCCGCGATGTCAGAAATCGCGGCCGTCCTTAGACCCGTTGCTATGACTTCGCCACCCCGGCGCTCCCGCCGAAGCTCTGCTTGAAGGTGAGCGCGATCCGGACATGGCTGTTGCGGAAGCGGTGATCGAGCGCCGACGGCTGGCCCACTGTACGGTTGGGGAAAAATTCGAGCAGATTGCGGCCGCCGCCGACGTTCGAAATGTCGTTGAAATCGATCCTCAAGGTCTGGGTGGCCCTCGGCCGATATTCGACGAAGGCATTGGCGAAAACGCCGCCGTTCCAGCGAGTATCGAGCAGGTTCGTGTTGAAGATGGTGGTTCGAGCATTGTCGCCGGCGGTGAAGCCGTAGGACAGCCGCCCGAGATCGCGGCGAATATCGGCATCCCATTCCCAGGTCGGGAAGAAGCCGCTGAAATCGCGCAGGTCTCCCGAGATCGGATCCTGCACGCGGGTCCGCTGGACATTCCCGTGCAGCTTCACTCGAAGCCCTTTCCAGTAGCGGTCGAGGGGCGCGTCGAGCGTGAGGTCGGCATAGGCCTGCCTCCCGGTTCCGATATTGCCCGGAGCGTCGAAGCCCTCGGGAGTCAGGATCCGGTCCTGGAGCAAGCTGATGAGATTATAGCCAAGCTCGAGCCGCGCCTTGCCCTGCTTGAACAAGGGATGCTCGACCGAGAAACGGCCTTCCCAGCTGCGCTGCGGCTGGAGGTTCGCATTGCCTCCGCTAACCTCGCTGCTGGCGAGATCGGCGACGCTGATGAAGTCGAAGAAATTGAGCTGGGCGACGGTGCGGCGAAGGATCACCTGGCTGTGCCATCCGCCGCCCGGCTCCCAATCGAGCGTGATGCTCGGCTTAGGGAAGCTCAGCTGCCGGTCCGCGGTCGCGTCGCCGCTGACCTTGAGGCGCGAAGTCTCATAATTGAGGCCCAAGTCCATCCGAAGGTTCTTGGTCAGCGCCCGGCTGCCGTTGACCCAGAACTCGCCGCGAAGTTCGGTTACCCGCGCATTGTCGAGCGGAAGGTCGACGCGGGTCTTGGCGCCGTTCTCGTCGAAGTCGAACAGGTCGAGGTTGAAGTCGAGCGTGTTCCACGCGACCTCGGCGCCGCTTTCGAACTGAAATCCAAGCAGCTTGTCCTTGCTCCAGGTCAGCCGCCCGAGCGTTTCGTTGCGCTGTGATTGCGAGAGCTGCTGGAAGCCGCCGACGACCTCGGTGTGCCCGAGGTTGCCGGTGTCGAGCTCATCGAGCGTGTGCCGGCGCTGCCGCGTGGCGAGGCCAACGAACTTGATCGCGCCACCGGCTAGCGGGCGAGTGACGTCGCCGCCAATCTCGTAGCTCCTGGTGGGATAATGTTCGACCAGGGTATCGTCGTGCTCGGTTGCGCCGACCGGGAAGACGTGTGCGGTCTGGAACAGGTGGAACCGGTCGAAATGATACCGGACGTTGAGGTTGGCCGAGTGCGTCGGTCCCTCGTCGAGCGACCAGCTCGCGGAGACGAACGGCGAGTAATTGTTGGTGACATTCACCTTGCGCCGGGATTCGATGAGTTGGCCCGTCGCCGAATCGGTGACGACGTCGGCGCCTTCCTCGGTCTCGTCGAACCAGGCCGTGTCGCCGGCGACGTTGAAGGTGGAAGGCCCGCGGGTGAAGCTGAGCGCGCCGCTCGCCGTCGGCGTGATCCTCCCGGTGTAATGGCGCTCCGCGCTGGCCGCGACATTGCCGCTCAGGCCGCCTTTGCCGCCTTCGATCAGGATCAGGTTGGCGACCTGGCTTTTGCTGGAATAGTCCGCGCCGAAGAGGTCCCCCGGCCCGACTTCGACGCGCTTTACCCGACTGGCCGGGATGCGGCTGAGGTAGGCGTCGAGCGGTTCGGACTTGGTGCTCGGGCGCTGGCCGTTGACCACCACGTTTCCCGCCACCCCCGCGAAGCCGCGGATGTCCGCGCCGTTATTGTTGGCGCCAAGGTCGAGCGTGAATCCGGGAATGCGTTGAACGACGTCGAGCGCAGTTCGCGGCGCGTATTGCGCGAAGAAGCCGGCGTCGTAATTCGTCGTCCGCGACCTTTGCGCGGGCGCCGGCTGCGCCTGCGCCTCGGCCAGTGCGCCACTCGATCCGAATAGCGCCGCAACTCCGACGCTCGCCATGAGAAGCCCGCGCGCCATCTTCTTCCCCTTTGATTTGCGCCGGCACTTCCCGGGAAGAGTCCCTCTACGCCACGCACGTTCGACCAACCGACAGACGTTTCGTCGGGCCGCTCCAACTGGAGGACGGCCCGACGAACGGCTTCAGCGATTCCTGCCGAACACCTTAAGTTGGACCAGCTTGTCGACCGGCGGCAGCGACGAATCGACGGCCTCGATCCGCTGAACGAACTCGGGCGTGATGTTCATCGCCTTGAGCTGCACGAGCTGATCGACCGGCAAGTGGCGGTAACCGATGCGGTCGAAGCTTGCGATATACGCAGGCGTGATCCCAAGCGCCCTGAGTTGCATCAGCTGGTCTGCGGGAAGGTTGGCGTAGCCGATTTGAACGAAGCCGGCGATCCACTCGGGCGTGATTCCCAGCGCCTTGAATTCCACGAGCGACTGGATGGTGGCTGGGCGGTAACCCGCGCGTGCCATCTCGCTGATATAATCACCGGTCACGTTGAGCGCGGACAGTGCCATCAGATTGTCGATGGAAGGCGTCGGATAACGGGCTGCGGCAACGGCCTCGATCAGCTCACGGCGGGCATTCACCGCCATCAGGCCGAATGCCTGCTCCCGCGTCGGCCGGCCGATGCCGCGGCTTTCGAGCATCTGGGTGAAGGCGGGATCGGCGGTGAAGCTGCAATAACCCGCGGCATAGCCTTCGCCGCCGTGACCGGCGCAGTCGACCCGGCCGGCTTCGCGGATCACGGAGAAGCTGAGGGGGCGGCTGCCGGCGCCACGAAACCCCGCAAGGTCGAGTCCCACGAGGTCCGACGGGCGAAATCCGCTCGACCAGTTATTCTCTCCATGTTCCAGAGCTCCGCTGCGAAAGCTCGCCTCGATTCTACCCGGATCACTGGGTTTCGGCTCGAGCGTGAAGTGGATCCATCCTGCGGCGGACTGGGCGGTGCACGCCGAAGAGACGCTGGTGAAGGCAAGGAGCAGGGCAGCGAGAAAAGCGATACAGCGGTTCATTGTTCGTCTCCTTTCACAGGAATCTGGGCGCGGTGGCCATTGATCATGAGCGGGAAGCGAGCGCCGCGGCTTCCGCGAGCATCTGCGTTTCCTGCGAGGAAGAGGGGTGGATGGCTGCGAGCCGTCCCTTGCGGTCGATGAGGATCCAGGTGGGCAGATTGGCCTGGATGAGCTTGTCGGAAGTGACCAGGCGATCACCCTTGAGGTGGAGAAGCGTGCCGTAGTCCCGGTTGAACGAGGGCGTCGGCTTCACCACCATCACGCCCGGTGATCGCCGGCCGAGGAAAGCCTTGAGCTTTGCATTGTCGTCGTCGAACGTGACTCCGAGGACGACCAGCCCCTTGCTTCCGTAATCGCGCTGCAGTTTGGCGATCGCGGGCATGGACGCGATGCAGGGCGCGCACCAGGACGCCCAAAAGTCGAGCAGGATCACCTTACCTTTCAGGGCTCTTGATGTGACCACTTTGCCGTCGAGGCGGTCGAGGGAGAAAGACGGTGCGGCTTTGCCTGCCTCGACCGGCGACGCGGACGACGGAGCCTGGAGCCCGAAGCTCACCGCCAGCAACAGCCAGAAGCAGCGAGCGACGAGCTTTCCGCGCCGTTTCAGTCCAGTCCTTGCGTTCATCGTCGATCTCCTTTCTCCGTTCGGTGGCAAAGTTCGCCCGTCCGCCCGATTCGGGCGCTGAGGAGCTTGGCAATTCGGGTCAGTTCAAAAGCGGGTCCGTCGAACGTCACGGATCGTCGCGGCTTGCGCGAATCTCCTCAGGCGTGAGTCGCAGGGTCTTCGCCTGCACCAGCTGGTCGATGTCGAGGTGCGCGAAACCGGCGCGACGGAACCGCTCGACATCGCTCGGCGTGAC
>Ga0134128_10009375_pt1 | contig 11744 bp, 7 predicted proteins | sample KB31754_FD_96462 | JGI IMG/M metagenome (GOLD analysis project Ga0134128, IMG submission 96462) | Terrestrial soil microbial communities with excess Nitrogen fertilizer from Kellogg Biological Station, Michigan, USA - KB3-175-4 | ecosystem: Environmental > Terrestrial > Soil > Unclassified ...
CAACGTCAGCGTAGCCGGCAGGCGCAGCGTCAACGTCGCGCACTCCGGCGCCGGCCAGATCAGCGGCCAATAGGCCAACGACAGCGCCAGCCTGACGCGATGGCGCGGCCGGAAGACATGGCCGCAATCGTTGAGCTTCAACCGCACCCGATAGAAGCGGCCCGGCGTCAGCGCGCTGGGCTCGGCGTGGCTGTCGCGATGGGTGAGGTTCAGCACGCCGTAGGAGACGCGGCGCGACGCGCCGTCGGGGCTGACGTCGCAAAGCCGCACGCAGATCTGCGCCACCGGCTTGTCTGAGGCAAGTTCGATCTCGAACTCGGGCGCGCCGAGCAGTTCCAGCCGTTCGCCAAGGGCCGCGCTGTCGAAACAGCGCGAGAAGCCGTCGTCGAGCCGCTGGTCGGCGGGCGCCTCATGCGGCGCGCCGGTGCCCATCCACTCGCCGACCCCGGCGCCCGTCCAGCACGGCGAGCAGACTTCGATCGTCGCGGCGGAGCCTGGCCGGCCGAGCCCGGCCTCGTCGAGGCTCCACGCCCGGCGCGCGATGCGCGGCGACGGCCATTGCGTCTCGCCGACGAAGCGGCCCGGCGCAAGCTCGCGGTTCCCAGGTCCTTCTTCGATGAAGGCGCGCAGCATCGGCTCGTCCATGACGCCGGTGGCGCGCTCCTTCAACCAATGGTCCCACCAGCGCAACGCCTCTTGCAGGAAGCCGATCGCCGGCCCCGGCTCGCCGTCTTGCGGATAGACATGCGCCCACGGGCCGATGAGGCCGAGACGGGGGACTTGCAGGCCTTCGAGCAGGCGCGGGACGGCGTTGGTGTATGCATCCGCCCAACCGCCGACGGCGAATACCGGACACGCGATGGCGGAGAAATCCTCGCACACGGAGCCGTGGCGCCAATAGACGTCGCGACGTTGATGCCGCATCCAAAGCGCCGGCCAGAACGGCATGGCGTCGAGCCGCTCCAACCAAAGCTCGCGCCAGTCGGCGCGTAATGCCGGGTCGGGCGGGCGCGCCTGATTGGCGAGCATGATCGCGCCCCACCAGAGATTGTCGTTGAGCAGCGCGCCGCCCATGTAATGGATGTCGTCGGCGTAGCGGTCGTCGGTGGAGCAGACGGTGAGGATCGCCTTCAGCGCCGACGGCCGCAGCGCCGCCACTTGCAGCGCGTTGAAGCCGCCCCACGACTTGCCCATCATGCCGACGCGGCCGCTGCACCACGGCTGTCGGCTCAGCCAGGCGATGACTTCGACCGCGTCGTCGAGTTCGCGTTGCAGGTATTCGTCCTGCAACAGTCCGTCCGCTTCGCCGGAGCCGCGCATGTCGACGCGCACCGCGACATAGCCGTGCGCGGCGAAATAGCCGTGCATGGGCTCGTCGCGCCCGCGCGTGCCGTCGCGCTTGCGATAGGGAATGTATTCGAGGATCGCCGGCGCCGGCGTCTCGTCAGGAAACCACACCCGCGCCGCCAGCCGGCAGCCGTCAGCCAGCGGGATGAACAGATTCTCGACGACCCTCACGCTGCGCGCGCGGATAGCACATGGTCGAGCCATGTGGTGTCCATCTCCGGCACGGAGGAGATCAGCTTCTCGGTATAGGGATGGAACGGCGGCGAGAAGATCTGCGCCGTCGGCCCCTGCGCGATGATCTCGCCCTTCAGCATCACCGCGGTGCGATGCGCGATGCGGCGCACGGTGCCGAGATCGTGAGTGATGAACATATAGGCGAGACCGAGTTCCTCCTGAAGCTTGCGCAACAGCTTCAGCACCTCCTCGGCGACCAGCGGATCGAGCGCCGAGGTCGGCTCGTCGCAGATGATGAGATCAGGCTCGGCGGCGAGCGCGCGGGCGATGCAGACGCGCTGCTTCTGGCCGCCGGAGAGTTGGCCCGGCCGACGCATGGCGAATTCGGCGGGCAGGCCAACCTGCGTCAACAGTTCGGCGACCCGCTTCTTTACCTGGCCTGCGGGCCGGTTGAAGAACAGCGACATCGGGCGGCCGATGATCTCTTGCAACGATTGGCGCGGATTGAGCGCCACATCCGGCATCTGATGCACCATCTGTAGACGCCGCAGCACGTCGCGCGGCCGACGCGCGAGATCGGGGCTCAGCGTTTGCCCGGCGAGCTTCACGTCGCCGCCGCGGCGCGGCAGCAGGCCCGCAACGACGCGGGCGAGCGAGGATTTGCCGGAGCCGGATTCGCCGACCACCGCCAACGTCTCGCCCTTGGCGAGCTTGAGGTTGATGTCGCGCACCACCGTCGTGCCTGGTTGATAGCCGGCCACTACGTCGGTGATGCTGAGCAACGGCTCGGCGGCGGCCGGCGGGTCGATCAGCGGCGTGTGGGTCGCCGCCCTTCGCTCGTTGACGAGCGCCGTGGCGTAAGGCGTTCTCGGCGCTTCGAGCACCTGTTTGGCCTCGCCCACCTCCACCATCTTGCCGTGGCGCAGCACCATGATGCGGTGCGCGATCTGCGCGACGACGGCGAGATCGTGGGTGATGTAGAGACCGGCGGTGCCGAATTCGCGGATGAGATCGCGCAACAGCGCCAGCACCTCGATCTGCGTCGTCACGTCGAGCGCCGTCGTCGGCTCGTCGAGCACGATGATGTCGGGACGGCAACTCATCGCCATCGCCGCCATCGCGCGCTGTAGCTGACCGCCGGAGACTTCGTGCGGATAACGGTCGCCGATGGTCTGCGGGTTCGGCAATTGCAGCTTCGCGAACAGGGCCCTGGCGTATTTCTCGGCCTCCGACCGGCTCATCACGCCATGCAGGACCGGCGCCTCGCACACCTGATCCATCAACTTCATCGCCGGATTGAACGAGGCCGCCGCGCTCTGCGCGATATAGGCGATGCTGCGGCCGCGAAAGTTGCGGCGCGCCGCGGCTGTGCTGGCGCGCAGATCGACGCCGTTGATCCTGATCTGGCCGCCGGTGATGGTGCATCCGGCTCGCGCATAGGCCATCGCGGCGAGGCCGATAGTCGATTTGCCAGCCCCGGATTCGCCGATCAGGCCCAGGATCTCGCCGCGCTTCAGAGTGATGTCGACGTTGTCGACCAGCTTCAAGCCGGTGATCGTCCCGACTTCGAGCGCGTCCAGCCGCAGAACCAGTTCGTCGCTCATTGTCGCCTCACATTTCCGCTTGCGCGCCCGAGGGCCGCGCGTCGATCGACAGCAGCCAGTCGACGACGAGATTGACGCCGACCGTCAGCGAGGCGATGGCGATGGCCGGATAAAGCGGCGCGAGCAACCCGAAGTTGATCGCCGCCGCGTTCTCGCGCACCATGCCGCCCCAATCGGCGTAAGGCGGCTGCACGCCGATGCCGAGAAAGCTGAGCGCCGCCACGAACAGGAAGTTGAAACAGAAGCGCAGGCCGAATTCCGACAGCAACGGCGCCGAGGCATTGGGCAGCACCTCCGAACGGATGATCCACCAGAGCCCCTCGCCGCGCATGCGCGCCACCTCGACGTAATCGAGCACCGCGATATTCATGCCGAGCGCGCGCGCCAGCCGGAACACTTTGGTGGAATCGATGATGGCGATGGTGAGGATCAGCACCGGGATCGACGAACCAAACACGCCAAGCACGATCAGCGCCAGGATGAGCTGCGGGATCGACATGATGACGTCGACGAGGCGCGACAGCAACGTGTCGACCCACGAACCGAGCACAGCGGCGGTGAAGCCGAGCGTCGCGCCGATGAAGAACGAAATGATCGTGCACGCCGCGGCGATGCCAATGGTGGTGCGTGCGCCGTAGATGAGACGGGTCAGCATGTCGCGACCGATCTGATCGCCGCCGAGCCACATGTGCGCGGAGGATGGCGCCCAGGTGTCGCCGACGGATTGGGATTGGCCGTAGGGCGCAAACCACGGACCGATCAGCGCCGTCAGCAGATAGACGACGACGACGATCATTCCGATCTGGGCGGTAAGCGGAGCGCGATGTCCAAGGATCGTCATGGGGTCAACTATGGCGACGGAGACGGGGATTGGCGAGGATGGCGAGGATGTCGGCCACCGTGTTGAGCGTGACGAACACCGCCGCGAACACCAGGCCGCAGGCCTGAATGACCGGCACATCGCGTTTGGAGACGGCGTCGACCATATATTGGCCGACGCCGGGATAGACGAACACGTTCTCGACCACGACGACGCCGACGACGAGATAGGCCAGATCGAGCGCCACCACCGAGACGATCGGCCCTACCGCATTCGGCAGCGCGTGGAAGGCGACGACGCGCGTTCGCGTCAGACCCTTGAGAAAGGCCATCTCGATATAAGGCGTCGACATGATCGACAGCACCGAATTGCGCGTCATGCGCAACATGTGCGCCATCACCACCAATGTCAGCGTCAGCGCCGGCAGGAAAGCGACGTAGAAATGCTGACCGATGCTCATGTCGGGATCCACCGTCGCCAGCGAGGGAAACCACGGCAGCTTGATGGCGAAGAAGAGGATGAGAATGTAGGCGACGAAGAACTCCGGCACCGAAATGGCGATCAGCGTCAGGATATTCGCCAGCCGATCGCTGGGGCGGCCCTCGCGAATCGCCGTAAAGATGCCGAGGCCGACCGCCACCGGCACGGCGATGATCGCCGCATAGCCGGCCAGAAACAGCGTGTTGAGGAAGCGCGGCCACAATTCGTCGATGATAACGCGCTGATTGGTGAGCGCTTTGCCAAAATCGCCGTGCAGGACGCCGAACAGCCAATGCAGATAGCGCAGATAGGCGGGCTGATCGAGCCCGAGTTCAGCGCGAAACACCCTCAACGCCTCGGGCGTCGCCTGTTGGCCAAGCACCGCGGAGGCGACGTCTCCCGGCAGAATCTGCGTGCAGATGAAAATCAGCACCGAGACTGCCAGGAGGGTCACTATACCCAGGGCGAACCGCGTCGCAATCAAACGTAACACAAGACCGCCCCCCTCACGCGATTTCCCTATGCGCTGCTCAAGCGAACCAGCCCTTTTCGGCGATGCGCTGGTCGCACATATCGTAGTGCGGATGCGGCGCCGCGCCCTTCACCTTCTTGGAGTAGCCGTCGAGGTAATCGCCGATGGCGAAGCAGACCATGCCGCCGGTGTCCCAGACGAGCTTCTGGCATTCGGCGTAGAGCTGGCCGCGCTTGGCGTCGTCGAGTTCGGCGCGCGCCTCGAACAGCAGCTTGTCGAACTGCGGGCTGCGCCAATTGGTGTCGTTCCAGTTCGCGGTCGACAGGAAGGTCTGTGCAAGCTGGTTGTCGGCCGTCGGACGGCCGCCCCAATAAACCGCGCAGAACGGAACTTTCAGCCAGACGTTGCTCCAGTAGCCGTCGCCGGAGACGCGCTTGACGGTGAGGTTGATGCCCGCCTTCTTCATCGCCTCCTGGTAAAGCTCGGCGCAATTGGTCGCGCCGGAGAAAGCCCCTTCCGAGACTTGCAATTCCAGATCGGCGTTGGCGACGCCCGCCTTCTTGAAGTGGAACAACGCCTTGTCGGGATCGTAGGCGCGCTGCGGGATGTCTTTGGCGAAGTATTTTTGCGACGGCGCGACGGTGGTGTCGTTGCCCAACGTGGCGAAGCCCTTATAGACGTTATCGATAATCTTCTGGCGGTCGATGCCGTATTTGAGCGCCAGACGCATATCGTTGCTCTTGTAGGGATCGGTGTCGCAATGGGCCACCCAGGCGAAACGGTTGCCGGTGCCCTTGGTGCGCACGACATTGACGTTCGGCGCCTTCATCACAAACGCCACGGTCTGGGCGTTGAGGCGGTTGGCGGCGTCGATCTGATTGGAGAGCAGCGCCTGCACCCGCGCCGAAGCGTCGGGAATGTAGCGCAATTCGATGCGGTCGAAATTGCCGCGCCCCGGCTTCCAGTAGGTTCCCTTCTTGCGCTTGGTGACGACCCGGACGCCGGGCTGGAAAGTCTCCAGTTCGAACGCGCCAGTGCCGTCAGGCTTGGAGAAGTCGGTGTAATTGTTGGGAACGATGAGGATGTGATAATCGGCGAAGATCGAGGGCAGGCCGGCGTCGGCGCTCGACAGCGAGATCTGGATCTGGTTCTTGTTCAGCTTCTTGATGTCGGAGATGCCGGCCATCAGATCCTTGGCGCCGGATTTCGTCTTGCCGCGATGCAGGTTGAGCGACCAGACCACGTCGTCGGCGTCGAGGATCTTGCCGGACGTGAACGGAATGTCCTTGCGGATGTTGAAAATCCACTCCTTGGCGCCGGCCTTGGCCTCCCAGCTTTCCGCCAGCTCGCCTTTCGGCTCGTCGTCCTCGCCGATCTCGACCAGGCCGTTCCACAATTGCCAACCGTAGGAGATGGGGATCGAGTCGGCGTAGGTGCGGGGGTCGAGGCTGTCGGAGGCGCTGCCGCCTTCCATGCCGAGACGCAGCGTGCCGCCCTTCTTGGGCGTGTCCGCGGCGAAAGCGCCGGTGGCGCTCAGGCTTAGGCCCAATGCGGCGGCGCCGGCCAGCAACTCGCGGCGGTCGATGACGAGCCCCGACGCGCGATCTCGCTTATCGTTGTTATACACCATAACCGTTGTCTCCTCAGTGCTCCCCGCCCGCTCCTCCCCATCGAGGGGGTAAAGAGCAGCTTCATTATCAACGCGTTTTTTCTAAACACAAGGGCGTCGCTGGCCTCGCGCCAGCAGGATTTTTCGATGGCTGAACCGAAATCCCGAGTTGTGCCCGATTCATAGGCGCGAGCGTTCGCCGAGGCGGCGCGCGTGCTCGGAAATTGTCGCCCCTGCCGCGTAATCCTGCGTTCGCAGCGCGTCGAGCACGGCGACGAGGCAGGCGTCGCGGCGCGCCTCCAATTCGCGGATCGAGGCGGCGCCGGCCTGCTCGTCGGACTGCTCGGCGACGCGCTCGACCAGCGCCTCGGTCAGTTCCGGCGCTTCGAGCTTGGTCCATGGCAGTTTCAGCGCGGGGCCGAATTGGGCGAGGAAATGCCGCATGCCAGCTTCCCCGCCGGCCATGCGATAAATGAGGAACGTGCCCATGAACGACCAGCGCAAGCCGGCGCCGTAGCGCACAGCGTCGTCGATCTCCTCGGTCGTCGCCACGCCGTCGTTGACCAGCCAAAGCGCCTCGCGCCACAGCGCCTCCAGCAGCCGGTCGGCGATGAAACCGTCGATCTCCTTGCGCACATGCAGCGGCCGCATGCCGACGGAGCGGTAAATCTCCATCGCCGCCGTCTTCGTCGCGTCCGATGTCTGATCGCCGCCGCAAACCTCGACCAGCGGCAACAGATAGACGGGATTGAAGGGATGGCCGACGACGAAGCGCTCAGGCCGCGCCATGACGTTTTGCAGCCGGCTCGGCCGTAGGCCCGAGGTCGAGGAGGCGACGATCGTCTGCGGCGGCGCCACGCCGTCGATGACCTTCAGCATCTGCTGTTTGAGATCCTCGCGTTCGGGCAGGCTCTCCTGCACGAAATCGGCCGACGCCACAGCGGCCTCGACGCTCGGCGCGAGGCTCAGCGCGCCTTCGGGCGTGGCGTCGTTGGCGAACAGCGCCGCGCGCGCCCGCCGCGCCGCCGAAATCACCGTCTCCAACTTACGCGCGATCTCGGGGTCGGGATCGAAGATCGCGACGTCGTGGCCTTCGAGCAGAAAGCGCGCCGCCCAACCGGCGCCGATCACGCCGCCGCCGACGAGGCCGATTTTCAGCTTGCCCGTCATGTTTCCCCCCAGCCTGATTTCAGCCGCGCTTCAACAATTTCAGTTTTTCGCGCGCCTCTTTCGGGCTTAGCACGCGCGCCCCCATATGGGTGAGGATCGTCGCCGCGCGCTCAACGAGTTGCCCATTGGAGGCGGGCACGCCCCGGTCGAGAAACAAATTGTCTTCGAGCCCGACGCGCACGTTGCCGCCCGCCAGCGCCGCCATCGCCGCATAGGGAAGCTGATTGCGACCGATCGAGAAGGCGCTGAACACCACCCCCGGCAGCAGTTGATTGACCAGCGCCAGCAACGTCAGCGGATCGTCGGGCGCGCCATAGGGAATGCCCATGCACAATTGGATCATGCAGGGATCGTCGATCAGCTTCTCGGCGATGAGTTGCTTGACGAACACCAGATGTCCGGTGTCGAACACTTCAAGCTCCGGGCGCACGCCGAGCGCCTGCACCTGGCGCGCCATGGCGCGCAAAGTGGAGGGCGTGTTGGTCATCACATAATCGCCGAGCGAGAAATTCATCGTACCGCAATCGAGCGTGCAGATCTCCGGCAACAATTGCGCGACATGGGCGAGCCGCTCGGTCGGGCCGACCATGTCGGTGCCGGCGGCGTCGAGCGGCAGCGGATTTTCACCGGCGCCGAACACCACGTCGCCGCCCATGCCCGCCGTCAGATTGATGACGACGTCGACATCGGCCGAGCGGATGCGGTCCACGACTTCCCGGTAGAGGCGCACGTCCCGCGCGGCCTTGCCGGTCTCGGGGTCGCGCACGTGGATATGGGCGATGGCCGCGCCCGCCCTGGCGGCCTCGATCGAGGCGTCCGCGATCTGTTTCGGCGTCACCGGCACATTTGGATGTTTGCCGGCCGTATCGCCGGCGCCGGTGACGGCGCAGGTGATGAAGACTTCGCGGTTCATGGGCGTGCGCTCCAGGAAGAATAAAGAACTGGCGTTTGCCCACCCGTCTCTGTCCCGGCCATCCACGTCGCAACGTGAACGACGCTTTCAACAATGAGCCGTCGTGCAAGTTCAGGGCGTGGATGCCCGGGACAAGCCCGGGCGCGACGGAACTGATCGGGGAGAGCCGCCATCACATCACACACACAAGGCGCAGCGCATCGTAGATGGCGGCGTGAATGTTGCGGGAGGCGACCGCGTCGCCAATGCGGAAAAGCTGATAGCCGCCCTCGGCGTTGCGGATCAGCGTCTGCGGCCTGACCGCCAGCAGCGCCGCCTGATCGACCTCGCCGAGATTGCGCGAGCCGGCTTTCAGCGCGAAATAGAGATCGTCGACCGGCGTCGCGCCGTGATCGACGACGATCTGCTCGGCGATGCGCTCGACCCGCCTGGCGCCGTATTCGTCATGGAACACGCCGACCAGGCGGTTGCCCTCGCGCCGGATGCTTTCAAGCCTCAGGTTCAGCGTCACGCCGACGTCATATTGAGAGAAGGCGCGCAGGTAAGGCGGAAAGCTGGTGGAGCCGACGTCGGGGCCGAGCATGCGCTCGGGCGTCATGTAATCGACGTTGGCGCCGGCGCGGGCGCAGAACTCGGCGACGCTAACGCCGGGATGGGCGCCATTGTCGTCATAGACCAGCACATTCGCGGCCGGCTTCACGACGCCGGCGAGGATGTCCCAACTCGATGTCGCGTGCTCCGCGCCATGACGCAGGAAATCGAGATTGGGCACGCCGCCGGTGGCGACGATCACCACATCCGGCCCCTCCGCGACCACGTCCTCAGCCTCGGCGTAGAGGTTGGTGCGCAGTTCGACGCCGTGCTTCTCGCATTGCGCCAGCCGCCAATCGACGATGCCCATGATCTCGCGACGCCGCGCCAGACCGGCGGCGACCCGCACCTGCCCGCCGGGCGCGGCGGCCGCCTCCATCAATATCGTCCTGTGGCCGCGAGCGCCCGCGACCCGCGCCGCCTCCAGCCCGCCCGGCCCGGCGCCGACGACGACGAACGTCTTCAGCCGGCCGTCCGTGCGCGTAACGACATGCGGCATCGTCAGTTCGCGCCCGGTGGCGGCGTTGTGGATGCAGACCGCGTGGCCGGAATAGATGCTGTCGATGCAATAGCCCATGCCGACGCAGGGGCGGATCTCGTGTTCGCGCTCCTGTTTGATCTTCAACACGATATGCGGGTCGGCGAGATGGGCGCGCGTCATGCCGACGAGGTCGAGCTTGCCGGATTCTATCGCGTGACGGGCGGTCGCCACATCCTGCACGCGCGCGGCGTGGAAGGTCGGCAGCCGCGTCGCCGCGCGCACCTCGCCGGCGAAATCCAGATGCGGCGCCGAGCGCTCGCCCATGCCGGGAATGACCCGCGACAGCCCTTCCTCGGTGTCGATATGGCCGCGAATGACGTTGAAGAAGTCGATCAGGCCGCTCGCCGCCAAGGTTTGCGCGATCGCCAGCCCCTCCGTCTTGTCGATGCCGCGCTCCAGATCCTCGTCGGCGACGGCGCGCACGCCGACAATGAAATCCTCGCCGACGCGCTCGCGGATGGCGCGCAAAACCTCGATGCCGAAGCGCATGCGGTTTTCCAGGCCGCCGCCGTATTCGTCAGCGCGATGATTGGTCAGCGGCGACCAGAACTGATCGATGAGATGGCCGTAGGCCTCGACTTCCAGCCCGTCGAGCCCCGCCGCCTGCACGCGCTCGGCCGCATCGGCGTAAGCGGCGACCACGCGGGATATGTCGAATTCCTCCATCGCCTTGGGAAAGGCGCGATGCGCGGGCTCGCGCACATGGCTCGGCGCCACCACCGGCAGCCAATCGTCCTTGGCCCAGCTCGTGCGGCGGCCGAGGTGGGTGATCTGGATCATCACCGCCGCGCCCTGGGCGTGGACGTCGTCGGCCAGCGCCTTCAACCAGCCGATGACCTCGTCCTTGTATAGCAGGATATTGCCGAACGCCTGCGGGCTGTCGGGGGCGACCACCGCCGAGCCGCCGATCATCGTCAGGCCGATGCCGCCCTTCGCCTTCTCGACGTGATAGGCGCGGTAGCGGTCCTTCGGCATCCCGTCATGGGTATAGGCGGGCTCGTGCGCGCTCGACATCAGACGATTGCGGATCGTCAGATTTTTGAGCCGGAAAGGCTGCAACAGCGGGTCGGCGCTCATAAGCAGTCGAACTTACCCGCCTCGCGGCGCTTGTACAGGGCGCGCCCCCAAATGAAAAATCTATGGCCGCGCCCGCTTAATAGCCGACCGCCGCGCCGCCGCCCCTGCGATTGTCGTTGACGCCATAAAAGCGCTCGTCGCCGACCGGCTTGCCGCCGAGCTTCGGCGCGCCGATCAGGATGGCGTCGACGTGGTTGGCCGGCTGCGGCGGCCCGAAATGGTGGCCCATACCCTCCAGAATCTGGCGCGTGTCCGGCGACAGCGCGAAGGGCTCGACAAACGTCATGTCCGGCAGCCATTGGTTGTGGATGCGCGGCGCATCGACGGCCTGCGAAATCGACATGCCGTAGTCGACGACATTGAGGATGGTCTCCATGACCACGGTGATGATGCGGCTGCCGCCCGGCGTGCCGACCACCATCACCGGCTTGCCATCCTTGACGACGACGGTCGGCGTCATCGAACTCAGCGGCGTCTTGCCCGGCTGAATGGCGTTCTGCTCGCCCTGCACGAGGCCGAACTGGTTGGGCGCGCCGACCTTGGCGGTGAAATCGTCCATCTCGTTGTTGAGCAGCACGCCGGTGTCGCCGGCCACCATCCCGGCCCCGAACCAGCCGTTGAGCGTATACGTCACGCCGACCGCATTGCCCCATTGGTCGACGATCGAGAAATGGGTGGTGTTGACGCCCTCGTGCGGCGGCTTGCCGGGCGCGAGATCGGCCGAGCGCGTCGCGCGATCGGGGTCGATGGCGGCGCGAATCTTCGCCGCGTAAGCCTTGCTGATGAGCGCGGCGACGGGGTTGGCGACGAAGGCGGGATCGCCCAGCAGGTTGTTGCGGTCGACATAGGCGTGCCGCATGGTCTCGATCTCGTCGTGCAGCGCCTGCGCCGACCCGAAGCCGAGCTTGCCGAGCGGATAGCCTTCGAGGATGTTGAGCATCTCGCA
>Ga0134128_10009376_pt1 | contig 11744 bp, 12 predicted proteins | sample KB31754_FD_96462 | JGI IMG/M metagenome (GOLD analysis project Ga0134128, IMG submission 96462) | Terrestrial soil microbial communities with excess Nitrogen fertilizer from Kellogg Biological Station, Michigan, USA - KB3-175-4 | ecosystem: Environmental > Terrestrial > Soil > Unclassified ...
CCGGGAATGGTGCCGAGCGTGATCTCCGGCTGGCCGAATTTCGCGGTGTCGGCGGCGATGATGACGTCGCACATCATCGCAAGCTCGCAGCCGCCGCCGAGCGCATAGCCCGCAACCGCCGCAATGGTCGGTTTGCGGCATGTCGCGACCCGATCGCCGCCGATCGAGGCGAAGTCCTCGGAAAACATGTCGATGAAGCCCTTGGGCTGCATTTCCTTGATGTCGGCGCCGGCGGCAAAGGCCCGTTCACTGCCGGTGACGATGATGCAGCCGATCTTCTCGTCCGTCTCGAGGTCGTCGACGGCGGCGGCGATCTCACGAAACACGCCGAACGACAGCGCGTTCAGCATTTTGGGCCGGTTGAGCTTGATGATGCCGACCGCACCCTGGCTTTCGACAATGATGTGTTCGAACGTGCTCATACCCACCCCGCTAACTGATTGTGCAGGGCAATGTGCCCGCTCGCGTGGTGGGCTTCAAGGGCGGATGATCCCGAAAAGTGTGCAGCGGTTTTTCCTTGCGAAAAACGCGGAACGCGTTTGCGCGGAGATCATCCGCAGACAAATGGAGTCGGTCACGCCATGAACATGCGTGCGGCCGAGGCAAGCGTCAGCAGCGCGCCGAAGGCGATGAAGACTTTTCCGATCAGGGAGGTCTCGTCCCAAGTGGCGTTCTGGCTGCCGGCGACCACGAGGTTGGCGCCAGGGGCGGGCGCCTCGGTCTGGGTGACCACGACCGGCGTCTTCACGTCGTCCGGGCGCGCGGCGCGATCGGATTCGCTAAGCTGGTCGGCGCCGGCCTGCTGACCTGCTGGCGCCGCCTGCAGTGCGGAAGGGTTGGTCGGCGCAGTTATACCGACATTGTCGCTCGGTGAGGTATCCGCTGCCCGTGACGGAACCGCAAAACCTGCCAGAAGACCGATGGCGAGAATGAAGGCGGTGCGCCCGCTTGTTTTCTTGGTCATGTCACCAAACTCCCCGAAGTGCCAGTCCCTGTCCCTGGCCCCGAAAGAGACCTTGCGCGGTGTCGGCAGAGGGGCGGAAAGAGGGAATCTTCGACTCACTCCGGGCGAAACCTTGGCGGTGACAAACGGCGCGCATGACATGCGCGCGCAAATTCTTTGTGGAATCAATGGCGCGGCCTCAGGCGCGGCGATGTTCTGTTATGAGTCCAAGACAACGGTGGGTTGCCCAATCGCGGATCGCACGATCTCGGGCCGAGATCGACGGTCCCATCCTTATTCACGGTTTCGTGATCGTCGCCATCGGTCGTAACAATTTGATAGATCGACCGAATTGAATTTTGGGAGCGTGCGTGCGCGAACGGGAAGACGAGTGGACCGGCCTGATGCGACTGGCCATCTCCGGAGACAGCGCGGCGTATCATCGGCTGTTGAAGGCAATCACGCCGGTGCTGCGAGCCGCTGCGCGCCGTGGACTCGCGCGTGCGGGGCAATCCGTCGATCAGTCCGAGGATATAGTGCAGGACATTCTGCTGGCGGTGCATTTGAAGCGGCATACCTGGGACGCGAACGCGCCGTTCGCGCCGTGGCTGTTTGCGATCGCGCGCAACAAGCTGATCGACGCGTTACGCCGCCGTGGAAGGCGCATCTTCATCAATATCGACGATTTCGCAGAGACGCTGGCGGATCAGCCTGCCGCCGAGACAGCCTCGCCGACCGAGGTGGCGGCCCAGCTCCAGACGTTGCCCGCGCGCCAGCGCGACGTATTGCAGTCGATCGCGGTCGAGAGTGCCTCGATCAAGGACACCGCGACAAAATTCGCGATGAGCGAGGGTGCGGTGCGCGTGGCGCTGCATCGGGGGCTTGCGAGCCTCACCGCAAAACTGAGGGAACCATGAGCATGGATACCGATCAGCTCATCAAGACGCTCGCGGCCGACAATGCGCACCGCCCGCGTCGGGTCTCTTCCGCGCTGGCGCTCGCACTGCTGGCCGCTGCGCCCGTGTCGATCCTGATGTTCACGGCCGAGCTCGGCGTGCGGCCCGATGTCATGACCGCGATGCATAATCCGTTCTTCGACCTGAAATTCGCGGTCACGCTCGCGCTCGCGGCGGCCGCGATCGCTATCAGCCTGCATCTGGCGCGCCCCGAGGCTTCGGTGCGCGGCTTTGTCTGGCTGCTTGAGATTCCGGCCGGACTTCTGGTCGCCGGCATTTCCGGCGAGATGATGATGCCGCAGCGTCTGCCGATGATGACGCGCCTTGTCGGCAGCAATTCCAGGGTCTGCATGACGGCGGTGCCGCTGTTGTCGCTGCCGCTGCTTGCGGCCGCACTGGTCGGGCTGCGCCACGGCGCGCCGACGCGGCCCGCCCTCGCGGGTGCCATGGCGGGCCTGCTGTCGGCCGCATTGGCCGCGACGCTGTACGCCGCGCATTGCCCCGATGACTCGCCGCTGTTCGTAGCCACCTGGTACACGATCGGAACCGCGTTCGTGACGGCCATCGGCGCGCTGGCGGGCTCGAAGGTGTTGCGGTTCTGAATTGCGAGCAGTCGCGTCCCGCATGCGGAAACGGCATGCTCCTCAAGGCGGCAGGCCGCCGACAGGAAAAAACGTGTAGGTCAGCATCAGGGCGGCAATGATGCCGATGACATAGCCGAGCAACCTGTTGTTGCCCTCGAGCGGATCGCGTTCCGACATGTGACTACTGCCTCATCAGGGTTTTCCGCCCGGGCTAAATATCCGCGCAAACGCGTTCCCGCGTTTGTCGCGAGGGAAAACCGCTTCACACTTTTCCGGATCATGCCTTAGGCGTTTTGGGATTTTCCCAGGATTGCTTTGCGTGCCGCAAAGAAAATCGTCAGCAGGTAGATGTCGATTGCGATCGTTGCCAGCATAACGACGTAAGCCCAGGGACTGTCCATCATTTTCAGTTCGATCAGGACGCGCGAGAGTCCGAATGCCACGACCCACGCGTCAAAGCTCATGCAGATTCGGCGAAATGTCTCGGCATCCAACTTGCGGATGACGTAAGCGCCGAGCGGTAAGCCGATCACGACCGAGGGAACGAGGGCCGGCAGCAGGCTCATGCTTTCGACGACAAAAAGTCCAAGTTTGTAATAGACGATCGCGGTCACCGTCGACTCGGCGACGCGCACCAAGGCAAGACCCGCACGGAATTCATCTTTTACGAAGCCCTGATTGTTGAACAGGATGGCAAGGGGAGGACCCGAGATGGTCGTGACCGAATAGAGGATGCCGAGGCCCGTTCCAAAGGGCAGACCGACCGACCAGTTCGATTGGATCGGTCTGCGCCAGCCCGCAGCCTGAAGCAGGATCAGCGGCAGGATGAGGACGTAGGTGGCGAGCTTCGTCCAGGCCGGCTGAAGCGCGGCGAGAGCCAGGGCGCCGATGCCAATGCCGGGCAACAATCCGACCACAATGGGAAACACCCGTCGCCAGACACTCGGAACGCCTTTCCGGTTGATGATCAGGACGCACACATTGACAAAGACTTCAATCAGCACGATCGCCGGATTGAGAACCCGGTTTGTGTAGAAGACGAGTGCGAGGGGGACGGTGAGAGAAGAAAACCCGTAGCCGATGGCGCCGTTCACGAAGGCCGAAAACAGCGCGATCGCTGCGAGAACGACAACCGCGGTGTCGAGGGCGGGCATCTGGTTTCCGATCGGCTGCTGGCCGCGCAGGCCAAATTATAGACGAGAAGCCGTTGGCAGGTTAGCGCGCCTGGGCGCGATCAAATCACGCAGGTGGAACCAGTGAGTGGAACAAAATAGCTTGTCTATCCTGGTTTGTCGCGTACTTCCTCCTGTTTTCGCGCGGCGGCTCCGCGTTTGATCGCACGGCCGGTCGACCGATTTTTCCGCGCGCTGCATCACGCTTTGAAAACGGTCCTGTCTTTTACCACAGCGAGATCTTTGCGGCTCTGGGCCATGCGCTAGGTGTCGCGGTACTGTGTCGCAGGCAAACTCTTTTTTCTTTAACATCCGGCGGCGCATGCCAGCGGATTCGAGGCCAAACTGTTGTCGCATCTGATTGAAAACCGGGCATCAAAGTGGAAACACTTGACCGCACGATGATGGAACGCTGCATTCACCTTTCGAAGGTGTCTGGCAAAAGCGGTGAGTACCCGTACGCCGCGGTTATCTGCTGCAATGAAACGATTGTGAGCGAATCGATCAATCGGGTGATGCATGACGGCGACGTCACGCGACATGCGGAAGTGGTGGCGATCTCCAAAGCGCAAAGGAAGCTTGGCACCGTCAGCCTCGACGATTGCGAGATCTACGTGAACGCCGAGCCTTGTGTCTTCTGTTGCTATGCGATCCGCGAGAGCCGCATCCGCCGTGTTGTCTACGGCTTGAGTTCGCCACACATGGGCGGCGTGTCCAGGTGGAACGTGTTGGGCGACACGGGTCTTTCCTCCGCCATGCCCGAAGTATTCGCGCCTCCGCCTGAGATCGTCTCAGGTTACATGGAAAGAGAGGTGGAGCGGGCGCTGACCGAGTGGAATCCGTTGATGGCGGAAGTCATCAAGGAGCGGGGGCTCTTTGGGCCAAAGCACCGAGCAGTCACGAAAACGCGGGCTCCCTCCATGGGTGTGGGCAGCGGAGTGCTTCGGTATCTCCGCCGCAACCTGTTCGATCGTTTCGGCCGCAGCTAGCGGGATTGCATACGCCATGGAGGACGATCGCTGAGAGGACTACGCCGCGGGCGCGGTGGGGGGCGAGGACGTCTGCTGCATGCGATGGAAGCGCAGCACCTGCTGGGCGGTGGAGGGGCGCAGGCGCTCATAGGTGTCCTTGCAGGCCAGCAGGTCCGTCGGCTCGCCTTCGGAGAGATCGTCGCGCATGTTGATGATGGTCTTCACGGTCGACCACGACATGCCCGACACCTTGCACAGGATCATCACGCCTTCGGCGTGGGTTTCGATCATCATGTTCTCGGCGACTGTCACCGACACATTGGCAAGGGCTGCGATCCCCGCATTGACTTCGTCGAATTTGCCGCCCTCGGCGAATTGCGCCACCTTGTGCTCGTCGAGCCTTCCGTCCTCGAACAGCGACCTGACCAGCGCATGCGCGATCGCGGTCTGCGGCGTCATGCCCGATTTCGACGAGCGTGCGCGGCGTGTTGCCTCCCGCACGGCCGTTGGCACCTCGGCCGCGTGCTTCGGATTGGCGGCCTCGAGGCGCTGGCGCACGGTATCGGAAGCCTTCGCGAGCAGCTTCAGGTAAAGGTGCCGCGGCAGCGTCGGCCGCAAGCCGAGGCAGGTTGCGAGTTCGTCGTCACCTTCGGCGCGGCCGACGAGACGCGTGAAGCCGCGCTCGGAGAACTCCGCGCCGGGGTTGCTGACGGTGGAGTGGACCACCTCGTCATTGCCGCGCTGCACCAGCACATCGGTGACGGCGTGGCTCAACACCTTGCGCTTGGAGATCGCCATCAGATGCGCCTGGCTCTTGCTGCGCGCGTTCTCGATCAGCGTCTCGTCATCCAGCCGCATCGACTGCATCAGCACCGGGGCCGCGATCTCGATGACGTCGTCAAAGGCGAGCGTGCGGATGGTCTGCGGCGGCGCCGTGTCGATCGGCGCCAGACGTTCAGACAGCAGGGCCCTGGCGGAAACCTCGATATGCCGGATCAGGCACTGGAACACGTCGTCGAACAGGGTGATCTGCTCATCGGAATAATCCACCGCGCCGTTGAGGAAGAGATCGGTGACGCGGCGCAGCGTCTCGACGCGGCGTGCGACGGTGCCGTGCGCGAGCGTCGATTGCAGCTCGTCGAGCAGGTTTTCGGGGACGGGGGCAGCTTTCGAACTCATGATCTCTATCCTGGAGCACTCGATCTCGAAACACTTGGCCGGCCGCGCTTTCTTTGCTGCCGGGTGCGGAAACTGTTTGGCGCTTAGGCACTCGTAATACGGTTGCGTCCCTGTGCCTTGGATGCATAAAGCGCACGGTCGGCACGGGCGAGGAAACTTTCGGAGCTTTCTTTCTGGCGCAGCGTACTGACGCCGGCGGAAATCGTGACCTGCATGGTCGGCGAGAACGCGCTCCAGTCGAGTCCTGCGACGATCGTTCGCAGCCGATCGAGCATGCGCGCGGCGCTCTCTTCGGTGGTGTCGGGCAATACCAGCAGGAACTCCTCGCCGCCATAGCGGCCGAAACGGTCGATCCCGCGGATATTGGCGAACATGGTGATGGCAAAAGCACGCAGCACCTCATCGCCGGTCGGATGGCCGAAGGAGTCGTTGATGCGCTTGAAGTGGTCGACGTCGATCAGTGCGATAGAGCAGGGCGAGCCCGCGCGTCCGGCCCGCGCGATCTCCTCCTCCAGCAGGCGCATCACGCAGCGGCGGTTGAACGATCCGGTCAGCTCATCGAGTTCGGCGAGCTCTTCGATGCGGCGATAGGCTTCCTTCAGCTTTTGTCCGCTCTGATAAAGCGACTGCCGCATCGAATTCGAGAACAAGCCGAGGAACATGCAGCGGCCGATAGTGAACGCGAACATCAGCATGGTCGCAAGCCGCTCCGTCGGATTGTCATGCGGCAGGCCGATCGGCTTGTCGGTCAGCAGGAACAGCACGGCCAGGCCAGCCGCGGTCGCCGTCCACAGCGTGGCGGTCTGCCAGACCGTCGTGCGCAGCGAGCCGAAATTGAAAACGACGAACAGCGTGCAAAGGAACATCACGCCGACTTCGGGTGCAATGTAGGTGAATACCAGCATGATGCCGAGGTTGATGAACAGCTGCGGCACCACGAGGTAGTGGTCCTTGTGGCGCTCGGTGAATCCGGTCTCCGACAGCACAAGGTAGGCAGCGACATTCAGCCAGCCGGCTGCCGCGAATGCCGGCGCAATGGCGAGGGGAATGCTGCCGGCATGGACATAGAGCAGGAGGATCAGGCCATCGACGAGATAGCTTGCCGCGATCATGATCTGGACCTGACGGCGCTGTTTCACCCGGCGCAACAGCACCTTGGCCGGCGCTTTGAAACCACCGCCTTCAGGCTCTGCTGCGATTGGATCCAGGGTAGGCGACGCCGTCGAGCCCATTTTCCCGCCATGGTGGAAATCAGCGGCGAAAATCTACGTGGTAAAGCCTTTAGGTTTGGTATCTTTCGGAACTCGATTCCAACGACCCTCGGTGTCCTCGTAGCCCTTGATCGGCAACAGAAATTTGCCGATGGCCGGTTTGGAGGAACAGCTCGTATTGGCGGAGCGGAAGAAACGGGCCGTACAACTACGGTTTTGGTGCGGCTTTCGATCCGGACATTGGCTATGCTGCGAGTCAAAGTTTGGCTTTAGTGAAAGCAATTATGTAAGATGATACCATTTTCGGTGTATTTTCCTTCACCACAGTACCGGTGCGGGCGGGGATTTACGGCTTTGTGCGGTAAGTCACATATGCTTGCAACGTATGGGCGTATCCCAAAGAATCTTGCTTCCTTCATCGAACCGCGAGCCAACCCCACCAGACCAACCCTGCGAGACGGCCATTGAGCGCTACAACCGCATCGGACGAAGTCCTGATCGGCAGGATCGCTCAAGGCGACCGGCTCGCCATGCAGGTGCTGTACGGACGGCACCACGTCAGGGTGTTTCGTTTCGGGCTTCGGCTCGTGCGGGACGAGCAGATCGCGCAAGATCTCATCAGCGAGGTTTTTCTCGATGTGTGGCGTCAGGCCGGCAAGTTTGAAGGCCGCTCCGCCGTTACCACCTGGCTGCTGGCGATTACCCGGTTCAAAGCCCTCTCTGCGCTTCGGCGCAGGAAGGACGGTGAACTGGACGACGAAGCCGCCAATGCGATCGAGGACACGTCCGACGATCCCGAAATAGCGGTCGCGAAGAAGGATACCGGTGCAGCGCTGCGTAAGTGCCTTTCGGCACTGTCGGCGGAACATCGGGAGATAGTCGATCTTGTGTACTACCACGAGAAATCGGTGGAAGAGGTGGCCGAGATCGTCGGTATCCCGGAGAACACGGTCAAGACGCGTCTGTTTTATGCGCGCAAGAAATTGGCCGAGCTGCTCAAGGCAGCCGGCGTGGAACGAGGCTGGCCATGATGGCATTGAGCAAGAAAATGCTGGAAGAAGAGCCCAGTGAAATCGAAATGCTGCTGCCCTGGCATGCGGCCGGCACACTGAATGCGCGCGATGCGCGCCGTGTCGAAGAGGCGCTGGCCCGCGATCCCGAGCTCTCCCGGCAGTACGCGGTGATCCGCGAGGAATATGCCGAGACGATCAGCCTGAACGAGACGCTCGGCGCGCCCTCGACCCGTGCCATGCAGAAACTGTTTGCGGCAATTGACGCTGAGCCCGCCCGCCATCCCTCCATCCTGTCGAACCTGTCGTTCCGGTTCTCCGGCTTCTTCGCGAGCCTGTCGCCGCGCACGCTGGCGTGGTCGGCAAGCCTCGGCGCATTGGTGCTGGTGGCGCAGGCCGGCGTGATCGGCGCGGTGCTGACGAAAGACCAGGGCCCGGCTCTTGCTTCGATCAACATGGACGAGCCGGAAACAATTACGCGCGATCTGGCTGGCAGTGTCGGCCAGCCGCCGCGCGCATTCGTGCGCTTCGCACCCGAGGCACGGATGGCAGACATCAACGCGCTGCTGGACAGCTACAAGGCTTCGATCGTCGGTGCGACAGGCGGCATGTTCCGCCTGCAATTCGGCGACAAGGCGATGAGCAAGGACGAAGTCGCTGGCCTGATGAGCAAGCTGCGGGGCGAGAAGATCGTCAGTCTCGCCGAGCCGCAGTAGGCTTGCGCGGTATCCGGTCAGATCCGAGGTCCCATTCCCAGAGGTCCCATGCCCCGACATCCTATGCACCATGACGGTGCGAACTGGCGGATGATGGTGCGCGGCATCGCACTCGCGCTTTCCGCGGCGGCCTTGATCGCCGCACCTGCGGCCATGGCGCAGAACATCATGCGCACGCCCAATCTGAATATCGGGCCCCGTGCGCCGAACATCAATCCGAATGTGGCGTCGCATATCGATGCCAATATCGCTGCCCGTACCGTCACCAATGCCGCACGCGTGACGCCTGCCATACGCACCCCGTCGCTAAATTCGGGGATAGCGGCGCGTCCGCAGTTTCCATATTTACGCACCTCGCCGAACCTTTATCCAAGCTGCGGCGGGCCCGGCCGCGGCGCCGGCGGCGAATGCATCGACGTGTTCGCGAGCTCCAATGGCGATGGTTCGACCGGCCATGGCAAGGGCAAGACCAAGAGCGGACCGCGCCGCAACGGCATCCAGCCCGTGCTCAACATAACCGCGATCACCAACGACCTCCTCGCCGAGATCGACAGCGCAATGAGCGACGAGCAGGCCGATGCGCTGGCCCGCCGCCACGGCTTGCGGCGCGTGGAATCGCGGAATTTCCCGCTGATCGGCGCGACCATCGGCCTGTTCCGAATTACCGATGGCCGCTCTTTCGAGGCGGTGAGCCTCGACTTCTCCACCGATGGCGGCGTGCATTCTGTGCAGCGGAACTTCCGCTACTTTCTGCAAGAACAGAAGACGGCGCCAGCCGAGGGCGATCCGGCGCAATATGCGCTGGCGAGGTTGCACTTGCCGGAAGCGCACAGGCTTGCCCATGGTGCCGGCATCAGGCTCGCCGTGATTGATTCCGGTATCGATGCGAAGCATCGCGAACTCGCGGGCTCCGTCGTCGACAGTTACGACGCGCTTGCCTCGAGCGAAGGTCCGCATGTTCATGGCACCGGCATTGCCGGTGTGATCGTGGCGCATGCGCGGCTGATGGGAAGTGCGCCTGCGGCGGAGCTCGTGGCGATCCGCGCCTTCAGCGGAGCCACCAACGGCGCGCAGAGCAACTCCTACGTGATCCTGAAGTCGCTCGACTATGCCGCGCGCCAGAACGCGCGGATCATCAATATGAGCTTCGCGGGTCCGAAGGATCCGCTGATCGAGCGCGGCATCGATGCCGCAGCGGCGAAAAACATCGTGATGGTCGCGGCCGCCGGCAATGCGGGCGCGAAATCGCCGCCGCTCTATCCCGCCGCCAATCCCAGTGTGATTGCCGTCAGCGCGACCGACGCGCAGGACCATCTGTTCCACGCGTCCAATCGCGGCAGCCACATCGCTGTTGCGGCTCCCGGTGTCGAGTTGTTCCTGCCGGCGCCAGACGGGAAATATCAGATGACGTCGGGGACCTCGTTCTCGGCTGCCTATGTCAGCGGGCTGGCTGCGCTGATGCTTGAGTGCAACCCTGCGCTGAAACCCGCCGAGCTGCGTGCGATGCTTATGAAGACTGCGCGAGACCTCGGATCACCAGGACGTGATGACCTGTTTGGCGCAGGTGAAGCCGACGCCTTCGCTGCGGTCGAGGCCGTCATTGCAGAGACTGCGGCGCCAGTCGCCAGTACCGCCGCGCCGCAGCGCGAAAACAGGCCGGGAAATACACGAGAACCGCGGGAAATGCCGCCAATCCGTGCGCTGACGCCGACCATGGCGTCGGAAAAGCCGGACAACCGGCCGGGGCAATAGGATACCGTCCGAAGAGCCGCCCGCCAAAAGGTTAAAAAAATTAACCGGCGCCTTTGAACAAAGCGCACCCCTCTGGCGACCAACGGACGTGGGAGCGGGAAATCCCTCCCCATGGCTATATCAGGCGCGAGCGCCCATCCACCCCAAGCGCCCATATGGCTTGACCCGTCCGGTTGTCCCCCCGGACGGGTCTTTTCCTTTTGGCGGCCGGCTTGCAATCAACCAGCGTGAATCCGCACGATTACGGTAATCGCGATGATTGCTGGACAGACAAATTGTTTTCCACAAGATGTTTGTGTCACGTGTTGTTGATTCGTTGCGTCGGTCCTTGCGTCCGTTTTCCTCCTTGCGGGCTGGTACATGACACATCGCAACGACGCGGCGCGTGGCGCCGACGTTCTCGGCCGTTGGCGCGTGCTTGCCGAGCAGCGCCTTGAGTATCTCATCGAATTGTTCGAGAGCGGTCGCTGGCGCCGCTATCACAGTGAACAGGCGCTTCTCGAGAACATCAAGGAAGCCAAATTCGCGGTCGAAACCTGGCGCGAGCTTTCGTCACCGAAGGCCGTTTCGCAGAGGCCGGTCGCGGCGGCGCAGTCGATACTGATCCGTGCGCTGGCGCCTGCGCCGGTGGTCGCGCCGGAACCGATCGAAATGCCGTTGGCCGCGGAATGCGAGTTCGTGGCGGCGGATGAGGCCCCGGCTTCGCCTGTCGTCGATATGCAGGCGTTGGAGCGGGCCTTGGACGTGCCCGAACTGGTGGTGGAGCTTTCCGCGATCGAACAACGCTATCCGCTGCTGCGCAACAGGATGTAGCTAGAGCATGATCCGGAAAAGTGAAACCGGTTTTCCGAAAAGATCATGCTCAATCAAAGAGATTAGAGCATGTTGCGATTCCTCGTAATCGCAACATGCTCTAACGCCGGATCGCATTGCCTCCGATCGCGACCTGGGCATAACGCTGCGCTCCCTCAGCGGACAGGTCTGCCGTGATGGGCCGGGCGTGATCGAGGCCGACCACGGCGCCGCGCGGCGTCTCCGAGATCATGTTGTTGTTGACGAGGGCCGTTCCCGCACCAGTCGTCACCGACACGCCGATACCGGCAAAGGCCTTGCGGATCACATTGCCTGAGATCGCGACATCGCGCAGATATTTGCCCCACCCCGCAACAATCCCGAAGGAGGGCGCGTTTTCGATGACGTTGCCGGTCACCGAACTGTCGGCCTCGACATAAATGCCGATCCCGGCATCG
>Ga0134128_10009378_pt1 | contig 11741 bp, 6 predicted proteins | sample KB31754_FD_96462 | JGI IMG/M metagenome (GOLD analysis project Ga0134128, IMG submission 96462) | Terrestrial soil microbial communities with excess Nitrogen fertilizer from Kellogg Biological Station, Michigan, USA - KB3-175-4 | ecosystem: Environmental > Terrestrial > Soil > Unclassified ...
GTCGCGATGACCGACCCGACGGACGGCCGCCCCTTCGCACGCTGGCGGCGCGAGCTCCACGCCGGCACGATCTCGCTGAAAGCGATCGCCGAAACGGCCGGCGTCAGGTTGGCGCTCGATGCGCTGGTGCCCTTCGCGCGCTGGGTGACGCCGCCGATCGACGTCCGCCAGTTCGACGCGTGGTTCTTTCTCGCTCGCATCCCCGAGGCCCAGACGCCGCTCGCCGACGACGTCGAGACGACGCAGGGCCGGTGGCTCACCCCCGCTGAGGCCCTGTCGCGCGGCGCGGCCGGCGAACTGGCCCTGCCGCCGCCAACCTGGACGACGCTGCGGGAACTGGAGCACTTCACGTCGGTCGACGCGGCGACGGACTGGGCGATGCGCCGCGTCATCGTGCCGCGACAGCCGCAGCTGCAGGTGCTGCACGGCGACCGTTACCTCGTGCTGCCCGGCGATCCTCTGAGCTCCGATGCGTGGCACGAGCCGGCCCTGGCCGAGACACGCTTCCGTCTCGCAAACGGCCGCTGGCCGGCCGAACGAGCCGGCGCCTGATCGCGCGGCCGGGTCAGCCCTGGAGGATGTCGCGATTCTGAAGGAAGTCCAGGCAGCTCTCGTCCGCCCGCGCGAACTCCAATTGCCAGCCGGCGCCGTAGGCGCGCTGGATTTCAGGAACCTGACCTTCCGTGAGTCCCACCGCGGTCGAGTGGATCGTCTTTGTCTGACCGACGACGGGCGTCATCTCCGGAAAGCCCAGCTTCGCGACGTTGTCGCGGTGGTGTCCAAAACCCAGGCACGCGATGACGTGCGCCGCCCGGAGGAGGTTCCGGACGATGTTGAGCGTGAGGTCGTAGGCGGGATCGCGAATCGTGCGAAGGTCGCGCATCGCCGTCGCCATCCAGTCGGCGGTGACCACGCTGTGCGGCGGCGGGTGGTCGATCGCTCCCTGAACGTGCACGACGACCGTCTCGACGAACTCCTGCACATCGGCCGCCGGTGCCGTCCCGTACAGAGCCTCGATCGCTTTCGTCAGCTTCAGCTCGATCACTTTGTCCACGTTGAAGGTGACCAGATGGAGCCGGTTGCGGCGAAGGTCCGCAAAGGTGGTCGCCCCGTCGGCCATGCGGCGCCAGACGAACTTCACCCAGTCGGCATCGGGGGCCGTGAGGGTCGTGCGCCTCAGATACGGCGCGAGGGTGTAGGCGATGACCGCGCGCCCGGCCCGCTGAATGCGCTCGTCGTACACGTGCCGTTCGAGCATCGCGTCGATCGAGTCGCATTCAGCGGTGCGCAGGCGATCCAGGAACGCCTGCACGTCATCGGCCCGGAGCCCCGTCAGCGCCGGCAGTTCGCGGACCAGCTCGCGCGCGCCGTTGATCGCGTCGTCCAGCAGCCGACGGCCGGTCGGCAGCTCATAGGGCACGCTCGCGCCGGCGCCGATGACGAGGACGGTCGGCGGCCCGATCATGTGGGCCGCGCCACCGCCGCCGCCCGCGCGCGCGCCGGCTCGACGACGGGCGACATGGCCGCGACGGCGGCGCGTTCCGCGTCGACGATGCCGCCAAGATGGTCGGCCATCTCGCGATAGATGGCGCGCGCCTGCTCTTTCGTGAGTCGCGCGTCCGCGTAGGCCGCCTGCTTCGCGCGCATCATCTCCATCGGGTCCGACGACGTGCGGCAATCGCCCTCGGCGTCGAGATCGGCGATCGACTGCTCCGCCGCGTCGCAACTCCGGCGGACCACCGGGTCGTCGACCGCCGCGATGAACTCGGCCAGGCGGGACCAGCGCTGGCCCGCCTGGCGAAATCCGTCCGCGGCGCGCCCGAGCGACGCCTCCCCGAGCACGCGCGACGCCTCGTCGAGAAAGTCGGCGTATAGAGGCCGTCCAGCGCCGGGCGCGACGAGGCAGGCAATCCATTCGTAGGTTCGGGCCAGGCCGGCGCAGGCGCGCGGCCCTTCCGGAAAGACCGCCGGCCACGCCTTCCGGTCCTTCCCGTCGGTCAGCAGACGCTGCCATTTCTCGAGGCCGGCGAATCCGCAGTTGACCTGGAACGATTTCGGGACGGCAGGCTCGACGTACGAGGTCGCCGTGTCCGCGAGCGCGCGTCGGAGCAACGCGACGGCGTCGGCCTTCGTGTCGGCACCGCCGATCGTCACGAGGCGATGTTTGGCCTGCTTGTAGGCCGCGCGGCGCCCCGCGAGATCGATCGCCGGGAGCCGTGTGGGCACCGGCGCCCGGCCGTCGATCCAGAACGCGTCGCCGTCGCGGCCCGCCACCGCGACGGTCTTCAGCCCCATGGCGCAGAGCGCGGGCCGGCCGGCCTCGATCGCCGCGTCGAGCGCCTTCCGAGCGGCCGCCGGACTCGTCGTCTCGTGCCGGACGACGTTGACGCCGAGCCGACCGAGACCCTCGGCAATGTACGCGTCGGGCATCGACCGGCTCTGAAGCGCGATCGACAGGAGCGGCGGCCATCCCTTGTATTCGAAGACGGCGTAGAGAAATCCCGGCCCTCCGCAGAGGCCATTGACGACGGCCTCGGTGAACGGCCGTCCGGTGGCCGCCCACCGCAGGTTCGCCTGACGCAGTACGTTCGTGAGCGGCGCGGTGCCGTTCTGCTGGCCACCAAAGGTCGCGTAGCCAGCGATGAGGCCCGGATACAACCGGGCAGCGCCATCGTCGTTCCGATGTTCCTTGAGGAGTTGCGCGCGGGCCGCGGCGTACCGCTCGCCCGTCTTGGCCATGCGCTCGCGCACGAGCGCCTTGAATTCACGCTGTCTGGTCATGACTCGCCCTCGGTCATGCCGGTGCCTGCACACCCACCCCACATGCTGGCGCCGGCCCGAATGGCGCGACCAACCGCAGCGATCCGGAAGGGAAGCCCCTCCTTTGCTCCCGCGAGGGCCCAGGGGTGGCAGGCCGAGGGAGTTGGGCGTCGGATCCACGCCCGGCAGAAGATTACATCGGCGGGCGCGAAGTGAAAAGCGCGAACTTTGCTACTTCCGCGCCGTGCTTTCCAGGGCGGCCGCCATGATTCCGACCACGCGCTTCCAGTCGTCGGTCTCCTCGCGGAGGCGCTTTCGGCCGGTCGAGGTCAGCTGGTAGAACTTCGCGCGGCGATTGTTTTCCGACGTGCCCCATTCCGCTTCCAGCCAGCCTTGCCGCTCCAGGCGGTAGAGCGCGGGATACAGCGCGCCCTGCTCCACCGACAACGCCCCGCCGCTGATTTGCTGGATGCGCAGCAGCACGCCGTAGCCATGCAGCCGCTCGAGCGAGACGGCTTTGAGGATCAGGAGATCGAGGGTGCCGGGTACGACCCCGGTCGATTGAGGTGACATGTGCCTCACCTAAGTCGATTAGGAGTCTACCAGCAAAGCCATGACATCGGGTGGCGATGCACCCGATCTGTCTTACTTGCCCGCGGTTGCGGGTTGGAGCGCCGGCACCCGCTCCGGACGCAGCCACGTCTGGAACTGCGCCATGTAGGTGTAGACGACTGGCGTCAGGTAGAGCGTCACCAGCTGCGAGAAGATCAATCCGCCGACGACGACCAGGCCCAACGGCTGGCGGGCTTCGCCGCCCGCGCCGTAGCCGAGCGCGATGGGCACCGCGCCAAAGAGCGCCGCCATCGTCGTCATCATGATCGGCCGGAACCGGATCAGGCAGCCTTTGTAGATCGCTTCCTGCGGCGACATGCCGCTCCGCTCGGCCTCGAGCGCGAAGTCGATCTGCATGATCGCGTTCTTCTCGACGATGCCGATCAGCATGATCATCCCGACGAACGCGTAGATGCTGAGGTCGATGCGGAACAGCATCAGCGTCAGGAGCGCGCCGAAGCCGGCCGACGGCAGGCCCGAGAGGATCGTCAGCGGGTGGATGTAGCTCTCGTACAGGATGCCGAGGACGATGTACACCACGAGCACGGCGATGAGGAGCAGCACGGCCAGATTGCCCAGCGATCCCTGGAACGCCTCCGCGGCGCCCTGGAAGTGCCCGCTCACCCCTTGCGGCAGCACGCGGCCGGCGACGTCGCTCACCCGCGCCAGCGCGGGACCGAGCGACACATGTGGCGCCAGACCGAACGAGATCGTCACCGACGGCAGCTGACCGAAGTGGTTGACCGCCTGCGGCCCGACCACCTGCGTCGTGTGCGCCAGCGTGTCGAGCGGGACGACGGGGCCGCCGCCCGTGGCGCCCGCCGAGCTGACGTTCATCAGCGGACTCGAGGGCGTGGCCGCGGGAGTCGTCGACGTCGTCTGAGGCGTCGGAATCGCGTTGGCGGCGCCGGCGCCGCCGTTCCCGCCCGCGCCTGCTCCACCCGGGCTCTGGGTCGCCTTGAAATACAGCAGCGAGAGCGACGCCGGGTCGCGCTGGTAGCGCGGCTCGAGCTCGAGCAGCACCTTGTACTCGTTCGCGGTGCCGTAGATCGTCGACACCCATTTCGTGCCGTACGCGTCGTAGAACGCGTTCTCGATCGTGCTGGCGGTTACGCCGAGCGCCGCGGCCTTGTCGCGATCGATGTCGATGTTGACCTGCGGGCTGGAGATTTCGAGGTCGCTCGTGACGTCCTCGAGGTCAGGCTCGGCCTGCAGCGCCCGGGTCAGTTCCTGCGCCGTCGCATACAGCGTCGGCCGATCCGGTGACTGGAGGGAGTACTGGTAGAGGCTCTTGCTCACTTCCCCGCCGATCCGGATCGTCGGCGGGTTCTGCAGGTAGACGTTCATGCCGACGACCTGGTTCAACTCCGGCCGCAGGTCCTCGATGATCTGCCCCGCGAGCTTCTTCCTCTCGTTGCGGGGCTTGAGGTGGACGACGATCTGGCCCAGGTTCGGTCCGCCGAGGGTCTGGGCAGCCGCGCCGCCGACGGTCGAGACGAGCGCCGAGACGTTCGGGTACCGGCTGATGATGCTGGCGACGGCGTCCTGGTAGCGGACGAGGTTGTCGAACGAGGCGCCCTGCGCGCCCTCGGTCGTCACCGCAATCTGGTCGGTGTCCTGATCGGGGATGAAGCCCTTCGGCACGATGAGGAAGAGCGCGACGGTCCCGGCGAGGACGCCGAAGAACGCGACCATCGTCATCCGCCGCCGCGCGAGCACCATCTGCAGCGTGCGGTCGTAGTGCCCCAGCAGCCACTGGAACCAGGCTTCGGACGCCTTCGCGAAGCGCCCTTCGCGTTCGCTGGGCTTGCGCAGAAAGCGGCTGCAGAGCATCGGCGTCAGCGTCACCGACACGACGCCCGAAATGAGAATCGCGACGCAGATCGTGACCGAGAACTCACGGAACAGCCGTCCGAGCACGCCCGAGATGAAGAGCACCGGGATGAACACGGCCGCGAGCGACAAGGTCATCGAGACGATCGTGAAGCCGATTTCACGCGAGCCGACCAGCGAGGCCGCGAGCGGCTCCTCCCCTTCCTCGACGTGCCGGTAGATGTTCTCCAGCATGACGATGGCGTCGTCGACGACGAAGCCGACCGACAGGATGAGCGCCATCATCGACAGGTTGTCGAGGCTGTAGTTCAGCAGATACATCACGGCGAAGGTGCCGATGATCGAGAACGGCAGCGCAAGACTCGGAATGATCGTCGCCCACAGGTTCCGCAGGAACACGAAGATGACGAGGATGACCAGCCCGAGCGTCAGGAGCATCGTGAACTGGACGTCGTGATACGACTCGCGAATCGTGTCCGACCGGTCGTAGAGGACGTCCATGTGGACGCTCGCCGGCAGCTCGTTGCGGAACTGCGGCAGGAGGGCCTTGACCGCGTCTGCGACGGCAATCGTGTTGGTGCCGGGCTGGCGCTGGATGCCGAGCGTGATGGTGCGACGGCTCGTGTTGTTCTCGTAGAGCCAGGCGCCCGTTCTCGGGTCCTCGACGCCGTCCACGATGTCGCCGAGCTGCCCCAGCCGCACCGGCGCGCCGTTGCTGTAGGCAATCACCATCGACTTGTACTGCTCGGCGTTCATCAACTGCCCGGTGGTCTGCAGCGTGAAGGCCTTGTGCGGGCCGACAATCGTGCCGGTCGGCACGTTGACGTTCCAGTTCTTGAGGGCGGTCTCGATCTCGTTGATGCCGATCCGCCTCGCCGCGAGGGCGTGCGGGTCCACCTGCACGTGGACGGCGAACTTCTCGCTGCCGAGCACCTGCACCTGCGCGACGCCGCTCACCATCGAGATCCGCTGCGCGATGCGCGTCTCGGCCCATTCGTCGAGCGTCCAGGCGGGCAGCGTCGTCGACGTGATGTTCAGATACAGGATCGGCTCGTCGGCCGGGTTCACTTTCGTGAACGTCGGCGGCGTCGGCATGCCCTGCGGCAGGAGCCGCGCGCCCTGCGTGATCGCGGACTGGACGTCGATGGCGGCGCCGTCGAGCGGCCGGCTCAGGTCGAATTCGAGCGTGATCTGCGTCGACCCGAGCGAGTTGACCGACGTCATCGACTGCAGGCCGGCGATCTGCGAGAACTGGTTCTCGAGCGGCGTCGCCACCGAGGCGGCCATCGTCTCCGGGCCCGCGCCCGGCAGCGCCGCCGTCACGAGCAGCGTCGGGAAGTCGACGTTCGGCAGGTCGCTGACCGGCAGCTGCCGGTATGCGACGACGCCGAAGAGCGCAATCGCCGCCATCATCAGGCTGGTGGCGATCGGCCGCCGGATGAATCCCTCGGAGATGTTCATGCGGTCACCGGCGACACGTCGGGAATGCGCCGCGTCTTGAAGAGGGTCGCGAGATACGTGTACACGACCGGCGTGAGATAGAGCGTGATGAGCTGCGAGATCATCAGCCCGCCGACGACGGCGAGGCCCAGCGGCCGGCGCGCCTCGCCGCCGGACCCGTAGCCGAGCGCGATCGGCACCGACCCCAGCAGCGCGGCCATCGTCGTCATCATGATCGGCCGGAAGCGGATGAGGCAGCCCTCGAAAATCGCGTCGGCGGGCGACTTGCCGTGCTTCCGCTCGGCCTCGAGCGCGAAGTCGATCTGCATGATCGCGTTCTTCTTGACGAGGCCGACGAGCAGGATCAGGCCGACGAACGAGTAGATGTTCAGCTCGTTATGGAAGAGCACGAGCGTCACGAGCGCGCCCAGGCCGGCCGACGGCAGGCCCGAGAGAATCGTGATCGGGTGGATGTAGCTCTCGTAGAGCGCGCCGAGCACGATGTAAACGACGCCAATCGCGACGAACAGCAGCAGGCCCAGGTTCGTCATCGACTGCTGGAAGACTTTGGCCTGGCCCTCGAAGTTCGTCGTGATCGTCGGCGGCAGGATGCGATCGGCGACTTCCTTCACGTGCGCGGTCGCCTGACCGAGCGAGATTCCGGGCTTGAGGCCGAACGAGACCGACACGGACGGCAGTTGGCCCGAGTGGTTGATCGACTGCGGCCCGACGGTCTCGCGGAACTTCACGACCGAGTCGAGCGGGACGATGCTGCCGCTGCTCGTCTTGAAGCCGATGTCGTGCAGGGACTCGGCGTTGCGCTGAAACCGCGGCGCCAGCTCGAGGTAGACCTTGTACTGGCTGGACGGCCCGTAAATCGTCGACACCCAGGTCGACCCGAAGCCCGTCGACAGGGTGTTCTCGATCTGCGTGGCGTTCAGCCCCACCGCCGCCGCCGTCTCGCGATCGATGACCAGGTCGACGCGCGGGCTCTTCATCTCCATGTCCGTCGAGACGTCCTGGACTTCGGAGACCTCGCTCGCGATCGCCGCCTCGATCTTCGGCGCCCACGCGTAGAGCTCCTCGTGGTCGAGGCTCTGCATCTTCATGCTGTAGTTCTGGTTGCCCATGCGGCCGCCGATCTGGATGGCGGCCGGCAGCGTGACGAAGGAGCGGAAGCCCGCGAACCGGCCCGTGTCGGCGCGCAGCTGCTGCGCGATCTCGGCGGCCGTCTTGTCGCGCGTCGCCCGCGGCGTCAGCTGCACCGAGAAGCGGCTGTTGTTGGACGAGCCGCCCATCACGTTGGCCATCAGCGAGTCGATGTACTTGTTCTTGATCAGGATGTCCGCGATCTGCTGCGTCCAGTGCGACATGTCGTAGAACGACGTGCCTTGCGCGGCTCGCAGGTTGACCGACAGCGTGTCGTTGTCCTGGTCCGGGATGAACCCCGTCGGCACGATGCGATACATCTCGACCGTCGCCAGCAGCACGACGGCAAACACGACCAGCATCACGGGACGGTAGCGGAGCACCAGACGCAGGCTGACTTCGTAGCCCCGCTGGAGGCGCTGGAAGGCCCGCTCCAGGACGCCCGCAAACCCGGTCTTGGCGTGCAGCGTGGCGACGCGCAGGAAGCGGCTGCACAACATCGGCGTGAGCGTGACCGACACGACGCCCGAGATCAGAATCGCCGCGGTGATCGTCACGGCGAACTCGCGGAATAGCCGGCCGAGCACGCCCGTCATGAAGAGCACCGGGATGAACACCGCCGCGAGCGACGTCGTCATCGTGAGGATCGTGAAGCCGATCTCCCGCGATCCCCTCAGTGCCGCCTCGACGGGCCCTTCGCCGTGCTCCATGTGGCGCACGATGTTCTCGAGCATGACGATCGCGTCGTCGACGACGAAGCCGATCGAGAGGATCATCGCCATCATCGACAGGTTGTTCAGGCTGAAGCCGAGCAGCTCCATCACCGTGAACGTCCCGAGCACGGAAAACGGCAGCGCCAGCGCCGGAATGAGCGTCGCCGATCCGTTGTGCAGGAAGACGAAGATGACGCCCACGACCAGCACGAGCGTGATGAGCATCGTCACCTGGATGTCGTTGAACGCGGCGCGAATCGTCTTCGAGCGGTCGAAGCGAATGGACAGCTTGGCCGCGGGCGGCAGTTCGGACTCGAAGAACGGCAGGAGCGCGAGCACGCGATCGGTGACCTCGATCGTATTGGTGCCGGGCTGGCGCATCACCATCAGGGTGATGGCGCGCTGCCGCGTCGGGGTCCCGCTGGCGTCCTTCGAGTAGAACCAGGCCGTGTTGTAGACGCTGTCGACGCTATCGATGACGTTGGCCACCTGGTCGAGCCGGACCGGCAGGCCGTTGCGATACGAGACGATGATGGGCCGATAGGCCGCCGCGGTGTTGAGCTGGCCGGCCGCCTGGAGGTTGTACGTCTGGCTCGGGCCGTACAGCTGGCCCACGGGGATGTTGACGTTCCAGTTCGTGAGCGCGGCGCTGATCTCGTTGACGCCGATGTTCTGGGCGCGCAGCTTCTCGGGATCGATCTGGACGCGGACCGCGAACTTCTGCGAGCCCTGCACCTGGACCTGGGACACGCCCGTGACCATCGAGATGCGCGGCGCGATCATGTTCTGCGCGTAGTCGTCGAGCTCCGGCATCGCGATGGAGTTCGACGTCAGGTTCAGCATCAGGATCGGCGCGTCGTTCGGGTTGTTCTTCCGGAACGACGGCGGCGCCGTCAGCGTCGTCGGCAGGAGCGGCATCACGGCGGCAATCGCCGTCTGCACGTCGACGGCGGCGCTGTCGATGCTGCGATTCAGGTCGAACTGGAGGGTGATGTTCGTGTTGCCCGTGCCGCTCGACGAGACCATGTCGTCGATGCCGGCGATGGTCGTCATCTGGCGCTCGAGCGGACTCGCCACCGCCGACGCCATCGTGTTCGGATCGCCGCCGGGCAGGGACGCGCTGACGTTCAGCGTCGGAAACTCGACCTGAGGCAGGTCGCTGACCGGCAGGCCCAGATAAGCGACGACTCCAAAGAGCGCGATCGCCGCCATGAGCAGGCTCGTGGCGATCGGACGCTTGATGAAGACTTCGGAGAGATTCACGACGATCCGCGGCGCAACCTACCGGCTGCCGCCTGCTGCGGGCGGCTGAGTGCCGTTGCCGCCGCCCCCACGGCCCTGCCCGCCCTGGCCGCGGCCGCGCCCGCGGCCGCCACCGGCGTTCGGGCTCGCTTCGCCCGTCGCCGGATCGGCCCGCGTCACGCGCGTGCCGGCTTCGAGTCGCAACTGGCCTTCGGTAACGACGGTTTCGCCCGGCGTCAGGCCCTTGTTGATGACCGTGTCCTGATCGATCGCCTGGCCGGCAACCACGGGCCGCTGCTCTACCGTCTGGTCGGGCTTGACGACGAACACGAACTGACCGTCCTGGCCGGTCTGAACGGCCTCGGTCGGCACGACGGTCGCGTTCGCGAGGGTGGTCAGGCGCACGGTGATCTTCGAAAACTGGCCTGGCCAGAGGGCGTGGTCCGCGTTGGCGAACGTCGCCTTGAGCCGGATCGTGTCGGTCGCCGGATCGACCGAGTTATCGACGAAGGTCAGCGTCCCGTTGACGGTCGGCGCGCCGGGCGTCTGCGGGTTGGCGTTGACGCTGAGCTGGCCTTGCGTCATGTGCGCCTTGAGCTCCGGCAGGTTGTTCGCCGGCAGCGAGAAGGTGACGTAGATCGGGTCGAGCTGCGTGATCGTGACGAGCTCGGTCGAGTTCGCCGAGACGAGGTTGCCGGCCTTGATCACGAGGTTGCCGGTGCGGCCGTCGATCGGCGACGGAATGGTGCAGTAGTCGAGCTGGAGCTTGGCCGAATCGACCGCCGCCTGCTGCGACACCAGCGTGGCCTTCGCGCTGGCGATGTTCGCACGGTCGGCGTTCACCAGCGCGTCGGCGGCCTGGGACGCCGAGGCCGTCTGGTCCGCCTGGTCCTTGGAGATGATGCCGCGGCGCACCAGCTCTTCATTGCGCTGGGCCTGCGCGCGGGTGTAGTCGGCGTTGGCGATGTCGCGGGTGAGCTGCGCTTCGGCCTGGTTCTCGAGGGCGACGTCGCGGGCCAGCGTGGCCGTCGCCTGGTCGAGCGCGGCCTGATACGGACGCGCGTCGATCCGGAAGAGGACGCTCCCCTTCCTGACGTAGTCGCCCTCGGAAAATCTGACTTCTGTGAGGGCGCCCGTCACCTGCGACCGGACGCTGATGGTCGAAAACGCCTCGACGTTCCCAATCGAGCTGATGTCGACGGGCACGTCCTTCTGGGCGACCTTGCCCATCACGACGGGGACGAGGCCGCCGCCCGCGCCGCCGCGCCCGCCGCGGCCACCCGGGCCGGCCGCGGCGTTATTGGCGGCCGAGCCGGAGTTGCACGCCGAGAAAGACAACAGGCCGATGCCGGCGAGCGCGACGCCGGCGAGCCGAAAAGGGTTTGGCACAGACACTCCACCGTAGGGCGACCGGGCGCCCGCGGCACACGAATTCATAGTTATTACGTCAGCCGGGGGTCGAGGATTTACGCCCGCCCGGCCCGGGGTTCCGGGCCACATGATTTCACGAAACCGGGCCGCGGATCCCCCGGTTCGCGTCCGGCGGGCCAGGTTTTGCGCTATCCTCGGCGGCTGGATGGCGGGCGAACAGAAGCAACCGTTCACGGGTCGACATCTCCTCAACCGCAAGCTGACCGGGACCGGATCGGAAAAAGATACACGGCACCACGAGATCGCCATCGAAACGCCGGCGACGTTCCTGCCAGGGGACGCCCTGGGCGCTGACGCCCAGAACGCGCCTGCCCTGGTCGACCGTATCCTGGCCGCGGTCGGCGCGACCGGCGACGAGGTGGTCCCCGTGCCCGCCGAGCCGCCGATGGCGCTCCGGCAGGCCCTCACCAACCACTTCAACCTGCTGACGCCGGGGCGGAAGCTCTTCGAGCACCTCGTCGCCAAGGGCGCCGCGGATTTGGCGCCGCTCCTCGAGAAGGGCAACTCGGAGGCCTACAAGAAGTACGTCAGCGGTTGGAACGAAGCGCACGACGTGCTCGA
>Ga0134128_10009384_pt1 | contig 11738 bp, 12 predicted proteins | sample KB31754_FD_96462 | JGI IMG/M metagenome (GOLD analysis project Ga0134128, IMG submission 96462) | Terrestrial soil microbial communities with excess Nitrogen fertilizer from Kellogg Biological Station, Michigan, USA - KB3-175-4 | ecosystem: Environmental > Terrestrial > Soil > Unclassified ...
AGCTGCATCACCGCAACGGTGCAGCCGACCGCAAAGATTGGAATCGGCGCATAGAACCAGAGCTCACCAGTACTCCCCTCCGTCGCCCCCGCCACGGCGATGAAGGTACGAATCTCGAAGCCCCCCTGTCCTGCTTCGCGCCAGACCTCCTCATCACGGTACGAGAGAAGGGCCTCGCGGCTGTTGGCCACCCACTTCTCGAGAAACGCCCGATCCCAGGGCTCGTTGATACGCCCGGAGTCCGGCGTTGCCGGCCAATGGGAGATCCCTCCGGTGCCGATGATGGCAATCCGCTCCGGACGGGTATCGCAGGCGCGCCTGAGCGCCCGCCCGAATTCGTAACATCGCTTAAGGGGAATGAGGGGCGGACCCTGGCAGTTGATGTTGACCGGGATGACCGGCAGATCGTACCGCGGGGTCAGGAAGTGGAGCGGCACCATGATGCCATGATCGAACTTCCACTCCTGGGCATAGGCGAGGTCGATGTCCGCCATCACGTCCTGGATGAGCTCACGCGAGAGCTCCGCTGTCCCCGGCACGCGCCGCCGCTCGATGCGCAGCCATGCCTCATCCTCTATCGGTCCCTCGTAGTGCTCGGCCATGCCGACGCAGATCGCGGGCATGTTGTTCATGAAGAAGTTGGCGAAGTGCTCCGCGCCGATGACCACCAACACATCCGGCCGCGTGGCTTCGAGTGCCTGCCGCATCCGCTCGAGCGCCGCGTAAAACGGCTCCCGTACGGTTGGATCGGCGCGTTCGCTGCGGCCCGTGATGCCGGGCGCATGACTGCAGACGCCGGCAAAGACCAGACTCATGTGTCGACCTCCGGCAGACGGGGTGCGATGCTCATCTGGCGTCCGCCCGGGAATACAAGCCGGTCCGCACCGGACCGTATTTGCGCTCGCCCGCCCGCATGGCCTCGATGTAGGCGCTCCATTCGTAGCCGCGCAGCGCCGCATAGTGCATGAGAATCTGCCCATTCACGCCCATGACATAGAGCAGGCCGACGTCGGGCTCGCGAATGGCGCGGCGCTCCTCGTCGGTGAGCTCGTACTGGGCGAGCAACCCCTCGAGGTCCGCTTCGAGGCGCCGGCGCGTGGCCGGATCGCGATTGAGCTGGAAGAGCAGCTTCTGCGTGTAGTAGAGGCTCATCGCGAAGAGCTCCTCCTCCGGCGCCGGTTCGGGGCCTGCTCCTGCGGGATGTCCCCGAGCGAGGACTCGAGCGCCTCGAGGAGGCCCAGGAGCTGCGCGATTCGCTCCGTACCGAAGCGCCTCGCGATCTGAGCGTACATCTGCTCCGAGTATGGGGCATGCATGCCGATGAGGCGTAGCCCCTTCGCCTCCAGGCTCACCACATACCGCCGCAGGTCGCTATCCACCTGCTGCCGCGTGATGAGCTGGCGTTTCTCGAGATCGGGCAGGATGCGCGACAGGCTCGGCGCCAGGAGGAAGGTGGCCTCGGCCAGCTCGGTGACCTCCAGGGGACCCGAGTGCGCGAGCGCTCGCAGGACTCGCCATTGCTGCTCGGTCACGCCGTGCCTGCGCAAGCCCGGACGGAAGAGGCGCATCACCGCCTCTCGGGTCCTGAGCAGCGCCATCGGCAAAGACTCCGAGAAGGGGCGGATGGGAAGCGCCCGCTCCGCAACGCTCACCGAGCGCTTAGCCATCATCATCGATCACTCGGTTGCGCAGCGCGCCCACCCGGGAGACGTCGACTTCGACGATGTCGCCGGGCACCAGATAACGCGGTGGGTCCATACGCGCTCCGGCGCCGCTCGGCGTACCGGTCAGTATGACGTCCCCGACTTCCAGCGTGCAGAACGCCGATAGGTAGCTAATGAGGTACGGAATCGGGAAGATCATCCGATCGGTCGTATCGTCCTGCCGAACCTCGCCATTGACTCGTGTAGTCACTCTGAGCGGCGCCGCACCGGCCTCATCCGCGGTCACGATACAAGGGCCGATCGATCCCGAGCGGTCGAAGTTCTTGCCCTGAGTCACGTTGAATTTCGAATGCCGCAGCCAGTCGCGGACCGAGCCCTCGTTGGCGCAGCTGTAGCCACAGACATGGGTCAGAGCGCTCTCGCGCGGGATACGCCGCCCTCCCCGGCCGAGGACGACCACCACCTCACCCTCGTAATCGAGCTGCATGGACTCCCTGGGCCGGACGATCGGCTCACCCGGGGCCGCGAAGGATGTATGCGAGCGCATGAAGATGCTGGGATATTTGGGCCTCTCGCTGCCGTCCTTGTACTCCTCGTTCCGCTCCGGGTAGTTCACTCCGATGCAGAAATAGCGCGTGTCGCGTCCCGCGGGGTTGAGCAGCTGCACTTCACCCGCCGCGTAATCGCAGGGCTCGCGCTCGGCCACCTCTCGTGCTCGCTCGAGGAGGCCCGCACGCAACAGCGACAGGATACTGCCGGCCGGCTCGCCGAGCCGGGCGCCCAGGTCGATGAGGCCTCGCGGTCCGAGCACACCGCAGGCGCTGCGACCCTCCGACCGGAAGTTCACCAATCTCAAGGCTGCTCCTCGAGGAGCCCCGCACGGCGCAGCACACCATCGAGGCGACGCTCGAGCTCAGCCGTCGCGGGCATCATGGGCAGGCGGTGCTCGTTGGTTTCCAGAATGCCGAGGCGGCGCATCATGTACTTCATCGGAATCGGATTGGTATCGAAGAAGACCGCCTGGTTGATCTCGAAGAGGCGGTGATGCAGACCCTGCGCCGTCGCCAGGTCTCCGCGCCACACGGCCTCGCACAGATCCGACAGCACGCGCGGGCGCAGATTGCCGACGGCGTTCATGAGACCACAGGCGCCGACCGCCATCATCGGGAAGCTGAGCTCTTCGAGGCCGACGAAGATCCTGAACTGCGGACCGAGCACGGCGTGGCACTCGGAAACCAACGCAAGGTCATTCACCGCATGCTTCATACCGACGAAGCTGGGAGATTTCGCGCGCAGCTCCTTCAGAGTATCGATGGTTACGCTGACCGCGGTGCGCCCTGGGATGTGATAGACCATCCACGGCAGGTCGGTACACTTGGCTAGCTCGAGAAAATAGGCAACGAGGCCACGCTGTGGCGGCCGGATATAGTACGGAGTGATGATGAGGAGCGCGTCGGCGCCGGCCTTGGCGGCGTGCTCAGACAACTCGCGAGTCTCCTCGAGCGACTGGGAGCCGGTCGCGGCAACCACGGGTATGCGTCCGCCGGCGACCTCGACGGCAATGTCGACGAGGCGATTTCGCTCCGCCACGGAGAGGGTGGACGGCTCGGCGGTCGTTCCGTTGACCAGGATCCCGTGCGAGCCATTGCTGATCTCGAACTCGACGAGCCGCGCGTAACCCTCGTAGTCGACGGCGCCGTTGCGAAATGGCGTAACGAGGGGCGGTATGGAGCCTTTGAGGCGGTCGAGGCGGGAGTTCACGCGGATTCTCCTGTCAGGGCGGGCGCTCACGCACCGAGCTTCGGCACGCGATGCGTGCCGAATGCGAGGCAGATGTTCTTGGTCTCCATGTAGAAATCGAAGCTGTAGTCGCCGCCATCGCGGCCGATTCCACTCGCCTTCATGCCGCCGAAGGGCGTCGGCAGGTGACGGTTGTTCTCGGAATTCACCCAGACCATCCCGGCATCGAGGTTGTGCGCCATGCGCAGCGCGCGCCCGCTATCGTCGGTCCATACATACGCCGTGAGGCCATACGGGGTCTCGTTCGCGATACGCAACGCCTCAGCCTCGTCTTCGAATGCAATGGCAGTCAGTACCGGACCGAAGATCTCCTCTCGCGCCACACGCATATCGTTGGTGGCGTTTGCAAAGAGCGTCGGCTGGACGTAGAGGCCCGGCTTGAGTGCTTCGATGCGCTGTCCTCCCACACGAACCTCCGCGCCGTCCTCGCGCGCGATGTTGAAGTAGCTCATCACCTTGTCGAGATGGCGTGCATGGATCAACGGCCCGACCTCGCTTGCCGGATCGAGCGGGTGTCCCACCTTCAGACGCGCCACCCGCTCGGCCACCCCCGCCACGAAGCGATCGTGGATCGAGCGCTGCACCAGCAGACGACTCGAGGAGGTGCAGCGCTCGCCATTGAGGCTATAGATCATGAAGACGACCGCATCGAGCGCCCGGTCCAGGTCTGCGTCGTCGAATACGACGACGGGGTTCTTGCCCCCGAGCTCGAGGTGAACGCGCTTCAGCGTGGGCGCGCCCTGACTCATGATGAGACTGCCGGTCTTCGACTCCCCGATGAAGGCGGTCGCCCGGATGGCCGTATGCTCGGTCAGGAGCTTCCCTGCTCGCTCCCCGACACCATTCACCACGTTGATGACCCCTGGCGGCACGCCGGCCTCCGTCATGATCTCTGCGAGCAACATCGCCGTGAGAGGGCTCCATTCCGCCGGCTTGTGTACCACCGTACAGCCCGCGGCGAGCGCTGGAGCGATCTTCCACGTCGAGAGCATGAAGGGCGTATTCCACGGCGTGATCACAGCGACGGGGCCGATGGGCTGGCGCACCGTGTAATTCACGTGCTGAGCCGCCGGCAGGGCGAGGCCGTCCGCCGCCGCCGGCGCCCGGTCGGCGAAGAAACGGAAATTCTCCGCGGCTCGCAGGGCCGCACCACTCATGAAACGCAACACCTGACCCGTGTCGACGCACTCGATGAGCGCAATCTCCTCGCGACGCGCTTCGATCGCATCCGCAACCTCGTGTAGGATGGTGCGCCGCTCCTCACCACTCTTGGATCGCCATGCGGGAAATGCCGCGGCTGCGGCTTTCGCGGCCGCATCAACATCGCGCTCATCGCCTGAGACGATCTGATTGATCACCCGCTCATCGATGGGCGAGATATTGTCGAGAAGCTCTTTACCGGCGCCGCGCTCGTGCCGGCCGCCGATGAAGTGACCGAGCGGCTCCTTGCCGAATCGGCCGAGGAAGCCGTCGGCCTTGGCCCGATTCGACTCGAGAGCATTGCGAGGCTCCGTCGCTGCGCCCTCTGAGCCCCGCGTTCGCGAGTTGGAATTCACCGCGACACCCCTTCGGGCCGGCTCTGACGCTTCTTCACCTGCTCGTGCAGATTGTTCTTCTTGAACGTGAGCACCGGATCGATTTCCTGCATCTCCAGGGAGATCGCGAGCGGCTGTGATTCGTAGATCGGCGCGAGCTGCCGGCATGCCGCCCCGAAGATCGTTTCGCACGCGCGTTTGCGCATTTCGACGTCTCGGCCGTGGCCGACCTTGAGGCTCAGGTGCACGAAGCCGTTGTCCGGATGACCGTCGGCGATGACGTAGTGTTGCACCTCATAGGCGCGCGTGCGGAGGCCGCCAATCGGAAAGACCCCAGTCTCGAGAGCGGCCTGATGCACGGCCGAGAGAAGTGCAGGCAGCTCGAGCCGATCGCGCAGGCCCGCGGAATATTCGATCACGATGTGGGCCATCGGCCCTCCTCAGATGCGCAGTCGCGCGGGCAAGCAGCAACCCGCGCGAGATGCTTATCATGATAATAATCTCCGTCTGGCGCCTGTCAATCCGTCCGTCGTAAGCTAGCGGTCCCTGCCGCCTGCGTCGAAGCAACCGTGCGCTCAGCGAGCTTCAAACTGGGGACCTTCTCGACCGAGGGAGGCGAGCCCTTCCCGGCACTCGTTCTCGCGGAAGACGCCGGGCGCGCCGCGACCCCGGCAGGAGGCTCGGGCATTTCGCGAATCGTCCCGCTGCCCCGCCTCTCGCCGCTGCTGCGCCAATCCGGACTGTCCCTGTCGGGTGCCGACTCCCTCCTCGCGCTCCTCGAGCATTGGCCGGAGAATGTGGCAGTCCTCACGCGCCTCTGCGCCGATGCTGACCCGGAGCTGCAAAGACTCTCGATGCCGGAAGCGCAAGCGCGAATTCACGCTCCGATCGCCGCACCGCGCCAGATCTTCTGCACGGTGGCGAATTACCGCACTCAAGTCACCGAAGCCATCGTGGATGCCGGGATGCCCCCGCACACCGACGCCATGAACGCGGACCAGCGTAGGGACTACGCAAAGAAGGCCATCGAGGCACGGCTGCGATCCCCGCCCTACGTTTGTTTCAAGCTGCCATCGACCGTGATCGGCCCCTGTGACTCACTCGAGCTTCCGCGTCAGTCCAAGCGGGTGGACTGGGAAATCGAGCTCGCGGCCGTCATCGGGCGACCCTGTCGGAACGTGCCCCGCGAGCAGGCGATGAGGCAGGTCGCCGCCTACATGCTGGTCAACGACATCACCGCCAGGGATCTCGTGCGGCGCACCGACCTGCCCCATCTGGGTAGCGACTGGCTGCAGTCGAAGAACGCGCCAGGCTTCCTTCCCACGGGGCCATACCTCGTCCCCGCAGGCTTCATCGCCGATCCCTATGCGGTCCGTCTCTCGCTGCGGCTGAACGATGTGACCATGCAGGATGAGCTCGTTGCCGACATGATGTTCGATATCGCGACGCAGATCGAATACGTTTCGACTTACGCGCAGCTTCTTGCGGGAGACATCATCTGCACCGGTACACCGGGAGGCTGTGGTACCCACCACGGCCGTTTCCTGCAGGCCGGCGATGTCCTGGAGGGCTCGGCGCCGGGATTCGGCGCTCAGCGCGTGACCTGCGTCTGAAACGCTGTCGACGTCGGCGCCCCGGGCGCCGTCTCAGGTCAACGATACATGACCTGGATAGTCGTGTATTCCTCCAGGCCGTGTCGTCCGAACTCGACGCCAATCCCGGAGGACTTGATCCCACCGAACGGGACATCGGGTCGGATATCGCCGTGTCGATTCACCCATGCGGTGCCGCACTCGAGTCGTGACGCGAGATCCCAGGCACGCTCCGGATCACTCGACCAGACGGAGCCGCCGAGTGCGTAATTCGACGCGTTCGCCTGCTCGAGGGCGTCCTCGACATCGGAGTAGCGGATGATCGGCAGCGCGGGTCCGAACTGCTCCTCGTCCACGATCCGCATACCCGCCTCTGCCTCAGCGAGCAGGGTCACCGGATAGAAATGGCCCTTTCTCTGCTCGGCGGGATTGCCGCCGAGGAGGGGCTTCGCGCCGGCCGCTTTCGCCTGCTCGACCATGGCAGCGACCTTGTTGAACTGCATTGGGTTCTGCAGCGGCCCGAGCTGGCTCTCTTCGTCGAGTCCATTCCCGAGCTTCACTTTGGCAGCAAATCCGGTCAGGGTGTCGCAGAACGCGTCGTAGCTTGCATCCGGAACGTAGAGGCGCTTCAGCGCCGCGCAGGTCTGGCCGCTGTTGAGAAAAGCGCCCCAGAAAATTCGCTCTGCCATCGCCTTGGGATCCGAGCCCGGCAGCACGATCCCGGCATCGTTGCCGCCCAACTCCAGCGTCAGATGCTTGAGAGTCGCGGCGCCGGCGGCCATCACCTTGCGACCCGTCTCGGTCGAGCCCGTAAACACGACCTTGGCAACGTAAGGGTGCGTCGTCAGCAACGGCGCGATGTCATCGCGTCCGCTTACAACGTTGAGCACACCCGGCGGTAATCCCGCCGCCATGATCTCCACCATCCGCAGCGTGCTGAGCGGTGTCAGAGGAGACGGCTTGATCACGACCGTATTGCCCGCGCGGATCGCAGGAATGACATGCCACACCGCGATCAAAAGAGGCCAGTTCCAAGGGGTAATCGATGCCACGACACCGACCGGCCGGCGGTGGATCTCGATGCGCCCCTGCGCATCGTTCTGTATCGTTTCCACCGGCAGATCCAGGGTTGCGGTATGGCCCGCCCAGGCCGCCGCCCCGCCCAGCTCGAAGCGCGACCCGAGGCCGTTGAGCGGCTTACCCTGCTCGAGTGTCAGCAGTCGGGCGAGCTCTTCGGCTGCAGCCGTGATGCGCTCTGCCAGTCCTGCGCAGGCCCGGCGCCGATTCTCGTCCGATGTGCTCCGCCAGGACCTGAACGCGCGCGCCGCAGCGGACACCGCCTGATCGATGTGCTCGGGCGTGGCAAGCGGAGCCAGCCCGACGATCTCTCCCGTCGCCGGATTGGGCACCGGAAAATGATCCGCAGTCGCGACGGGTTGGCCGTCGATCAACAGTCGATATTCGCTCATGCGCTGACTCCCGTGACACAGCCGCACGCAGTGGAGATAGATCTCCTACATCGTATACGGAAATCGACGCGGCGCCAGAACGGGAAATGCAGGGCGCAGGCAAGTTGTTGATTTTATTGTCCTACAGTGTCATGACGGCGACTGAGGTCGCTCGGACCGTGCTCGCGGGTGCGAGGAGGCTACTGCCTCGTGATCACGACTTCGAGGTACTCACCCGGAACGACCAGGGATCGGGGCCCACCGGTGTTGAGACGCTCGAGCAGCTCGGTAATGGACGCGGAGAGTCGGGCCTGCTGCTCGGAATCGAGCGCCCCGTACAGCCTGTGAGTCGGCCCGTAGAAGCTTCGAAACATCTGGATCCAGTGGGCGGCAGAACGGTATCGAAACTGGAAGTAACGCCGCTCACAGCGAATGTCAGCGGCGTGCGCGCCGAAGAGGTGCACGATGTGCGGCTCGGAGCCCCAGAGCATCGGCGAGCGCACCCCCGGCGGCGGCGGGGAAAAGCGGGCGATGACCCGGAACAGATCTCCGATGAATCCCTCCGGAGTCCAGCTGGCGAGGCCGATTCGTCCGCCGCTGCGCGTGACGCGCAGCAGCTCGCCGGCTGCGCGCTCCTGATCGGGCGCAAACATCACACCGAAGGTGGAGAGGGCAACATCGAAGGCGTCATCCGTGAACTCGAGCTTCTCGGCATCGGCCACCTGAAATGCGATCTGCAGGCCTTCGGCTCTCGCCCGGGCTGCCCCCCTATCGAGGAGCTCGGGGACATAGTCGGTCGAGGTCACCTGCGCAAAGCGGCGAGCCGCCGCGAGCGAGGCGTTGCCATTTCCGGCCGCGACGTCGAGTACCCGCTCGTCCGCCCGCACGTCCGCAGCCTCTGCGAGCAGCTCTCCCACGATTTGCAACGTCGTGCCGATGATCGCATAGTCTCCACTGGCCCATGTGGACTGCTGTCGCTGCTTGATCGCGCCGAAGTCGACCGCATCGCTCGGATTGCGGGAGGGCGCAGAAGTTGCCGCTGCCGTCGGCTGTGAGGTCATGTCGAACTCTCCTGGACGAGCTTTGATGTGGAGCGAGGCCCTGGGGCCGAATGATCGATGCGCCGCAAGTGCGAAATCGAGCGCGAGCCGTCGCTGCGGATTGTCTCGTAGGCGCTCGGTGGACGCTTTACCGAGCGTCCTCCAGGCTTGCTCCCTCGTCCGATTCCTCTGCATTCGGGCATTCCATTGAGCCGGGATACCCTTTCCGACCTGCTACGCACCGTCCGGTTGCGTGGCGCAGCCTTCTACTATGTAAGCTTCCGTGGCAAATGGTCCGCCGGAGCCTCGGCGGCCAGCGAGGTGGCAGCCGCCGTGATGCCCGGATGCGAGCACGTCATGGAATTTCACATGATCGCCAAGGGCAGCGGATGGGCGGCGGTCACGGGGCTGCCGCCGGTTCGACTCGAGGCCGGTGATGTCGTGATGTTTCCGCAGGGCGATCCTCACGTGATCTCGAGCGCACCCGGCCTCAAGCCGCTCGTTCGTGAGCCGGAATGGGTGTCGTCTCAGCGTCACCAGCCGCGACCGATTCCGATTTCGTTCTCGGAAGGCGTGGTCAACGTCGGTGCCCTCCCGCTCGAGAATGCGGATGCGGTCGCAGTATGCGGATTCCTGGGATGCGATCTGCGGCCGTTCAATCCGCTCATCGCCGCGCTGCCTCGCCTGCTGCACCTGCCGGCTGCGCGTACCGGCAGCTGGGCGATACACCTGATCAATCAGGCGGTGATCGAGAGCAATGACAGAAGGCCTGGCGGCGATGCGGTACTCGAAAGACTCTCGGAGATGATGTTCGTCGATGCCGCCCGCCGTTGCCTCGAGAGCCTGCCCCAGGACTCCGTCGGTTGGCTCGCCGGTCTGCGCGATCGGCACATAGGAAAGGCGCTGGCCCTGATTCACGAGCATCCAGGCCGGGACTGGGCGCTCGAGGAGCTCGCACAGGAAGTCGGCCTGTCGCGCTCGGCGTTCCATGAGCGATTCGTTCAGTATCTCAACCAGCCGCCGATGCAATACCTCGCCACCTGGCGCATTCAGCTCGGCGCACGCCTCCTGCGGGAGTCGAGCCGCGTCGTCGCATCCATCGCTCTGGAAGTCGGTTACGAGTCGGAGGCCGCTTTCTCCCGCGCTTTCAAGCGCGTCGTCGGTATGCCTCCGGCAGCATGGCGAAAAGCCTGCGCCACCCGCTAGTCGCTGAGCGCTTGGGTCCTTCTGCAGGCGCTCGACTCGAGCCTGCGGGTACGCGCGGATCGCACCAATATCGGGTCAGGTTGCGGCGCTGAGAGCTTGGCATCGGGCCGCAATTTCAGCCAATACTGCCGGGCGGACGTAGACGATGATGCGATCGGTTACGGTATGTGGAGACGACGATGATCATTCGAATGTGGCATGGCTGGGCGGCGAATTCGACGAACGCGGACCTCTATGAAGAGTTCCTGCGCTCGACTTTCCTGCCGTCGATTCATTCCGTGAAGGGATATCACGGCGCCTCCATTCTGCGGCGGACACTCGCCGGCGGGGAGGTGGAGTTCACGACGCTGACCCGATTCGAGTCGGTTGCCGCGATCAAGGCCTTCGCGGGTGAGGACTACGAGGCGGCTCATGTCGCCCCACGCGCGCGGGAGCTTCTCCCGCGCTTCGATGCCCGCTGCCAACATTTCGAGCACGTCATCGAGGACCGTCCCGGGGCCGCGACTATCGTCCACCATCCACCTGCAGATGCTGCCCGGTGATGTATGCCGAGAGGTCCGATGCCAGGAACAATACCGCGTTGACGATGTCCTGCGCGCCTCCGAGTCTCTGCAGCGCAGTGCCTTCCACCAAAGCTCGCTGCCGGTCCGCGTCATAGGCCGCCCACTGACGTTTCGTCGCTTCGTTCGTCAGCATGAGTCCCGGAGCGACGCTATTGACCCGGATCCCGTGAGGACCCAGCTCGTGCGCCAATTGCCGGGTGAGCCCCAGCAGCGCGTGCTTGGTCGCACAGTAGGACTGTATTCCCGTCAATGAAGGTTTGGTGGCCGCACCGGAAGTGATGTTGACGATGCATCCCCGCCCGGCGCGCTTCATCCCGGGCACGCAGGCGCGGCTCAGCGCGAATGCCGCGCCGAGGTTGATGGCCATGACCTCGTCCCAGTCGGCATCCGTCACCTCCTCCACCGGCCGTCCAGTCTGGCCTGCGACCCCACCCGCGCCATTCACGAGCACATCGATCGCACCACCGCATCTTTTCTCGATACCGGCAATCCAGCGGGCTGCAGCCTGCCTGTCCGAGAGATCGACTCTCTCCACGGCAATGCCGACGGACGCCAACTCAGCCAGACTCTCCGTCCGTATGTCGCAAGCGAACACAGACGCTCCCAGAGACGCAAATCCCTTCGCGATTGCGTTTCCGATTCCGCCGCCCACGCCGGTGACGGCGACAGTCCTGTTGTCGAACTGAATTCTCATAAATGATTCGTGGTTTTCTCCGGGAGGTCTTGCGATCTCGGGCTGTCAGGCCGCGGATCTGCCGCATGGTCACAGGCCTCAGCGATCGTTCCCGGCAATGGAAATCCGGCCGTTCGCATCATCATACGTCACGACATGGCCGAAAAACGCCTCGATGCCGGTATTGGTCAAAGGCCTCCCATGGGCCGGCTTTATC
>Ga0134128_10009388_pt1 | contig 11733 bp, 7 predicted proteins | sample KB31754_FD_96462 | JGI IMG/M metagenome (GOLD analysis project Ga0134128, IMG submission 96462) | Terrestrial soil microbial communities with excess Nitrogen fertilizer from Kellogg Biological Station, Michigan, USA - KB3-175-4 | ecosystem: Environmental > Terrestrial > Soil > Unclassified ...
CATGCGGGTGCCTGCATAGGCCACCGCGAGACCGGCTAGACCGCCTGCACCGGCGAGCAGCACGCTCTCCGTGAGGAGCTGGCGCACGATGCGGCCGCGCCGCGCGCCGAGTGCGGTGCGCACATTCATTTCAGACTTGCGTGCCATGCCGCGCACCAGCAGCAGGTTGGCAATGTTCGCGCACGCAATCAGCAGCACCAGGGCAGAGGCCCACATGAGCAACTGCAGATGTGTATCGTACTGCTCCTGCATCGCCTGGATTCCGGCGCCGCCGGGCGTGAGCACGATGTGGGCTCGCTTGAGCGCCTCCTGCTTGTCGCGACTGCTGTAATGGCGCGTAGTGGAGAGCTGCTGGCGAAGCAGCGCGTTGACCTTCTGCTGCAGTTGCGGCAGCGAGACGCCGGGGCGAAGGCGGCCGATCATGTAGAGCCACTGCATTTCCGAGCCATGCACATAGGCGGCATTGGCGATCAGCGGCATCGATTCAATGGGAAAGTAGAAGTCCGGAGGCGTAGTCGTCAGGCGATCGCCGAAGAAGCCCTCGGGCGCGATTCCGACGATGGTGACTGGCCTGGTGTTCGCGCGCACTGTGCTGCCGAGAATCGCAGGATCGCGCTGATAGCGGCTTTGCCACGCGGTGTAGCTCATGACGGCGGTCATAGGCGCGCCCGCCACATCGTCGCGATCCTCTAGGAGGCGTCCTGCCGCGGCCGAGAGCCCGAAGGTCCTGAAGTAATTCCCGGAGACGAACTCACCCAGCACCGAGCGAGGCGTCTCCTCCGACTGGTCGCGGCGCACCGCCACATAGCCGGACCCCGCCTGCATAGCCGCAAGATCTTCGAACTCGTGGGTGTTCGTGCGCAGGAATTCGTAGGTGTCGGTGGAGAAGATAGACATCTCACCGTTGTCGTTCAGGGCGATGCCGACGCAGCACTCATTGCTGTTGCCGAGGCGGATCAGCGTTTTCGGATCGGCGACGGGCAGCGTCTTGAGCATGAGCGCATTGATCAGCGTGAAGATGGCCGCGTTGGCGCCGATGCCGAGAGCGAGTGTGAGCACGGCCACGAGGGTGAAGACCGGCGACTTGCGCAATACTCGGATTGCGTAACGGCAATCCTGGAGAAGGGTTTCAAAGATGGGAAGAAAGCGCTCGGCGTGGTATTGCTCGCGGATGGCCTGGCCCGCGCCGAGCTTGATGAGAGCTCGCCTGCGTGCTTCGGCTGGAGGCATACCGGCACGGTGATATTCCTCGGTTTGCAACGCAACGTGGGATTCGAGCTCCTCGCGCAAGCGGCGGTCATCGCGGCCGCCGGTGATGAAATTCCGGAGTCGCGTCATGGTGCGCCTCAGCATTTTCATGTCATTCCCTCCAATTATTCGGCGCGCAAGGCCAGGGTTGGATCAATCGATGCGGCGCGGCGCGCAGGGAGAAGACTTGCTACCAATGCGGAGACGAACAGCGCAATCGTCACAAAGGCAAATATGAATGGATCGGTCGCTCTCACTCCGTAGAGTAGGCTGCCTTCGAGCCGGGTCAGGCATACTGCCGCACCCAGCCCAATGAAGACGCCCATGAAGGTAAGCCGGACCCCCTGGAGGAGGATCATGCGGATCACGTCTCCCCTGCGCGCGCCGACGGTTATGCGAATGCCGATCTCTCGCGTGCGTGCCCGCACCGCAAAGGCCAGAAGGCTATAAATACCGATTGCGCCTAAGCAGAGGGCCAAAACCCCGCAATAGGACATCACGCTTCGTGCCAGCAAAACTGGCATGTATTCCAGGTCGACCTGTTCGGACATGAGCATGTCTTCGCCGATCGGCACCGCAGGATCGATAGACCGGATCGTTCGCCGGATGGCTGTCAGCGCCGATGCTGCATCGCCGGAAACACGGATCGCCAGGCGAACATCGCCTTCCTGAGTGGAGCCCGATTGCCAGTAAGACAGGTACAGGTGGGGTTCAGGGCCATGGAGCACATTGCGAGGCTGCAGATTCGCTGTAATTCCCACGACCCGATGCGGCACGCCGTCCACGATTAACGTTCGACAAACGGCCATGCCCTGAGGCCACAGCCGCATGGCTAGGGTTTCGTTCACGATTGCCACCCGGGGAAAACCCGCGCGGTCGCCGCTATCGAATTCGCGTCCCTGAAGCAGTGGAGTGCGGAGGGTCCGGAAAAAGCCAGGGCCGATGTCTTGCTTTAAGACGGTGACACCCGTATGGGCCAACGCGGCTTCCGCGCCGCTAATGGCGACCTGCGCCTCGCGTCCGTTCTGCCAGTTCCAGACCAGCCCTTCGCCGCCTTGCATGAAAGCGACCGATTGAACTTGAGAATTCTCACGGATGCGTCGGGTGGATTCGAGCACGATTGCCTTCACCTGCTGCGGCGTGTATTTCAGTAACTCCGGTCGAAGGCGAAGGACAACGACATGGGCTGGATCGAAGTTGGTGCCACGTTCGAGTTGCATGCCGCTGCGCACCAGCAGGCCGGTTGAGACAACCAGAACGACGCAAAGAGCAACCTGGCCAACCACGAGCGAATCGCCTAGCCGCCCGCTGATCGGCGTCGCCGCAGGCGCGCTCTGTTTCAGCTCTGCGTTCAGATCCTGCCGTGAAACGCGAATAGCTGGAAGCACTCCGAAGAAGATGCCGGTGAGGAACGTGACCGCACCCGTGTAGATGAGAACACGCCAGTCAAAGCTCACATCGTAGAGATGATGGAAGCCTTCGCTATCGGTCTGGTAGAACCTGGCAAGGAAGCCTTTCATTGCGAACGAGAGACCCAGGCCGACTGCACCCCCCATCGCTGACAGCAGCAGATTTTCTGTCAAGAATTGCCGGATGACGCGAGCACGTCTCGCGCCGATCGCCAGCCGAACAGCGATTTCTCTCTTGCGCGCGGCGCCACGTGCAAGCAGCAGGCCGGCGAGATTCGCACATGCGATCAGAAGCAACGAGCCGGTTACCGCCTCCAGCAATTGCATATGGGCGTTTTGGTCGGCCAGGCTTTCGGGCCATGGGGCGCGGGTGGGAAACAGAACCGCTTGCCTGCGGCTCGGCCGCTCCGGCCAGTCTGTCGCAGTCCAAACGATATCGCTGGTGAGTTCAGCCTGGGCTTGCGTTGCCGGTATTCCGGGAGCCAGGCGCCCGAGAACCGCGTCGATCACCGAGCAGTTGTACGAGGAGTCGGCGCATGCGAAACCGCCCTTGCCCAGCATCATGGCCGGAATCCAGATTTCCTCGGGAGATCCCACCAGATCACCGTGAAACCCCGCTGGCGCAACCCCAATGACGGTGAGGGGGGTGCCGTTGACGCGAATCTGACGACCTGCGATTGCGGTGTCGGAATGGAAATGGGTTTTCCAGAGGGCGTCACTGATCACCGCAACGGCATTGCGGTTGGGCACCACGTCTTCTTCCGGCAGAAAGGCTCTTCCAAGACGCGGCTGCACCCCAACGAGGTCAAAGTAATTCCCGGAGACAAATGCGCCGCTCACGGGCGACGAGCCGTCGCTCGTTACCAGATTTAACTGCGCGATGCGATCCTCGGCCGCGAGAGCGGTAAACGATCTCGCGTGGTTGCGCAGGTTTTCGAATTCGGGCATCGAAAATCCTGCGCCGTAGTGGCCCGACGGTCCTTTTGAGTAAATGCGAACGAGCTGCTCGGGATGGGGAAGAGGCAGGGGCTTGAGAAATAGAGAATCCAACAGACTGAAGACCGCCGCGTTGGCGCCGATGCCCAGAGCGAGTGTGAGCACGGCCACGGCGGTGAAGACCGGCGACTTGCGCAATACTCGGATTGCATAGCGGCAGTCCTGGAGTACGGTTTCGAGAAGGGGCAGGCTCGCCTCCGCGTGATAGCTCTCGCGAACCGCTTGCGCCGGACCCAGCTTCAGCAGGGCCTGGCGGCGGGATTCTGCGGGAGTCATGCCGGCGCGCAGGTTGGCTTCCACCTCGAGCTCGATATACATCTCCAGCTCTTCGCGAAGGCGACGATTGGAGTTGCGGCGAGCGGCGAAATTCCAAATGCGAGCGAGGTATCTTCTCAGGCTTCTCATCCCAGGTCCTCCGCGCGCGCCGCAAGAAACCGCGCGATGATCTCGGCGGTCTGATTCCAATCGGCCACTTCGGATTGCAACTGGCGGCGCCCGTCGCGGGTGAGCCGGTAGAAGCGTGCGCGTCGATTATTGTCTGAGGCGCCCCATTCGGAATCGATGGCGCCTTCCTGCTCCAGCCTCAGCAGCACGGGATAGAGGGTTCCCTGGTTGACCGCCAGCAAATCGCCGCTGATCTGCTCAATGCGGCGCGCGATGCCGTAGCCGTGCTGCGGTCCCAGAACGTCCAGCGTCTTGAGCACCATCAGCGCCAGGGTCCCCTGTTGCACATCGGCTTTGGATTTCACGGGCCCTCCCTGGACCTCCCATTTGGGTTTCCAACAGAAGGGTCTCAGATTCCGTTTGGGAAAGCAACAGGAAAAGGCGCGACGACGCCGGAGGAACACATGCATCGGGCTCTGGCTGGAGAGTACGACGCAGGGGTGCGCTATATGGGTGGCATATCGCCGAGCTGTTTGGGCACACGCGGAGGACGCGCAGAACTTACACAGTCATCACAAGTTCGCGGGATGCGAGAACCGGGCTGCCGGCGCTCGCCGCCTGGATCGGAAATGGCTTGGGCTGGCCGAGCACCAAATCGAGCACGCGCTGCGGGGAGAAGTGCCAGGCCGCGGGAAGGGTCTGCAGATGGCGCGCGCCGTCGCTCGCGGACCACTCGTAGTGTTCGAGGAGAGTGCAGCGGCCGGTGCGCTGCGCCGTGTCGCGCATGGCTGAGGCGATTTCGTCGGGTGAAGCGAGGTAGATGCGGGGCAGCTCGTCAATGACAACGCCCTCGAACTGCACCAGGCAGCATACCGTGCGGGAACCGCAGCCGGCGCGCCACATATCGATAGCGCTGCGGCTGTCCGTGCGCATGCCGTTGATTTCCGCCACTTTTCGCGTATATCCGCTGGTAAGGGCCCACTCGCCGTCTTCGCTGGCTTTGACCGAGATCTTGAGCAGGTTTCCGCCGCGGGTAACGACCAGGTCGTACCAGGGCTTGTCGCGGCCGGCCTGCACCAGCACGTCGAAGCCGCAGCGCGCAAACTGTGCGGCCGCGATGCCTTCTGCCCCGATGCTGATGGGCCACGAGGTGGATTTGGTTACGGGTAGAGGTAGGACTGCCATGAACTGCTCCTCAGTACGGCTCGCGAGTACCGCTTGCGGGTGCGGCTTGCCGCCGCAGAGCGGCATCCGTGCCAGCGTGTATCAAGTGCATCAGTTATCGACGGTATGGCGCGGATTGTAAGTGATGCCAGTCACACTGGAAATTCATTTTTTGGCTCGTGATTCATTTCGGGAGGGGAAGAACGCGATTCCGTTTCCGGGAGATCCTGGCGGCCAACCCTGCAGGCCGGAGACCAGACCCGCTTCTTGTTGCGTGAGGCGCGATTACATGACGGGTATCACATCGGTACGTGATTTGGCTCACATACAGCCGAGGAATCTGCGGCGCAAGGTTGAGGGAGTTTCATGATTTGGATCACATTGCGAGCCAGCGCCGCCAAATCGCGACGGTGCCGGCTCGGGAATCAAGGCCGGGATGAAGTTTTTCAAGGATTCAGGACACCTGTTTCGATTTGCCGGGCTATTCGTGATTGCCTTTTTGATTTTCTGGGGGGTGCGCGGCTTTGTGGTTCCCAAGAGTTTCGGGAAGTACGGGCATTACCGTGCGGCGGCCATCGATGAAATCGCCGCTCACTCGCCGCACTACGCCGGGCATGAAGCCTGTGAGGCGTGTCACACCGACGTTCAGGACGTAAAGAAGGCCGGCAAGCATGCGCACCTGAACTGCGAGGCCTGCCATGGACCGCATGCGCAGCACGCGGCGGACCCGGGCTCTGTAACTCCGGCCAAACCGGACACGGCCGTCCTATGCGCGCGATGCCACTCGGCATCGGCGGCGCGGCCCAAGGATTTTCCGCAGGTAAAGGTGGACGAGCACTCCAGCGGCGTGCCCTGCCAGACGTGCCATCAGCCGCACAGTCCGGCAATCGCCGACACGCCCGCAGCCTCAGGAGGCGCCAAGTGAACCTGACCCGCCGACAAGTTCTTGTTTTGCTTCCGACAGCGGCGATTGCCTGGAAGTTCGTAGAAGCCGGCACGCCGGAACAAGCGCCCAACTACACCATGAGCGAGCACTGGTGGGGCATGCTGATCGACATACCCAAGTGCATCGGCTGTGGCAACTGCGTGCGTGCCTGCCGCGCCGAGAACGACGTCCCCGAGGGATTTTTCCGCACCTGGGTGGAGCGCTATCACGTCACCGACACGAACATGACCAATCCCGAGGTCATCTCGCCCGACGGCGGGGAGAAGGGCTTCCCCACTGCCGAAGAGGATGCCGGGAAGTATTTCTTCGTGCCCAAGCTGTGCAATCATTGCGCCGATTCGCCCTGCACCCAGGTGTGCCCCGTGGGCGCCACCTTCGTAAGCCCCGATGGCGTGGTGCTGGTGGACCCGAAATACTGCTTGGGATGCGCCTACTGCGTGCAGGCCTGCCCGTACGGGTGCCGCTACATCCATCCGGAGAAGAAGGTGGCCGACAAGTGCACGCTCTGCTATCACCGCATCACCAAGGGGCTGACGACGGCTTGCGCGGAGAACTGCCCCACCGGCGCGCGGCAGCTCGTGGACCTGAAGAACCCGAATGATCCCATCCACGCCTTCCTGAAGACGCACAGCGTGCAGGTGCTGAAGCCGCAGATGGCAACAGGAGCAAAGGTGTACTACAACGCGCTGGACGGATCGGTGCGGTAAGAACAGCTGCTAGCTTCTAGCTCCGTGCTTCTAGCTTTTTTTGGCGCACAACAACGCGCAAGTGGTTGAAAGCGGGGCGAGGAATGCTTTTGGAGATTGCCAGCAGCAACAAGGATGAGCTAGGAGCTGTCTTACTATGAACGGTGTTGAAGGTTTCATGTATCCGAACGAAATCAGCCTGCACTGGAGCGTGCTGATCGTTCTTTATCCCTACATCACGGGCCTGGTCGCGGGCGCATTCATTCTTGCCTCGCTCGAGCGCATCTTTCGCGTCGAGGCGGTCAAGCCCACCTACCGGCTGGCCCTGCTGACGGCGCTCTCCTTCCTGCTTGTCGCGCCGCTGCCGCTGCAGTTGCACCTGGGTCATCCGGAGCGCTCACCGGAGATGTACTTCACACCCCACAGCACCTCCGCCATGGCCATGTTCGGCTACGTCTACCTGTGGTACCTGATGGCGGTGCTGGTGTTCGAAATTTGGCTCGATTACCGGCGCGACATTGTCTTGCTGGCGGAAAGCACTCGCGGCGTCAAGCGGCTCATCTACCGCCTGATGACGCTCGGCTCGAAAAACATCAGCCCGCGCGCGCTGCACATCGACGAGCGCGTGGGCTGGGTTGTGACGCTGGTCGGCATTCCCTCGGCTTTCATGCTGCACGGATACGTAGGGTTCATCTTCGGGTCGATCAAGGCGAATCCCTGGTGGTCCTCTCCGCTGATGCCGGTGGTGTTCATCTTTTCGGCCATGGTGTCGGGCATCGCGGGCGTGATGGTGCTTTACATGGCAACCAGCCGCCTGCGCGGCAAGCCCATCGACATGCGCTGCGTGGACACCATTGCGATGTACCTGTTCTACACATTCATCATCGACTTCAGCCTCGAGATGCTCGACCTCATCCACCGCATCTACGAAGCCGACGAGTCGTTCCGCAGCCTCGATTTCATGGTTCACACCAAGCTGTACTTCTCGCACATCGTGGTGCAGATCTGCATTGGCACGCTGATCCCCCTGGCGCTGCTCGGGGCCACGCAGGTGATCAAGTTGAGCGCCGTAGCGCGCAAGCGGATGTACGCGAACGCCGGCGTGCTAGCGCTCATCGGCATCTTCGCCATGCGCTGGAACGTGGTGATCGGCGGACAGCTCTTCTCGAAGAGCTTTCTCGGCTACACGACCTACAAGATGACTCTGGCCACTCGCGAGGGTTTGCTGGTGGCCATCGCCTTAACCCTGCTTCCCCTGGGCTTTTTGTGGGTGCTGATCAAGCTGCTTCCGCCGTGGCCGGAAAATCACCTGGAACCGGCCAACGCAGACAACGAAGTCCTCGAAGCCGCGGCGCGCTGAACGGCGCAGAGAGCGAGGCTGCTCCCATGGGGTGAATGAGTCCATGACATCTCCCGAATCCCTGGAGCAGCTTGCCGAGCGCATGGAAGCGCTGACGCAGAGCGTCGCGCATCTGGAACAGCGCGTCACGTCCCTGGAGCAGCAAGGGCATGAGCCCGCGACAACCCAGCAATCCCCGACAGCTCTGCCCGATCAGCATCTGCTTCTTGATGGGGCGCTCACCGGGAATACGCTGAGTACGGCGGGCATTGCGCTGCTGGGGATTGCGGGCGCTTACCTGCTGCGCGCGCTGTCAGGATCGGCGCTATTGCCGCGTCCCCTGGGAGCTTCACTCGATGCCGTGTACGCCGCGGGATGGGCATACCTCGCGGCGCGGAATCAGATAAAGCATCGCACCGGCGCGATGCTCTACGCGCTGGCGTCCGTGTTGATGCTCGGCCCCATGCTGTGGGAGATGTGCATCCGGTCCCAGGCCATGCCGGCGACCGCTGCGGCGGCGTTGTTGGCCGGATACACCGCGGCGGCAGCGGTGTTCGCGCGCGGCGATCGGCGCGCCGGGTGGTTCTCCATATGCTGGACAGGAGCGGCGGTCATTGCGCTGGCGCTCGCCATCGGCGTGCGCGCCATGCTGCCGTTCGCGGCCATTCTTCTCGCCATGGCAGCGTGGGCCGAGGTGTCGCGGCTGCGGCGCAGGCCTCTTGCAATTGCGCCCGTCGTGGTGCTGGCAGCGGATGCTTGTGCGTGGGCGCTGCTGCTCATCTATCGCATGCCGGCAGAAGCGCGGCCTGAATATCCGCAGGTCCCAATCGCAATTCTGCTCGCGGTTCCACTGCTGCTGCTCGCGATGGATGCGGCGAGCGTCGCCGAGTTGGCGTGTCGGCGCGGCGAGCGCATTGCGATCTTCGACATGTTTCAGGTGTCGCTGGCGCTGGTACTGGCCGGGTGCGGGTGCATCTGGCTCTTACCGCAAAGCGGTCGCGGAGCATGCGCTGCGCTGTGCGCGGCGCTGGCTGCTGGATGCTACTCCGCGGCGTTTGCGCGGCCACGCATCGACCCGCGCAACTTCGTTATGTTTGCCGCGTGGGCGCCGGCACTGCTGCTATGCGCGGTGTTCCTGGTGCTCGATCCGCCTCAGGCTTCGGCGGGATTCGCTGCGATCGCCATCACGGCCGCAGCCGCCGCGCGTGCCCTGCGTTCGTATGCGCTGGCCTGGCACTGCTTGCTCTACGTGGCGCTGGCGGAAGGCGCTTCCGGGCTGTTCGGGTACTTGCTGCATGCGATCGTTGGACCGGCCGTTGCGCCGCTCGTTCCGCTCATGCTGCCGGCCGCAGTCGCCGCCGTAGTGGCGTATGCCGCAGCGAGGGAATCGGCGAACGAGCGGGCAGGCATGCAGGCGCTGCACCTCGCCGGAGCGCTGCTCGCCGCGTGGCCTTTCGATGCTTTGTTGACGCACGGCCTCGTGCAGGCGACATCGCAATTCATCATACCCTCTGCTTTTCACGTTGCGCTCGCAAGGACCATCGCGCTGTGCGGCCTGGCCGTCGTACTCACCCTTGCCGGGACCCGTTTACGCCGTCCGGCGCTGGTGCGCGCCGCGTACACGCTGACGGCATTCGCCGCCGCCAAACTGTTCTTCGAGGATCTGCGGCACGGACGCCTCGAGTTCGCCGCCGGCTCCATTTTCGTGGTGGCGGTGGCGCTGATCGCGATTCCGCGCCTCGCATCAAAGAAGCGCGCCGCTGCGAATGAGGCGTGATGAAAGAGCGCGGCAGCTAAAACAGATCCCCTGCGGGGATGACAGACAAAAAAGGGCAACGGCAACGGCAAAAGCGAACGCAAAGGCAAAGACAAGGGCAAAGGCGGAGTCGGAGAAGCGATTCCCTTCTCGACTCAGTGCCTGGCTGCAGCCTCGCCGCCTGGCCCAATCTTCCGATCGAGAAACTCCGCGCCTGCCGTGTAAGCCCGCACCCAGCTTCGCCGCAGCAGGAAGTCGTGAATCTCATCGGGAAATACCAGCTCTTCAAACGGCACATGCTGCCGGCGGAGAGCTTCGGCCAGTTGCACCGTCTCGGCGAAAGGTACATTGCGGTCGTCGTCCCCCTGAATAAGCAGCACGGGCGAGCGCCAGGTGGAGATGGAACTCATGGGAGAGGACTCGAAGGCACGCCGCGCAATCTCCGCCCGCTCGCGTGGATCGTAATTGGGCACGAACGTCGGCATCTCGAGATTCCAGTCGTGCACGCCATGCATGTCCACTCCCGCTGCATACAGGTCCGACGCGCGCGCCAGCGCCAGCGCCGTCAGATAGCCTCCGTAGCTGCCGCCCCACGAAGCGATGCGCGCGCCATCCACGTCAGGCCGGGAGCGCAGATAGACGCCCGCGCCCATCACGTCGTTGAATTCGCTGGCGCCGTCGGCTCCGTAATTCAGAGCCTCGCGGAAATCGAGCCCGTAGCCAATCCCGCTGCGGTAATTCACCGCCAGAACAACATATCCCTTGCTCGCGAGGTATTGATTCATCGCGTACGCGTTCGAGTAGTACTCCATGTAATTCCAGCCAAGCAGCATCTGCCGCTGGCTGCCGCCATGGAAGAACACTGCCGCGGGACGGCGCTCGCCGGGCTTCAGATCCGCGGGGAGAAAAAGCTGCCCATGAATCTTCAGTCCATCGGCGGACGAAAAAATGACCTGGCGCGGAGTGACGAAATGCGCGCCCGGGAAATCCGCCGGCATCGCCTGCGGCGCCAGATCCACCATCTGGCCTGTCTGCACAATGGCCGCGCGCATGGGACCGTGAACGTCAGACCGGAGCACAGCGACCGTGGCGCCGTCGCTGGCAACCACGGGCTGCGTTTCGATGCCTTCTCCGCCGGTGAGTTGCTCAGGTGCCGTCGACGATGACCCCGTCGCGAACCCCATCTTCCACACATGACGGCGGTCGATATCGTCCTGGTTGGAATCAAAGACCAGCGTTTTGCGGTCGGCGCTGAGCGAGACATGCTCCACTTCGAACGAACCCGGCGTGAGCAGGTGTGCTTCGCCGCCCGCTTCCGGCACGGCATAGAAGTGCAGCCAGCCGTCGCGCTCCCAGGGAAAGACAATTTCGCCATCGGCGGTCCAGTGCAACTGGTCGTCGGAATCGGTTTCGCGGTAGGCGCTGCCCGGTCCGTCGGCGGCCTTCCAGATTTCGCTCGCTTTGCCGCTCGCCACATCTGCAACGCGAATGGACCACGGCAAGGCAGTGCGATGCGGCACAAAGAGCAGCGCGTTCTTGTCGCCCGGCACGCGTATCCATGCGATACGGTGCGAGTCGGATGACCACACCGGGTGCTGATCGAAGTCGGTCGACGGATCGAGGTACTGAACGTCCTTCTTCGCCGTTCCGTAGAGCGCGATAAAGCTGTGGTCGCCGCGATCGCTGACGAAGGCGAGCCACGCTCCGTCAGGCGACCAGCGCAGATCATGCGCTTCGCCGCGCGTCACAAGAAGCTGTGTGGGCTTGGCGTCCGGCGTATTCAGCGCGATGCTCCAGAGCTGGCC
>Ga0134128_10009389_pt1 | contig 11733 bp, 17 predicted proteins | sample KB31754_FD_96462 | JGI IMG/M metagenome (GOLD analysis project Ga0134128, IMG submission 96462) | Terrestrial soil microbial communities with excess Nitrogen fertilizer from Kellogg Biological Station, Michigan, USA - KB3-175-4 | ecosystem: Environmental > Terrestrial > Soil > Unclassified ...
CCCTCACCACACGGGTTGCCATGGCCTACCCCCAGGTCGCACACACCCCAACCCAGCAACCCTGGCCTCACCCCACCGCCACGTCATCCACCAACCCAGCCACTAGCCTCGGCGGTCCGAGGCGAAGCCTCGCTAGTACACTGAGCAACAACGTCATAACCACAGTAAGCGTTTTGAACTGCCGCCATACTGCGCTACCTCCCAATAGCCTCCCGGCCAGTTGCAACTGACATTTCTATTCCCCGGGTCGTGAAACGGGGAGTGATGCGCTATAGGAACCTGTTTTCCTACAGTGGGCGCATTATGAAGAAGCTTAATCATAAAGTCAACCATGACCGTTTCGTTGACTAGCAACGTCATCCAGCCTCCATCCGGCGGCTAGGTGACGTTCAGAAGTAGACATACGGCGTCGGCGTCAGATATCCTCCGCGCCCAACAACTGTCCCTGGAGGCATAAATGGCAATCTCTGGTCGTGGCCCTGGTGAAGTGGTGAAATTTGCGGAGAAGCCAAAGAAGACAAAGGTAGAGACAAAGACTCTATGAAATGGCAGGGTGTTCTCGATGCCCTGGACTGGGTACTTGGCGACCACGACGAGGACCCCATCGCTGGTCAGGTTACAGGATTGCCGGACATGGAGGCTATAGCCGACATGGCGGCAAAGGCAAAGGATGGTCCACCAAAAGATTTAGAGTATAAATCCACATATTACCAAGGCGTGTGGGAATGTTTGGGCTGGATCGTCGGGCGTCGCTCAGAGCCGCGTCAGGTGCGACCTCCGCTTTGGTAATGGAGTTGTTGGCTGCTCCGAGAATGTGAGTTGTTCTTGGGCGGCCTAGCGGTCGACTACGTCACCGAGCCTGTTCTTCCAGCTTGTCTCCTCCCGCTACGAAAGAGCAAGCCTGATCGTGACCTCATACAAGGTATTTGGCCGATGGGGAGAGGTATTCGGAGACGATGTCGTCGCCGCCGCAATGATCGACAGATTAGGGCGGATTCCAGGCATCATCGCAACACCGGAGGTATTCGGGAGTTGCGATGGCTGGGGGTCGGCCGGGTTCGGCGCCGCAGACGGAAAAGCGTGAGCAGTTGGCTCGGCTGATCGCTCAGGGTGTCGGTAACGCGCAGGCTTGTCGGATCGTCGGGGTGAACCGGAGAACGGGGAAACGTTGGCGACACGGGCGGACAATCACCAGTTCCAACGGCAAGCGGCTGCACTATCCGCCGGTGATCAACGTCGGGAAGCGGGAGATCTCGTCGCGGTATCTGTCCGAGGACAAGCGGGTGCGCATCGGGGATCTGGATCGGGCGGGCCACGGCGTGCGGGAGATCGCAGCAGAGATCGGCCGCAACGCTTCGACGATCAGTCGGGAGCTGCGCCACAACCGCGACGTGGCCAGCGGCTCGTACCGGCCGTTCACGGCGCAGCGCATGGCGGTCGAACGTCGGGCGCGTCCTGGGCGGGGCAAGCTGATTCGGGACTCGGAGCTGCGCGGCTTTGTCGCCGAGCGGTTGACCGAGCGCTGGAGCCCGGAACAGATCGCCCACGCGCTGCGCATGCAGTTCCCCGACCAACCCGACCGTCACCTCGCCGCGGAAACGATCTACCAGCCGGTCTACCGCCCGGAGCTGGGTGGGCTAGGCCGCGAGCTGCCTCAGGCGCTGCGCACCGGACGGCGCCGCCGCAAGCCGCATCGGCACCCGGACGCCCGCCGCGCAGGCCGGCTGGTGGACATGGCAATGATCGGCCAGCGCCCGCCCGAGGCCGCCGACCGCACCCAGCCGGGGCATTGGGAGGGTGACCTGATCACCGGCGAGAGCAACCACTCGGCGATCGGCACCGTTGTCGAACGCAGCTCGCGGTTCACCGTCTTGCTGCACCTGCCCGGGCGGCACACCGCCGAGGCGGTCCGCGACGCCCTAGTGCAGGCCTTGGAGCAGCTGCCGCCGCAGCTGCGTCGTTCGCTGACCTGGGATCAGGGTTCGGAGATGGCGCGACACGCCGAGATCACGCAGATCCTGGGAATGCCGGCGTTCTTCTGCGACAAGGCCAGCCCGTGGCAGCGGCCCAGCAACGAAAACACCAACGGGCTGCTGCGCCAGTACTTCCGGCAGTGACCTGCGCGTAGACCAACCAGAGGATCTGGCTGCGGTGGCCGCCGAGCTCAACGACCGACCCCGCAAGACGCTGGGCTGGTCCTGCCCGGCCGATCGGCTCGAGACGTTCCTCCGCGTCGGAGCCGACTGACGCAGCCGCGGCGGCGCTGCGAGGATGGGCGCATGGCGGACATACGCCGGCGCCGCCCGGAACCACCAGCAGGGACGCCACAGATCCAGTTCACCCCCGGGCTCGCCAACGAGATGCTGCGCGAGCTGGCGCCACTGCTGGCCGAAGAAGGCATCGATGTCGACAACATCGACATCCCCGACCTCGACACCTTGCAACGGGCGTTCAACCACGCGGTCGAACGTCGCAACCTGGAGTTGTTCAGCCCGGTCGGCCAGACTCGCGACATCGCACTGGTCACGCTACGGCTGGTCGTGGAGGCCATCCTCGACGGCGACACCATCCTCGCCGCCACGCTGCTCGACCAGCAGTGTCAGGTGCCTGCGGCCGGTTGGCGTCAAGCACGCGACCCGCGCACCCGCCTCGCCTGCCTGGGCTGGACTGGTTGCGGTGCTCTGTGCTTCATCGATTACGAGCGATTCGGGAGCTCGATTAGTGAACACGAACGGCACAGTGGGCTGGGAGACACCTTCGTCTGAACGCCAGTACCGCGCGCTCGACGCTGAGAATTGGTGCATAATCAAGCACAGCCGGGTGGCTGGACTGGAACCGGGTGTTCAACAGGAGATGGCAGTGGACCGCAAGCAGGTGACAGCTCACATTATAGAAAAAATGCGTGAGAAGGGTCTAAAGTTTGACGACGTCGCTCGCAAACTTGGCCTCGACAAGACGTGGACCACGGCGGCGCTGCTCGGTCAGCATCCGTTCACTGCCGAGCGAGCCGAACAGGTCCAGCGGCTCCTCGATTTGCCCTCCCAGGCGGTGGTAGTGCTTCAAGAGAGTCCTACGCGGGGCTGTTTGGAATCGGCGCCTCCGACAGATCCGACGATGTATCGGATCTATGAGGTGCTGCAGGTCTACGGTACGACCATCAAGGCGCTCATCCATGAGGAATTCGGCGACGGGATCATGAGCGCCGTTAATTTCAGTTTGTCCGTGGACCGTGAAGACACCGAGCAGGGGCCACGAGTAAAGATCACTCTAAACGGTGCGTTCCTTCCCTTCCGGGATCCTGCGGCCTGGTAGACCGCACAGATGCGGGGCCAGGCGCCGTGAGCCGAACGCCTTTTGTATTGACAAAGACAAGTTCACCAGAGCCAATCCCGACCCCCATCACCGTCCGCATCGGACGGCAACAGAAAAGTCGATTACGCCCAACGTCAAGCATCGGGTGGAACCAGACAGCACCTACTCGGCATGCTCGACCTCACACTACATACCCATCTTGCAAGTACTGCACCCGCCCTGTGCGCAGTGTCTCCATCGCCATGGATACTCGCCGCCAGACGTGGGGACGGAGCCGTTGCGCAGCCTGATCCTCGTCACAAAATTTATACGTCCGCAGCTCGCCATCAATGAGGCGCAGATTCGCTATCTCAATATCACTTAGCACGCCACCGTCAAAGATGAAATTCAGCAAGTCATCCCACGGGCCATGCGGTGCTATCCAATCGACACACGGCAGGTCGCCTACGTGTACTTCAAGGCCGAGTTCTTCTCTAAGCTCGCGTCGCGCAGCGTCCATCAGCGGTTCGTTCGCCTCGACCATGCCGCCGGGTATACCCCAATCCGGCTTGTACTGGGGATCGACCAGGAGTATTCGGCCGCATTGGTCACGCAGCAGCACATCGACGCTGACACGTTTGCGAGCCTGCTTGGCGTTGCCTTCGGCGAGGTAGGCGTTCCATGCCTCAAGATCGCGTTCGTAGAGTGCGCGTTCGGGACTCATGGGGCCATGTCCGAGTGACCATTGGTAAACCTGGGCTGATCTTTGGCAAGCCATTGGGAGAGCCACTGTCGCTGATGCAGTGCTTCGTCTAAGCACGCCAGAAACTCGCCAACGATGCGGTCAGTGCGGTGAGACTGAAGAAGCTGTCGGAGTTGAAGAAGCTGCTCGATCACGAGAAATGAACCGAGTGACTGCGTGGAGTCGATGACTTCTTGAGCGATGGCGCACGCCTCATCGGGCTTGTGTTGTTCAACCAGCGCCGCTACTAGGGTGAGCTGTCCGAGTGCTCGACTGCGCGTGTGGTTGCTTGAGCGCAAGCGCACGATCTGCTCGGCCCGGTCCACGGCGAGAGTGGTTCGGTCGGTGACTTGTCAAGCGTTTGCTCCGCGCGAATCAGCAGCTGTATGGACTGTTTGGATTCGTAGCGCCCCGCCTGACCTCGGCGGTACTTCGGTCAGCAGTCCGGCAACCGGCTCATCGCGTTCACCCCTGCGAAGGCATCGGGCTGCCCCGGCGCCGCCGACCAGGTCATCAGCCGAGAAGACCTACGCAGCAAGCTGCTCCCCGCCACACCCGACAGGTACCGCGCGATCATCGCCACCGCTGCCGGTGCCGGGCTGCGCTGGGGTGAAGCCGCAGGCCTGCGTCTGGATGCCCTGGATCAAGATGGGCAATGAGGCCTCGATTAGGCCTCTGAGCTGCGGCGATGATGGTGGACGATACTTACCACAATACGAACCGCTCGGTGCTGGTAGCGGCACCTGAGATCACTCTCCGGCCAGTCGGTGTTCGCCAGTTCGTGGCGGCTGGTCGGCGATGATGCGGCCAGCATGCCGCCGCTGCCTAGACCTGCTGAGGGATTTCCAGGAGAGTCCGGCAGTATGCCTACGTTCGCGGTGGGTTGCCACTCAGTTCCTCACCCATCGGTCGAGGTGCCGTGTTCGATGTCCCCCTAGTCCCTGCCGACGAGCACGCTTTCTAGGCCCGTCCGTCACCGTTGGCAACAGTTCTAACGCTTGCTGATCTGTTGATCAAGTGGCAATCTTTTGCGCATATCCACCGCTTCCGCCAGGCCAGCCAACAGCGGGCCCGATCGTGCGGCTGCCGGCACCCGCAGCGATAGTTTTTGCACGTTTACGCCTTCGCCGGGCCTGCCTGTGCCTGCTGGACCAACTACGGGTGCCCCCGAGCGGGTTAATGTCGGCACCGGCACCGACGCCTCTATCCCCTAAACTGGCAAAGATGATTGCTGCGGTCGTCGCGACTATCTGGAGTAGGACAGCCACAAAGTTCGATGGCAGCCCGCAAGCTGCTCGACGTTTCCCGCATCACGGCGCTGAGCTGGGCCCACCATCCCACCCTTAGTACTGGCATCGAGAGGACTTAGGCCTGGTAACGCCCGAACATCGCCAAACCTCAGGATGCAGCAAGTCACGGGTTCGTCGTACGTCCTGACCGCCTTGCCGAGCAGCGACCTGTAAAGTCAGACCTTCTTTTAGCCGAGCTACAGCCGAATCCAGTCATCTGGAACGCGATCACGCGTATCAACAGTAGGATCACCGAACCATTGCTTGGGTGCGATCACGATCTTGTCGGTGTTCCGGTTGAGCCAAGCACCCCACCAACTGAACGAACTGTTTGCGATGATGTTGTGGTGGCATCGGCTCATGAGGATGATGTCCCAATATGCTTGAGGGCCCACATTGTGTGTGACGAGGGTGCAGGGAAAACCAATATCCAAATTCTCGCGGCACCACTCGGGATCGTCGGAGAAAACGAAAAAGTGTGGCGATGGGATCTTTTTCGTAATTTCCGCTACTGCGGCACGGTAGTAGTCGAGACCCATAAAGGTGTGGAACTTATTGTTGACATAATCGCCTCGGCGCACGTGAACGGATATTGATATCGATCGTTTAATCTTCTGGCTCGTAATGATATTCGATTTATCCATTGATCCGGCGGGCGCGAATTCCGCAAAGATGAGCGTTCGGATATCATCGAAGTAGCGTTCACACTGCCAATAGCCTACGAGATAAGCATTGTCATGAGCATTCAAAAGTTCCGGCGCGCATAACTCGGACTCTACGAAAGTCGTAAAAGGCGATTTCCTCCAGACGTGCACCAAGTCAGCCTGAGCGATGGCCGCCTGGATGCGAAAGAAATTCAGTTCGTATCGCCGCGGGGTGCTGGTTGGCGGCTGGTTAGCATAGAGGCTCACATCAAGTATCAACGCAGTCCCGTGGTGATGCGCAAGGCGACGGCCAGCCGCGTATTGAAACATCTGGTTTCCCAGTCCGTCCGTCAATCGACTTACAATCATTTCTCGGGGACTCCTCATGAAGCCTTCGGTATTTTTCCATGATTCGTGTCACGGCTTGCTACGATAATTTAAGGCCAGGTGCGCCTCGATCACATCCACACCCAGAGCCGCTCCACCACAGTTGCGAATAACGGTGCGCATCCGTGCTGCATTTGTGCGGATCTCGGCGTCTCCGCCTACCTGCGCTACTGCCTCGCGAAGCCTCTCAGCGGTTGCCTCAGCCATGAGCAGCCGGCGTCCCAATCCGAGCTCTGCGGTGCGTCGTGCGTTTACTTGCTGTTCTGGCGTCTGCGGCACCATGATCAGCGGTACCCCGTAATAAAGTGATTCCATGATCGAAGTTGGTCCGGCGTGCGAGATGAAGACACGCGCGTGCCGAAGCACGGTGGGCTGCGGGAAATAGGAGCGGATCTGGAAGTTGGCCGGGATCAGTCCCAGGTGTTCAGGGTTGATTCCCTCACCGATGGCCATCACCACCTGCCAGGAGCTTTCGGCGAACGCCTCGAGGCACCGGCGAAAGAAATCGGGACGCTGATTGAACACTGTTCCCAAGGAAATAAATAGGATTGCGGCGCCACCTTTTGGTGGTTGCCAGCTCTCCAAGCTCTCACGGAGGCCCAGGGATGGACCAATGAAGTGATATCGCCCATCGAAGGTGTCGGCAGCTATCTGGAACTGCTTGGGCAGAAGCACCAGGTTCAGCGATGCAATCTCCCACCAGGCCCGGCCGGATTCGACTAGGCCGCCCTCGGTGGCGAAGGTGTGCAGCTGCTTCCCGGCCTCTATCAGTTTCGGGTGTTGTGAATCAAATGAGCCTCTTTCGAACTGGTCCTCCAGCACAAACGTCTCGTTGCTGGCCAAGGTAGTGAACAGGGCGACGTCAAGTACTGGCAATCTATGTGCCAACAGGCGTCCGATGAAGCTCAGGCTGTCGTAGCAGACCACATCTGGGCGATCGTGTTCAAAATATGCGGTGAGCATAGGATAGTCCATACGAGCACAGGCTATCGAGTTTTCAACGATCTCTGACAGCACCTCGGCAGTGAACTGCGTCGATAAGTCAGGCCATGGACGTTCGCGGAGAGGCACCGCCGTGGCGCCAGCGGCTTCAACAGTAGTAACCAACCGTTCCCCGGTGACGTAGCTAACCCGATGTCCGCGCCGGACCAGTTCCTCAACCAACGGCAGAGTCGGGTAGACATGGCCGGGGGCGGGCTCGGCCACAAACGCGACGTGTTTTCTCATGTGCTCCCGGCCTAGATTCTATCCAAAGCGGACAGGTCCGTAGCGACTACAGGATAAGCTTAGCGCTAGACTGGACGGGACGTTAGGGGCAATGTCGACAGCAATACGACACGGACCTCATCACTGTGCCGGTAGCCATCGCCGCAAAGCCTCGAACTACCCCTTGTGGGGCCAGTTGGTCGCTGCAAACCGCAGCTCACTCGCCATCCTAACGGCTCTTACAGCTGTGTCGCCATGCTCCAGCGTAACGTTCACCGTGACGGCTATCATATCTGACGGTTAGGAGACTCATCTACTAGTCTACGTGACATGACTGGAACCAGGGCCGGCGTGTTACTTTCCATCGTCATTCCGGTCTTTGCGCGCCCCCGCCAATTGGACCGCCTCTTAACGTCAATTGCACGGCAATCGATCGATAGCACAAGGATTCAAGTTGTCGTCGTAGAGAACAAGAGATGTTGGAACAGATTTTGGCTCGAGGATCAAAAGTGGCCATTTCACTTCACTTACGGTTTTATGCCGGGCGGAAACCAAGCTGCGTGCCGCAACGCTGGCGTGCGATTGTCCACAGCGGACAGGGTATTGTTTCTTGACTCTGACATTGAGCTTGCGGAACATGCGCTCGGTCATCTCCTCGCGGATGCAGCCCGGAACGACAATACGATCACCATGGCAGACGTCGTCCATCCACCTGCATCTCGCCTGACCCTTGCAACCCATCTCTTCGATGTTCCCCGACACTTTCGAGATTTCCGGCGCGAACAAGCGAAGGGCTCTCTCACCTGGAAAACCTTCACATCGTGCGCCTTCATCATGCATCGGGCGGCGTTCGAGCGAATCGGCGGATTCACGGACAGTTTTGTCCACTACGGATCCGAAGATGGAGAATTTGCGCTGCGAGCCGAACGAGCGGGCCTCCGTATTCATCTGTCCCATAGCGCGATCGTGTTTCATCACAAACACCTTGCACCAGAAGACGTACTAACGCGCTATTTCGCGTTAGGGCGGTCGTCTGTCCACTTCGCGCACCTCCATCCGGATCTGGAAAATACTATGTGGGGTATTAACCCTACGCGAAGCGGCGACTTAACCTATTCATCCGAATTCGACTATTCAGGGCTCCTGGAACGCGTTCGCGCGATTGAGGCGGTGCTCTCCGACCCGCAATATCGATCACCCGCCTCCAGAAAGCGCATAGCGACCGAGGGGACGCGAATCTACGGCGAGATCGCGGAGTATGGCAACTACAGGGGTATTCGTAGGGAGCTTTGGGGCGCAGAGGAACGCACGCACGGAATTGCAGATCCAGCCGACTGGGGTCAATGGGGTGCGACAGAGCGGCGCCAGGAAAACGCCCTCTTCCAGAACCACTGCGGATTTATAACTTGGGACAGCTGGCAGCAGATCATGCAAGATTTGGATGGAAATCGTGTTGACCTGTTATGATGCGTGAAACCGACTCGGCTTGCCGCTCCGCGCCTTACTTATTTCGACCCTCACGATTTACTAAAATGATAGTAATTTTGCGCGCATTGCTCAATAACCCTAAATTCGCTGCGACGTCAGGAGTGCTTCATGAGTCACAACACATACCGATTCATTGACGCTCGGAGCGTTACTCCCCCAAACGTTATTTCACACCGAAATTACCCGCCTTTCCCTGGCGGCTTCGACATAGACTTTACGTTTTACATCACTATACTGTATCTTTAATATAGCTCAATTTACTCGCGACGGTCTAGACCGAGCAGTTCTGCACGACGTGCGAAGACGACACCAACGGCGATTTGTTTAAAATCCTATGGAGGAGAGATGGTGCATAGGCCCCGGGCGGTCATCACCGGAGGCGCCGGTTTTCTTGGCAGCCATCTCTGCGAACGATTACTCCTCGACGGTTATGAAGTTCTCGCTTTAGACAACTTCTGCACCGGCACACCAAAAAATGTCGGACATCTAGCTGAGCTAGGCTCGTTCCGGCTCATCCGTGCCGACGTCACAGACTACGTACATGTGGTCGGACCAGTTGACGCGGTCCTACATTTCGCCTCTCCCGCATCGCCCATCGACTACCTGCAGCTCCCGATCGAAACACTAAAAGTAGGAGCGACAGGAACGTTACACACCCTAGGACTGGCCAAGGAAAAGCGAGCACGTTTCCTGCTCGCCTCGACATCCGAGGTCTACGGTGATCCCCAGGTTCATCCTCAATCCGAATCATACTGGGGCCACGTCAATCCGGTGGGCCCCCGCGGCGTCTACGACGAGGCTAAACGCTACGCCGAAGCACTGACGATGGCCTATCGCCGTACACATGCCATGGATACCGCCATCGTTCGGATCTTTAATACCTATGGTCCGCGGATGCGACCCTCCGATGGGCGAGCCATTCCAACATTTATTACACAGGCATTGCGGGAAGAGCCACTAACAGTGGCCGGCGATGGTACGCAAACCAGGTCGGTCTGTTATGTCGATGACCTGATAGACGGCATCGTGCGCCTGTTGCACTCAAAGCACGCTGGTCCAATGAACATTGGTAATGCGCAGGAACTGAGCGTGCTCACGTTGGCCCAACTGATCAAAAATCTCACTAGTTCTCAATCCGAGATCCACTTCGTTGAGCGATCTGTAGATGATCCTCAAATTCGACAGCCGGATGTGAAGTTGGCGCATTCTGTCTTGGGTTGGGAGCCGCATGTTCCGCTAGATTTGGGCCTGCGCCGAACTATCACATGGTTCCGTAACCGTATCGAGCTGGGAAAGGCGTGGCTAGACGAACCGCTCGCATCGCTCGGCGCGTCAGATCAGGTGGTTACGCGGCCGTAATAGTGACGGCGCTACCGCAAACGCAGGCCCTCTACATGTAGCGGTAGAAGTCCCATAGCGCATGGTGCGGAAGTGGCCGTTTTTCCTCCCGTGCCCGATGCCATTCTCCCGCCCAATGCACCAGGAGAGTCGGCGGAATATCCGGCCACACGACTCGGCCATCTTGTACGACCAGAGTGGGCTCCCCACCCCACCGTTCTGCAGGGATATTCAAGAGTCCGGTATGCCGTGCGATTTCGGCAAGGCTGTTGTATCGCCCGCCGGACGTCACCATCAGATAATTCAAAAAAGGCTGCTCGGCGCAGAACAGCTCCATATGGTCTGCAAGTTCTACCGCTTTCGGTAGCTGACCGATGGCTTCATCAACAGTGAGGCATCCCTTTCGCGACGTAATAAACCCGGTATTGGTCGCGAAGGCGATTTGTTCCTGGGTAAGCGCTTCGGTACTGTAGATCGAATCTTTCCATACCCACTTCCGAATATATGGATCATTGGAGTGCGAGGTCACGAAATCGAACCTTGAAAGATGCTCGAAAACGAAATCGACACTCTCCAACACAACTGTGTCACTATCGATATAGACGAACTGGTCGTATCGCCCTTCCCATGCGGCGAGCTTTCGGTACTGCCCAGCGACATAACCATGGAACACCCTGCTAATGTCATCGCACCGTTGTAGTACCGTGAGATCGCTCCAGACCGAGAAGTCGTAGCGGGACGCCAAGCAGCCGAGTTGCTCAATGTCGTCGGAAAATGGAATCAAGCATAACGAGATAGACGGATTATACGTCCTGAAACTGTTGAGAAAGGCGATCGCCAGATCTAGGATCACATCGTTAGCCAGAAAGTAGGCCCCTCGCTTCAACGTCATGATTCTGGTGCCCCTTCTCTCCATCTGCGATGGATATATACTACGGACACGTGCCCAACACGGACTCCTGCGGTACCGCCCTGCGTCAAGTGCACTACAATCCCACGGCATGCTAACGGCGAGAACTTACATTCAGTGTACAAGCTTGCCTGTCAATAGGCCAGTACGCAGACCTGAGGTTGTGGACTTGAGTCTGCCGAAGTCGTCCTCGCCGCTGGGGTCAAGCCCAATGGTCTTGCCGCCAGCATCGCATTATGACCAGCATCCACCACGCCGAAGCGGTATTTCTCCCAGCCGCGATGGCTGAAATGCTGCGCACGGGAGCGCTATATAAATCATCCTCAGCAGTCAGTAAACAGCGGTTGCCGGAATTGAGATATTTATTGCCACGAAGTGGTCCCCCTGCGTCGCTAGCGAAGGTGAATAGTGAAATGCTGAAGAATGCAACCTGAAGGA
>Ga0134128_10009395_pt1 | contig 11728 bp, 15 predicted proteins | sample KB31754_FD_96462 | JGI IMG/M metagenome (GOLD analysis project Ga0134128, IMG submission 96462) | Terrestrial soil microbial communities with excess Nitrogen fertilizer from Kellogg Biological Station, Michigan, USA - KB3-175-4 | ecosystem: Environmental > Terrestrial > Soil > Unclassified ...
ACTTGGCGTTCTCGCGCGGATTGCCTGCCATGGCGGCGGATTCTATGGCACCGCCCTGGCAATAGATAGAGGACGGGAAAGGAGGAGAGGAATGGTTGATAACCTGAATCCTACGAATCAGTTCCATCCGTACCAGCCGCCGACGGACACGCCCGTGGCGGAACGGCAGCCGAGCGGCCTCGACGGCATTCTCGCCAAGGCCAGGGGCCTCGACGTGAACGGCTCGCTGAACAAGGTGCGCGATTATGCGAAGTCGAACCCGGGCATGGTCCTCGGCGGTCTCGCCGCCGCCGCGATCGGCCTCGGAATGATGCGGAGAACGAGGTAGCGTCGGGAAGAGGGTCAGTACGCGTGGTACGTGTACGAGACCCTCACCCGCGTTCCTTTCACGTCGCCCTGCACCCGCAGCGTCGCCTTCTGCGGCGGCACTCCGGTCGCCTCGGCCTGTGCATCGATCATGAACGTGTTGCCTGTCTTCTGCAGCGTCGCGCTCATCGTTCCCTGATCGTCCGTCGCGTTCACGGTCGCGCCCGGCGCGCTGACGAGTTGCGCGGCGGCGAGCTCCGCGGCGCTCTCCGCCAGCGTCGTGGCCACGACGCGCGCGCGGAAACGCCGCGCCTCCTGCAGCGCGCGCGACGAGTCCACCAGCATCAGCTCCATCAGAGCGAAGTAGAGGATGGCCAGCGCGATGGCGGAGACGAGGACGTAGCCCCGCTCAGTCGTGCGGCCGCTGGATGAGGATCTGATCGATCGCAAGCTTTCCTTTGTCGTCGACGGCGACGACGTGAAGTCCCTTCTCGCCGTTCGGCGCCTCGTAGGTCGACGTCGAGAAGCGCGGCGTCGCGTGCGCCACCCAGTCGGACTGCTGCTGGTTCGAATTCCACGAGTGGCGCCTGACCTCGCCCGCGTTGCGGAAATCCCACACCACCGTCTCGCCGAAGCCGGCCGAGGTGATCGTGTAGATGATCGGCGTCTGGTCGCTTTGCGAGTAGGTCTGCCACGTGTCGGGGAAAAACTTCGCGTCGTAGACGTCGCGGCGGAGGCGCGACACGACCGCGCCGACGTCGGGATGGCTGATGAAGTTCACCGGCCACTTCTTCTCGTTGCGGCGCATCTCCGCGGTGAGCGTGACGATGATGAAGAGGAACGTGCCGAAGAGCGCCAGCGTGACGACGATCTCGATGAGCGAGTAGCCGCGCCTGCGCCTCACCATAAATTGCTCCCGCCCGTGTCGGCGCGCGCCAGCGCCAGCGTGGCCGAGTGCTGGGCCGTGTCCCAGCGGATGGTGAGGGTGATGTTGCGGACGTCGGTGCGCGGCGTGTCGATCTTGACCGTCGCGACGTACGGCGCCATCGGCGCGAGCAGCGACGTATCCGACTGAAACGTCAGCGGCTGCGTGTCGATGCTGTGGAAGTCGATGCGCCGCCAGAGCTCCGCTTCGTTGGACAGGACCTGGTACGCGAGCACCGTCTCGTGCGCCTGCCGCAGCCGCTTCTGGCGCTCGCCGAACATGGCGATCGTCGTGGTGATGACGATGGCCAGCACGAGCAGCGCCACCAGCACTTCGACGAGGGAGAAACCGCGGCGCCGCATCGAATGATTGTAGACTCTCGCCCGCCTTGAAACTCCGTTTCGCCCCCTCTCCGACCGGCCTCCTCCACGTCGGCGGCGCGCGCACCGCGATCTTCAATCTCCTCCACGCCCGGCGCTACGGCGGCACGATGCTGCTGCGCATCGAGGACACCGACGTGGAGCGCTCCAAACAGCACCACGCCGAGCAGATCGTCAGCTCGCTGCAGTGGCTCGGCGTCGAGTGGGACGAGGGCCCGCTCTACCAAAGCGACCGCCTGGCGCGCTATCGCGAGCGCGCCGAGGAGCTCGTCGAGAGCGGCAAGGCCTACCGCTGCTACTGCACGGTCGAAGAGCTCGAAGAAGAGCGCGTCGCGGCCGAGGCCGAGGCACGCGCCTGGCGCTACTCCGGCCGCTGCCGCATGCTCAGCGAGCAGGATCTCCAGGCGGCGCACGTGATCCGCTTTCGCGTCGAGCCGGGGACGATCGAGTTCCACGATCTCATCCGCGGCGACGTCGCCTTCGAGGGCGATCTGATCGACGACTTCGTCCTGCTGCGGTCGGACAAGCATCCGACCTATCACCTCTCTGTCGTCGTCGACGACATCGACATGGCCATCACGCACGTGGCGCGCGGCGACGATCACCTCTCGAACACGCCGAAGCACGTCGTGCTCTTCCGCGCGTTCGGGGCCACGCCGCCGGTGTTCGCGCACCTGCCGCTGATTCTCGGCAGCGACCGCAAGCGCCTCTCCAAGCGCACCGGCGCGACGTCGGCCGAGGAGTACCGCGACATGGGCATCGTGCCGCAGGCGCTCTTCAACTTCCTCACGCTCCTCGGCTGGTCGCCCGGCGGCGACCGCGAGATTTTTACGAAGGACGAGGCGGCGCAGCTCTTCGACCTTGGCGACGTCAACAAAGCGCCCGCGGTGTTCGACCCGGAGAAGCTCCTCTGGATGAACGGCCAGTACCTGATGCGCATGAGCGCCGACGAGATCTACGCGCACCTCGTGCCGTTCCTCGGCGACGCGCCGCGCTCGGCCGAGGAGCTGCGGCCGATCCTGGAGCTGCACAAGATGCGCGCCCGGACGCTGCACGAGATCGCCGAGCAGATCTCGTACTACTTCACCGACGATTTCGACTACGACGCCGAGGCGGCGAAGAAGCACCTGAAAGGCGACGACGTCGGCGAGCGCCTTCGCGAGCTTCACGCCGTGCTGCAGGCGACGGAGCCGTTCGACGTCGCGACCTCGGAGGCCGCACTGCGCAAGCTCGCGGAGGAGCGCGGCGTCAGCGCCGCGAAGCTCATTCACCCGCTGCGCCTCGCGCTCACCGGCCGCGGCGCGTCGCCGCCGATTTTCGACGTGGCGGTGATTTTGGGGAAGGAGCGGACGCTACGACGGCTCGCGCGGCTCATTCAGACACTTTGATCAACGCCGTACGCGATCTCCGTTGGGATGCGCGGGATGGTTGCAGGGGTAAACGTCGCCGTTCGGATGGAGCGGGTGTGTGCACGCATAGACGTCGTAGGGATGGCATGGCCCCGGTCCGTTCCACCACTGGCAGACGTGCGTGCATCGCCCATAGTCGCCGGCCGGATGCGCCGGATGCGTGCACGCCGCGATATCTCCGGCTGGATGCGCCGGGTGCGTGCAGGCGACGATTTTGTACTCCTCATCCGTATCGTCGGCGCCGTTGAGGCAGGCGGCTAAATTGATGGCGCGCTGCGGTCCGGGCAGGTGCGTCCAGTCGCCCGTGCCTGCTCGCGCGAGATCGCGCTGAATCACCGCCAGGTCCGTCGAGCTCAAGAGGCCTTTCTTGAAGAGCTCACGAATGCCGAAGCAGTCCGCCTCCTGCTCCCGCGAAAACGGGATGTTCCGCATCGCGTGCGCCAACGCGTGGTGGCCGCACTCGTGACCGTAAAAGAAAAGCCGCGTTTGCGGGCTCAACCAGGAGAGCACGTTCGGGTCGTACAGAATGATCGGCGCGCCATTCGCGTACGTCGCCGTGGCCACGTCGCCGAGTCCGTATCGCACGACCGACGCGACCGGCTGGCCGCGGAAATCGACGCAACCGTCGTAGGTGATCTGTCCAACCGCGGCGACCGCGACAAGCAAGGTGAGAACGGACGCGTGGATCGCTTTCGAGATCATTTGCCGGCTCCTCTTCCAAGAGAGTGACCGGAGGCGGATTTTTCCTACTCCCCCCGCGGGATCAGATGTGCAACGTAACCGACGACAAATAGCCCCACGCTGACCCAATGCGACACCGCGAACGCCTTGCGCGTCGCGTCCGCGACCGACACCTGCATCAGATACCCGCTCAGCGTCATCGGCACGATGAAGAGCATCGACACGATGCCGCTCGGCCGGTTCGGCGCGCCGCCGCGGTAGGCCGGCCAGATGTGATTGCCGAAGACCCAGCCGATCGCGAACACCGCGATCGGGCCAATGAGAACGTGCGCGTCGAGCGCGTACGGCTGCAGCGGGTGATTCACGACGGCGAACGGGTCGTCGCTCTTCATGAAGTACTTCATCCACGCGAAGACCAGGCCGGTGACCGCCATCGCCAGCAGCGACAGCTGCAGCAGCGCCACCTGCGCGCGCGACATCATCGCGGCGCCACTCCGGCGAGCGCGTGGTGCAGCGCGAGCACCTTGCGCGTGGCGTTGACGAGCGCGCGGCCGGTGAGGCTCGCGCCGGAGATCGGGCGGACGCCGCGGTTGAGCGCCAGCTCGCGGTCGAGATGCCGGTGCAGGAGTTGGTCGAGCCAGCGCCGCTTCGGGAAGTAGTCGGTCGGCTCGTTGAAGGCCAGGATCTCCACGCGGTCGACGCTGCCGTCCGGCATCACCACGACCATCACCGTCTCCGGCTCCGTGCGCACGCGGTGCGTGTCGAAGTACGCCACGCGGCCGTCGCTGCCGGCGTAGCGGACGACGAGGCGGTCGTCGAAGTCGACGCCGCTCTCGCTCCGCGCTGCGGCGAGCTGCTGCTCCGTCAGAAAAAACTTCTGCCGCGTCACGCGCACGCCGTTCGCGAACGCCGTCGCCAGTGCCTGCTCCTGCGTGAGCAGCACGCGCGCGTGCGCCGCCGTCGTCACGAACACGAGCAGGAGCAGTGCGAGTCGCTTCATCGTGTCTCCGTGTAGGACAGGCACTCTTGCCTGTCCTCCGTCAGAAGATGTATCCCAGCCCGAGGTTGAACTGATTCTTGTTCTTGCGTTGCTGCCAGTCGGCCTTGATCACCGTCTGCGGGATCGGCTTGACCTCGAGGCCGAGCGTGAAGACGCGCGCGTCGTTCTCCGGGTTGCGCTCGAAGCCGAGCGGCACGCTGCGCTGCGTGTCGAAGCGCTCGTAGCGCGCGTACGGGATGAACGCGACGTTGCCGCTGCCGAGGTCGTAGCCGCCCTCGACGTACCAGCCGCCGAGGGTCTTGCCGACCGACTCGTCCCCCGCGAAACCGTTCGCCGCGTTGATTGCCGCCGCGTCGCCGATCGACGCGCGCGCCGCCAGCGCCCGCAGCGACACCGCGCGAAACTTCGACTCCGCATGCACCTCGGCGAGATTGACGCGCCCGCCGAAGCCGCGTCCCTGCCCGGAGTTGCCGGTGTAGAACGCGCCGCCGAGAAGCGTGCCTTCGATCGGATGCCAATCGGCGCGCGCCACGAACGCGAAGTCTTCCGCCTTCGCCTCCGCGCCCGCCTGCTTCCCTTCGTGCAGCCCTTCCTCGGCCTCGAAGCGCGAGCTGTCCATGCCCGTCGTCAGGTACGTGCGGTAGCTGACGCGGCCGACGTCGCCGAAGAGTCCCGCGCCGATCTCGCTCCACGTCGTCGGGATGATCACGCGCTCGACGACGGGCCGCTGCGCGCCGAAGTACGCGGTCGGCTCGTGCTGCTCGTTGATGAAGCCGACCGGCATCAGCACCACGCCGGCGCGCACGTTCGCCTGCGGCTTCATCAGGAAGTCGAGGTACGCGAACTCCATCGACACCGCGCCGCCGAGCTCCGTCGACGCGTGCTCGACCTCGAGCTCCGAGTTGAAGAGAACGTTGTTGTTGAACTTGTAGCCGGTGTAGAGGACGGCGCGCACGAGGTCGGCCGTGCTCTCGCCGCCGCGGCGGTTCGCATAGACCATGTCGCCGTAGCCGCCGACGGAGAAGCCCGGCTCGGCGCGATAGACCTTCGAGGCCGCGGCGCCGAGGCCGTACTGCCGGCCGGAGAGCGCCGGCGTCACTTCGACAGCCTGCTTTTGCTGTCCCGTCTTGAGCGCCTCGATCTCCTTCGAGAGCACGTCGATCTCGCGCTTCAGCTCCTCGACTTCGTTGACTTTGTCCTGCAGCGCGCGCAGACGGCGCTCCAGATCGCCCATGTCTTGCGCAACGGCCGCGCTCGCCAGCGCGAATGAGCACACTACGGCCAGGAAACGTCGAATCATCGGTTTCTATCCCCTTACTTCTTCGTGATGAACTTCGCGTCGAGCGTCTGCAAACCCGGGATCGGCGCCGACGTGAAGACTTCGTTCTTGTCGGTGATGAAGATGGCGGTGACGCCGTGCGACTTCGCCCAGTTCATGCCCGCCTCGGGACCCATGACGTAGAGCGCGGTCGAGAGGATGTCGGCGACGAACGCGGAGTCTTCGAGTACCGACACCGAGCCCCACGGCGGCAGCGCGAAGCCGGTGCGCGGGTCGATGAGGTGCGTGAAGGTCTTGTCGCCGACGGTGAAGGTCTTCTCCGAGCCGGAGCTCGTCGAGATCGAGCGCTTGCCGAGCGACAGCCCGAGCGCGGCTTTGTCTCGCTTGTGCGGATCGGCGATCGTGACGAACGGCTGGTCGCCGTAGTGCGCGATCTGCCCGCCGAAGTTGATGCGCGCGCGCAAGATCCCTTTCTGCTTGAAGACGCCGAGCATGCGGTCGAGGGCGAGGCCTTTGCCCCACGCCCCTTCCTCGAACATCGCACCGTTCCTGAGCGTGATCTTGTCCCGCGTCACCTCTGCGTTGGCGAGGTCGACGCGCTTCAGCGCCGCGGAGAGCTCGTCGTGCGTCGGCACGGCGCCGCCGTCGCGCGTCTTCCACGCGTCGACCAGCGGCCGCACCAGCGGGTTGAACGCGCCGCCGGTTTTCTGCGACCACGTGATCGTCGTCGTCAGCATCGCCCCCAACTCTCCGGAGACGGTGTGGAGCTTCTGCGCGTTCACCAGCGCGAGCTCGCTGTCGTCGCGCCATGTGTTGATGATCGCGTCGAGGCGCTTCGCTTCGTCGAAGGCGAGGTCGATGTACTTCGCGCCGATGTCGGGGACGGTGATCTCGCAGACGGTGCCCATGATCGACTGCGCGCGCGTGGTGTCGGCGTGCGCAACTGCGGGGAAGACCGCCACGACGATCAGCAGCATGACGATGGCGTGCGCACGCTGGAAGCGGTCTTTCATCGACACCGCCAGCAGCCACGCCGCGCAGAAGCCGACCATCAGGATCGAGAACCACTTGCCGTACACGCCGACGGGCGAGAACGGCTCGGTGGCGGTGTGGATCGCTGCGCTGTTCGGCAGGACCTCGGCCTCGGAGAGCTCGTGGATCGCGTAGAAAACGATCTGCGCGGTGAAGAGCAGGAGGAAGAGGCCGGTGACCTGGAAGAAGCGCTTCAGGTCGATGCGATGGCCGTAGTGCGCCCACGCCCACGACATCGCCGCCGCGGCCACGATGCCGAGGAGCGAGCCGAGGATGAAACGCGTGTTCTTGACCTGGATCAACATCAGCGCCGTCTCCATCCCTTCGCGCGTGACCATCAGCACGGTGAAGACGAAGACGCCGGCGACGGCGAGCGCGCGCGACGCCGGCGACGACGCGGTCTCGAGGCGCGCTTCCATTTCGCCCTTCATGCGCGGCGCGGTGCGCCAGACGTGGACGACGAAGCTGGCCACGAGCAGCGCGGCGACGAGGCCGAGGATTCCCTCCCACAGCGACTGGTTGACGCGCATCAGCACCCAGCCGAGGGCGAAGCTCGCCAGGACGGAGGTGACGATGCCGGCGTAGACCGTGGGCCGCAGCCAGTCGCGGCCGGTCTTGCGGAGGAAGGCGAAGATGATGGCAACGGTGAGGAAGGCCTCGAAGCCTTCGCGAAAAACGATGACGAGCGCAGGTAGCATGGTTACTTGCGAAGCTGCAAGGCCCCCTCGGAGATCGCAGTGACGCGATCGGGGGCCTCGGGCAGCGCACCTTTCCGTCGGCAGGAGTCGCAGATCCCGAGGATCTGCAGGTTGTGAAACGTGTGGGTGAACTTCTTTTTCTCGCAGATCTCCAGCGTGCGGGCCTCGAGGTTGGGGTCGTGGAACTCGATGACCGAGCCGCAGGTCGTGCAGATGAGGTGGTCGTGGTGGGAGTCGCCTTTGACGTGCTCGTAGTGGTAGTGGTCTTCGCCGAGGTGGACGCGGCGGACCATGCCGGACTTCACCAGCAGCTCGAGGGTGCGGTAGATGGTGGCGCGGGAGATCTTGACGGACTTCTGCTTCATCTTGAGCAGGAGCTCGTCGGCCTCGAAGTGGTAGTGGGTGGAGAAGATCTCGCGGACGAGGGCGACGCGCTCGCGGGTGAGGCGGAGGCCCAGGGTTCCGAGGAAGTTCTGGAAGCGGTTGATTTCGCGTTCGACGGCGGGCATGGAGGAGATTCTAGCCTGCCGCCGATCCTATACTGAGACTCAGTCTCAAGTCAAGCGCGCCTGCGCGTAGGCCGTTGCTCGTGGAGCACCGCGTCGATGACGTCCGCGATCTCCAGTATTTTCTGATTGCGGCGAGCGGCCGCAACCAATTCCAGCGCTCGGTCGACGGAATGCGCAGGTTGAAATTCGGCAATGGCCGTTTTCTTGTACATGCAGGGGCTGACGAGCACCCATAGGATGATCATCCCTTCCTTGCGAGCGGCGCGAAGGAGAGGAGGGAGCTCTTCCTCGGCGATGAATTTCGACGCGAGGTAGCTCGGGCTCACGAGCAACAGCGCTACCCGAGCGGTGTTGATCGCGCGCTGGATCTCCATCCGCCACGCGGAGCCGGCCGCGATCCGCGTATCGTCCCAAACGTCGATTCCCTCTTCCTGTACGAGCGGCGACAGCATCGTCTGAAAATATTCGAGCCACTTCGCATCTTGGTGGGCATAGCTGATCAGGAGGCCGCGCCGTCTGGCTCGCCTCTTTGACGAAAGAGTGCGGGCGGGAGCCATGTGTGCGCCTACCCCTGTTGGCTTTCGTCCTTTTCCACCAAGTGGAGAGGTGATTTCGGCGTGAGCTGGTCAACGTGCGCTAGAAAATCTTGGTGGAACGCGGGCGCCCGATCCAGTTGGTGACGGATGTAGGCTCGCAACGCTTGCCGGGCAATTTCGGCCCGCGGAGCCTGGAGAAATGTCCGGCAGAACGCCTCAAGCTCGATGGCCTCATTCTCCGGAAGCGACACCAGGAACTTTCTTGCCGGTTTGGTGCTGCGCGGACGAGGCATTTAACCAGATTAACATATATTCATAGGCATTCGTTCTACATCTCGGAGAATCCGACCTCCTCCGGCTATCCTCACCCCAGTGCTCCGCACCCACTTCCTCTTCGAGCTCCTCGGCTACGTCGCCGGCCTCGTGGTCTACCTCGCCCTCCGCAAACGCGGCGACACGATCGCCACCCACGACCGCGCCACCGTCTTCACCGGCGCCGCCCTCGGCGCAGCGCTCGGCTCGCGCCTCCTCTTCGTCCTCTCCTACGCCGGCGGCGACTTCTTCGGCGGCAAGAGCATCGTCGGCGGTCTCCTGGGCGGCTTGATCGGCGTCGAGATCGCCAAGAAGCTCGCCGGCATCACGCGATCGACGGGCGACCTTTTCGTCTACCCGCTCATCACCGCGATGAGCATCGGCCGCATCGGCTGCTTCCTCGCGGGGCCCGCCGACAAGACCGCCGGCCTGCCGGTTTCCTGGGGCATCGCCATGGGTGACAACGTGAAGCGCCATCCCGTCGCGCTCTACGAGATCGCCTTCCTGCTGCTCCTCGGCGTCGTGCTGACGCGCGTCCGCCAAGACGGCGACCGCTTCCGCTTCTTCCTCGCCTCCTATCTCCTCTTCCGCTTCGCCGTCGACTTCCTGAAGCCCGACCCGCCGCGCAATCTCCTCGGCCTCAGCGCAATTCAGTGGGCATGCGCGGCTGGCGTGCTCTACTATTGCCTCGTTCTCTCCAATGCCGGCCGCAACGCGTCCCTACCTTTTCTACGACGCCGTCGTGTCGATCTGCACGACGTGCTTCCGCAAGATTGACGGCAAGATCGTCTTCGAGGACGGCCGCGTTTGGATGCTCAAGCACTGCCCCGCGCACGGCAGCGAGCGCGTGCTCGTCTCCGACGACGCCGCCTACTACCGCCAGTGCCGCGAGGTCTGGCTCAAGCCGCCGGAGATGCCGCTGCGCCGCAACACGCCGATTCGCTGGTCGTGCCCGTACGACTGCGGCCTCTGCCCCGACCACGAGCAGCACAGCTGCGTCTCGCTGATCGAGGTGACGGACGCGTGCAACCTCCGCTGCCCGATCTGCTACGCCGGCAGCGGGCCGGAGCGGCAGCAGCACCGCAGCCTGGCAATGATCGAGTCGATGCTCGACGCCGTCGTCGCCAACGAAGGAGAGGCCGACGTCGTGCAGATCTCCGGCGGCGAACCGACGATCCATCCCGACTTCTTCGCCATCCTCGACGCCGCGAAGCGCCGCCCGATCCGGCATCTGATGGTCAACACGAACGGCGTGCGCATCGCCCGCGACGCCGACTTCGCGAAGCGCCTGGCGTCGTACAAGCCGCTCTTCGAGATCTACCTGCAATTCGACTCGCTCCGGCCGAGACCGCTGGAGATTCTCCGCGGCGCCGACCTGCGCGACATCCGCATGCGCGCCATCGAGCGGCTGAACGAGCTGAATCTCTCCACGACGCTCGTGGTCACGCTGCAGCGCGGCGTGAACGACGACGAGATCGGCGACATCCTCGACTTCGCCGTCAAGCAGCCGTGCGTTCGCGGCGTGACGCTGCAGCCGGTGCAGGTCGCGGGTCGCGTCGACGGCTACGACGACGCCGCGCATCGCCTCACGCTCTCCGAGGTGCGGCGGAAGATCCTCGAGCAGTCGCCGATCTTCGCCGCGGAGGATCTGGTCCCCGTGCCTTGCCACCCCGACGCGCTCTGCATGGGTTACGCGTTCAAGAACGGCGACGGCGGCGTCGTCCCGCTCACGTCGATGATCGGCCGCGACGCGCTGATGAACGGCAGCCGCAACACGATCGTGCTGGAGAGCGAGCCGGGCGTGCGCGGCGCGTTTCTCAACCTCTTCTCCACCGGCATCGGCGCCGACACGCAGCCGGCGCGCCTCAAGGAGCTTCTCTGCTGCATGCCGAAGGTCTTCGCCGGCGACGACGTCGGCTACGCGAACATCTTCCGCGTGCTGATCGTGGAGTTCATCGACGCGCAGTCGTTCGACCTCCGCTCGATCAAGAAGACGTGCGTGCACATCGTCCATCCCGACGGCCGCCTGATTCCGTTCGACACCTACAATCTCTTCTACCGCGACGAGCTCGAATCGACACGCCTGGCGCCGCTGCGTGCCTGGGCCGAGAGGTGAATGATGGAGATGCAACCCGAGACGCGCCCCTTTTCCGTCCCCGCGTTGATCGGCGGCCTGGCGCTGTCGCTCGTCTTCGGCGGCGGGCTGAACATCATCTCGGGCTTGATGGCGATGAGCCAGCACAATCACGCGCTCGGCTTCGCCATCGGCGCGATCCCGGGCGCGCTCTTCGCCGCGACCGCGGCAATCGCCTCGAAGCGAGGGCTCGCGCAGGGCTTGCTGATCGGCGGCTGCATCATCGCGCTCATCGGCGGCGCCTGCGGCGCGTCGATGGTGGGAACGAGCTTCCACTAAGCAAACCGCTCGCACTCCGCCCACACGCCCAGGGAACGACGAAGGCGCCTCCGGCGGGCCGCCACGGGCGGCAGCGCGGCTTGCCTAAGGCCGACTCACGCCAGCCGCCTTGGGCGCGACCCTCGGGACTGCACGTGCTTCAACAAGCGCTGCCGGCCGGGCCGGCCCGCCGGAGGCGCCCCCGGTCGTTTCCCTCGAGCATGGGCGGAGTGCGTGCGATTCGCTTACAGCATCGTCCGCGCCGCCTC
>Ga0134128_10009396_pt1 | contig 11727 bp, 12 predicted proteins | sample KB31754_FD_96462 | JGI IMG/M metagenome (GOLD analysis project Ga0134128, IMG submission 96462) | Terrestrial soil microbial communities with excess Nitrogen fertilizer from Kellogg Biological Station, Michigan, USA - KB3-175-4 | ecosystem: Environmental > Terrestrial > Soil > Unclassified ...
AGGGGATCGTAAACAGCGAAAGCAGCCTGCTGCTCAGCTCCGTGCTGCGCTAGCAGCAGGCGGCGGGGCCGCGGCCGGATCCAGTCCCGCCAGTTGGCCGGCGTGGGGGCGGTAGAGGTGCCCGTCCACCCACGGTTCACGCTGACGTTCGGGCTGCGGGATGTCCCTGTCCGCAATGATCAGGCGGGTCCGTGATCCTCCCGGCGACCCGCTTCCGCCGTCGAGCGCCCGGCGGACCCGTGCTGCCCCGCGCGAAGCGGACGCGCGGGCTGGCCGCCACGGTCCCCGCGGACCAGGACGCGGACCAGGACGACGCCGGCACCTCCCGTGCCGCTGCCCTCCCCCGGGGGCGCCCGACCCGTTGAGGTCGTCATCGCCAACCTCAACGACGCGGGATGTCGTCATCTCCAAGCTCAACGGACGGGCGGCCGGCGCTGTCGCCCCACTCCCAGCTGCCGTCGCGCAGCCACGCGAGGGTCTGCGGCCAGAACGAGTCGCGGTACCGGCTGTGGAACAGGGCAAAATGGCCCAGCGAGGCACGCCCATACGCTGATGGATGAAGCTGGAAGATCCGCGCGGGGCTGTGCGGCGTGTAGGCCACGGCCCGCTCCATGGCGGCGACGGTTGCGTAGGCGTCGTCGGTGGGCGCGAGGGCCAGCAGGGGCGCCGCGACGGCGGCCTGGTGCGCCCGGAGGGTGCTGCGCACGGCACCGGCCGCCGCCGTCGTAAAGTCCTTGCGGCTGCGCGCCCAGTCCAGGGCCACGCCGGCCGGAAGGTCCTCCATGAGGCCCAGCCGCTTCGCCGGGAAATAGCCGAAGATCCCCACCAGCGGGAACATCAGGAGGGCGCGGCCCCAGTGCCCCAGCTGGTGGCGGAGCCGGAGGTCGCGCCAGTAGGCGTGCTGCGCACCAACGGTCAGGATGCGGCCCAGACCGGAGGCGTGGGCGGCCAGCCCCACGCCGTAGCCGCCGAAGCTGTGGCCCACAAAGTGCACGGGCAGCCCGTCCGCCTGCGCCAGTGCCCACGCCAGCACGGCGTCGATGTCCAGCGAGCCCCACTCGTACCAGCGCACGCGCTGCCCGCGCAGCGAACCACCGCGGGATCCGCCGATCCCCCGGTAGTCAAAGGTGACCGCCGTGAAGCCGTTTTCCGCCAAATACTCCGCGTACCGGCGGTAGTAGCCGGCCCTGACGGCCGTGGCGCTGGCAATGACCACCGTTCCGCGCCGTTGGGCGCCGTCGGGGACGGGGAACAGCTGCCCGGCCAGCTCCCGTCCGTCCGTGCAGGCAATGCTTATTTCCACGGCAGTCCCAGTGCGGTCAGGGCCTCGCCCATCCTGGCCCCGTGCGGCGGCACCACCATGAGGCCGTCGGCGGCCGCCAGGCCGCGCATCATGGCGGAGTCGGTGTTGGCGCAGGGCGACGCCAGCCCGTAGACCAGCCGGTACGGCACGATCCTCGTGGGGCCGTGATACTCCTTGATCGGCGAGCCGCACGCCACCTCGAACGTGGGCGGCATGGGGCTGCTGCCCAGCCTGGCCAGGAGGGGCGCGCCCACGGTCAGCAGCGCGACCATGGCGGCCAGCGGGTTGCCCGGCAGGCCCACCAGGAAGCGGCCGTCGGGGAATTCGGCGAGCAGGCTCGGGTGGCCGGGGCGCATGGCGATCCCGTCGATGTGGAAGATGCCGCCCATCCGTTCGATGGCGGGACGCAGGAAGTCGGCGCTGGAGCGTCCCGTGGCGCCTGTGGTGACGACGACGTCGGCCGGGTTGCCTTCCGCATCCACCAGCGCCTCGAGCGTCGCCGCCAGGTTGTCGGCGGCGCGCCGCAGCCCGACGACGGTGCCCCCCAGCAGTTCGACCACGCCGCCCAGCTGGGGCGTGAACGCGTCGCGGACCCTGCCCGGCGCGGGAATGCCGGACTGCACCACCTCATCGCCGGTCAGCACCAGCTGCACCGCCGGGCGACCCAGCACGGACAGCGTGTCCAGCCCGCCCAGCGCGGCAAGGGAGATGTGGGCGGGGTTCAGCACCGTCCCGGCCTTGGCCAGCAGCTCCCCCTGCGCCGCCTCCTGCCCGGCGGGCCGGATGTGCTGGCCGTTTTTCGGTTCCCCGGGGCGGGCGGCGCCGCCAAGCACCAGGACGGGCAGTCCGTCGTCGTCCGTGGAGAGCAGGCCGGCCTCACTGCGCAGGACGGCCTTGGCGCCGGGCGGGAGCAGGCCGCCGGTGACGATGGGCACGGCCTGCCCGGGGGAAAGGCGGCGGCCGGGTTCGGCCAGGATCCACGGCGGGCTGCCCGCCACGGCCCAGCCGTCCATCGCGGAGGAGGCGTAGTGCGGCATGGGTTGGAGGGCAAAGACATCGGCCGCCAGCTTCCGTCCGGCCGCCTGGGCCAGCGCAAGGTCAAGGGCAGGCAGCGGCCCCGCCACCGTGAAGGCCGTGGCCCGGGCTTCCTCCCAGGTGTGCGGCAGGACGCGCTGCCCAGGGACGGCGGCGTCCGGTTCGCCGGCGGGCCCTTGCACATCGACTGGCACGTGCGGCACCTATTCGGCGGCGGGGGCGGGCGCTTCAGCCCTGGCCAGCTGCTTGGCCAGGTCCAGCGCCGACGCCATCGACTGGGCGGAGCCGGCCTGGCCCGATCCCGCCGCCAGCCCCGCGGCCAGGCCTGCCACGAAGGTGGTCAGCGGCGCCGCCGGGCGCACCACTGAATGGGCGGCCACCCCGGCCAGGTTCAGCACGGCATGCATGTCCACCTCGATGTCGGCAATCTCAAAGGCCGCCAGCAGCTTGGCCAGCCATGCTTCCAGCAGCTCGTCGTTGTTTTCCATGTCCATGGCCTTCCCGCCCCGGTCCCCCGGGGCAGCTCAATCCGGGGCGCCGATTCCGTGCAGGCGGGCGTCGTCCCAGGTGTCGATGTCCGCCGCCAGCCCCGCCGGCACGGCACATTCCCTGATGCTCACACTAGCAACCAGGGAGAAAACGGAGGCATTCACCAGGCGGTGCGCCGCCCGGGCGGCGTCCACCGACGCACGCAGCGGCGCCAGGGGGTAGATGGCGGCCAGGGGCTGCCGCCGCCCGCCATCCACGGCCATGACGCCCTCCGCCTCCCCGCATGCGGTTGCGGCCTCGGCCAGCAGCGCCGCCAGCCGGCCGGCGTCCGGCATGTCGCACGCCAGGACCAGCACCCGCCCCCGGGCGCCGTCCAGCGCGCCCAGGCCGGCGGCCAGGCCCGCCGCGGGACCGGAAAACGGCGGGTCTTCCTGCACCAGCGCCAGTCCGGGGGGCCGCGCGCCCGGCCCGAGCCACCGTTCCACCAGCTCCACGGGACCGACGACGGCGGTTCTCCCCCGTGCGCCGCCCGCCCCTGCGGGCGTCACGGCCTGGGCGGCACGGACGGTGCGCAGGAGCAGTGTCGCGCCGCCCACTCGCAGGCCGGCCTTGGGCACCCCGCCCAGGCGCCGGGAAAGCCCCCCGGCCAGGATCACGGCCTGCACGGTCGCCTGCTTCCACTGTTCATGGGACCCATGCTAGCCCGCGCCACGCCGCATCCGGACAGGCGTGCCTGCCCGTGCCAGGGCATGGCCTCCTGGGCCGAAGGCATAAACTTGCATTCACTGCATATTTTCAGGAACTGCAATTATGCTGGGCGGGTGCCCGGCGGAGGGGCCCCGGACCGCCGTCGGCCACGGGCCGCACCCCGGCCGCCACCGCCGTTCCAGAACCACCGCCGTCACAGAACCACCGCCGTCACAGAAAAGGGAGCCAGATGCCACGCGACGTGTCGTCACCTGCCGCCCCCGGGGACACCCTCCGGGCCCGCAAGCGCGCCGCCACGCGGCTGGCCATCCGGCGCGCCGCCATCGACCTGGCCCTTGAGCACGGGTACGACAACGTCACGGTGGACATGATCTGCGAGGCCAGCCTGGTCTCCCAGCGCACCTTCTTCAACTACTTCGGCTCCAAGGAAGGCGCCTTTCTCTCCGGCGCGAAGGCCCTGCCGCCACCCGATGTGGTGCGGGAGTTCATCGACGGCACCGGCTCCAGCGTCTTCGCCGACCTCTTCACCATGATTGCCGGGACCGTGGTGGACATCGACGCAAACCTGGAATTGTTCCGGGCCCGCCACCAGCTGATCCACCAGACCCCGGAACTCCTGAACCAGGAAAAGGCACGCATCGGCGAGACGGAAGACGCCTTCGCCGGCTTCGTCATGGACCGCTTCCATTTTCACGGCCGCACCGAGGCGGACACCCCGGACCTGGAGGACGAAGCCCGGATGGTGGTTGCCCTGGTCTTTGGCGCCATGCGTTTCGTCATGCAGAAGTGGGTGGCCGGCAATTTCACGGAAACGCGGGAGGAGCTGGTGCGGGCCGCCTCGGGGCTCATCCAGCGCATCACGGCCAACGAGCACTGGCCGTAGTGGCCGCCGGCGCGCCAGGCCGGCGGCAGCAGCGCCGTCGTCCGTGCAACGCCACACGCAAAACAGCCCGCACCCTCCCCACGCAAGGACCACCCCATGGCCACAACCACCCGATCCGCGGCACCGCCCGCCACGTCCGACCGCCGCAGCATCCTGCTGGTCTTTGCCGGGCTCATGCTGACCATGCTGCTGGCCTCGCTGGACCAGACCATCTTCAGCACGGCCCTGCCCACCATTGTTGGCGAGCTCAACGGCGTCAACCTGATGTTGTGGGTCATCACCATCTACATCCTGGCCTCCACCATCATGCTGCCCATCTACGGCAAGCTGGGCGACCTCATGGGCCGCAAGGGCCTGTTCATCACCGCCATCTCCATTTTCATCCTGGGCTCGATCATCGGCGGCTTCGCCCACGACATGACCTGGCTCATCATTGGCCGCGGCGTGCAGGGGCTGGGCGGCGGCGGGCTGATGCTGCTCTCGCAGGCCATCATCGCCGACGTGGTCCCGGCCCGGGAGCGCGGGCGGTACATGGGCATCATGGGTGGCGTCTTTGCGCTGTCCTCCGTGGCCGGCCCGCTGCTGGGCGGCTGGTTCACGGACGGGATCGGCTGGCGCTGGGGCCTGTGGATGAACATTCCGCTGGGCGTCCTGGCCATAGTCTCCGCAGTGTTCTTCCTGCGGCTGCCGGCCCACCCGCGCAAAAGGGCCCGCGTCGACGTTGCCGGCATGGCGCTGCTGGGCATCACCTCAACGCTGCTGGTGCTGGTGAGCACCTGGGGCGGCACCAAATACGACTGGAATTCCTCCCAGATACTGGGCATGGGCGCCGGAACCCTGGCGGCCGCCGCCGCCTTCATCTGGGTTGAGCACAACGCCGAGCACCCCATCATGTCGCTGCACCTGTTCAAGGACCGCAACTTCAACCTGACCACGGCGGCCGGCCTCATCACCGGGATTGCCATGTTCGGCACGCTCGCCTACCTGCCCACGTTCCTGCAGATGGTTACGGGGGCCAACGCCACGCAGGCCGGTTTCCTCATGATCCCCATGATGGCAGGGCTGCTGGTGACTTCGATCGTCTCCGGCCAGCTGGTCAGCAGGACCGGCCGGTACAAGTGGCTGCCCATCACCGGCATGTTCATTGTGGCGGGGGCCCTGGTGCTGCTGTCCACCATGACGGCCGCCATGCCCGTCTGGGTCATTTGCGCCTACCTGGCCATCATGGGGATCGGGCTCGGCACGTGCATGCAGATCCTGGTGCTGATTGTCCAGAACCAGTTCCCCAATTCCGAGGTAGGGATGGCCACCGCGTCCAACAACTACTTCCGCCAGATCGGTGCCTCGCTCGGGTCGGCAGTGGTGGGCAGCCTCTTTGCCCACCGCCTGGCCCAGCTGCTCACCGAGCGCCTGTCCGATGCCGGGGCCCACGCGTCCGGCGGCATCAACTCGCTGACCCCGGCCATCGTGCGCCGGCTTCCCGAGCAGCTGCGCGGGACAGTGGTTGGCGCCTACAACGACGCACTGACGCCCATTTTCCTGTTCATGGTGCCGCTGCTGTTGCTGGCCGCGATCCTGCTGTTCTTCATCAAGGAGATCCCGCTGGCCACCACCATTGATCGGGAGCCCGCCGAACCCGGGGCAGTTGACCCGGAAGCTGCCAATCCGGGGGCCTCCGTGCAGCTTGGTGAGCGCCTGCAGCCCACCGGCGGCGGAGCCGCGGTTCCGGCCACGGTGCCTGCCGCCCACCCGGTCACGCCCCGGCATCGGGCACCGCAGCCTGGATAGGACGACGGAGGCCGGGGCACGACGGCGGGCGGGGCACGACGGCGGGCGGGGCACGACGGAGGCCGTGCGGGGGTTGCCGAAAGGTGGGCTTCACGCTGTGGGGCTGTCCATGCCGCTCTCGTCGTTGCGCGGCGCCCGGGTGCTTGCCGCCTCGAAGCGGCACACAGCTTCACGTGGCGGCCGGGGTGCGGTCAGATGGCACGCCGGGGCCCATCCCGGCCGCACGGGTGCAGGAAGGGCCCCGTCCACCGGACGGGGCCCTTCCTTATTGCAGTGCTTGGTGCCGGCTTGCTCAGTGGCCCATCGCGATGAAGACGGGGGCCGAGCCTCCGACGTTCACCGACCAGACAACCGTGCTGCCGTGGAAGCCGCCGTGGACTGCCTGGCCGTTGCCAATGTAAACGGCGATGTGGGCCATGCCCACGCCGCCGTCCGCGTAGTAGATGAGATCGCCGGGCTGTGCCTCAGCCTGGGAAACCGTGCGGCCCAGGGAGAGGTAGCCTGCCGGCCAGCCGTGGTAGTTGATGCCGGCTGCTGCCAGCGAGTTGGTGACCAGCATGGTGCAGTCCTGGGCAACGCCGAGCTGGGCCAGGGCCGCAGCGGCGATCGTGGCGCCAATGCCGCTCTTTGCCACAGGGGCGGGAGCTGCCTCGGTGGTGGTGACGGTTGCTGCAGGCGCTCCGGCAGCAGGCGTCTGGACAACTTCATTGCTCTGGACCGCCACGGCGGGCGCCTCAACAACGGGGGCCGGGGTGGAGGTCACCTTGGGGGTTGCAAAGGAGATCTTCACGGTGGAAGCCGCAGTCACTGCGGAAGCAAGCTGCGTGTTCTGGCTGAGCGTGGTCCCGGCGTCGGAGGCACGCTCCACGGTGGGCGTGGCGGCGTTGGCTGCGATGCCGGAAGTAAGGACCAGTCCGGAAGCTGCTGCGATTACAGCGGCCTGGCGTCCGACACCACCGACATTGGAGCTGACGGCTTTCGTGATGACGGAGATCGGGCTGGTCTTAACAACCTCGGCGCGGTGGCGCCCGAGGGCAGTGTTTGAAGACAAGAAGGATCCTCTCCCAAAGCCTGCGAGGTAAGCTGTCGGATTCGGATGGGAGTCACCCGGCCGCTCCACACCCCTGCAGGGAAGTTGCTTCCCTGATGGATGCTTCGCGGCTTCACCCCTAGGGCTTCAGAAACGAAGCCCGATATTGGTTCCCCCGCCCCTGCCAGACGATTGATACGAACGGACCGTGAGCGGTGGCAGAGCTAGGCAATCCACTCACAGGCGCCAGCTTGATTCGAAGTTGGCGCGGTTACGACGGTACAACAGATTTTTGCCAATGTCACGTTCAGGTCACGGCCGTGTCTCTAAGTCGTGACCTGGACCCCCTTGTGGAGGGACTAAAGCCAGCCCAGCGGGTCAACCGTCTCGTCATCGACGATGACCTCAAAGTGGAGGTGGCAGCCCGTGGAGGCGCCCGTGGTGCCGCTGAGCGCCACCTGGTCGCCACGCTGGACCTTCTGCCCCACTTTGACGCCGATCGAGCTTAGGTGGTTGTACGACGTCGAGAGCCCGTTTCCGTGGTCAACCACCACTCGGTTCCCTCCGCCAAAGGGATGCCACCCGGCAAAGGTCACGGTTCCCCCGGCAGCGGCGAAGACGGCGGTGGAACACTGCACGGCATAGTCCTGCCCGGTGTGCATTTCACCCATCGAGCCCGTGAGCGGGTTGATGCGCGAGCCGAAGGGGGATGTGGGGGTGAGGACCTTCAAGGGCGCGGCCAGCGTCCCCTTGGCCGCCTGGGGCGTGACGTTGGAGGCCTCGACCTTCAGCTTTTCCTTCAGCTGGCCGTCGGGGTTCAGTGCGCTGCCAATGGCCGGCGCGGCAAAGCTGATCGGGACGTCGGAGGCGGCCGTCACCACGGTTTCCGGGCTTGGCACCGGCGCGCTGTCGACACTGGCCAGCGAAATGCCCGTGGCGGAGGGAACGGTGACGGCAAGGGCCAGGCCCGTGGCCGCCAGCGCAATGCCGACCTTCTGGCCGGCCCCGTGGGCAATCCCGGCCCGGATCAGGGCGCCCAACGTGCCATGGGGTGCAATGGCGGAGCGTTCGGCCGCGAGCACTTCGCGGCGGGTAAGCGGGACGGACGCGATGGGCTGGGCGGGCGGAGAAGCCGCCCGGCGGCGTCCGCGCTGCATGACCTCTGACACTAAATACCTCTCTGAGAAGCACCTGCGGGGTTAGCTGTCGGATTCGGATCAGAGAGTGCAGCTTTTGATCCGGCCAGGTCCGTGGCACGCGTCAGTCTCCCCGGACAGTCCCCGCCAAAGGCAGGGTGCATCGATGAGTTGCGAGTGGTTTGAACCCCGGCTTCACCCCAAGGCGGACTGGTCGGCCCGCCGCTTGTGGTTCCCCCGTCCTTGCCTGAAATTGCTCATGTCCGCACGCTGAAGGCAAGGCTCGGTGTCAGGGTACGGTAACGCTTTGGTTACAGCGTCAAGTAGCTACTATACGGTAGAAATGGTGACCGTGATAATTCCGTTACATTTGCGGCGGGTCGCGTCAAACGCGTGACGCGCGGCGCCCGGTTCGGCACCTAGCTCATGGAGACAAAAACGTGCGACGCCACCTCGGGCGGCAGCTCGAGCGCACCGTCAATGCCGGGAACGCGCACCGAAATGTACTCCCCGACCTGGGCCAGCGAAATGCTGGCACCGGGTCGCAGGCCGCCCTCGTCGAGCTGGGTGAGCAGCTCCGGTTCCACCTGGATGCGCTCGGAGAGCCGGTGGATGGTGACGGACTGCTCCGGGGAATAGGTGGACATGGCCTCCACCAGTGTCACCAGGCCCGCTGCGAAGTCCGGGGCCACCTGTCCGCCGAGCTCCTCCAGACCGGGGATCGGGTTGCCGTACGGAGATTCGTGCGGCTTTCCGAGCAGCTCAAACAGGCGCTGCTCCACCCGCTCGCTCATGACATGCTCCCAGCGGCACGCCTCATCGTGGACATAGGCCCAGTCCAAGCCGATCACGTCGGCCAGCAGCCTCTCGGCCAGGCGGTGCTTGCGCATGACGCGCGTGGCCTTGTCCCGGCCGGGAGGGGTCAGCTCGAGGTGGCGGTCGCCGGAGACTATGACCAGGCCGTCCCGTTCCATGCGCCCAATGGTTTGGGAGACGGTGGGACCGGAGTGGTGCAGGCGCTCGGCGATGCGTGCCCGCAGCGCCACGATGTTCTCTTCTTCCAGCTCCAGGATGGTGCGCAGATACATTTCCGTCGTGTCAATCAAATCTGTCACGTCAGATTCCTCCTGAGGTTGAGCGAGATTCCGGGCACAGGCCTTTTGCCTCTACGTTATCCTGCTTAATACAAGGGAGGAAAACCTCCCCTTGCTCCAGTTGTGCACCCTGCGCCCGCCCGGCAGCAGAAGAATGTTTCACGATGCGGCCTGCATTTCAGGATGGGCCGGCGGTTGCGGCAGAATTGGCCGCAGGCCCTTGGCGCCTTTAAATCCATCGCACAATTTTTGGAGCAGCCCGTGAGCGAATCCACGCCCCTCACCATCCCCGCCAACCTGCGTCCGGCAGACGGCCGCTTTGGCGCGGGCCCCTCGAAGGTCCGTCCGGAGCAGGTGTCGGCCCTGTCCGCCGCGGGTGCGTCATTGCTGGGCACCTCCCACCGCCAGGCGCCCGTAAAGAAGCTGGTGGGCGAGGTCCGCAGCGGCCTGGGCGAGTTCTTCAACGCCCCCGACGGCTACGAGGTCATCCTGGGCGTGGGCGGCTCCACAGCGTTCTGGGACGTGGCATCGTTTGGCCTCGTGGAGAAGAAGGCCCAGCACCTCTCCTTTGGCGAGTTTGGCTCCAAGTTTGCCGCGGCCACCAACAAGGCCCCGTTCCTGGACCCCTCCTCCATCATCACCTCGGAGCCCGGGACGCGCCCCGAGGCGGCGGCCGAGGCGGGCGTCGACGTTTACGCCTGGCCCCAGAATGAGACCTCCACCGGCGTGGCCGCCCCCGTGCAGCGCGTTGCCGGGGCCGACGACGGCGCGCTGGTCCTGGTCGACGCCACCTCCGCCGCGGGCGGCCTGCACGTGGACGTAGCGCAGGCCGACGTCTACTACTTTGCCCCGCAAAAGAATTTCGCGTCCGACGGAGGACTCTGGCTTGCGCTGTTCTCCCCCGCCGCGCTGGAGCGCGCCGCGCGCATCGGCGCAACCGGGCGCTGGGTGCCGGACTTCCTGAACCTGGGCACGGCCATCGACAACTCGCTGAAGAACCAGACGTACAACACCCCGGCCCTGGCGACGCTGGTGACGCTCAACGAGCAGGTCAGGTGGCTCAATGAAAACGGCGGCCTGGACTTTGCGTCCAAGCGCACCGCGGACTCCGCCGGCCGCCTGTACTCCTGGGCCGAGGCGTCCGGCGTGGCCACCCCGTTCGTGGCGCGTGCCGAGGACCGCTCCAATGTGATCGTGACGATCGACTTTGACGAGTCCGTGGATGCGGCCGCCGTGGCAAAGGTACTGCGCGCCAACGGAATTGTGGACACCGAGCCCTACCGCAAGCTCGGCCGCAACCAGCTGCGCATCGCCACGTTCGTGGCGATCGAGCCGGACGATGTCACGGCACTGACCAGGTGCATCGACTTCGTCATCGAAAACCTCTAAGCCCCGGCCCAACAGGGCCCTGGCTGCCGCGCCGGACGGACGACGGCGGCCAGGGCCGTCAGGCGGGTTCCTCCCAGAAGGCGTCCAACTGCTCCTGGTTGGAGTAGTGCCCCCGCACTTCCCGGATCAGGCCGTCCTCCACGTGCATCAGCTGGCAGCCGGTGATGTCCAGCACCCGCCCGCCGAAGTCCCCCGTGGCGTGCTGGACGGCCACGACGTAACGCTCGCCCACGGCGACGTCGAGCAGTTCAGCCTTGAAGGTGCCGCCGGACAGCGGCCCCAGCTTCACGAGGAACTCATCCCGGATGGCGGGCCAGCCCACGTGGTCGCCGGCAATCGGCCCCGTTCCTGGCAGGTGCCACAACGCATCGGGCGCAAAACATGACTCGGCCTTGGCCAGGTCACGCTCCGCGACAGACTCGTAGAAACGCCTGACCACGTCCGCTGCCGCATCATTCATGCCCACAGCATGTTCCCGCGCCCGTGTTGGCGTCAACAACAACTTTTGCGGACCGGCCGCGACGGGGCCCGGCGAGCGGGACGGCCTCGGCCGGCGTGGGGCGGGTCAGGCCTGCGGTGCGCCGCCGGCGCCACCCGGGGACCCGGCGTCGTGCCCGGACTCCCCTGACCCACCGGAGTCCCCGGACTGCCAGGATTCCTCCTCCGCGGCGCCGCTGGCGGAATCCCCTGCGCCGGATTCCTCCGGCTCGTCCGCCTTGGCGTCCTCCGGTCGGACCCGCTCGGCCCACGGGACCCACGGCGGGGCCAGGATGGAGCCGTTGGTCGGGAGCAGGCCCACTTCGTTGACGGTGGCGTCCTTGGAGCGCGAAACGCGGGTCAGCGTCGCGAACCACTGCCACCCGGCATAGCCG
>Ga0134128_10009397_pt1 | contig 11726 bp, 9 predicted proteins | sample KB31754_FD_96462 | JGI IMG/M metagenome (GOLD analysis project Ga0134128, IMG submission 96462) | Terrestrial soil microbial communities with excess Nitrogen fertilizer from Kellogg Biological Station, Michigan, USA - KB3-175-4 | ecosystem: Environmental > Terrestrial > Soil > Unclassified ...
GACGGAGTCACTGCGATCTCGCACTTTCTGAAAGATGCAACGCGCGAGATATTTCATTACGATGACATACGGGTGATTCCAAACTTCGTTTGCCAGTACGACTACAAGCGACTCGAAGTCGACAGATTGCGCGAGTCGCTGGCGCCACACAACGAGCGGTTGCTGGTCCATGTCTCAAACTTCCGGCCGGTAAAACGTCCGGTTGACTGCGTCGAGATACTAGCGCGCGTTTTGAAGAAGGGCGTGAAGACGCGTTTGGTGATGGTTGGCGACGGCAGCGAACGAACCAACGCCGAACATCGCGCACGTTGTCTCGGAATTATTGAGCAGTGTACGTTTGTCGGAAAGCAGCCGCGCATCGTCGACTATCTTTCGGCGTCAGATGTGCTGCTGTTACCGTCTGAACAGGAGTCGTTTGGACTGGCGGCGTTGGAAGCGATGGCTTGTGAAGTGCCGGTGATCGCTTCGCACGTCGGCGGTCTTCCGGAAGTGGTGACTGACGGCGAAACGGGATACATGAGTCCGGTCGGCGACGTCGACAAGATGGCGACGGACGCGGCGCGTCTGTTAACTGACGACAAGCTGCGACGCGAGATGGGCCAGCGTGCGCGCGATTCCGCGATTACGCGGTATCGCACAGACGTCGTCATTCCTCAGTACATTGAATTCTACGAACAAGTGATTGCGAAACGGTCCGTGTAATCCGTGGCTAACATGTCTTCTCTGATTGTTGGCACAGCAGGTCACATCGATCACGGGAAGAGTGCCCTCGTGCGCGCTCTGACCGGCACCGATCCGGATCGCCTGCCCGAGGAGAAACGTCGCGGCATAACTATCGATCTCGGTTTTGCCGATCTCGAGCTCGACGATCTTCGCATCGGTTTCGTTGACGTACCTGGTCACGAACGTTTCATCAAAAATATGCTGGCGGGCGCGCATGGCATCGACTTGCTTGCACTCGTGATCGCGGCTGATGAAGGCGTGATGCCGCAGACTCGCGAGCACTTCGACATCTGTCGCTTGCTCGGAGTTCGCAATGGTCTCGTCGTGATCACAAAGAGCGATCTCGTTGACGAAGAGATGCTCGTGCTGGTTGAAGACGAAGCGCGAGAACTGGTTGCGGGATCGTTTCTTGAGAACGCGCCGATACTCGCCGTGAGTTCGCGTACAGGCACGGGGTTGGACCAGTTGAAAGCGCGGCTCAACGAGTTAGGCAAGAGTGTGCCGGCGCGATCTCAGGATTTCGTTACGCGCTTGCCGATCGATCGTGCGTTTTCGATGAAAGGGTTTGGCGCGGTTGTTACCGGCACGCTGGTTTCGGGAAAGATCAAGGAGGGTGACGAACTGGAATTGCTGCCGTCGCAAATCAACGTGAGAGTGCGCGGCTTGCAGGTGCACAACAAGTCGGTGACGCAAGCACAAGCCGGGCAGCGCACTGCGGTGAACCTCGCGGGTGTTGACACCACGCAGATTGAGCGTGGGATGGTGCTCGCGCCTGCCGGTCGTCTGCGGCCGACGCAGGTTGTAGACGTTTGGGTCGACGTATTGCCCGGCGCTTCGCGTGCGGTACGTTCGCGCTCGCGGGTCCGGTTTCATATCGGCGCGGCGGAAGTGTTAGGACGCGTGAGAGTACTGGATGGATCATCGCAGATCACTGCGGGCAACAGCGGCTTGGCGCAGTTGCGGCTGGAAGCGCCGGTGGTCGCCGTGCATGGCGATCGGTTCATCTTGCGAACGTATTCGCCGGCCGAGACGATTGCGGGCGGCGTGATTCTCGATCCGTTTGCAATTCGACACCGTGCTCGAGACCTTGCGCGTGCCCGAGAAGTACTTCGGTTGTTGAGGAGTGAGGAACGGACCGCGAGGTTTACCGGTTTTGTGCGTGCCGCGGGTGATCGCGGCTTACGGCTCGCCGATTTGGCGGCGGCGACAGGTTGGACCAACGAAGTGCTCCAGGCAGTCGCGTCTGAGGTAAAGGCGCAAGGCGCAGCGATTGAGACTGGCGGTATTTACCTCGCACGGGAGAGTTTCGATCGTTTCACTGGCGCCGTGGTTGTCGAGTTGGAACAGCATCACAAACGCGAGCCACTCGCGCGTGGCATGTTGCGTGAGACGTTGCGCGAGAAAGTCTTTGCGCGTTCTTTCCCGGAGGTGTTTGCCGGAGTGATCGCGAGACTTGAAGCGGACGGCAAAGTCGCGCCTGAGAAAGACATCGTGCGTTTGAGTAAGCACAGCGTCGGTTTATCTGAGCAGGACATCGCACTGAGTAAGCGCATCGAAGAGATTTATCTCGCGGCGGGCGTCGAGGCGCCGTCACTTGATGATGCGATGACGAAAGCGAACGTACCCACCGCGCAACGCGCCCAGGCCCGCAAACTGCTGCAACTCTTGATCGACGAGAAAAAACTGGTGCGTATCCAGGGCGAGATGTTCATGCATTCCAAGGTAATCGCCGATCTAAAAGCGAAGCTGCACACTTTTGGTTCCCAGCATGAACCCGATCGCCTGATCGACGTCCCTGCGTTCAAAGACCTCGCGGGCGTCTCACGGAAGTACGCGATCCCCCTCCTCGAATACTTCGACCGCGAACAAGTCACCCGCCGTGCCGGTGACAAGCGCCTGATTTTGAAACCGCGTTAGATGTATTTAGTGCGGTGCGCGCACCGCGCTCCATCCTCGTAAATATCTGACTTGCATTCCCTCAACCCGAGCGTTAACATGCAGGCATAATTCGCTAAAATGCGGCTTTTTCCTTAACCTTCATAAACTGATTCGCTGGCCGGAGGTTCAAAATGAAAAGCCTGAAAGATATTCTCGCGATACTGATTGGCATAGCCGCCGCCATTGGTGCGATCTATTACTTTTATCGATTTGTGACTGATCCGAACCCCGCCGGTGGTCACACGTCAGGTTGGATCGCGCTCGGGTTGGCCGCAGTCGCCTTTGTTTGTGGTCTGATATACTTTCTCGGCCACGTAAACAAAGAGGAAGAGATTCACATCACGCAATAGCATCGCGCGGCTTGTTTGCAGCGAGCAGTTTACTCTACGCCGCTGGATAAACTTGCGCCTGCTTCCCGATACCGTTTTGAACGCCGTTTGTGCACCTACCAAACCGGCTTACGTGCGCAGGCGGCGCTCGTTTTTTGACTGATTTCTAAGGGAGCTACTGAAGCAAAAATGTTTCCTCTCCTGATTGTGCTGCTGCAACAGATTCGCGCGACGCAGCCAACCTACTTTTTCCTCGTCACTCTGGTGCTACTGGTTTTGGGAGGTGTCGGCTGGTTGATCGCGGCCGTGCTCGGTTTTGCTCGCTCGCCAGCTTTCGGACCCTCGGCGCGTTGGTTCTCGTACGCCGCTGTCTGCCTGATCGTTTATCATCTCCAATTCCTGCTTTTCGGCGTGTTCGTGTTTCTGGGCATGAGCCAGAACTCAGCGGATCTCACGATGGCGCTCGGAGTCGGCGCGTTCTTCAACCTGTTTGTGGTGCTGGCCGCGGTTTGTGCGATTATGGGATTCGTCAGGATGACTAATCCCAGATAGTGTTTACTGCGTTGATGAATAAGAAACTGCTTGTGGTCGCCGCGCTCGTCCTGGTTGGAAGCGCGGCGGTTCTGTTTTTGCTTGCTTCACCAAGCTCATCCTCGAACTCCGCGAACGGTCAGTTCGTGCGCCAACGCGGCGGACGTTTCTTTGTCGGCAGTAAACCGTTTCGCTTTGTCGGCGCGAATGTCGCCGTGATGTTTCGCGACGAAGATCGCGCACGCATGCCCGAGACGTTGCGCCAGGCTGCGGACGCCGGAATCAAAGTGGTGCGCGTGTGGGCTTTTGGTGAAGGTGGTCCAAACGACGTTAAGCCAGTGGCGGACTTCGAAGACTGGCCGCGGAATCATTACTTTCGACTCGCGCCGGGCCAATGGAATGAAGACTCGTTCGTGCATCTCGACAAGGTGATCGCCGAAGCTGCGAAGAACAAACTTTACGTGCAGCTTTGTTTGACGAACTGGTGGCGCGACACGGGCGGCGTGACTCAGTACCTGCGCTGGGCGGGCATCAACGATGCCGCCGACGATAGTTACAAGTTCGGCATCAACAACGAGAAGGCGATCCTCTTTTATACAAATCCGGAAACCCGACGCCTCTATCGCGAGCACCTGGAGAAACTCGCGACGCGAAGAAATACGGTCACGGGTGTGCTCTATCGCGACGATCCGACGATCTTCGGCTGGGAGTTGATGAATGAAGCGCAGGCGATCACCGGACGCTGGGCCGAGCGGCGCGCGTGGTTCGCGGAGATGAGCGAGTATCTCAAGTCGCTGGATACGAATCACATGATTGCGCCGGGCACGTGGGGTTATCGATCGTCGTCTGAACGGCGTGAGTGGCTCGCAGACCACGCGCTTCCAACGATCGACTACTGCGACGTCCACAGTTATCCGCGTAACGATCACGACAGCTTCGTAGATTCACCGCAGGCGTTGAAGGAGTTTATCGAGAATCGCGCGGCGGCTGCGTTCTCCATCAACAAGGCACTTGTGTTTGGCGAGTTTGGAATGGGTGTGGAAGGATTCAACGGCGCTTCACAACTCGAATGGTACAAGGCGTTCTTCGAGAGCAACGCACGGGCTGGAGCAGCAGGCGCGATGTTTTGGATTCTCACGCCCGATGCGCGTAGAGGTTATGGCGTCACTTACTCAACGCCTCGCGATAGAGAGTTGTTAACTGAAGTCGTGCGTTCGTCGCAGATGTTTGCGGCACTGCAATCGGCTGAATTGCCCTCATACTTGTTGGAAAGCGAACGACACCTGATACCGCGGCAGTTTGCATGGTCTCGTCGGCCGGCCGATCCGGGAACGTTGCCGCAGATCATTGTGAGGGACGACAAGTCGATCCTTTACCAGTTCAAACCGCAGGAGGCTGATGCGGAGCGTTTTGAGAAGATGGGTGAAGGCGCGGGTTATATCTGGGGATCCGGATCGGGATACCTCGAGTACACGGTGCCGGAACGCGAAGACAGGCGGCGGGTCAGCGAGATCATCGTGCGCGCGCACATTCAGCCGGTGCTGCCCGTGGATGCATCGCCTGATTTTGTGAAGACGCGCGTCACGCTCTTCGTGGAAGGGTGGAACGGCGGCTCGCGACTGATTCCAGTGGAACCAAAAGGACAGCCGCTGATTCAGGAGTGGAGTTTGACGGGAACACTGCTGCGACTGCGCGCCATGCGCGGTCTGCCTCTGAAGATTCGCTTCGCCGTCACGCCGGACTCGGATTGGTTGTACGGCGTGAACATCTCGAACTGGCCCGAAGGGTACGACTCAAAAGACGCGAAGCCGGTTGAGGTGGAGTTGAGACATTAGCGATAGCGAATCAACTTGGTAAACCTTCGCAGATGGAACCGTACCGAGTTTGGTTTCTATTATAGGTGAAGCCTGATCGCGTAGTGCAGAGACAATCCAGTCATTGCTGAAGTAACGACGGCCTCGCTCGACGATTACGAAGTCTCTGGCGTCGAGGTGTTGTAACGTTTCGGCATCTGACAACGAAAGACAGATCAGATCCGGTCGTTGCGCGCGTTCCGCGTAGTATGCGGCCAGCGACGGACTCTCGCTCACAACGCGAGCGCCGGGGGCGGCACGTCGGGCGATTTCAAAGATCACGTCGCGCATGCTCGCATCGTAAAACTCATCGTGCGGGAAGTAATAACCGGCCCATGCCATCCCACCACCAATCGAATTCGTAAACAAACGAAAGTGCGGCGCAGCTTGAACGGAGCTGATCACTGACGCCGCGATCACAACGAACGCAAGACTCGCAACCCAGTCGAAGCCCGCGATGCGATCTGCGAGCCAACGTCCAACCCATTGAATCCCCAGCGCGCATGTGATCAAAACCGCAGGCAGCACGGTCGTGTAGTAACGCGTGAACTTTCCACCGGAAAAACAGAACACGACAGCCCACAGCATCAACCAGAAGAGAATGAAATAACGCCCGTCGCCGAGTTTGCGTCGAAACAACCGCGGCAGACTCACAACAAATCCCACCACAGTTAACAGCGGCAACTTGACCGCCGTGAAAACGAGGTAAAAGTAGACCGGAATACCGTGCAACCAATCGTCGAAACGCTGCGGGTATAGTTGGCCCATAAATTCGTATCCGTCATGACCGACGCGCTTGCCGCCCGCAAACAAACCCATCTGTTTCCACGTCTCCGGCAGCAGGACCGTCGGACTCAGGATAAGAAACACGATCCCCATGATCGCGAAGAACGCGAGCAGGCGTTTCTTGCCGAGACGCCAGCGCGTTTCGGGAAGGTTCTGAAATATCCAGTAATAACAGATGCTGATCGCGAAGAGGTGCGGCACGTACTTCGACGCCACCATCGCGCCGTACGCAGCCGCCGTGGCCCAGTAATATTTATTCGGATTTTGGTCCGTGCTTTCCGCGACGCGCTGTCCGCGCAACCAGAACACATTCGCGAGCAGGAAGAAGAAGAGTAGAAACGAGTCTTCTTTCGCGATACGGCTGAAACCGATGGCCATCGGATCGAAGGCCCACAACGCTGAAGCGATGAGCGCGACTTCGACGCCAAACAATTCGGAAGCAATCAAAAAGATCAGTATGGTGCTCAAAGTACCGACGATCGTGCCCGGTAAACGAAGCGCGGTCTCGGGAGAAATTTGGTGAGATGAGTTGTTGTTCCACTTTTCTGCGAGAATGATCGACGCGGCCTGGAACGCCTTCATCAACATCGGATGCTCGCCGTTCGCACCCGTCAGACCGTGCGCGCGATAATCGGCGACCGCGCTGAGTTTGTTGAGCTCGTCTTCGCTGAGGCCCTCGGCGCTCAGGCTCGTCACACGAAAACCAAAGCCGGCCACCGTCAAAACGATCAAAGCGATGAAAACAAGCGTCTTGCTACTTGAGAGGACACCGCGACCGGCGAAGAGGTCAGGTCTCAAACCGGCGGTGATAACGACTTCAGCTCGTGCGGACAAAATTCGATCCTCTCGGCAAAACGGGCAAGGGTAGCGGAAGAGTCATAAGGCTGTCAAAAAGCCCTTTGACAGGATTTACAGGATTTACAAGATTCAGAATCCTGTTAATCTTGTTCATCCTGTAATCCTGTCTAATGGACCAAACGAATCAACACCCCCAACTAGCCCGCCGTCTCGGACTATTCGACGCCACCATGATCGTCATGGGCGGCATCATCGGTTCCGGCATCTTCATGAACCCGTCAGTCGTCGCGCTACAGGTGCACACGCCGTTTCTCGTCCTGGGTGCGTGGGTGCTTGGCGGACTGTTCGCACTTGCCGCCGCATTTATCTGGGCCGAACTTGCTGCCCTCCGTCCGGACGTCGGCGGCCAGTATGCGTACCTGCGCGAAGCGTTTCATCCCGGCGTCGCGTTTCTGTATGGCTGGGTATTGCTGCTGGTCATTCAAACGGGCGGGATGGCTGCGGTCGCCGTGACCTTCGCGCGATACTTTGTCGAACTTACTTATCTACCAATCTCGACGTCGTTGCTCGCCGCGCTTGTGCTCGCCACCCTGACAATCATCAACTGCCTCGGCGTCCGCGCCGGCAGCACCGTGCAAAGCATTTTGATGGTTTTGAAGATACTCGCGATCGCGATGCTGGTAGTGTGCGGATTCGTATTCGCGAGTCGCAGCACGAATCCATCCGGACTGTTGGACAGACCACCATCATTCGATCTGCTGACAGCTTTCGGAGCTGCCATGGTGCCGGTCATCTTCGCGTACGGCGGCTGGCAAACGGCGACTTTTGTCGCGGGCGAGATCAAAGAGCCGCGCAAGAACCTGCCCCGCGGTCTGATATTCGGAGTCAGCGGTGTGGTGCTGCTGTATCTCGCCGCAAACGTGGTCTACATCAGTGTGCTGGGGACAAACAGTCTCGCGAGTTCTTCGGCGCCTGCGTCGGACGTGATGCGCAGCGCTCTCGGAGATATCGGCGCGCGCGTAATTGCTGCGGGTATCGCGATCTCGACAGCGGGCTTTCTCAGCCAGAGCATGTTGACGGCGCCGCGAGTCTACTTCGCGATGGCGCAGGACGGCGTGTTTTTCAAGAGTGTCGCGAGGGTCCATCCGAGAACGCGAGCGCCAATCGTCGCCATCACGCTTCAGGGCGTGCTCGCAATCATCATCGCACTGCTCGGAACTTACGAGCGAATTCTTAACTACGTCGTCTCGATCGATTCAATCTTCTTTGGACTGACGGCGTGCTGTATTTTCGTGTTTCACAGGCGTGAAGCAATGGCTGTCACGCGCGTGCCGGGACATCCGGTGACGACAATACTCTTCATTGGGGTGTGCTGGCTCGTAGCCGCCAACACGATCTATCGTTATCCGGAAAACACCTTGATTGGAATTGGATTCCTGGTCACAGGTGTTCTCGTTTATATGCTCTGGCCTTCAAGGAGGGAGACATGACAGCGGCTCGGCAGGTGATGAGTTCGTCGTACATGAACTGGGCCAAGACGCGCTCGACGGCGAAGGTCAATCTGGCAACCAGTGGGCTCGGGAATTTGAAGCTGCGCGAACTGCGCGTGTCGCTCGACGATCTGGAGATCACGGATGGCGGCTACGGTTATCGTCCGTTGATCGAGTCGATTGCGGCGCGATATCGAGTCGATCGCGAAGCTGTGGTCACGGCGGCGGGAACGACGTTCGCCAATCACCTTGCGATGGCAGCGCTCATCAAACCCGGAGACGAAGTCTTGTTCGAGCACCCGGCGTACGAGCCGATGCTGGCGGCGGCGTTGTACCTGGGCGCCAACGTCAGACGCTTCCCGCGCCGTTTCGACGATGGCTTCATGCCCGAGGGGCTCGAATCGCTGGTTACTCCGAAGACGCGATTAATCGTGCTCACGAATCTTCATAATCCTAGCGGAGTTCTGATCGAAGAAGCAGAGCTCAAACAGATCGGTGAGATCGCGCGCAGTGTGGGCGCGCGCGTGCTTGTTGACGAGGTCTACATGGAGACGTTGTTTGAGGACGCGCCACGAACAGCGTTTCATATTGGGAACGAGTTTGTCGTCACGAGCAGTTTGACTAAAGCTTTCGGACTGAGCGGACTGCGGTGCGGATGGATCTTTGCCGAACCCGAACTCGCGAAACGCATGTGGCTGCTCAACGATCTCTTCGCTGCCACGCCGGTGCATGCGGGCGAACGGTTGAGCGTCGTTGCGATGCAGCAACTCGGTGAGATCGGAGGGCGCGCGAAAAAGTTACTGGATCGAAATCGAATGTTGCTGAATGAGTTTCTCGATACGCGCGAAGACCTGGAAGTGATTCGGGCGGAGTTTGGGACGGTGATGTTTCCGCGCGTCCGTCGCGAGAGTTCCGATGAGCTGTGTCAACTATTGCGCGGGAAGTACGAGACGTCAGTCGTGCCGGGAAGGTTCTTTGAGATGCCGGCGCATTTTCGTGTTGGGATTGCGGGCGATACGGCCGTCTTGGAAGAAGGTCTCGAACGGCTTGGTCGAGCGCTTCATGAAGTTAGCCGCAGATGAACGCGGATTAACGCAGATCAGCGAAAATCTGCGTTTATCTGCGGCTAAAACTCTTGACGATTAACCAGTCGCGCACTTGCTCAGCGGCTTCGATTGCGACGGCTTCGGTTGTCATACGGATCGGCGTGCCAGTGGGCCAGTTATCTTTCTTCAACATTGGACCACCGACGGCTTTGTAGTACACCTTCCCCTCAAACTTCTTTTGACCAGTTTGCGGTTCGAAGACGAGTATCTTCACGTTGAGGTCCGGTGAGTTCAAAATGATGGTGCCGGCCTGAAACTCGTCGACGTCGAATTGCACGAGCACCACGATCGACGAAGTTTCACTCTTCGCGCGCTTGATGGCGGGATCGCGTTTCAGATCGCCGAGATTAGTCGCCGTGACTTTTTTGAACTCGCCCAGCTTTTGCAGGAGCGTTGTAAAGATGGCGTCTTCGCTGAGCAGGTGTTTGGACGACGGCTCACGCGCGACGAGTAACGAGACGGGTTCTTTCAGTTCGCGGGCGCTGTTCGTTGGGGTTATGTCGGCGTCTGTTTGCGGGGTTGGAACGGGTTGCGCGGCTTTGGGAACGCGCCTGCCTGACTGCGCAATCGTCTGGGTAGCAAGCAGCAACAGCAGGCTCGAAGCGGCCAGCAGGCCTTTTCTACAACGGTTTCGCTGAAAGCCGGGGAGCATTTTCATGCGAATTTTCTCCAGCGGTAGACCTTAGAAGCAGGTCTCAGCGAGAGGGTTGCCGCGACTACCGAGTACCGAGCGCGCGTATCGCTTCACGGGCGTAGTACGTCAAAATGATGTCGGCGCCCGCGCGTTTGATGCTGGTCAACGTTTCCAACATCACACGTTCTTCGTCGATCCAGCCCTTTTGTGCCGCCGCCTTTATTAACGCGTACTCGCCCGACACATGATAAGCAGCGAGCGGAACGTCGAATCGATCACGAACCATCTTCAGGACGTCGAGATAAACCGTCGCGGGTTTGACCATCAGGATATCTGCGCCTTCCGAGTAGTCGAGCTCGGCCTCGCGCATCGCCTCGCGCGCGTTTGGCGGATCCATCTGGTAAGCACGACGATCGCCAAATTCCGGTGCGCTCTGGGCCGCCTCGCGGAATGGTCCATAAAAGCCTGACGCATACTTCACTGCGTACGACATAATCGCGGTGTTCGGGAAACCCTGCTCGTCGAGCAGCTCACGAATCGCTCCGACCTGACCATCCATCATCGCCGAAGGCGCAACCAGATCCGCACCCGCAGCAGCCTGGCTCAACGCCGTGCGCGCCAGGAGTTCAAGCGACTCGTCGTTGATGACTTCGTTTCCGCGAACCACGCCGCAGTGTCCGTGCGACGTGTACTCGCACAAACAAGTGTCCGCTATGATGATCATTTCCGGAGTTGATTGCCGCACAGCGCGAATCGCACGCTGCACGATGCCGTCCTCGGCATACGCACCTGACGCGACTGCGTCTTTCGTTTCCGGCAGACCAAACAGCATGATGCTGCGCACGCCCAGATCGTAAGCTGCGGACACTTCATTCGTTGTTTCGTCGACGGAGAGGTTGTAAACACCGGGCATCGACGAGATCTCGCGCCGCACGCCCGTGCCGGGACAAACGAACAACGGAAGGACGAAATTTTCCGGCGCGAGGCGCGTCTCCCGGACGAGCGAACGAATGGCGTCGCTTCTGCGAAGTCGACGAGGACGATGAATCATTGCTTGAATCTCACTTCGAAAACTACCAACGATGATATGCGGGGTGACCTGGTTTCACGGCCACGAAAGTTCCGCGACAGGTGGCGCAAACCTTGTCGTGCGCGATCAGTTCGCCTTCAACGACTGCGCGATCTTCAGTTGAGTCGACGACGCGTGCGACGAGCTTTACCGGACGATCGCTCGGCGTTGGGCGCAGCAACCTGATCGAATACTCGGCGGTGACTGTACACGGCGGTTTGTCGGCGCCGGCTGTTTTCATTAGATGCCAGGCGGCAGACCAGTTGCAATGACAGTCGAGCAACGTGCCGATGATTCCGCCGCTCAACATCCCTTCAAACGCTTCATACTCTTTACTCGGCTGCCACTCCGCGACAACCTCTTCACCATCCGCAAAACTCCGAATGTGCAGTCCCTTCGGGTTCGCTGGTCCACAGCCGAAGCACGCGAGATTCGGAGCATAAGTTTCCTGGATACTCTTCATAAGGAC
>Ga0134128_10009399_pt1 | contig 11725 bp, 6 predicted proteins | sample KB31754_FD_96462 | JGI IMG/M metagenome (GOLD analysis project Ga0134128, IMG submission 96462) | Terrestrial soil microbial communities with excess Nitrogen fertilizer from Kellogg Biological Station, Michigan, USA - KB3-175-4 | ecosystem: Environmental > Terrestrial > Soil > Unclassified ...
TCGTGGCCGCGGTCGCGGCGGTCGTCGCCCCACGTATGGGCGTCATCGTGGGGCGCCACCTTCGGCAGGATCGCTGCGTCTTGGGCGTGGGGGGCCGGGACGCGCCCGGCGTCCTGGCCGGCATCTGCCTTGGCGGATTCTTCCGTGGAATGGTTGGACGGCTCGCTCACCGTTGTCACACTGTCTGCTTCTTCATGGGGTGATGGGACAGGGGGCGCGGTCCTGGGAGCGCCCTGTCCGCTTTCCATTTTATCCCGGGCGGCATTCTCTGCGTTCCCGGCCCCGGTCTCGGTGTCCGTTGGCGTCGCTGACTTGGTCTGCTCGTCCCTGGCCGGGCCGTTCTGGGCACGGCCATTCCCTGCCTGGCCGGCCTGGCTTTCCTGTGGCTTGCCGTCCGGAGCCGGCGCGCCGTCCCCGGGCTTTCCGGCATGGTGGTTTCGGCGGCGGGACCTGGGAGAATCGATGACTGCTGTGACGGATGGGTCCCCTTCCCCGGACGTTCCCATGAGTGATTGCAGGTCGGTGTCCCCCAACAATGTGGGCAGGCCAAGGTACCGGCCAATTTGGTCGGCGCAGCTGGACGGGTCGGTGAAGACCTCAATGGTCCACAGCGGCATGTACCGCCAGCCCAGCCGCTCAAGCATCTGTGGTCGGAGCCGGCTGCGTTCGCGCACACTCATGTGCCTGTACTTTGCGGTGCCGTCGGACTCCACTGCAACAGGAACCGGGATCTCGCGGTCCTCGCGGCCCAGCAGGCTCTTGGTGTCGGGCGCGGCCACGATGTCAAGGGCGCCGTCGAAGTGGTGCCAGACGCGGGCCCCGCGAGCCCGCAGCCTGTCGGCCAGGTCGGCAACCAGCGGGTCCTCGCCGGTGGCTTTCTCACTGTCCTGGGCGCGGGTGGCCGGGGTTCCGAGCGTCGAGTTGCCGGCCAGTTCGCGGTCCAGGAGTTCGAAGAAGTCCACGGCCCCATGGCTGAGCCGCTGCTCGTCCAGGTCCTCCGGGCGGAAACACGTGACCAGGTGCAGGTGGTGCCGCGCCCGTGTCATGGCCAGGGCAAACTTGGCCCGCCCGTCCGGTGCGGACAGCGGCCCAAATTCGTGCAGCGCCCGGCCGTGGGGCGTGCGGCCATAGCCCAGGGAGAAGATGACGCGGTCCCGGACCAGCCCCGCCGCACGGTCCACTGTAACCACCCGGAAGGATTCGGGGCCCGATTCAAAGAATGCGGCCAGCAGCGGGTGGTTGGCCATCTGCAATCGGATGGCCTGGGCCACCCGCACGGCGTGCCGGTCGCTGGCAGTGATGACGGCCAGCGATTCGCGCGGGCGGACACGGGCATGTTCAAACACCAGATCCACCACCCGGTTCACTTCCGCAACCACGGACTCGATTCCGCCGGTGCCGGCTCCCGGCAGGCCCTTGCCGTCAGGCAGGTAGTCAACCGTCAGCGCACGGTCCAGGCCCGTGACGGGGCGTCCGTCGGGCAAGCGTTCCAACTGTGAATCGTAGAAGCTGCTGCTGAGCTGGCGGACCAAATCTTCGTCCACCGCGCGGTAGGCGACTGTCAGCCGGTGCCGCGGCAATACCCGGGACAAAGCGCCCAAGACACTCTCCAGCGGATGCTGGTCCACGGCACGGTTGGCGGGGTCACCCACTGCAACAGTAAAGCTGCGCGGGCAGGCGGTCTGTTCGTCGCCAAAGGCAATGACCTGTTCGGCCCGGGCCAGCGAAGGCAGTGCCGACTGCAGCGAGGTTGATTCCGCGTCCAGGATGACGACAGCGTCGAAGCGGTAGGCCGCCGGGATGACCGACGGAACCACGAGGGGGCTCGCAGTGAACACCGGGACCAGGTTCTTCAGCAGGTCCGGAGCCTGGAAGGCAAGGGCCTCCAGGGACACCCTCCCGTCCTTGAGGACGTTGCGGAGCATTTCGCCCTGGCGGTTCCGCCCTTCCAGCACGCGGCGCCACTCTTCGGCGAGCTTCCACCGAATCCGTCCGGGACCGGCGGCCACGTGAGCCTGGTCCGCCAGGCGGAACTCGGCTTCGACACGGCGGAGGTTGTCGCCGTCGGACATGGCCAGGTAGTCGTCCCCGCTGATCATCGCCTCGAGCGCGGACTGCCACCACGCCAATTCCAGCTCCGCACCGGTTTGCCCGGCGCCCACCTCGCGCTGGGCCAGGTCATCCAAAAGTTCGCCCAAGCCTTGCTCACGCATGCTTTCCAGCGTCAGCGTGCGCTCCGGCAGGGTCTCCAGCGACGCCTTGTCCTGGACCAGGGCGTCCAGGCGCCCCACCAGCTCCCCGGCGTTGCAGTTGAGGAGGTCGCCGCCGTCGACCGTGTGTTCCAGAGAATTGCCCAGCGTCTTGAGCTTGAGGCTGAGCTCGCCGTAGCTGCGGCTGAGCTCCGCCAACCCGGACGGAACAGTGGGGTGGCGCTTGCTGGTGGCAACTTCCTCCCACAGGTCCCGCTGCCCGTTGACGAGCACCAGGGATTCATGGAGGTCCGCCACGTGCACACCCGGGCGCACCAGGTCCTTGGCGCCGCGGCGAAAGCGGGCACGCTGCAGGGCCGGCATGTCCACGCCGTGGTCCCTCCGCCAGGCCGCGGTGGCTGTGGCTGCGATCATGTTGTCGATGGGCCAGTCAAAGACGACCGAAGTGAACTTGTCCAGGCTTTCCCGGACTGCCACCAGCATGTCCAGCTGGCGGCCCCACTCTGCGAACGTGTTGCCGTGGCGGATCTGGCTGAATTCGGCCACCTGGTTCATTTTGGCGGCAAATGCCGGCACTTGTTCGAAGAGCTGCCCTGCCAGGGCATACGCGGCCTCGGTCTCCCTGCGGGTGACCAGCCGGGCCCCGTGCCAGGCGCTCCCGACGGCGGCCTCGCTGAAGGCACCCAGTTCGGCCGCCCGGCGCAGCCGGCCGGCAAGGTCCCCGCGCACCTTGATGCTGTCAAGCACGCTCCGCTTGAGCCGCACGGTGGTGGCCGGTGCCGGGTGGATGGACGTCAGCTCGGCCAGCGACTGCATGGCCTGGTAGGGGGAGCAGCCCCAGCGTTCGCGGACATTGTGGAGGCTGGCCACGTGGTCCACCAGCTGGTGGCGGTGGTCCACCAGTGTTTTGTGCAGATTGGCCAGCTGGGGTTGCACGGCTTTTTCGTTGCGGGTGATGGAGCGGATCAGCTGGGTCTTGATCTGCTGCGGCCCGGTCTGGGCGCTGAGCTGGAGCAGCAGCGAGTCCAGGTCCATCTCGCCCAGGGCCTGGGCCAGTTCGTTGAGCGTGCTTCGGCGCTCCCCCACCACCAGCACGCTCTTGCTGTCATGGACAAGCTGAGCCACCGCGTTGATGGCCGTCTGGGTCTGGCCGGTGCCGGGAGGCGTTGACACCAGCACGGATTCGCCTGCGCGGATCAAGTCCAGCACGTATTGCTGCTGCGGATCTGCATCACGGACCAGGATTTCAGCGGACGGATCACGCTCGTCCAGTGGCGTGAACCGGCCAAAGTCAGATTCCAGTTCAACGGGCAGGATGTCGTCGCTGCTGTGGTTGCGGAGCCGGGTCAGGAGCTCGGTGCCCTCCAGCAGTGCCGGATCGCTGAGGTTGTCGGCGAGGAAGGCAAACGTGGACACCAGCAGGTCATGGTCCACGGTGGCGCCGTCCACGGGCGCCAGGAGGCTGCGCATCTTGTCGAGCACAGGTGCCGGGTCGAAGCGGGCCGTGCTGTAGGCCAGGCGGCCCAGGGCCGGCGCGTCGATGGAGATGCCGGCCTGCGTTTCAAGCCGGTGCACCAGGGCAGGGTTGACCTGCGCCTGTTCCATGAGCTGAAGTTCGTAGTCGTCCTGGCCGGGCCGCACGGTAAGTGCGACGGCGGCCAGCAGCACGGGTGCGCATACCTCGCCGCTGTTCTGTCCACCGACGGCGGACCACCTGGCCAGGCCGGCGGCGAGGTAGCCGACGTCGATCCCCCGATCGGTGCTCAGCTCGAAAATCTTGGCGCGCAGCGCCCCCGCTGCACGCTTGGCGGAGGCGTAGCGGTCCGGTTCGCGAATCAGCGTGGACAGGCGGGTCTTGCGGCCCGCCAACAGCTGGGCAAGGCCGGAGGGGTGGGCATGGCTGAGATCGATGCAGCCGGATTCCGTCTTGGCAAAAGCCAGCGCCGTGTCCGGTCCCGCGTACGAATCCAATCCTGCAAGCCAGGTCTGGAGCTCCGTGGAGCTCTCATCGGGCCTTGCGAATTCGGACACGGGTGCCTTCTTCTCTGCATTCGAGCGGAACGGTCTTGACCATACTGACATGCACTTTAGGCTATCGCCCCTTGCACCCCAATACCTGTTCGGCACACTGGAGGGCTCCAAATTCGGCCAAAATTAGGCCGTTGGGCCCTCCAGCGCCCCCGGGGATTACTCCCACTCAATAGTTCCCGGCGGCTTGGAGGTGACGTCCAGGACAACCCGGTTGACACCCTCCACTTCATTGGTGATCCTGTTGGAAATCCGTGCCAGGAGATCGTACGGGAGACGCGACCAATCGGCCGTCATGGCGTCCTCGGAGGACACCGGGCGCAATACGATCGGGTGGCCGTAGGTGCGGCCGTCGCCCATGACGCCGACACTGCGGACGTCGGCGAGGAGCACCACCGGCATCTGCCACACCTCATTGTCCAGGCCGGCGGCTGTCAGCTCGGCACGGGCAATGGCGTCGGCCTTGCGCAGCAGCTCCAGCCGTTCGCCGGTGATTTCACCGACAATGCGGATCCCCAGGCCGGGACCCGGGAAGGGCTGGCGGCCCACGATTTCAGCTGGCAGGCCCAGCTCGGCGCCCACGGCCCGGACTTCATCCTTGAACAGTGCGCGCAGCGGCTCAACCAACTCAAAACGCAGGTCCTCAGGAAGGCCGCCCACGTTGTGGTGGCTCTTGATGTTCGCCGCGCCTTCGCCGCCGCCGGATTCGACAACGTCGGGGTACAGCGTCCCTTGAACCAGGAACTTGATCTCTTCGCCTGCGGATGCGGCGTCGGCCATGATGGCGCGCTCGGCCTCTTCGAACGCGCGGATGAACTCGCGGCCGATGATCTTGCGCTTGGTCTCCGGGTCGGAGACGCCTGACAATGCGTTCAGGAAGCGGTCCTGCTCGTTGGCCACGTACAGCTTGGCCCCGGTGGAGGCCACGAAGTCGTGCTCCACCTGTTCGGCCTCGCCCTGGCGGAGCAGGCCGTGGTTGACGAAAACACACGTGAGCTGGTCGCCTACTGCGCGCTGGACAAGTGCCGCGGCAACGGCGGAATCAACGCCTCCCGAGAGGCCGCAAATGACCTTGGCGGAGCCAATTTGCTGGCGGATGAGCTCAATCTGGTCGTCCAGGATGCTGCTGGCCGTCCAGTTCTTCTCCAGCTTGGCGCCGTTGAACAGGAAGTTTTCGAGCACCGTTTGGCCGAACTCGGAGTGCTTGACTTCGGGGTGCCACTGGACCCCGAACAAGCACTTTTCCTCGTTGGCAAAGGCAGCCACCGGAGCACCGGCGGAGGAGGCAAGAACGTCAAACCCCTCCGGGGCCTTCTGGACACTGTCGCCGTGGCTCATCCAGGTGCTTTGGGTCGCCGGGGTGCCGGCGAGGATGGAGCGGCCTGCACCGTCCAGGTTCACCGCGGTGGCACCGTATTCACGCTGCCCCGTTTCCGCCACGGTGCCGCCAAGGGCTGCCGCCATGGCCTGGAAGCCGTAGCAGATGCCCAGGACCGGGACGCCGGCTTCGAACAAGTCTGCACCAACATTGGGTGCGCCCTCGGCGTAGACACTGGAGGGTCCGCCGGACAGGATGATGGCAGCTGGGTTCTTGGCCAGCAACTGCGCAGTGGTGTAGGTATGCGGCACGATTTCCGAGTACACATTCGCCTCACGCACACGGCGCGCAATCAGCTGGGCGTACTGGGCTCCGTAGTCCACAACCAGGACGGGCTTCTGGGAAGTCTGGGCCGTAGCGGGATTAGTCACGGTTCAATCTTAACCCACGCCGTACCGGGCCGCGGTCAGTACCGCTTGGGCGCCTGCGGGTTGGCGGCGACCTCGGCAAGGACCTGCTTGTGGATCCTGCCCTCGACAATGAAGGACAGGAACGGAATCACGCCACCCAAGGCGATGAGGATGAATTTCGGGAAACGCCAGCGCATCAGGGACCACAGGCGGAAGTCGGCGATGAGGTACACCACATACATCCAGCCATGGACAATCAGCACGGTTGTGGACAGGTTCACCCCGCCGGAGACGGCGTTGATGGCAACAAAACCGAAGCCGTGGGATTCACCGGTCACGGCGTTGGTGCCGCCAGCCATCAGCACGCTGCCGAAGCCGTAGCGGACCACCAGCTCGGCGGTGAGCAGCAGCAGCATGGTGCCAGTTGCGTAGGCCAGCACCTTGTAAAACTTCAGGGAGCTCAGAATCTGGGCCGGGGTTCCGCCGAACCGCCGCTTGGGCGCTGCCTTGGTGCGGTCCGCGGGATTGGTTTCAGTCACTGTGCAGTAGCTCCTAGATCTGGGTTTGGTTCAATGTCGTCCTCATGGTTGAGGTCAAAAAGTTCGTCCTGCTCCCGCCGGTAGTCGTCGGCCACCAGGCGCCACCACAGGAACACGGCGAATCCGGCGAAGACCACCCATTCAATGGAATAGAAGATGTTCAGCCAATTGACCTTGCCATTTTGGTCGGTGGCCGTGACGGTGATGGCCACCATGTTCGTGTTCGTGCCCACCGCTCCGACGTCCACGCCGTTAACCACCTGGTCATGGGCCACCACGAACGCCGCATAGGTGGTGGTGTTCCAAATGTTGGTCAGTTCCGCCGACGACAGTGCGCTCACGTGTCCGGAGGGCAGGTTTTGGGCGAGGACGGGGCCCTCGGAATTGAGCAGGCGGCCTTCCACCTTGACGGTCCCCGATGGCGGTGCCGGGGCGCTGGCCGGATCGGCTATCCAGCCGCGGGCCACGGGAATGACTGCTGCTTTCGTGGCGCCGGCGCCCTTCAGGACGGGCGCTCCGTCAACAACCAGTGCCGTAACCACCCAGTAGCCGTGCTTTCCGTCCTGCATGCGGGACTCGACGATCACCTGTTTGGAGGCATCGTAATGTCCGGTGGCCGTGACCAGCTGGCCCTCGGCATTGCTCAGGAGGGGCTGGCCGGGCTGGAGGGTGTCGAGCAGGGGCGCCACCTTTTCCGTGACGGAAGGCGGTGGCACATTCGTTTGCAGGGAACGGTTGAACTGCCATTGGCTGAGCAGGACAAACACGGCAGCCACGGCGAGCGCAAACACCAGGGCTGCGATCCACTTGGGCTTGAGGGCAGTTTTCAACACCCTCTAACGGTACTTCGTATGCGTGTAGAACAGCGAATGGCAGCCCAGGCAAGGGGGCACCAAGGTGACGGACGGCGGCAGGCGGGGTCCCGCCGTCGTCCGCTTTTAATGGTCGAAGAAAACCAAGGTGGAGTTGATGAGCTCGGCGATGACTTCCTGGTCGTGGGCGCGGCGCAGTGACTCGCGAAAGTTTTCCTTGAACAGTGAACGGGCCAGGGTGGCCAGCACCTCAAGGTGTTCGGAGAACGAGCTGGCGGGCGTGGCGATGAGCAAGATCACGCTGGCGGGCCCGTCAACCGCACCAAAATCCAGGCTGTAGCCGAACCTCGTTATGCCTACGGCGATGGACGTTTCCGTGACGTAGTCGCTGCGCGCATGGGGCAGGCCGATGCCGCCGGGAAGCCCCGTCGCCATCTGGTGTTCACGGGCATTGACGTGGCGCAGGAAGCCCTCCAAATCACTGACGCGGCCCTGTTCAAAAAGCTTCGCCGCCAGCTGCGCCGTGGCGTCTTCCTTGGAGGTGGCCTCCATTTCCAAGATCACCAGGCCAGGGTTGGTCAGTTCCGTGTCATAGCGCTCGAGCGAACCTGCTGTCATTGACTGCCTTTCAGGGCTTTGTGGTGCTGCGGCGGTTCCATGGATTAGGTGAGCGGGACAATTCCGGGGGCGCCAATCCTGGCGGCATCGGCGGTGACGTCGTCGGGCTGCTGCTGGCTCAGCCTCTCGGCCTCCACCCTCGCAAGGTAATTGGCAATCTCATTGTCCCGCTGGGTGTCGCTCCACCCCAGCACGTCTCCCATGAGTCTAGCGGCGACCGGCGCGGCCGAAACCCCCCTGTCCCACGCCTCAATGGAAATGCGGGTGCGGCGGGTGAGGACATCGTTGAGGTGCAGGGCGCCTTCATGCGTGGTGGCATAAACCACCTCGGCGGCAAGGTAGTCATCGGCGCCGGGCAGGGGCTCGGCCAGCTCCGGGGACTCGGCCATGAGGTCCAGCACTTCCTGGGTCAGGGAGCCGTAGCGGTTGAGCAGGTGTTCCACCCGGGCCACATGGACACCTGATTCGTCAGCCGTGCGGTTCCTGCGGTTCCAGGCCGCCTTGAAGCCGGTGGCGCCCAGGAGCGGGATGGTTTCGGTGCAGCTTTCGGGCACCTTTTCATCCAAGGCCCGGGCGGCCTCATCGACGGCATCCTTGCCCATGACCCGGTAGGTGGTGAACTTGCCGCCGGCCACCACCACCAGCCCAGGCACGGGATGGGCGACGACGTGTTCCCGGGACAGCTTGGCCGTCGAGTCGTTTTCGCCCGCCAGCAGGGGACGCAGACCTGCGTACACCCCTTCGACATCTTCCCGGCTCAGGGGGCGCTTGAGGACCTTGTTGACGTGGCCCAGCAGGTAGTCGATGTCGGCGCTGGACGCGGCAGGATGTGCCTTGTCCAGCTTCCAGTCCGTGTCAGTGGTGCCGATAATCCAGTGCCGCCCCCACGGGATGACAAACAGGACCGACTTCTCCGTCCGCAGGATCAGGCCAACCGTGGATTGGAACCTGTCGCGGGGAACCACCAAGTGGATGCCCTTGGAGGCCCGCACCTTCAGTTGCCCGCGGTCGGTGACCAGGGCCTGGGTTTCGTCCGTCCAGACGCCGGTCGCGTTGATGACCTGCTTGGCGCGTATTTCGAATTCCGTGCCGTCTTCCTGGTTTTGGACCTTGGCGCCGACCACTCGCTCGCCCTCCCGGAGGAAGTCGATGACCTTGGTCTGGTTGACGACATGGGCGCCAAAGCTGGCTGCCGTCCGCATCACGTTGGCCACGAGCCGTGCGTCGTCCACCTGGGCGTCGTAGTAGCGGATGGAGCCGATCATGGCGTCATCCTTCAGGCTGGGTGCCGCCCGCATGGTGCCCTTGTGGGAGAGGTGCTTGTGCATGGGGACGCCGCGGCTGTTGCCGCTGGTCAGGCCCAGCGTGTCGTAGAGCATGATGCCGGCACCAACGTAGGGCCGCTCAACCCACCGTTTGGTCAACGGGTACAGGAACGGCACGGGACGGACCAGGTGTGGGGCGATCCGCTGGATGAGCAGGCCCCGCTCCTGAAGGGCCTCCTGGACCAGCGCGAAGTCCAGCATTTCAAGGTACCGCAGGCCGCCGTGGATCAACTTTGAGGACCGCGACGACGTCCCTGCGGCCCAGTCGTTGGCCTCCACCAGCCCCACGTTAAGGCCGCGTGTCACCGCGTCCAGGGCGGAGCCGGCGCCGACTACGCCGCCACCCACCACCAAAATGTCCAGTTCTTTGCCAGGTTCCGTGGTGGCCCGCAAGTACTTGAGCGATGCGTCCCGCGACTCCCTGCTCAAATTGCCGTTCGGGTGGGTTGAAACAGACATCGCGGACCTCCTGGAGATACGAGCTACTGACACTAAAAACCATACGCGGTTGGTCAACAGAAAGGCAGGGGTGCCGGTTCGGGCCGCTTCACGCGTCAGGGCCTCCTCGAGTTCACGCGCCTTCGTTGCGGTGATCCGTCCATTGTCGGCGAGGCACCTGGCATCGTCCGCGAATCGGGATACGGCGAGTGCCTGTTCCGTGCCTACGTCCCCGGAAAGGAAGGCAGCTCCAAGGATGGGCTGGGCGGGTGGCATGGTAATAAGCGTCAGGGGGTTGGTTGTGGGCAGAAAGCGATCGGCCAGGCGAAGCCGACGGTTGGCCTCACCGCGGCCTATCACGAGGTTGTTCGAGGGGACGTCCAAAGCGTTCTTGGCTCCCGTAGCCTCAAAACGGCTTTGCGCTGTGCGAATGGACAGTTACCTGCGGCTTGGCCTTGCAGGGCCTCGACGAACCGGCCAAGTTGTTCCACTGAGTTCGCCCAGCCGATCAGCGCCGCATCGCCCAGTCCATCCAGTACGAGTTGTTAAACCCCCACCTCCTTTGTCCGCCAAAGCTGTGGATAACTTCTGGCGGGGATGGGTCAAGTCGGCTAGCTTGGAATATAGCTAGGCTGGGGGACCGCAAGGAGGCGGCCCCGGGGGGACTTGAGCGGGGGCTCTTATGACAACGGACTTGCTCACCATTGGGCGCTCAATTCAGGCTGCGGCAGGGCGTGCAGGGCCACCATTGACAACGTGTGGGGAACCGTCATTGGCGGGGCATGCCAGGCCCATTTCCGGAGGTTCCGCCGGGGCCGGACGGCACCGTCTCCGCCTGGTGGCCACGGTGCTGGGTGCCGTGTTGCTGGCCGGGTGCTCATCCCCCGCCCCACCAGTGGCTGGAAGCGGGTCGCCCGGGCTGGGGGCCGGCGCCCCGTCCGCCACTGCCGCGCCGACCAACCCGCCGACTACCGTCCCAGCGCCAGCGCCGGCGTACAAGCCGGCCACGGCGGCCGGCCCGGCACAAAACGTGCCCGTCCCCGTGCTGCCGGCCAAGGCCAAGGAATTCTCCAAGGAAGGCCTGGAAGCCTTCGCCACCTACTGGTACTCCACCCTCGGCTACGTGTTTGAAACGGGCAATTCCAAACCGATGATGGCGATAACGGACGAAAAGTGCGGGACCTGCCAAAAGACTAACGGCCCCATTGCAGAGTGGTACAAATCCCGCGGTTGGATAACGGGTGGCAAAATGACAGTCCATTCATCGACTTCATCGTTTCAAATGACACCTAACGGCGCCTACCAGGCCATTCTGTTGATCGAGCAATCCCAAGTTAGCTACTTTAACCCGGACGGAAGTTTGGACGAGGCGCTCCCGCCAACCGCCGCAAGACAGGACATCCTTGTGGCGAAATATGCCAGTGGCCGCTGGACAGCCAACACAGCCGAACATCTGACGCGCCGATGACCAGGCGCCGATTTCATGTTGCCCTAGCGATTGCCGGCATTATGTCAATCGGGTCAGGACCTCCCATGGCCGGTATGGTGCAAGGCGGCAACCACTCCAATTGGGGTGACACAGGTATTGGAAATCAAGCCTGGGAAGAAATACCTGGGACAAATCTTTATGGTCAACTGCCGGGGTCAGGGCAGGATGATCCCTTCATATACAAATTCACGCTAGCGTGTTCAGGCGTGAGCAATCTCGAGCTGACCAGCTGCGCCATTGAGCTTGCCACTTGCAATGAGGCCAAGGGTGGCAAAGTAGTTGACTGGTTTCAGTCACTCAAGCCGCCATCGCCTTTGAAGTGGGTGGTCATTCAACGAAATGTCTGCATCTATGCGGAGAAGCCGGTCAGCGTCCTTGATCAAATCGCCGCACGGATCGAGCACGAATTCAAGCAACTCCCCGTCGCCCCCGCCGCCATCGGCTCCCAACCCGGACCCCACACCCTGCGCGGAAACAACACCAACTTCTACGCCAACGCCACCGAACAAACCTTCAACATCACCCTCCTGGGCCAAAA
>Ga0134128_10009400_pt1 | contig 11725 bp, 12 predicted proteins | sample KB31754_FD_96462 | JGI IMG/M metagenome (GOLD analysis project Ga0134128, IMG submission 96462) | Terrestrial soil microbial communities with excess Nitrogen fertilizer from Kellogg Biological Station, Michigan, USA - KB3-175-4 | ecosystem: Environmental > Terrestrial > Soil > Unclassified ...
GGAGATGAATTCCATCGCCGGAAAAATCTGGTCGGCTGGCGTGCCTTTCAGCACCTGTATGTTTTTGAACACTTGCTCGGCGGTTTTTCCGGCAGATGACGCAGACGCATTCGGCGCAGACCGGCTCGCGGAATCTGCACTGGCGGAGATCGATGGCGGATGCATGAGCGTTTCGATTTTTGCCGTAAGGGCGTCGGCTTCAGTAGTTCTGCCTTGACGCCGATAGAGCTGTACCAGCGGGCCCGCGGCGGGGAGATACAGCGGATCGATGGCCACGGCTTTCTCCAGATGCCGGCGAGCACTATCGAGATCGCCGGCCTGCGCGAAAGCGGAAGCAGCGTTGCCTTCGTTGACGGGAGAAGTGGGGGCGAGCTGAGCGGCACGCTCGAAGGCGATTTCGGCTTCGCGGGATTTGTGGCCCAGAAGCAGCGCCTGTCCGATCCAGGCGAAGAGTTCGGGATCGTTGGGGAATTGCGATTGGACTTCGGCGAGTTCGCGATAGCCCTGGACGACCATCGATTGCGAGCGGCGGCCGACGCCGGCATCGATGTGAGCTATGCCGAGGTTGCGTTTTTGCAGAGCGGCAGCCGGCTCTCGCCAGGCGACGATGTCGGTGCCCGCGGGGAGATCGGATTCGGGCTCGGGCCGACGCTGGATGCGGTGATCGGTGAAGGCGGTGTGGCCGCCGTCTTGGGCGTCCCGGCGGGGCATGTGGCAACTGACGCAGTCGGAGTTTTTTACGGGATGCGATGACGCGATGCGAGTGCCGAAGTCCGAAGCATGGCAGGCCAGACATTTTTCACGGTAATAGGCGACCGGCTCGGCGGGCTTGTTGTGCGGATCGTGGCAGGTGCCGCACCAGAGTTTTTGGTTGCTGCTGCGGGCGCAATGGCTGAGCGCCAATTGTTCGACGTGGTTGATCACTTTAAAGGCGCCTGCGGATAAGCCAGCAGGAGTCGCATGGCGATAGATCGAAAAAGTTTGCTCGAGGGGCTGGCCAGCCAGGAAATCGCTGAATTGTTTGCCGGGATTGGGGACGCGAGCTACACCGAAGAGATGGCATTGCTCGCACGTGGAATCGCGCGCTGCGGGAGCGAGGTTGGCGGGATTGACGATGGTGCCGGCGCGCGGATCGGAAAGGTGGCGTTCGACCGGGCCATGGCAGCGTTGGCAAGTGATGGATTCGGCGGCGAAAGGCGGCTGGCGAAATTGATTGAGCGTGTTGGGTATGGACAACGCCGTGCCGGAGTGGCAGAAGACACAGGCTTCGCCGACCGGGCGTGTGAAGTCCGGATGGGAAATACCTTCATAGCCGGGGGCCACGTCGTAGGACTGTCGGCTGCGGTAGTAAGCGATGGGCGACTGGAACAGATGGCCGCCCAGACTAATGAGGTACCCGCTGGCGTGGTTGCCGGAACCGATGACGTAATCGACTTTGTAGTCTTGTGATTGGCCGGAGGCTTCCAGAGTCTGGTGGTAGCCATACAAGCGATTGGTGGCCGAGATTTTTGCGGTGGGAAGGGAAACTTCGCCGGCCGGCTCCTGAGAACTGCGGCGGAGGGCATGAGCCATCGAGGATCGGGCGTAGCCTTCGACTTCGGTTTGGTGGCAGAAAATGCATCGATCGGCACCAGCGATGGTTCCAGGCGGCAACTGGGGTGCCGTCGTCTGGGTTGTGGAAGGCCGCCCGTGGCTGGCTGAGAGCATGGCGAGAGACAGCAGGGAAATCATGGTCACAAGGAGACGTTTGTTAATTCGGAGGGGGCGGCGATAGCGTGCACGCGGGGTAGGCGAGGGAACCTGGCCAGTTTGCTGAATGGGAGACATGACCCGGTGAATGGGGATTGGACGGCCAAGAAAGCCGGAAAGGTACGAGAGGGCTTGACAAGGAGGGGTATCTGCGGTAAGTTCTGTAATAACAGAACATAAAGAAATGACTGCCACAACGATAACACCGACGAGGCGGCTGCGCATCGTGATCCCGGGCGGCAGCGGACATCTGGGCCAGATCCTGGCGCAGCATTTCCATTCCCGAGGACACGGAGTCACCGTAATCGCGCGGACGCCGGTCGGAGGGCCTTGGCGCGTTGCCGCCTGGAACGGGCATGGCCTGGATCGTTGGGTTAACGAGCTGGAAGGCGCCGACGTGCTGATAAACCTTGCCGGCCGCAGCGTGGATTGCCGTTATATCGGCGTGCACAAGCGGGAAATTCTGGACTCGCGAATCTTGCCGACGAGAGTTTTGGGTCAGGCGATCGGGGGACTAAAAACGCCGCCGAAATTGTGGATGAACGCGAGCACGGCGACCATCTATCGGCATGCGCTGGATCGGGAGATGGATGAGGAAACGGGCGAGTACGGCAGGTGCGAGCCGGATGCTCCGCGGGCGTGGGGTTTCAGCGTTGATGTCGCCGAACAGTGGGAAGAGGAGTTCTTTCAGGCGAAGGCTCCCGGGACGCGGAAGGTGGCGCTGCGCAGCGCGATGGTAATGAGCGCGGAAGGCGGGGCGTTTCCGGCACTGTTGCGGCTGGTGCGGCTTGGGCTGGGAGGAGCGGCGGGTTCCGGCAGGCAGTTCGTGTCGTGGGTGCATGAAGCGGATTTTGTGCGGGCGGTGGAACATTTGATCGCCCGTGAAAACATGGGCGACGTTGTGAATGTTGCGGCTCCGTGCCCGCTTCCGAACCAGGATTTCATGGCGATGCTGCGCGCCGCCTGGGGCAAGCGCTTTGGACTGGACCTGTCGGAGCGGATGCTGGAGTTTGGCGCGGTTTTTCTGCGGACGGAGACCGAACTGATACTGAAGAGCCGGCGGGTCGTGCCCGGCCGGTTGCTGCAGGATGGATTTCGATTTGCGTTTCCGGGATGGGCCGCGGCGGCGCGGGATTTGGTGGATCGCAGCCGGAATGCGCGGTCCAGGAAAGCGGGAACGACGCGGAGAATGCCGACGATGGCGGATTTTTTACATTGAGGATGCCAATGAGCGAGATGACGAAGAGCGAAGCGAAGAGTGGGCTGGCGCCGGTGGCGCAGAAGTTCATTTTGCACTGGGGTGAGATGGGAACACGGTGGGGGATCAACCGTACGGTGGCACAGGTGCACGCGCTGCTGTATTTGTCGCCGCGGCCGGTTCCCGCGGATGAAATTGCGACGACGCTGGCGGTGGCGCGGTCGAACGTGAGCACCAGTTTGCGGGAGTTGCAGGGATGGGGGATCGTGCGCGTGGTGCACGTGTTGGGCGACCGGCGGGATCATTTTGAGTCGATCAAGGATGTCTGGGAGATCTTTCGGATCGTGTCGGAAGAACGGAAACGGCGGGAGATCGATCCGACATTGCGGGTGATCGGGGAGTGCGTAGCGGAATTGAAGGCGAATCCTTCGGGGGATGCTTATGCGCGGCAGCGACTGGAGTCGATGCTGGAATTTTTGACGGTGATGAGCGGGTTGTTTGAGGAAGTGATGCGCATGCCCATGCCGGCGTTAAAGGGGATGGGCAAGCTGCGGGGGAAGGTGGTGACGCTGCTGGGGAAGAAGGCCGGCTAGAGGCAAACGGCGATCGGCCAGCGAAGGAAGGCAAGCGCAAGAATAACGCAGAGACGCTAAGGCGCCTGAGGTTCGTAGCAGTGAAGAAGACCTAACCGAGAGACTGTGAAGATCGAAGCATAGAGATCTTAAAGGCGGAGAAGATGATTTCCCTGGCGTCGGAATTTACGGATGGAAAGGGACGGCACGCGCGCGGGTGGTTGTTTTTTGATGCGGAGTGTGGGTTTTGCACGCGCATCGCGCGGTGCGTGGCGCCGATTCTGGCACGGCGAGGGATTGGTGTGGCGCCTTTGCAAGACGCGCGGGTGGCAACATTGCTTGGATTGTCCCGCGAGGAATTGATGCGGGAAATGCGCGTGTTACTGGCGGATGGCACGCGCTGCGGAGGGGCGGACGCAGGGGTGGCTTTGGCGCGGGAGATTTGGTGGGCGCGGCCGGTGGTGTGGTTAGCTCGAATTCCCGGAGTGATGGAATGGTTGCGGCTCGGCTATCGAGGGATAGCGGCACGTAGGAGTTGTGCAGCGCAGAGAGGGGAGTGCCTGCGATCGCCGGCGAAGTCAAACGGCACAGGAAACTGATACGTCCGTCTGGGCGGAACAAGAGGCAGCCAACAGTCGGAGCAGGGCGACAGAAAAGTGGAGACCGAAGATGGGCTTCGTCGATCTGTGGAAGTGGGAGGGCAAGGTCGGGCGTAGAAGGTACGCATTGGTAGGGCTGATTGGATTTGCGATCAAGCACAATATCGACCGGTTGATTGCAGCCAGCTTTTTCAAGAGTAGTCAGCGCGATGTTGTTGGCTATTGGTTCAACTATTGGGCGCCGCTCGGAAACGCCGCGCGATTGGGTCATTTGTCTCCCACCGAGGCGAAATTCTTGACCACGATGCTGGTGCTATCGCTGCCGTTCATTTGGATAGGCATGACCATGACTCTGCGGCGATTGCGAGATGCGGGGCAGCCGCTATGGCTGGTTACGTTGTTCTTTGTGCCCTTTGTGAACCTGCCTTTTTTTCTGACCCTGTGTGCGTTGCCATCGCGGGAGCGTGCGATCGAAAGCGAAGCGGCGCCCTGGCCCGGGGTTCGACCGCTGGATGTCATCATTCCCAGGAGCCGGCTGGGAAGCGGCGTGCTGGCTATTGTTGTGACCACTGCGATCGGGCTGGTGTTTTCGGTATTTGGCGCGACGGTGATCGGTGCTTACGGCTGGAGTCTGTTCGTGGCGTTGCCATTTTGCCTGGGACTATTTTCGGTGCTGTTTTACAGCTACCATGCGCCGCGAGAACTCGGAGAGTGCATGACGGTGTCGCTCATCCCCATCGGGATTTTGGGAGTGGCGCTGATGGCGATCGCGGTCGAAGGAGTGATCTGCTTGATGATGGCGGCGCCACTGGGTTTGGCGCTTTCCGCGTTTGGAGGCGCGATCGGCTATCACCTGCAGGCGCGTCACTGGCGTACTGCCTCCCCCGCGATGATGTGTATCGCATTGCTGGCAGTGCCGGCATTGTTTAGTGCCGAGCGAGCGGCCGGACTGCCACCACCGAAGTATGTCGTGCGTAGCGCAATCGAAATCAATGCACCGCCCGAGACAGTATGGAAGCAGGTGGTCGCATTTGCGGAGATTCCGCCGCCTCGGGAGATTTTGTTTCGGGCAGGGATTGCGTATCCGATCCGCGCGGAGATTTCCGGGCGAGGACCGGGGGCGATTCGGCGATGCGTCTTTTCAACGGGACCATTTGTGGAGCCGATCGAGGTTTGGGATGAGCCGCGGCTGCTGAGGTTTGGCGTGCTGGAAGTTCCGACGCCGCTGAATGAATTGACGCCTTACGGGCACATCGAGCCTCGGCATTTGCATGGTTACTTTGTGTCGGAGCGGGGGCAATTTCAGCTGACGGAACTTCCAGCAGGCCGAACGCGACTGGAGGGCACAACGTGGTATCGAGACGCGATCTGGCCTGCGGCGTATTGGCGCGCGTGGTCGGATTACATTATTCATCGGATTCATATGCGGGTACTGGAGCACATCAAGACCGAAACCGAAGAGTCAGTGGGACGGAGCGCCGATGGTTACCGGAACGCGCAGAGCCATCGCCATTTTGTTGATGCTCAGACTAAAGGGAATCAAGAACTCTTCGCGGAGAATTTCTCCCGGATGTACCGGCTTGAGCTTCTTTGGCATTTGGCCTCCTAAGGGAGCCGAATTGCGGTGACGGGGTTAGATTCTAGCGGCTGAGGATGCGGCGGCGTCGAGGACGCGCTGGTAGTAGGCCTCGTAGCGGGGGATGACGTCGTTGGCGCAGAACTTTTTCTTGGCGTTGAGGCGGGCGCGTTGGCCCATTTCGCGGCCGCGGTCTTCGCGAGAAAGAATGTCGAGGGCGTAGCGTCCGGCGGATTTGACATCGCCGGGTTCCACCAAATATCCATCCAGGCCGTGAGTGACGACTTCGGGGAGGCCGCCCACGTTTGTGGCGATTACCGGGACTTCGCAAGCCATGGCTTCGAGTGCTGCAAGCCCGAAGGATTCGAGCTGCGACGGCAACAGGAAAAGATCGGCGGAACTGAGCTTCTCGTAGACGGCGTTTTGCTTGCCGAGGAAGAAGACGTCCTTCTGGAGGCGCTTCTTGCGGACCAGGTATTCCGCGGCGCCGCGGTCCGGGCCGTCTCCGATGAGGACGAGCTTGGCGGGCATTTTGGCGCGGACGATGGCGAAGATCTCGACGGCGTCGGTGATGCGCTTGACGGGGCGAAAATTGGAAAGGTGCATGAGGATGGGCTCGCCGTTGGGAGCCCATTGGGCGCGCTGGGCTTCGTCGGGCTGGCGGATGTAGAGGTCGCAGTTGACGAAGTTGGGGATCACGTCGATGGGGCGCTTGATGTCGAATTCTTTCAGCGTCTGCGTGAGGAGATAGTTGGAGATGGCGGTGACGCCGTCGCTCTGCTCGATGGAAAATTTCGTGATCGGCAGATAGCTGCGGTCATTGCCGACCAGCGTGATATCGGTGCCGTGCAGCGTGGTGACGAACGGCAGGCGGCGGGGTGCGGCCATGGAGCGGGCCAGTATGGCGCTGACCGAATGCGGGATGGCGTAGTGGACGTGGAGCACGTCGAGACTTTGGGCCTCGAAGACTTCGAGCATTTTGGTGGCGAGTGCGAGCGTGTAGGGCGGATGATCGAAGAGGGGATAGGAGGCGACTTCGACTTCGTGGAAGTGGATGTGGGGGTCGTTGGGGTTCATGCGGATCGGCGGGGCGTAGGAGATGAAGTGGACGTCATGGCCGCGTGAGGCGAGTTCCTGGCCGAGTTCCGTGGCGACGACGCCGGAGCCGCCGTAGGTGGGATAGCAGGTGATGCCGATGCGCATGGGTCTGGTCCTTTGTCAGCGTCGCTGGTCGGCGATGATATAGTTTCGCACTCTATTTGTTGTAAACGCTGGTTGAAGCTGGCGTTGACGTCCTTCGCCTGTCCGCATGCGGATAGGCTCAGGATGACAATTCCTGGCTTATTTTGCACCTTGCCGCAAGCATCCGGTTAGACGCGGGAGGGGGCGAAATCGTGACGCGGCGGGGCCTGAGGTGCGTGGACAGCGTGCAACAAGGCTAGACGGGATGAGGGAAGGGCGACGGGAGCGAGCGGTTTATGGCTAAAAAGCGCCAGGGGAAGACGCGGGACTATGTGGAAACGGCAAACCGGACGCTGCGGGAGAATCCGGCTACGAGTTTGCTGGGGTTTGAGGCGGTGTCGGTGACGCACGGGCGGGCGGTGTTGAAAATGGAGGTGCAGGCAAAGCACCGGCAGTTGCATGGGGTGGTTCACGGAGGGATTTTGGCGGCGTTGGCGGATACGGCGGGCGCGATTGCGGTTTATACGACCGTGCCGCGTGGCACGGCGTTGGCGACTGTGGAATTGAAGATTAATTATCTGGAGGCGGTGCCCGCCGGGCGCGTCAAAGCCGTGGCGAGCGTGCTGCGCACGGGACGGAACTTTGCCGTGGCGGAGTGCGAGCTGGTGGATTCACGCGGGAAATTGGCGGCCAAGGCATTGTTGACGTTTGGGGCTGCGGGTGGGCATTCGCTGAAGTAGGCAGGAGGCCAGGAAGTAGGAAATTCAGGGAGTGTTGCGGCTGGCGCGATAGATTTGCGTTTGCGGAGCAACCCACCCTTGGCAAAATGCGCAAAGGATGGGCCACCCAAGAGGTCTTGGCGCATTGCGTGGCTATTTTTGTGGAAAACGACACCGGGCTGAAGCCCGGCGCCTACATGGCCACCCTTACATTACGACAGCTGCGGCGAGAGTATTCCCCCGCTATTCTTCACCGTTTTCGGATTCTTCGCCGTCTTTGTAGGCGTATTTGATGACGCGTTTGAAGACGAGGAGATTGGGGCTGCCCTGGCGGGTCAGCTTGATGCAATCGCGGTCGTACCACTCGACAGTGCCGCGGAGGATCTCGCCGTTATCGAGAACGATAGCCATCGGCGTTCGGCCCTGCATTTGTTTCACCCAGTAGAAATTTTCAGCGTGGGTGGTCTCCGGTGGGGCGGGCTTCTTGCTGGGGGCGGGGCCGCCATTGCCGTTGCCGTGCTGGGGGCGAGGGGGGGCTTGGTCCTTAACGTCCGCAAAACCAGGACGGAACATCCTGCGGTTCACCATGACTACTCCTTAAGGTGGGGTTGGTTGTCTTTGTTAGGATGCATTTCAACCTCACCGGGTTACAGTTGCAATAAAAAAAGCACTGACGAAGTCGCACCGCTGGTTGCTTTTACAAGCGCGTTTCCAATTGCGGCGGCTGCGCTTTGGGCGCGAGCGAAGCGGCCAGCGCGTCGAGGCCCAACTGACGATTGAGATTACGTCGCGCGCCGGCATACAGCTCGTCAAATCCAGCTATAGCGCGCATAACCCAGGAAGAATTAATTCCCTTTGCCAGCGCCTGAAGTTCCCTGGAAAGGGCCACATTGCGAAGGACCGGTTGTGACACTCCGGAGGTCAGCTCGAGAAGATCGCTGAGCAAGCCGTAGAAGACGTGGAGTTGCTCTTCGAAGGAAGATTCTTTGTCTTTGGCGATGGCGGAGGTGTCGGCAAAAAGCTGGGTGAAACCTTCACCGCGGGCCGCGTGTTCGAGGATGCGCAGAGCGGTGCGGCGCTGATCGGCGACTTGCTCGACGTCTATTTCCATTGCGAGGCCGGGGCTGCCGTCGGCGAGTTGGGCGGCTAGTTTGCGCTCGGCGGGCTTGCAATCGGTTCTTTTCTGTAAGATTTCCTCGACTTCGCCTTGAGGGAGTGGCGCGAAGTTGAATTGCATGCAGCGGGAAACGATGGTGCCAAGCACGGAATAGGGAGAAGGAGCGGTGAGGATCAAGGTGGCGGAGCCAGGCGGCTCTTCAAGGACTTTGAGGCAGACATTGGCGACATCGCGGCGCATGGTTTCCGCGCCGTCGAGCATGAAGACACGGCGGCGGCCCATGGGCTGGAACGAAGCGGCGCGCTGAATGGCGCGGATCTGGCCGATACGCAGCATGGGCCGTGCGACGGGTGTCTTGAGGCGAACGGGATCGGGGACGAGGGCCCAGACGTCGGGATGTGATTGCAGGATCAGCGGAGTGCGCTCGACCGTGGCGGCGTCGGCGCTTTCGCCACGTTCGGCGAGGCCTTGCTCGATGAGTTTTTGCGGATCGGCGAGGAGCGCAATGCGCTGGCAAGTATGGCACTGTCCGCAGAAATCGCCGGTGAGGCGCTCGCAGTTCGCTGCCTGCGCGAACATGCGCGCAAGGGTGAATTTGCCGACACCCCGGGGGCCGGTGAAGAGCAAAGCGTGGGGCACGCGTCCGCTGCGGAGCGCGCCCTGCAGAGCAGCGACGACGCGTTGGTTGCCGAGAAATTCGGAGAAGCCCATCAGCGTGCTCCTGAATTCGACTGTGACGCGAGCTGGCTGCCGATGACCGCTTGAATCGCGGCCCAGACCTCCGTGGCGATATCGTCGGGAGGGCGCACGGCATTGCGGGCAGGATCGAAACACTCGATGGTGACCCACGGAACGTCGCGGGAGAGCGAATCGTACATGTCCGCGGCATCCTGGAGATGACGAAGGCTGGCCTCTAGCAAGTCTTGTTTCGCGTTGGTGTAAGTGCGTTGCGACTTCAGGTTGACGAGTTTCTGCGCTACTCCGGGCGGCACGCGAAGGTAGATCACGCGATCTTCGCGTGGGAGATCGTAAATTTCGTATTCCAGATGGCGAATCCAGCGGCCAAATTCTTCGCGTTTTGCCGGCGCGACTCGAGCGGTCTGGTGCGCGAGGTTGGAACCGATGTAGCGATCGATCAGGACGATCTTGCCCTCGGCAAGGGCGGATTCAATCTTGCTTTTGGCCTCGAAGCGATCGCCGGCGTAGAGCAGAGCGGAGAAATGCGGATCCACTGTGTCGAGGGAACCGAGTTCACCGTTGAGGAATTGGCCGACCATTTTGCCGAACCAGGAGTCGTACTGGGGGAATCCGGTGGAGTAGACGTTGACGCCCGCATCGTTGAGGGCGGCAGTGAGCAGATCGAGTTGCGTGCGCTTGCCGCTGCCGTCGATGCCTTCGATGGCGATGAGCTTGCCCAGGGTTGTGGTATTCGCGCGGGAATGCAAGGCGACCTCGATCCGATCCCAAAGAGAATGCACCGCGGCGAGCGACGGTTGCATCTAGTGTAACCACAGCGCTGCGGTGCCGCAACGTCACGCGTGCTAGGATTTTGACGGCGAGTTATGGCGAATCGTTTCGTGCAGGAGAATTTGACGCTGGTGCAAGAGCGCGTGTTGGCGGCCGCCCGGAAATCAGGGCGCCACGCGGGCGAGATTACGCTGATCGGGGTGTCGAAGACGCATCCGGCGGAGCGCATTCGCGAGGCCTACGAGGCGGGTTTGCGGCACTTTGGCGAGAATCGCGTGCAGGAATGGGAAGGCAAGCGTGGCGGAATTGAGGATTTGGCGGCCACGTGGCATTTGATTGGGCACTTGCAGAGCAACAAGGCGGCACGGGCGGCGCGGATGTTTCATCGCGTGGACTCGGTGGATGATCTGGCGCTGGCGCAGCGGCTGGATCGCGCGCGGCTGGAGATGGGCGCGGCGGAACGCATGCGCGTGTTGATTGAAGTGCGCGTTGCCGAAGAAGAAAGCAAGAGCGGAGTACCCGCAAGCGAACTGCAGGAGCTGGCCGAGAAGGTACTGCTGCTGCCGCGGCTGGATTTTGCGGGATTGCTGTGCATTCCACCGTTTTTGGATGAGGCCGAGCAAGTGCGTCCCTATTTTCAGCGGCTGCGGGAATTGCGCGATGACTTGGCGAAGCGGCTGGGCAAGTCCTTGCCGGTGCTTTCGATGGGAATGTCGCACGATTTTGAGGTGGCGATCGAAGAAGGGGCGACGGAAGTGCGCGTGGGGACGGCCATTTTTGGTGAGAGGCCCAAGCCGGCGCCGTCGGCGAGTTCGCCGGAATAAATGGATTTTTGCGGAGGCGGTCGTTGAAGCTATTCAGTCCTTATCGCGTTCGGGAAGTGGAATTGAAGAACCGGATCGTAGTCTCGCCGATGTGCGAGTACTCGGCGAAAGATGGGCATCCGCAACCCTGGCACATGGTGCATCTGGGTAGCCGCGCGGTTGGCGGGGCGGCGCTAGTGTTCACCGAAGCCACTGCGGTGGAAAAGCGCGGGCGAATCTCGGCGGCTGATACCGGAATTTATGAGGATGCGCATGTCGAATCGTGGCGGCCGATCGCGCGATTTATTCGCGAGCAGGGTGCGATACCGGGAATGCAGCTGGCCCATGCGGGGCGGAAGGCGAGCACGGGCGTTCCGTGGACGGGAGGCAAACCGGTCAAAATCGAAGCGGGCGGATGGGAGCCGGTGGGACCCAGCGCGCTGGCGTTCGATCAGGGCTATAACCTGCCGCATGCTTTGACGGGGGCGGAAATTGACGACCTCGTGGTTGCGTTCCGGCGAGCGGCTGAGCGAGCGCTCGGTGCGGGCTTTGAAGTTATCGAGATTCACGGCGCGCACGGATATTTGCTGCACCAGTTCCTGTCGCCGCTGTGCAATCAGCGGACCGATGAATACGGCGGGAGCCTGGAGAACAGGATGCGCCTGGCGGTACGCGTCGCAAAGGTCGTGCGCCACGTTTGGCCGGAGCGCTTGCCGCTGTTCTTTCGGGTTTCGGCGTCGGAC
>Ga0134128_10009402_pt1 | contig 11725 bp, 8 predicted proteins | sample KB31754_FD_96462 | JGI IMG/M metagenome (GOLD analysis project Ga0134128, IMG submission 96462) | Terrestrial soil microbial communities with excess Nitrogen fertilizer from Kellogg Biological Station, Michigan, USA - KB3-175-4 | ecosystem: Environmental > Terrestrial > Soil > Unclassified ...
GTATTGGTGGGATCGAACCCCGTCTGGCCGACGGCCCACTGATGACACTGGTAGCGATCGCCGTCCGTCTGCTCCTTGCTCTGGCCCTGCTTCGGGTAGACGAAAAGGCTCATCGCGCCGCGGGTGTCGTCGCCTCCCGCAACCTGACCCGGGGCTCCCTCGGGCGGGGGCGCGGTGGCACCCTCAACCGATCCTCCGGTGACCGGCGGTGGATCGGTTACCACGTACTGGCCGTAGTCGGGGTTGTAGGCGTAGTACACCCCCTGGTAGTAATAGTACGGGACTCCTCCCCAATAATAGGTGGCGTACCCGACCGGCAATGCCGCCAGGAACCACGGGAAGTCCCAGCCGAGGTACACGTGCGGCCAGAACCTGCCACCCCAATAGCCTCCTCCCCAGTAGTGAGGCACCCAGCGCGGACCCCAGGGACGAACCCAGTACCCGGGGTGCGGGCCTCCCCAGTGCGGGTGCATGCCCACCCAATGCGAGGGCGCCGCATAGCGCGGGTGACCCCCGAAGTGCGGACCGCCGTAGCGCGGCCCACCATAATGCGGTCCACCGCCATAGTGCTGCGGCCCCCCGTAGTGCCCACCATGGGCTCCCTCGAAGTGATGCTGCGGCTCTGCAACGCTGACCAGCGGAGCCATCCCGAGCAGAAGCGATGCCGCCAGCGCCACTGCGCCGCCCAAGCCACGTCTCTTTGATCTCGCCATAGTGCTCATGCGCTGTGCGCCACCTTGTCTGTAGACCCGTCGCGACCACCCTCGTTCAGGTACAAAGGGTAGAACGCACATCCTGACCGGGCGCTGACCGGCCTCACGATCTCAGGCGCGGCTCTGCCGCCGTGGCGCGCCCCGTCAGTGCTTTCAGGGACTGAAGGGCGCCGAGCAGCACCACAGCCGCCCCGACGCAGAGGAGGGCGTCATCGGTGTGTATCAGCCCCAAGTGCAGGAAGACACGCACAGCGGGCACACAGATTATGGCAATGAGCGCACCGGCTGCCGATGCCAGGCTGACCCAGAGCGCGGGATTCGGGCGTGCGAAGCCGGCGAGCGGCGAGGCGCTGAAGCTGCGGTTCGCGAAGATCAGCGCGTAGTTGGCGCATATCAGCGTGATGAACCCCATCGAGCGCACCTGCTCCGGGGACGAGCCGCTGAGCGCTGCGTAGAGAAACACCGCCCATACCGTGAGGATTGCGAGCGCGCCCTGAAGAAAGCCTGTCGTCAGCAGCGGGCGCGACAGCAGCGCGGCGTTCGGATCGCGCGGCGGCCGACTCATCACATTCCTCTCGTCGGGCTCCGCCTCGAGCACCACCGAGCACAGCGGATCGATGATGAGCTCGAGGATGGCGATCAGCATGGGTGTCAGCACCAGCGGTCGGCCCATGGCGATGGGCAGGAGCGCCAGACCCGCGATCGGCAGATGGATGGCGAGGATGTAACCGACGGCTTTCACCAGGTTGTCATAGATGCGCCGCCCGAGCCGCACCGCACGCACGATGGAGTTGAAATCATCGTCCAGGAGGACGAGCGAGGAGGCTTCGCGTGCGACGTCGGTCCCCCGCTGTCCCATGGCGATGCCGATATGCGCAGACCTCAGCGCGGGAGCGTCGTTGACTCCGTCCCCCGTCATGGCGACGACCTCGCCCCTCGCCTTCAGCGCCTCGACGATGCGCAGCTTCTGTTGGGGCGTGATCCGCGCAAACACCGCCACCTGCGGTGCCCGCTCGAGCAGCTTCGCCTCGTCGAGGCGCGCCAGCTCCGCGCCGGTCATGACTTGCGCGTGCTCGATGCCTGCCTGCCTGGCGATGGCGCGCGCGGTCTCCGGGTGATCGCCCGTGATCATCACCACGCGAATGCCGGCTGAGCGGCACTCGCGCACCGCCTCGGGGATGCCATCGCGCAACGGGTCGACGAAGCCGATGAGGCCCACGAGCTCGAGAGGAAGATCGACGGCGCTCTCGGGCGGCGCACTGGCCGTCAGGTCTGCGGCTGCCACCGCGAGCAGGCGCATTCCACGGTGCGCCAGCTCCTCCACTCTGGTGCGCAGGGTCTGTGCACTCGCGGCATCCAGGCGGCAGAGCGTGGCGATCGCTTCCGGCGCACCCTTGGCGGCAGCGGCCAGCGCACCCCCGGGGCGGCGCCACACCTGCACGAGTGCCGGCAGCTCCGGCATCCAGGGGTAAGCGCGGACGAGCTCTGCCTCCGGCGCGGTGCCGCTCGCCTCGGCGGCCAACCGCACGAGCGCACGGTCCATCGGGTCCACCGCCTCGGGCCGGCTTGCCAACACGGCGGTCCGCAGGAGCTCCTGCAGCATCGGGTGGAGCGCGCCCGCAGGCGCGCGCCGGTCCACCTCCGCGGCGCACTGCGCATCCCGTTCCAGCCACTCGACCGACATCAGGTTGCGTGTCAGTGTCCCGGTCTTGTCGGTGCAGAGCACCGTAGCCGCTCCCAGGGTCGCGATCGCGGCCGGGCGGCGAGTCAACACCTGCGAGCGCGACAGCCGCCAGGCGCCCATCACCATGAAGACGGTCAGGACCAGGGGAAATTCCTCGGGCAGCATCGACATCGCGAGCGCGATGCCTCCGAGCAGGCCCTGCAGCCACTCGCCGCGCAGCAGGCCATAGAGCAGCGCCGCGAAGGCGCTCACCGACAGACCGACGATGGCGAAGCCCGTTACGAACCGGCGGGTCTGAGCCTGCAGCGGAGGCGGCTCCGGCGCGATGCGCGTTACGGCATGTCCGATCCTGCCGATCTCGCTCTGCGGCCCCGTTGCCGTGACCTGGGCGAGGCCACCGCCGGTGACGATCAGCGTACCGGAGAAGACGAGGGGCAGATCATCGCCCCCCGGGGCGGCCGCGGGCGGGTCCGGATCGAGAGACGCGCGCTTGCGCACCGGGACCGACTCTCCAGTGAGCAGGCTCTCGTCCGCCTGGACGTCATCTCCGGTAACCAGCATCGCATCCGCGGGAACCCGATCGCCTTCCGCGAGAACGAGCAGATCACCGCGCACGACCTCCCTGCCGGGGATGCGGATCTGCTCGCCGTCTCTGATGACCAGCGCACGCGGGCTGGTCAGGTCCCGCAGGGCCTCGAGGACCCGCTCGCTCCTGCCCTCCTGGATGATGGCGATCACCACGGAGAAGCAGGCGAATCCGAACAGCACCAGCGCCTCACCGTGGCTGCCGAGCAAGAGATACAACACGCCGGCGCCGAGGAGCAGCGCGAACATGGGCTCCCGCACGACTTCCACGACGATGCGCAGCGCAGTGCGGCGCTCGAGCTCCGGAAGTGCGTTGGGACCCTCGGCCCGCAGCCGTTCCGCCGCCTCGTGTGCGCTCAGGCCGCGGCGTGATGCCGCGGAGTCCCTCATCCGACCTCGGGCCTCAGTCCCGGCATACGCGCTTGCCCGACGCTGAGCGAGAAGGGCGTGAAGTCCGTGTCGCGATCGAAGTAGTCCTCCTGCTCCGAGCGCTTCAGAAACCCGACGATCCGGTAAGTCACCGGCGTCATCACGATCTCCCATCCTGACTTCAACACATACTGCGTCGCGGTCACCGTGAGGAGCTCGGCCGGAGTCAACGTGCCGAGGAAGGCGATTGTGTAGAAGAGTCCCGAGTCCACCAGCTCTCCGCACATCGTCGAGCCGACCACCCGCGTCCACAGCCACCGCCCCTCGGTCCAGATCTTCATCCGCGCCATTACATAGCTGTTGACGAACGAGCCGCACCAGAAAGCGATGACCGAGGCGGCGACGATTCGCGGGGTGCTGCCGAAGATCGCCTCGACCGCCGGCTGCTTGTCGGCCCAGAATTTCGCCGGGGGCATGTGCACGATCACGTACGACATCAGGGCCGCGAACAGCAGCGCGCCAAAACCTGCCCAGACGCAGCGCCGGTCGCGCGCATAGCCGTAGACCTCGGTCAGAATATCGCCGAAGATGTAGGAGATCGGAAAGAACAATACGCCTGCCATGAAAGTGACCGACTTCCCCACGAGCGGCACCTGGATGGTGGAGAATTTCGCCGGCCCGATGAGATTCGAGCAGAGGAGCACGCACACGTAGGCGCCGAGAATGAGGTCGTAGTATCTGTAGTTCTTCATGGTCTCAGCGCCTGCGGCGGGAGATGACGAGAACGGCGATCAGCACCACGGCGATGTTGAGCACCCACCAGGCGGACATGCCGTGGCTCTGGAGGAAATCGAGCGTGCTCGTCCTGCTCGGCAGCGCCACGGTGCCGGTGAGCAGCTCCCGGATGCCGTCGTGGGATACGACCACATCGAGAGTATGCGCACCGCCACTCTGATCGCGCGTCGAGGCGAGATAGACGCCATTCGGCTGCGCCGTCATCGGCAAGGCGTGACCGTCCAGTGTTGCCGTCACTTTCCCCGTACCGACGATGAGGTGATGATCTGCGAGCCGCAGGACCCTGAGGGCGAGTGCGTGGTCCGACGGAGTAACGGTAACCGTCAGCAGCGCCGAGCGCGCGATGACTACGGAGCTATTCTGCGAGCCGGCGGGGGACGGCATCGGCTAGTCCTGCAGCCCGAGGAAAGTCTCGAGCGCCTCCATCCCCGAGAGAAAGCCGCGCTCCTGCTCCTTCGTGAGACACGCGAGGAGCTCGCGCTCGCGCTCCAGGACGAGCGGCACCAGCTCGGCATACATACGCCGGCCGGCCTTCGTAAGGCGCACTTCCCTCTCGCGCCGGTCGGCGGGGCTGGAGGCGCGCTCGACGAGCTCGCGCTCCTCGAGGTGGGCGATGGCACGGCTGACCCGCGTCTTGTGCATGCGCGTGCTCTCGGCGATGTGCTGAGCAGTGCAGCCATGCCGGGATCCCACGGTGGCCATGACGCGCCACTCCGGGATATCGAGACCGAACCGTTCCCGGTAGATGCCGGAGAGATGATTGCTGACCCCGACCGCGAGGCGATTGAGGCGGTAAGGCACGAAACCCGCAAGCTCGAGCCCGAGCTCGCTCGAAGCCCGGATGCTCACCGCGCGATCCCCGATACGGTTGCGAGCGCAACTAATTGTGCGATCATAGGCGCAAAGCATACCGGAGTGAGCGATGAGCACCGCGATTGCTGCTGACGACGGCGCGCCACCGGCGCCCCTGAAGTACCTGCAGGGATTCTGCAACCATTTCGCCACCGAGGCGCTCCCCGGGGCGCTGCCGGAGGGGCGCAACTCCCCGCAGCGCTGCGCGCACGGGCTCTATGCCGAGCAGCTGTCCGGCACCGCCTTCACGGCGCCGCGGCAGGCCAACCGCCGCAGCTGGCTCTATCGCATCCGCCCGGCCGCGGTGCTCGAGACCCCTTTTCGCCCCCTGCCCCATCGTGGGCTCGTCGGACGCTTCGAGGCACTGTCAGCCTCACCGAACCCGCTGCGCTGGAGCCCGCCGCCCATTCCGCACGAGCCCGTCGACTTCATCGAGGGTCTGCTCACGCTGGGGGGCACCGGCTCACCGGAGAGCCACGCCGGTTGCGGGATTCACTGGTATCTCGCCAACCGGCCGATGCGCGACCGGTTCTTCTACGACGCGGATGGGGAGCTGCTCATCGTGCCGCAGCTCGGGCGACTGCGCGTCGCCACCGAGCTCGGGATACTCGAGATCGAGCCGCAGGAAGTGCTGCTCATCCCGCGCGGCGTGCGCTTTCGGGTTGAGCTCCCGGATGGCCAGGCGCGGGGTTACATCTGCGAGAGCTTCGGCGCGCCGATGCGTCTGCCCGACCTCGGGCCCATCGGCTCGAACGGCCTCGCCAATCCGCGCGACTTCCAGACGCCGGTCGCCTGGTACGAGGATCGCGACGGCGACATGGAGCTCGTAGCAAAGTTCTGCGGCGAGCTGTGGACGGCGAGGCTCGATCATTCACCGCTCGATGTCGCGGCCTGGCACGGCAACGACGCCCCGTGCAAATACGACCTGCGCCGTTTCAACACGATGGGCTCGGTGAGCTATGACCACCCGGATCCCTCCATCTTCCTCGTGCTTCAGTCAGTGAGCGACACTCCGGGTGTCGACTCGGTGGACTTCGTCATCTTCCCGCCGCGCTGGCTCGCGATGGAGGACACCTTTCGGCCCCCCTGGTTCCACCGCAACGTTGCCAGCGAATGCATGGGGCTCATCCACGGGGTTTACGACGCCAAGGCCGGGGGTTTCGAGCCCGGCGGCGCATCGCTCCACAACTGCATGACCGGCCACGGGCCGGATGCCGCGACTTTCGAGCGTGCCTCGCGCGCCGACACCACCCGCCCGCAGCGTATCAGCGATACCATGGCGTTCATGTTCGAGACGCGCACCGTGATCCGGCCCACGCGCCGCGCGCTCGAGCTGCCGCAGCTGCAGGATGATTACGCGAAGTGTTGGCGCGGCCTCACGCGACGCTTCAGCCCGCCGACGCCGACCCAGGAGTGAAGGAGCCTGCCGATGAGCCCCGCGCTCGATTCGACACACGACCCGCAGCTGCGCAGCTGGGTGAGCTCTGCCAACGTGCCGGGCTGCGACTTTCCCATCCAGAACCTGCCGCTCGCGGTCTTCCGGCGCGCGGGGCGCGGCGAGAACTTCCGTTGCGGCGTCGCGATCGGCGACAGCGTGCTGGACCTGGGCGCGCTCGACATGCTGAGCCCCTTCGGCGGCCTCGGAGCCGAGGCCCTGGCGGCCTGCGGCGAGCCGTCCTTGCATCGCCTCATGACACTCGGACGTGCTGCCCGGGTCGCACTGCGCCACGGCCTCTCGGAGTGTTTGCGGGAGAGCGCGCCCCGCGCGACCGAGCTTGCGACTGCGCTCATACCGCAGAGCCAGGCGGAATTCACCTCGCCGGTCAGGATCGGCAACTACACCGATTTCTATACCTCCATCCATCACGCCACCGCGGTGGGACGCCTTTTCCGTCCCGAGCAGCCGCTGCTGCCCAACTACAAGTGGGTGCCCATCGCCTATCACGGTCGCGCCTCGTCGTTGGAGATCTCCGGCCAGCGGGTGCGGCGGCCGTGGGGCCAGGTCATGCCGCGCGGCGCCGACCGGCCGCAGCTCGCGCCGAGCGCGCGGCTCGACTATGAGCTCGAGGTCGGCGTGATCATCGGCGCCGGCAACCCGCTCGGCTGCCCGATTCCGATCGCGGAGGCCGAGGACCACGTGTTCGGCCTCTGCCTCCTCAACGACTGGTCGGCGCGCGACGTGCAGGCATGGGAATATCAGCCGCTCGGTCCCTTCCTCGGCAAGAGCTTCGCCACCACGATCTCGCCCTGGGTCGTGACGCTCGAGGCGCTTGCCCCTTTCCGCCTCCCATGGAACCGGACGGCTGCCGACCCCCAGCCACTCCCCTATCTCGACTGCCCCGAGCTGCGCGCCAAAGGCGCGCTCGACATGCATCTCGAGGTGGCGCTCGAGACCGCAGCCATGCGCGCTGCCGCGGCCACACCGCAGCCGCTCGCCCGAACCAACTTCCGGCACAGCTACTGGTCGCTCGCGCAGATGGTGGCACACCACACCGTGAACGGCTGCAACCTGGAGTCGGGCGACCTCCTCGGCAGCGGTACCCAGTCCGGTCCGGCACCGGAGGAAGCCGGCTCCCTCCTCGAGCTCACCGAGGGCGGCAAGCGGCCGCTCGAGCTCCGCAGCGGCGAGACACGCACGTTCCTGGAGGACGGTGACCGGGTGATCCTCAGGGGCTGGTGCGAACGGCCGGGATGCGTACGGATCGGCTTCGGCGAGGCGAGCGGCACCGTGCTCGCCGCCACCTGACCGCTACAACATATAACCGATGTCCGATGCAGCGGTCGGGTAAGCGAAGATCGCCGCGCGCAGGGCGTCGGCGGTCATGTTCTCGCGGATCGCCAGCGCAAACAGGTTGATGGTGTCCTCAGCGGCGGGACCGACGAGATGCGCACCCAGGATGTGCCCGTTGGCCTCATCGATGAGCACCTTGAAGCCATAGACGGGCTCGCCGAGGCGGCGCGCGGTGTACCAGCCGGAACCCTGCCCGCAGTGGATGCGCAGGCGCGGACTCGCTTTGCGCGCCGCCGCTTCGTCGAGGCCTACCGCCGCGATCGGCGGAATGGTGAAAGCCACCGTGGGTACCGCGTGATAGTGGGCCGCGCGCTCGTTGCCACCAAGCAGGTTCGCGGCGACGATCTCCGCGTCCCGTCCGGCAACGGGCGTCAGCGGCGGGCCGCGCTGGGCGGAATCGCCCGCCGCATACACCACCGGGTTGGAAACGCTCTGCAGCCACTCGTTGAGACGCAGCCGCCCATGCTCGTCCACGGCAACATCGCCGGCTTCGAGCTCGAGACCCTGCAGCGCGGGTCTGCGGCCCGCGGCATGCACCACGAGGTCCGCATCGACCGTGGCCGCAACGCCCCGCGACGAATAGCGCACGCTGAGCCCTTGTTCATTGCGCTCGATGGCCTCGACCCGGGCGCCGGTCTCGACCGTGATCCCTAAGTCGCGGAACGAGCCCATGAGCCAGCCGACGAGGTCGGCATCGAATCCGGTGAGCATCCGCTCGCGGCGCTGCAGCACGGTGACCCGCGCCCCCGCGAGCGCCGCGATGTTGGAAAACTCCGCGGCAATATAACCGCCACCGACGAAGACGACGCGCTCCGGGAGCTCCTCGAGCGACAGGAATTCCTCGTTGGTGATCGCGTATTCCTCGCCCGGAATGCCGAGCGGTACGGGCTCCGCGCCGGCGGCGAGCACGATGTTGCCGGCCTCGAGGGCGGCACCGTCCACGGAGAGCTCGTGCGGGCCGCTGAAGCGCGCCGTTCCCTGAAATGCGTCGATGCCGGCCTGCCGATATTCCTGCGCGCGCTGCGCCGGGACAGGGTCGGTAAACGTGTGCTTGAACGCCATGAGGTCGGGCCAGTCGACGGATGGCTGGCCCCTGACGCCGCGGCCGGCAAGCCGCCTCGACGACCGCACCGCTTCGGCGCCCGATACCAACACCTTCTTGGGATCGCAGCCGCGCAGCGCGCAGGTCCCGCCGAAGGGGCGGCAATCCACGACCGCCACGCTGCGGCCGGCGTGTCGCACGCGGGAGGCCACGCCCGAGGCTGCGGCGCCGGTGCCTACGACGATGAGATCGTACCGTCTGTTCATGCCTCAGGCGCTCGACAGCAAGCCTGAGACCCGAGGATCGCTCTACCCTTACTGCCGGTAACCGATGCGGAACGCGCCCCAGTGCCGTCCGCGCACCCAGATTGGCGAGGACAGGTCCTTCATCAACACGAAGTTGCCGCCGCCCATGTCCCGCCGGTAGGTCTGCAGCAGGAAGGGCTTGGTGTTGCGGGCGACTTTCTGTACCGCGCGATCCCTGAAGAGCCGGCGGTTGCGGCAATGCGCCGCGTTCCAGACCGGGTCCTTGCCTTGAGGCTGGCGGTAGTTGGGGTTATGCGTGGGCAGATACCCTCCCCTCGCCCAGGCCACGCAGAAGATGATCCTCGGGTCCGAGCGCTGCAGGGGATCCTGGATGGGCGGCAGCAGACGATCGGTGAGTTGAACGTAGTCGGTGAGGTACTGTTTGGGGTTGGTGCCGGGAATTTCCCGGTAATGCTCGTCGAAGAGCTGCGCCTCGGCGATCTCCCCGCGCGCGATCGCCGATTCGAACGCTTCACCGATGCGCCTTGCGGTCTCCATGCCCAGGCGGATGATGGAGGTGTCGGCAGTCTCGATGCCGCTCCCCGCGATGAGCTCGATCAGCTCCTCGCTGAGTTCGAGCAGTCCTTCCACACGCTCGTCGGCCTGAGTGAGGGTGGCCGAGGAGAGCTGCACCCCCTCGGCGAGACTCCCTACTTCGGCGAGAGTGGCATTGCAGGCCTCGAGATTGCCTGTTGCCGAGCGTGCGATGGAGTCGATCTCGCGGCTCACGGTGCCGAAGGCGCCGTGAGCCCGGAGGATCACGCCCTGCACCTCCTGCGCTCCGCGTCCGGCCTCGGACGCATGCTTGTCGACCGTGCTGCCCTCCTTGATGAGCCCCTCGATCTGCTCGGCAAGCGCGCGCACGATGGCCGTGATCCGCTCCGTGGCCGTGCGCGTCTCCTCCGCGAGGCTCTTGACCTCGCCCGCGACGACTGCAAATCCCCGTCCGGCCTCGCCCGCGCGCGCAGCCTCGATACCGGCGTTCAGGGACAGGAGCCGTGTCTGTTTGGCGATGCTCTCGATGGCGGTGGCAACGGCGGCGATCTGTCCGAGCACGGGGCCGAAGGAGCCCAGGCGTTCCTGGATGCGTCCAACCGCTTCCGTCAACCCCCCGATGTGCTCAACCGCGTCGCCGATGAGGGTGCGCGACTCGGCGATCTCCTCGCCCGCCGTGGAGGCAGCCTGCTGTGCTTCCCGCGCTGCGCGATCGATCTCGCGGTTGCCCGTGACCCGGGCCTCCGTCGCCTGGTGCAGCTCTTCGCACTGCACCGCCTGCCCCGAGACTCGTGTGGAGAGGTCCTCGAGATGTCCGGCGATATCGGCGACCTCGACACCCAGCGACCCGAGGCGGGTCGCCAAATCCCGGATCAAGGCACCGTCGGACCGGGTTGCGACGTCAGCAGCGGGCGTCATGGATTCAAGATACTAGCGCCCTGCTGCTCGGACGGCTACGGATCCGTTTGCACGCGCGCGTGCGCGGAACAGGTGTTCTGATCGCAGGACAGACTGCTAGTGAATCAGCCGGCTGCAGAGGTCGAGCAGCGGGCTCGGGAGCACACCGAGCGCGAGCACTGCCGCGGCATTGACGCCAATCACCAGGCGTGGACCGAGCGGCCGCAGGGTCGCCGGGAGGTTCTCCGGCGGGGCATCGAAATACATCAGCTTGACGACCCGCAGGTAGTAGAACGCGCCCACCACCGACATCACCACGGAAACGACGACGAGGCCCAGGTGGCTCGTCTCCCAGAGCGCCTGGATGATCCTGAGCTTCGCCCAGAAGCCGACGAAGGGTGGCACGCCGGCGAAGGAAAACATCAGCGTCATCATGACCAGCGCGAGCAGCGGATCGCGCTGATAGAGGCCTTTGTAGTGGTCGAGCCTGTCGGCCTCAAAGCCCTTGCGGCTGGCGAGCAGGATCACCCCGAAGGCGCCGAGCGCCACGAGGACATACACCAGCATGTAGTAAAGCGCGGCGGTGTAGCCGCTCGGCGTGCCGGCCACGAAGCCGAGCACGATGAAGCCGACGTGGCCGATGGTGGAGTAAGCCAGCATACGCTTCAGGTTCGATTGAACGATCGCCACCACGTTGCCGACGATCAGGGTCAAAACTGCCAGCGGGGTCAGCATCAGCGTCCAATCGGCCGACGTGCCGGCGAGGCCGTGAGCCAACAGGCGCAGCGTCAGCGCAAAGTACGCGACCTTGGGAACCGTGCCGACGAATAGCGTCACGCTGGTCGGAGCCCCCTCATACACGTCCGGCAGCCACATGTGAAACGGGACGGCACCGAACTTGAAGGCGACGGCGACCACGATGAACGCGAGGCCGAGGATCACGCCCAGGCTTCCCGGCGTGTTGAGCTTTGTCGCGATCACCTCGAGATCCAGGGTGCCGGTGAGGCCGTAGATGATCGACATACCGTAAAGCAGTGTGCCGGAGGCGATCGCGCCCAGCACGAAGTACTTCATGGCAGACTCCGCGGCGATCCCCGACTCCCGGTCGAATGCGACCATCGCGTACACTGAAAGCGCGAGCAGTTCCACGCCGATGTACACGGTGACCAGGCTATTGGCTGAGACGAGCACAAAAAC
>Ga0134128_10009403_pt1 | contig 11724 bp, 14 predicted proteins | sample KB31754_FD_96462 | JGI IMG/M metagenome (GOLD analysis project Ga0134128, IMG submission 96462) | Terrestrial soil microbial communities with excess Nitrogen fertilizer from Kellogg Biological Station, Michigan, USA - KB3-175-4 | ecosystem: Environmental > Terrestrial > Soil > Unclassified ...
TTGCTTCAGGTAGTCCGGCTCTTTAATTACTTCAGTGAGGTCGGCTCCCATTAGCAACCTACTCTCTGGCGGGGCAGCCTCTACGTTAGCCTCTTTTACTGGTAGAGAGTCTGCCTTGATCGTTTCCACAACGCCGCCCTCGCCTACAGTGGAGACGTAATTGAACTTGCTCACGGCAAGGTGCCCAAGGTTCTTCGGGAGGTATCCAAGCTCTTGCAGCGCCTTAGTGGTCTTGAGACGAATGTCCATGACCGTAGCGCAGTGGTTGAGGAAATTAGCTGTGCCCAGCGATGCTTTCTTCTTGGACCGCTCAATGTCTGATACGGTGCGTTCAAAGTCCAAAAGAATATCAGCAATGATTAGGCTAACGTCCTCTTCCTTGATTCGCCTAGACTTTTCCTGCCTGATTTTGAACTTGTCAGAGCGGATGGTCCGGTCACTGACCTTGAACATCTCTCCGATCTCAGCATCCGTTACCTCTGGGCGTGTAGCCATCAGAAAAGCTACAACGTGTCGGCGCTCATGCGCCGGAACCATGTCACCGCGACCGGCTGCTTCAAGAATTTTTTCAGCCGTTGTCAGCATGGCTTAGCTCAGTGTCTTTAAAGCGTTATCAACACGGCAATAGGTAACAAAAGGCTGTGGAAAATCTGGTACGCAACGCGGCAACCAGCCGGTGCTTGGTTGAGGCCATTGCTTTAGCGGTGCCGTATATTTCTCCCAATCACTCAAAGGAAGGCGACCGCCCTTCTCAGTGAACAACTTCAAGTCGTTGTGACAAGCGGTGCAGTAGTCGTACTCAAGCCCATCAATAACAACGGTGCGGTGGGGTTCTGCGATGGCAAAACCACAGTGATCGCATTTATACTCACGACTAAACATTTCTGGGTTCCCTTAGTGGTTGAACGTCCGAGAGTTGAGCGCGAAGTTGACACGCTTTTCCAAAGTAGTGTTGTGGGTGCGCTTGGCGCGGGCCTTGGCTTTCTGGAGTGTTGCAACAGGGATGGGTTTAGACGCCGCTAAGCCAAGCTCTTCGTGGAGAGCGCCCTTCTTCAGGTGGAAGTTCACTTTCTTCTGGATGTTCTTCTTTGCCATTTGCCACCGCCTCTTCAAGAAATTGGTCGGAGCGTTGGACTCGAACCAACATCCCCCCGCACCAGCGGGCGGCGTTACCTTCAGCCTCGACGGCCTTTACGCCCAGTCTCCGAATAAGTGTTAGAGGGGAAATACCCGGTTGATATGCAGACAATGCTGCGGCGCGGAGGCCATAGCCGAAGTGGCTAACACTTGGTATCTCACCCTCTATATTTAACTATACACTACTTGTCAAGTGGTTTAGGCCAATTTATTGACACGTTGCCAGCCTATCTCCTTGAAAACAAAGGAGAAGAAAGTTTGTACGATTTTTCGACCGACCCCACCTTTTCAGTAGCTATTGTACCTAGAGAACTTCTTGGTGGGCGCTCTCTTCCCCTTGGGCCGACCGTACTTTCTGGGAGTGAACTGGGCCAACCCCTCTTCAAAGGGTACATTCAAGAACCGACAAATCCTGGCCATCGCCTGAGTTCTGGGCCGATTGCGGTCTGTCAGCCAGTGGTAGATGGACGCTCTGGTAACACCAGTAGAATTTGCTAGCTGTTCCACAGAGAGTCCCCTAGACTCTAGTATGGGGAGGAGCCATTCGCTTATTTTGTTAAAGTCCCGTTCCATACGACAACACTACAACTCGCCTCTGGTGGGTGTCAAGTTAAATATGTAGACACCAGTAAAGGCTAAAGTATGAAAAGGGATTCTGGGTGATCGTTTACAATGGGTCTAGAACACGCGGGGCTGCCCGACATTCAATCGAAACAGGAAAGGGCTACCCAAGCACCGGGCCAACTTGAATTCTGGGGTGGGAATCTTTTGTTCATTAATCGTGAACACCGAAACCAATTGAACATTTGAACGGATTGACAGTTGGGATCGGCTTGTTCTGTCAAGCAATCCGTCCGTCCAATTCAAGTACGTCCTAGCTCGGCAAAGCTGCGCGAAGTAGCGTCGGGGAACTGCTACGGCTATCGCATACAGCACCGCCCCCCTTTGAGCAACTACGTTGCTGTAATTATAATGGCAGGCGTGTCAAGTTTTTTTGGGCAGCGCTTCGCTTTTTCTTCGTATTTAGAATCTGTAAGTCGTTGAAATGACTGGCTTAAAGATTTTCTGCATTTTTTTTCGACCGACGCCTCTCGGAAAATGACGATTTTCGTAGATCGTTGATAACATGGGACTTGACTTTTTGAAAATGACCGCCGGTCAGCGACCCACTGTGCAGTGCATGTTTATTGGTGTTTCTGAAAATCGGCCTCAAAAGTCACCGAGTTTCCGGGCAAACTCGATGAGTTAGGTACGATTTTTACGACTGTGCAGTACATCCTACAGTCGTAGAAACAAGCGGTGGCTTGCAAACTAGTAGACACACGTGGTAGAGTTGTATACATGAGTTGCTCGGAAAAAACTTGCACTGCGCTGGACCCGAATACCCTGACGCCGCCGCTCAATGTAACGCTCATCCAAGACGAGGCTGGGCTGTTGAAGCTGGTTGAGTATTTTGGGCGCGTCCAAGAGTTCCAGCTTGACTTGGAAACCAACGTGGTGCCCACGTTCTACGACCGCCGCATTCGCACCATCCAGATTGGTGACAAGACAGAGCAGTACATCATCGATCTGTTGCCCTTCGCTGGGTCAACAGAGGCTCTTATCTCATGTCAGGGGCACTACTTTGAGAACAACACATCAGTAGGGTTGAAGCGAGTTGTGGATGTACTGACACCAGTGCTTGACTCTGACAAGTGGTTGAAGGTCGGCTACAACCTGGACTTCGAGTATACGACGCTCCGTTGGTGCTTGGGTATTTACACGTGGCATCTCTGGTGCTGCTACTTGGCCGAGAAGGTTATCCACTGTGGGCGCTATATGTTCAAGGCCAAGGGGCTGTGGGGTCTTGACGACGTTGTTCAGCGCCGCTTCGGCGTCCAAATCAGCAAGGACGAGCAGAAGGGATTCAAACTCGAAGGTGAACTGACTGAATCACAGCTTGTATATGGAGCCTTGGACATCCGTCTCCCGGCGGCGCTCAAGATCGCTCAGACAGCCGATCTGGTGAAGGCGAAGTTGACAGAGGCTGCCCAGCTTGAGTTCGATGCTATTCCGGCATTCGGAGACATGCACCTGAATGGGATGTTGGCCGATCAAGACAAATGGCTTGGTCTGGTAGCGGAGACGAAAGCGAAAAAGGAGTCCATCCTTGCCGATCTAGACAAGCTGCTCATTCCGGTGGTGGGTACGAAGGCGGAACCTTCCAAGGATAAGCTGCTCCAGCTTGAAAAGCAGTGGCGGGAAGAGAAGGACAAAGCCGCGAGGGCTGTGTGCCGCAAGCTGTTCATGGCGGAGAGGAAACGGCTTTCAGAGTACAACAAAGCTGTTGTGAAGTGCGAGGGTGAAGCCTTTATCAACTACGGCTCCAATCCACAACTGAAGGCCGCGCTCATCCAGATGACCGGCATCACCGCCAGAAAGCTGCCAAACACTGATGATGAGACCTTGGCGAAGCTGGCTGGCCACCCGGCGATTGATGCTCTACGCGAGTTCAGGACCGTTGAGAAGGTGTTGACCACCTACGGCGAAGAGTTCCTCACAAAATACGTAGACAACAAGACGGGTAGGATTCATTCCCGCATAGACCAGTTAGGTGCTGAGACTGGGCGTACATCCAGCAGCGCGCCCAATGTGCAGAACATCCTGAAAGGCTCCGCATGGCGATCATGCTTTGTGGCGCGGCCCGGCAAAAAGCTGCTGACTATGGACTATTCAGGGCAGGAACTTCGTATCGCCGCTGAGCTATCCCAACAGCGAAGCTGGATTGACGCCTTCAACAACGGCTGGGACATTCATAGCGTAGTTGCCGAGTTGCTGTTCGGCGAGCGGTGGAGAGTAGGCACTGAGGCAGGCTGTGCGTACTACCACACCGGCGACCATCAGAAGTGCAAATGCAAAGCCCACAAAGACCTGCGCGACAAGATTAAGGCCATCAATTTTGGGCTGTGCATAGCTGGTGGCCAGAGAGTCCTTACAAACATCGGACTTGTTCCCATCGAGAACGTCACCACAGACATGAAGGTGTGGGACGGCGTTGAGTGGGTAGAGCACGAGGGGGTTGTGCGGCGCACTGCCGACTACGTCATGACCTATGACGGCGTGACGGCTACATATTCTCACCCGGTCTACACCCACAAGGGCCACAAGATGTCGCTGCACGCGGCATCGCAGTGGGTTGGATGGAAAGGATTGGCGATTACTGGCAATGGGCGAATGCCGTTGCCTTTTCAGAAAAACAACGAACCGCGAGAGGACAGGGCGAAAACAGACACGAAGAAAAGAATTGCTGTAGTTTATGACCTGATGAACGCTGGCCCACGGCGTAGGTTCACAGTGGAGAACCGTTTAGTCGGCAACTGCTACGGTATGTCTCCGCGTCGGTTGGCCACAGAGTTGAATGTGCCGTTGGAAGAAGCGCAGGCACTCTTTGACGAGTATCACAAGATCAATTCCGATGTAATTGCCTGTCTGGAGAAATCCGCTCTCCATGCGGCTACGGCATTTGAGTGCCGCACGCTGTCTGGGCGTAGGCGGCTGTTCAACAAGCCTACTTGGGAATCGGTACAAGCAAAGTTAGTCAAGGAACTGAAGCGGCATCCGACCCAGAGCGAAATCAGAAAAGCCTACACCGGAGTTTTCCAAGGCATCAAGCGCCAAGGAATGAATACCCCAATCCAAGGCAGCGGCGGGGACACCATCAAGAAATCCGTCAGTTGCAAGTGGGATGCAGATGGGAAGCCCTACCTGTGGCAACTGTGTCGCCAGTATGACGCGAAGTTGCTTAACTGCGTGCATGACGAGTTGATTCTGGAAGTTGACGAGAGTATTGCCGAACCCGTATTTGCACAAGCCAAGGATTGCATGGTCCGGGGCGGCGGCTACTTTGTCAAGTCAGTAAAGATGGAAGTTGAGGGAGCCATTGCAGACGCATGGCAGAAATGAGGAATGTCTATGACCGCGATTCAAAAACAAGTCCGAGAGTTTCATGAAACCTTCGAGTGCCCCATCAGAAATCTACCCACTGTCCCCAGCAGCAGGGAATTGGAGTTGCGTGGCAATTTGATCCTGGAGGAAGTGAAAGAGTTCTGCGATGCTGCTGGCCTCTACATCAGTATGGACTCCGATGGTAAACTCCGAGCAAGTCGTAACCCCTTGGTAGCTCAGCCTGATCTGGTAGAGATGGCGGACGCAATTGGTGACATCAACTATGTGGTGGAGGGAGCGGCGCTTTGCTTGGGCCTGAATTCAGAAGCTATCGGCGAAGAAGTCCACCGTAGCAACATGACAAAAGTGTGGCCAGACGGCACCGTGCATCGCCGAGAGGACGGGAAGGTAGTGAAGCCGCCCTCGTACTCCAAGCCAGACATTTTGGCTGTTCTGGCGCAGCAGAAAGAGTATGCTGGCGTGGAAACGGAGGTTGAATGACGGTAGAGGAGTTCGCTAAAGTCTACAAGCTGAAGGCCGATGTGGACGAATGCGATGATTGGGTGATTAGGGGGCGCTACGGTGACATCGGTGAGTACAGCAAGAAATTGTTTGTAGCCTTGTTCTGGGGAAGTGGATCAGATGCCGCCGCACGCAAGCGCCGCATTGCAGCTACGGCGGAGAGCGGCTATGCAAGCCTATCACAGTTTCACATAGTTCCGGGGTGCGACGAAGCCGCTATCCTTTTTGACCCCAAGAACAAGAAGGAGGCACGTTGGTTTGTGAAGAAAATAGGGTGCAAGCGTGCGCTATCTACCGACCGGCGTAAGGCGCTGCTACAAACGCTAGAGAAAGCTCGTGCAACGCGAACGCTTGTGAAAAAAAATACTTGACAAATGTTCTATACATTGGTACGGTTGTGCAGGATGACTGAGGGGAGGTTGGCGTGATTCGTTTTGCGACTGTACTGAATGAACGTATGCGCGAGAAAGGCATGTCTATTCGAGAACTTGCCGGTCTTGTGGGCGTAACCTATGAGCACGCACGCAGGCTGTCGAGGGGGCTGTCTGTGCCATCGCGCTATATGTGCAGAGTCATTTGCGAGGCTCTCGATCTGAACTTCGCCGAGGTGTATCCGGGCGTAGTGAAGGACAGCGTGGAGCGCCGCTATGGCAAATCCGTCAAACCAGAAGAGATCGACGGCCACGTCGATCCGGTACACAAACTTTGGGGCCGTTTGACTCCATCCCAGCAACGGGATTTTTTCACGCAGATGGAATCGTTGGCGGATCGCAACAACAAGGAGCGGAGGTCCGCCTAGCCGAGTCTCTATGTGTTCGATGTTGGTTTTGGTGGCTTGAAAAGCTAAACAAAACAAAACAAACAGGTTAATGGCCGACGTAGCTCAGTTGGTAGAGCGGCTGATTCGTAATCAGCACGACATTTATGGCACCGAAAATTACTTTACAAAAACAAATAGACACCTGAAAAATCAACGAGTTTGGCTGGTTTTGTCAAAAAAATAGACAAACCAGTTGTGTGTATGCAACCTCCTGTAGTAGCATATAGATGGGCAAAAAAAGGGCCTAGTCAAATGGTGTTCAGAGGTGAAAATTGCTGCTTGATGAGTGCATAAATCTGTTTTTGCTGAGCCGGAAGCGCGGGACTGGTGGTGCGCGGGGCGTTGCGCGCCCCCAAACCATCTACACCTACCGCTACGACTTGGAGAAGTTCGTAGCGTTCCTGCAAGAGCGTGGAATTCTGGAGTATGGGGCGCTCAAAAAGACGGATGTGATCGCTTATGTTGACGCCATCGCTGAGAAAGGCTGGGCGGAGGCCAGCCGGTTGAAGGTGCTCCGCTCTCTCCGGGCATTTTTCAGATGGGTAGAGCAAGACGAGGACTGCCAAGCGGAGGGTTTGAAGTCCTGGGCCAAAGCTCTGCCATTCATTAGCAACAGCCCCTTCAAAAAATTCGTCCCAGAGCGCACTCAGCTACGAAAATTCATGCTGTCTGTTCCCGTCCACACCAGACTGGGAATGCGTGATTACGTTCTCATGTCCCTGCTGATTGATACCGGCATCAGAATCGGTGAGGCTTGCACGCTGTGCGTGGACAACGTGAAGCTGGACGAGAGGCGGATCATCGTTTCGGGCAAAACCGGGACTCGCTTGGTGACGCTCAGCAGTGATATGGCGCGGCTGCTCAAGCCTTGGCTGAAGAAGCTGCCCGGCTGGGCGAAGTGCGGCAATGTTTTCCCCAGCCGTGGGGGCCATCCATCGCGGCCCAACACGTTTGACCAATCCTTCCGCCGCTATCGGCAGCGAAGCGGAGTGAGCGGCATCACACCGCACACGTTCAGGCATTGCTTTTGCACATATTTCATTGAAGCTGGCGGCGATATAGCAAAGCTGCAAGCCTTGACAGGGCACAGCAGCCTTGACATACTGCGGCGGTACTTGAACTTGAGTGGCCGCTATGTTGAACAGGAGCAAGAGCGCGTCAGCCCCTTGCGCCAAGTAAAAACTTCTAGGAGCGTTGCATGACTACTTTGCTTTTGATGTTCTTGTTCGTATTCGGACCCAGCCGCAAGCCTGTCTTGACGGATCATTCCAAGAACTGCCCAGTAAAAATTTACGGGCTAGAACCATGGCTAGGTCCACGTATCGGCTTGTCTCCACTCGTACCATCCCTGACGATTGATTACGAGAATGTCTCCGACAAGAGATTTCTGGAGATGAAAGTTGGGCCAATAACGGCTTATGACGCCTTCAATGCCCCCAACCCCAAACCAGACTATGCGAATGTTTCCACCGACCTGAAGCCGGGCAAGAAGTCTTGGGTGAATGTATATGAGAGTTGGTGGCAAGACGACAACGGTGGTGCGGCTGGTGGTACTGACGTGATAATCAGCGCAGTGGCCTTTCAAGACGGCTCTACTTGGACCGCTGATGCCGACCATGTCTGCAAAGCCAGTCTGCGCTACGTGACGAAGTGATCTCACGGCGGGTATAGCAATATTAGCCAAAGTGCATAAACTCGTAGCCATGTGGATAGCTCCCTTCATCACGTTTCTTTGCATCACCTCTGACAAGCCAAAGAAGCGTTCTGTTCCCTCTAAAGTTACCAAGCGGGAACATCGCCCCTTGGTCGGTCCCACCAACCCAGAAAAGTTCCCGCTCAGTAACAAGCCGCGCAGTCATAGTGCATGGCCCTCCACTCCCATCACGATCAGCGGAGCCATCCGCCGGGAGCAACGTAGAGCAAAGCTCAAGCACTACAAGTCCTACTCCTACTGGGATAAAAAATGACCCTCCTATCATGTAGTGCTCAGCGACGCACTCTATAAAAAATTGCACCCCCGATCAAGTACCCGTCAAGTAAAACACCCCCTCAAAACCGATCAGGCTGTCTACCCTCACCCCTCCAAAACAAACTAAACATGGGGCATCCTGAGCGCAGCAACGGGCATTCCTTGGAAAGCCCGAAACCCCTCCAAAACGAATCCTCTGGGTGTTCCAACAAAACTGCGCGCTTCCGCCCCGCCGACCGCTCTGGCCGACCCCACCTGTCAAGTAAAATCAGCGATATACGAAAGTCTTCGTACTTGGTAAGAGACTAGGAGCATTGCTTAGCGCCGCTAGGCATCTCCAGTGCCAACAAAAGGGAACTAGGTTGGCAATCCTGTGGAACCCTTCCACTTTGCCAAGGCGAAACTGAGCGATGCCCGCGCCCCCAACTTGTTGATTCCATTGACATTGCCCCCATTTCAACGGACCCCTAGCATAGGTTTACGTATATGTAAAGAGACTTGTTGGTGGGCGGGGCGATGCTCTGACTTTGCACACTGTGCAGTAAGCGATGCCCGAGCAAAACTGAGCGATGTACCCCCGCGCCCTCACACAGCCAAGCCTCGTCAAGCCATGAAAACAAAGGACTTAGCACTGCTTAGCGATGCTAGACGCAGCCCTCGCCGCCTAGCTTTGCCCAGCATTGCTACTCGATGTCTAGACAGTCTACAACAGAGCTAAGTCTAGTCTTTTCAATGACTTAGCTATGCTTTGGCATGGCTTAGCATGGCTAAGGCATTGATTAGCAAGGCTTTAGCTGTGCTTTGCGATGCAAAGTGATGCTGAGCTAGGTTTGGCGGGGCCCTGGCGATGCTGAGCGTTGCTGAGCCTCGCCGAGCGTTGAATGGGCGATGCTGAGCGTTGTCTGGACAAGGCGCTGGCGCAGCCAAGCATTGCAGAGCCTAGCCACGCTTCGCCTAGCAAGGCGCTGGCGCGGTTAAGCTTCGCCCAGCAATGCCCGGATAGGCTCAGCGTTGCGGTAGCCATGCTGTAGACAAGCGTTCCACGTGAAACAATGTAGTGGCTACGCTTGGCATTGCTTAGCTAGGTGCTGGGTAGCTCTGTCTCTCATATATACAGGGTTGCTGGCACGCTGGACGGGAGGGCGGCTGGCCGGTACGCATAGTGTGCGCTTCGCCCTGCAATTCCCAGCTTTGCTTAGCCGCGCTAGCAAATAAAAAAGTAAAAAAAAGTGTTGACAAGTAGTGTAGGCGTGCTATGGTGGGTATGGAGGTATTGAGGCTATGACTGAGTTAGTTTTTTCCGCGCAGCCTAAACTGGAGGGGGACATTTACCGCCATGTGAAGGCGGTAGGGCCTGTGTGTGAGGCAGACATTGCAGCGTGGGCGGATGCCCAGTTTGCGGCCAGTGAAAAGGCCGTGTACAACGCCTTGGCTAGGCTGATGGATAGGTGGCTAATAACCCGCTACGACGACACTGAGGAGGTTTGGTAAGTATGGTGTACACCACAAATGACTGCGGCAGCTTCCGCTCCCTGCGGGAACTAGCCAGGGATGCGGAGCGGCAACACGTTGCCCCTCGCCCCGGCATGACGCAAGATGTGCGCGCTGGCAGCGCGGTGATCGGGCACTTTGCGCGCGACTACTTCCAGCACCTGCATTATGTCGATCACAGCCGCGAAGCCCGCGTGTGGCTGGGGGCGTCGCGGTAGCCTAGCTCAGCAGCGTCCAGCAATGCCCCCGCCTAGCGCGGGGGCATTTTTTTGTGCCTGCAACATGTCTAGCCTCGCCCAGCAATGCCTAGCTCCGCCCGCGCCTCAATATATAGGTCATGCCGTGCTATACCCAGCTTAGCAGCGTCCATCATTGCTAGTCTCGCTAGCAAATAAAAAATGTTTACAAATGCTTGACTTGTGGTGTGGGGCGAGTTACTATGGTGTTGTCAGTGAGGGAGCAAGACAAGCCCGACACTGATGGCGGGGGCCAGATGGCCAGCAGTTCCGCTGGTTGACATTCTCTTTCGATGGTGGCCAAGCTGAGCAAGGCTCCTACTATATGGATCGGTGGGAGAGACAAGCGGACGTAAGCTCGGAATGAGAAGCCGAGCACGCGACGAGCGTAGGACGCGCCCAGCAAAGCCAAGCCAAACTACTACAAGGTGGCGTCCTGCGGGACTTGATGGGTGCCGTCCCACCACAGTATAGTAGAGTGGCAGCCAGAGAAAAAATGTTGACAACTGGCGGAAACCGTGGTACACTGGTTTCCGTAAGATCAAGCAAGGCAGTGAGGCTCAGCGCAGCCGGAGTTCACTGATTGAAAATCCTAACGCAGTCCTTGATGGGAAAGCACAAGGGAGCGGAGAGTACAGGCGAGGCTATCCAAGCCTGTAGGTAGGCCAGAACTTTACGGTTTGGCGCGGTAAGATAACGCGGGTCTACCCGAGCAGCAGTGAGAACTGCTGGCTACTTAGCACCACCCGCAACCGAAAGCCTAGCTTGGCAATAGCTAGGTTCCAGCAAGTTTCCCAACCCAACTGCCCGGTAATGGGAATGCGATTAGGTGGGTAGCTTAGCAAGCTACCTTATCAGGCGGATAGGCGGAACGAATGCCACACCGAACCTGAAAGAGCGATGGTCTTGAACCGTCCCCGAATCGGGGTGAAGCTCGAAAGTCTCGTAGCCAAGTGCGCAATAGCACGCTGAGACTCAAAACGACAAAGCAGATTACTGCGGTTGCCGGGGTGAAGTTTGCCTGTCTGATTGGATACGCCAATCTTACTAACTAGCCTTTTTCCTAGATGCGCCGTGTTTACCTGCTAACTCAAAGCTACAATGTTCCGGCATGGCGAATCCGCCGCCGAAACCGCTTAGCAGCGTGGAGACTCTCCGCCTACGCTTGAAAACGCGGCAGGGATGCTAAGCTAGCTTGGATTGCGTGGCAACACACCGACCACACCTGAAAACGTAGTGGGGAACCCAAGCCAAGATTGCCAGAGTGGAGACACTCCGCCTGCGCCTGAAAACGCGGCAGGGACGGCAATCAAAATTTCGGTGGCGGAAACGCCACCTAAACGCATACTGTGCGCTTAGGTGGCGTTTCCGAGGAGGGAATCATGACTTGCAAAGAAATGCGCGAAGCTATCGAGGTGATCCAAAAGCACATCACCGACGTTCGGGGGAAAGCAAACTCGGAGACATTTATCTGCTTTTTGGACGACGCGCAGGAACGTCTGCGCTTGGCTGCGGATGCGTTGTGTTCTCTCAAATTCTAGAGGAGGGTGGCGCATGAAAACTCATTTCGTAGCTGTGGGAATGAATGCGTGGGGCAGAGGTTCCAGCATTGATGAAGCCAAAAA
>Ga0134128_10009404_pt1 | contig 11724 bp, 8 predicted proteins | sample KB31754_FD_96462 | JGI IMG/M metagenome (GOLD analysis project Ga0134128, IMG submission 96462) | Terrestrial soil microbial communities with excess Nitrogen fertilizer from Kellogg Biological Station, Michigan, USA - KB3-175-4 | ecosystem: Environmental > Terrestrial > Soil > Unclassified ...
CGCGGCGAACGTCGGCGATGTCTGGGCGACCGCACGCGCGGCGCGCGAGCCGTGGCTTGCGCACATGCATCCGCGCATCGCCGGCGGCGAGGAGATCGAGCGGCGCTGCGGCTCGGCCTCGCACCAGGGCGTCTGCGCGGACGCGGGCCCATATCCGTATGACTCCGCCGATCGCCTGCTGGCGGCTTCGCAGCCCCTGGTCGTCGCGCTCGACCAGATCCAGGACCCGCAGAACCTGGGCTCGATCTGCCGCACGGCCGAGTGCGCCGGCGCGGCCGGCGTCGTCATTCCCGAGCGCCGCGCCGCCGAGGTCACGCCGGCCGTCTGCAAGGCCTCCGCCGGCGCCGTCGAGCACCTGAGCGTCGCGCGCGTGCGCAACGTCGCCGACTTCCTCGCCGACGCCCGGCGCGCCGACTGCTGGTGCTACGGCGCCAGCGCCGACGACGAGCGCGCGGTCGCCTACGACGAGCCCGAATACGCCGGCTGCGGCGTCGTGCTGGTGCTCGGCAGCGAGGGAGGCGGCCTGCGTCCGCGCGTCGCAAAGGCGTGCGACGCGCTGATCGCGCTGCCCCAGCGGGGGCGTGTGGAGTCGCTCGGCGTGAGCGCAGCCGCGGCGGCGATTCTGTACGAGATCTTGCAGCAACGCGAAAGTCGTCTTGACAACTCTCCATAACTGTGCGAGGCTCGCGCCGACATAACGCTGAACCTAAGGTTGAAGAAGCCTTGGGAATTACATAGCTTTGGCGCCAGGGGAGGAGTGCGCCACTGAGCAAATTGGGCTCTGCCGCCGTGCAGGGCACTGGAAAGGATCTGCTCGTGGCTCGAATCTCCCGTAACCCTCAATCTGAACCTAAGGTCGATGATGGGTTCCTGATCGCCCTGGCGAAGCTCGGCGATCGCAACGCATATGACCGCCTGGTCAGGCGCTACCACGGTTTCGTGCGCCTGAAGGCCTCTTCGTACTTCCTCGCCGGGGGCGACTCCGACGACCTAATCCAAGAGGGCCTGGTGGGCCTCTACAAGGCGATCCGCGACTTTCGCACCGATCGCGAGTCGAGCTTTCGCAACTTCGCCGAGCTCTGCATCACCCGCCAGATCATCACCGCCGTCAAGACGGCCACACGCAACAAGCACACGCCGCTGAACCAGTACGTGTCGTTCTCCTCCACGCCCGCGGGCGCAGGCGACGACGTGCCGACGCTGGACCAGATCCTGCCGGGATCGACCGTTCACGACCCGGTCAACCAGGTGATCTCCTCCGAGGAGCTGCGCTCGCTCGTCGGCTGCCTGTCAAGCGCCCTGTCGGAGCTGGAGAGCCGCGTGCTGTCGCTGTATCTCGACGGCTACTCCTACGAGCAGGTCGGAGAGCGCCTGGACTGCGACACCAAGACCGTCGACAACGCCCTGCAGAGGGTCAAGCGCAAGGTTGGCGCGCACCTGCAGGCACGCGCCGTGGCGGCCTGAACGCGACAGCGGCCACTCCCGAAGGGATGGCCGCAATCGCATGGTGGACGAGGTGAAGCTGCGCTAGCTCTGTCCCGGGCCCGGCAGCGAGGAGTTGCCCGGCGCTTCCGGCGCCGGCGTGGCGGCGGGCGTCAGCGCGATTTCGATCAGCCGGCTGGCGACGCCCTGGTTTTCGGGATCGCCGGGCACCTTGACGCGAACCTTGCGCGGGCTCGCGCCGGCGTTGTAGAAGGCGTGGCTGAACGAGTAGGTCGCCGGTCCCCCCGGCACGGCCGGCGGGTTCACGGAGGCGACCTGAATCACGTGGAAGCCGACCCCCGATCGGTCCTGTGCCTGCAGGTAGACGACGTGCCCCGCGCGCCATGGCGTGACGGTGCCCGAGAACGTCACGGGCTGGCCGACTTGTGCGGCGGTCGGCGACGCCGCGGCGGTGAGGGCGTATTTGACGCCCTCGAACAGCACCGCGGAGAGCTGGCCCGGGCCGGTGACCCGGTAGAAGGTGCTCTGCAGCGGCTTCTGCGCCGGGAATTCGTACTTGCCGCCGGCGCCGGTCGTCGTCTGGGCCACCGGCGCGAACGCGTGCTCGTGGCGGGTGCGCGCGAGCAGCGTCAGCGGCGTGCCGGCCGTCGCCGCCGCAGTGGCGCCGCCGAGCGTCCCGCTGATCGTCGTCGTCTGTTCGTAGGTCAGCGGGTTGGCCGAGGACTGGATCGTCAGCAGCGGGTTCTGCGCCTGGGAGACCTCGTAGGAGCGCGTTTCCGAAACGCCGCGCCCGTTGAAGCGGAACGGTCGCACGACCACGCGCATGTTCGCGTCGCCCGGCACGCGGAACACGTGGGCGATCGAGAAGGCTCCGCCCGCCTGGACGACGCCGCGGTCGACGCGATGCCAGCCTTCGCCGAACACGGCGTTCTGGCGCTGCAGGATCACTTCCGCGCCCTGCTCGGCGGCGCTCACCGTGCCGGCGAAGGTGACGCGGTTGCTCACACGCGTGAGACGGTGGCCGTTGGGCCCGAGGAACAGGCCGGCTCCCGTCAGCAGTTCGGAGCCGTCGGCCGGCGTCGGAGGCGTGCTGAGGCTGACGTTCGCCGCGACCGTGACCCGCCGCGCACCGCTGTGGACGCCGGTGGCGCTGGCCCTGAACAGGCTGTCCGTCTGCAGCGCGGCGCTCGCGAGCCGGTAGTTGCCGAGCCCGTCGGTCGTGGTGGCGCTCGACGTCGGGCCGGGCGCGCCGCCGGAGCGCTGCACGATCGTCACCGGCTGCGCAGCCGTGGGCTGCCCGTTCTTGCATGACAGCTTCCCGAAGACTTCGGCCGATTCACCGGCCTGCACGAAGCGCGGCGCGACGTTGATCGTGAGCTTGCAGTGCCCGGGCGCAGCCGCCATGGAATGCCGCAGGCCGCGATGCTTGGCCGCCGAGGCGCCGGCCGGCGAGACGGCGACCGCAGCTGCCGTGATGAGGGCCGGGACGAGTCTGCTGCAACGCATGAATGTGCCTCCTGCGGCTTGGATGGTCATGGGCCGATCGGCGTCGGTCGCCCGCCCGCAGGGGGAACCGCTCTGATCGCTGCACCACTAACCCCGCGTCGCGCGATTCGATGCGGCGATGGACGATCATGTGATCGTTCGCCCACTTCGATGCGCGCCGCGTCAAGCGCCGGCAGTGGCGAGCATCGACTTGCGCCGCGCGCGACTTCGGAGAAAAGCGACGGGCGCGGCGTCCGGCAGACGCCGCGCCGCTCGCCGCTACCTCGCTACTTCGCTTTGATCTCGATTGGTTCTTCGTTTGCGATGACCAGCGGCTTCGGTTTTTCTTCGATGCCGATGATCGTCAATCCGGCCGCTTCGGTCGTCGATTCAACGCCGGTTACCCGCATCAGCGAAAGCGACTGCGCCACGCCTTCTTCGAATTTTTCCGGGCTCTGTTTGCCGTTCATCGACAGGTAGCTGAGCTTGAATTCGCTGCGCATGCTGTTGGGCGGCTTGATCGCACCGATCGCCGAACCCGTCACGGATACGAGCGTCGGCAGTTCCGGCGGCAGGCCGCATGTGAAGGAGATCGCCGGAAGGGGTTTGAGAGCGAGGCCCACGATCGGTTTCGTGCCGCCTCTGATGAAGCCGAGTTCGCCTTCGAATTTTGCTTCGATTTCGGCTTCCTGCGGGCCGCTCTGACACTTCTGTCCGGTCGTCTGGTTGATGCAGCCCACGAGTTCGAGCTTCACCGCCGCGGTCTTCGGGGACGTGTATTCGCCCGTCGCCACGCCGAAGCTGCACTCCACGACGTATTTTTTGCCAACCGTTTCAAGGGTCGTCGTGGCGATCGTCCCTTCGAATTTGTTTTTCGCCCCCGGTCCCGGCGACCAGTTGTAGCTCCCTTTGCCAAACGCCGGCGCCAGGCAGTGCGAGCCTTTGTATTCGCCGGTTTTCGGCGTAGTCGCCGGCTGGCAGCGCCCGAATTCCGGGATGCCTTCCATTTCGTATTCGACCGCCGAGGCAGCCGACGCGGCGATCGCGCCCATCATCAGCACTGCAGCAAGGCAGAGCCCCATCCTCCGTGCCCGTCCCATCGTCTTCCTCCTTGTCTCCGAGCGCCGACGCCCCTCCAGGACCGCCTCTCGCTCCGCGCAGTGCTCCCCAACACTAACACCGTCTGACAACTAGATCAAACGCCGTCTCGCTACCCGTCTTGGTTGACAATCAAACGGCGCTCGTCGCGTGGCCGGATTCGCCGACGCCCGCCGGTGGGGCGCCCTCGGCGGCGGCGGCGACTCAGCGCCGTTGATCGGTCGCCACGTCGCCGATCATGTCCTCCAGCGAACGACTCGGCGACCAGCCGACCAGCGCATGGATCTTGGTGGTGTCGGGCACGCGCCGGTACATGTCCTCGAAACCTTTGCCGTAGGCCGTGTCGTACGGCGTGAAGCGGATCTCCGACCGCGAGCCCGTCACGGCGATCACCCGCCTGGCCAGATCGAGGATGGAGATCTCTTTGGTGGCGCCGACGTTGAAGACGTTGCCATAGGCCCGTGGCTGGTCGATCAGCGCCGCAAGCGCCTGGACGACGTCGGCGACGTGACAGAAGCAGCGTGTCTGCGTGCCGTCTCCGTAGACCGTCAGGGGCTCGCCCGCGAGCGCCTGGCCGACGAGCCGCGGCACGACCATGCCGTAGCGCCCGGTCTGGCGCGGGCCGACCGTGTTGAACAGGCGCGCGACCAAGATCGGCAGCTCGCGCTCGCGCCAGTAGGCCATCGCCAGGAACTCGTCGATCGCCTTCGAGCACGCATAGGCCCAGCGGGCTTTGTCGGTCGCGCCCATCTGCAGGTCGCCGTCCTCCTTGAACGGCAGAGCGTCGCTCTTGCCATACACCTCGCTTGTCGATGCGAGCAGGACGGGCTTGCGAGCCCTGTCGGCGTGGGCGAGGACGATCTCCGTGCAGTGCACGTTCGTCTCGATCGCCCGCACGGGGTTCTCCACGATCAGCCGTACGCCCACGGCGGCCGCCAGGTGCACGACCACGTCGGCCTCGTCGGTCAACCGCGCGATCGCCGCCTCGTCGGTGACGCTGGCGACCGTGCAGTCGAAGTCGCGATGACCCTGCAGGTGCTCGATGTTCTGCATCTGCCCGGTCGAGAGGTCGTCCAGCACGTGCACGCCGTGACCGTTCTCGATCAGCAGGTCGCTGAGGTGCGAGCCGATGAAGCCCGCGCCCCCTGTGATGAGGACCCTCACCTACTGATGTGCATGTCGTCGCGAAGCAGCGGACGCCGGCTGCGTCTCAGCACGGTTCCCCCGAACGCGCCGAGCACGAGGATGGCGACGCCGCCGCCGATCAGCACGGGAAGCGAGTCGCTGCCCTCGCCCGTGCGCTGTCCCTCGACGGCGCGCCGCACGGCCGGCGGAAGCTGCGCGCCCGAGGCGCCGGCGGCGCCCTGTTCGGAGTGGCCTTCGTGTGCCGGTGCGCCGCGCGGAGCAGGCCCTGAGCCGTCTTTCCCGCCCGCGCCGCCGGCGGCGCCCGAACCACCCGAGCCGCCCGAGTCCGGTGGCTTGATGCCGGCGCCAAACGGTGTTTCCGAGGAGCTGGCCGACGTCGATTCTGCACCGGTCTGTCGCGCCTGGTCCAGCGGCAGCGCGTACTCCTTCGCTGCCGGCGAGCCCGGGTCGACGTGCACGCCCGGTTCGAGCGCAGACGCGACCTGCGCAGTGATCGTGGGCCAGCTTGTTGCGAGCAAGACGAGCGCCGCGGCCGTTGACACACGTTTGACACGCACCCCACCGAAGATAGTCTCTTGTCAAGCGTTTGACCAGCTAGTGCAGATCCTCGCGCGGGTTGAGCGCGAGCTTGGAGAGGGGCCTGTTCAGTGGGTTGAGCCGGTGGGCGTGGGCGTAGAAGCCCTTGGCCGTGCGCAGCCGTCCCTGTCGTGCGGCGACGTCGCCGAGCAGCGTCCAGGTGACGTAGTTCTGCGGCTCGCGTGCGAGCGCCATCGTCAGCGCCGATTCGGCCGCCCGGGCCTGGTCGAATCGCGCCAGCGCGGCCGCCTTGACGTAATAGGTCTGCACCGCATCGCCGTCGATTTCCAGCGAGCGGTCGGCGTCGGCGATGGCAGCGCTCTGATTGGTGTCGAGCTCTTTCTGCGCGCGTGAGCGAAACAGGTCGGACAGTCCCTGCCGGCTGAGGCTCGCGCCGCTGACGATCAGCGCGACGACGACCGCCGAGGCGCCCAACGCGAGCGTGCGCCTGCCGGCGAGCGCGCGCCCGAATCGCGCCCGCCCACCGGCGTGCGGCGCCGTGCCCGATTGCGCACGTGGCCAGACGAGCAGCACGGCGGCGGCGAGCGCGATGCCGGTGAGCCCCGGCAGCAGCTGCATCCAGTCCACGCTCGCTTGCACGAGCCATGCCGTGAAGGCCCCCAGGCCGCCGACCATCAGGGCGCGCACAAGCGGCGTGCGCGACGCCACGCGACGCATGCGCAGCGCCCCCCAGCCGATGCCCGCGACGAACGCGCCCAGCAGCAGCGCGCCGACCAAGCCGAGCTCCGAAAGCGTCTGCAGCTCGAGCGAGTGCGGCTGCTCGACGTCCTCTGTCGTGGAGCGTCGTTCGAAGTAGGTGCGCGGATAGTTGCCCGCGCCCAGTCCGTCCAGCGGGTGGCGCGTCCACGCCTGCCAGGCGATGCGCCAGTAGTCATAGCGGTTGCCTGCGCCCGACAGCAGGCGAGAGCGGTTCGTCGAGGGAGAGGACGGCGCGGTGCTTTCGCCGGCTTCGCCGACATGCACGAAGGCATGCCATTGACGGCTGGCCTCCGTGTCGATGCGATGCGAGAAGCCGATCGCCAACGCGAGCGCGGCCACGACCGCAAGCGCCAGCAGCCACGACCCCGCGCGTGCCAGCGCGAGCGCTCCGCCTAGGCCCGAGCCGACGCGGCGCCAACCCCAGACGAGCAGCGCCCAGACGCAGCCCACGAGCAGCATCGCCAGCAGCGCCGCGCGTGCGCCGTCGTGGCCGGCGCCGACGCCCACCGCTTCGCCCGCGGCGGCTTCGTAGACGTGCAGCAGGTCGGGCGCGGCAAGCGCCACCCCTCCCGCGATCACCAGCAGCGCATATGCGCGCCTTACCCGGCCCGGCGTGAGCGCCATGACGAGGACCAGCGCCCCGGCCATCGCCAGAGCCGTGCCGCGTGACTGCGAGAGCAGGGCCAGGCATGCCATCAGCGCGGCCATCGCGGCGGCCGGGCCCGCGACGATCGCGCGACGCGCCTCCGCGGCGGCCAGCCATGGCCAGACGCCCATCGCGAACAGGCAGCCCTCGCCGTTGATGTAGCCCAGCGGCGAGTTCAGTCGGCCGTCCAGGAAAAGCGCCCCCGGGTCGCTCCCGAGCATTCGCACGAGCACCGACACGGCGACGGCGCTCACACCCGCCGTGGCCGCGCCGAGCAGCACCGCGCCCCGTCGCTCGTGGCTGACGAGCGCGAGCATCAGCAGGAACAGCGCGCCGTAGACCAGCCAGCGGTTGCCGCCGACGACGGCGCTCTGTACCGATTCCGCCCAGGCGCTGGACGTCAGCGACCAGATGCCCAGGCCGAGCAGCCCGGCGAGGCTCAGGACGGCGGGCGCGGCGATGCGCACAGGCCGCAGGACGACAGCGATCGCGCACACGAGCGTGATTCCCAACCCGATCGGCGCCCATTCGCGAGGGTCGTAGTAGACGAAGAAGAACGGGCTCAGCCCCGCGCCGAGCCCGAGCACGATCAGGCACGCCAGCGCGCGTTTGCTCAACGACAGCCTGCCGCCCCGCTGCACGGGGAACTCTTCGATCTGCTGCGTGTCGAGCACGATGATCACAGCGCCCGCCACGAGCACGTACAGGCTCACGCTGATCACCAGCAGGGAGGAGTCGCCTTCGCTGGCGAGCACGGCGAGCACCGACGTCGCCGCCTGGACGACGCCGAGCGCCAGCACGACGGCGCGTGGGCTGGAAAGCATCCGTCGCGTCCGATGCGTCAGGTGATCGCGTCCGCCGGTCAGCACCGACACCCCTCGGCGACGGCGCGAGACGATCACGAGGCTCGTGTCGAGCGCCGGCACCGCGACGAGCAGCAGCGAGACGAGCAGCGAGCGCCAGGCGACGGTCGTGGTCTCGGCCGCGGCCATCACCAGCACCGCGACCGCGAAGCCGACGGGCATGCTGCCGCCGTCGCCGAGAAAGATGCGGGACGGCTTGGACAGGTTGCGCGGCAGGAAGCCCAGACATGCTCCGCACAGGCTGGCCGCCGCAGCCGCCAGCCAGACTTCTCCACGCAGCACGCCGATCAGCGCGGCGCCTGCAGAGACGACCAGCGCCATCGTCGCCGCCGCTCCGTCCATGTTGTCGAACAGGTTGAACGCGTTGACGACGGCCAGGATCCACAGGCAGGTCAGCGCCAGATCGAGCGCGTCGCCCGCGTGCAGGCTCCAGCCAAGGCCCGCCCGCCACACGAGCACCCCCAGCGCGAGCTCCGCCAGCACGCGCAGAGCAGGCGAGACCGTCCAGCGATCGTCGATCGTTCCGATCAGCCAGAGCAGCCCCGCTCCGAGCAGCAACGGCGCCGTCTTCTGCCAATCGCCGTCGACCGCCAGCGCGGCGACCACGAATCCGGCCATGACCGCCGCTCCGCCGAGGTACGGCGTCGGCCGCAGGTGGCCCTTGTAGCCGGCCGGCCTGTCGTAGAACTGCAGGCGATTGGCCAGCCCGATCGCGTAGGGCGTGGCGACGTAGGCCACCGCCGCGGCGAGCGCGAAGCCGACCAGCAACCGCTCAGCGAGCGTCACGGCGACTCATCGTGGGCGCTGCCGTTGCCCCTTTGCGCCCGCCGAGCGCAGCTGACGTTCTAGATATGTGCTCTGAAGGGCCGCCGCGGCGTTGCCCTGGCGCACCGCTTCCGCCGAGGGTTTGGTTCCCAGCGGTTCCAGCTGCGCCTGCAGGCGCAGCTGCACCGCGCGCTGGACCGCCCCGTCGAGCATCGAGAAATACGAAACCAGCCACACGCCGTTGGTGCTTTCGAACGAGATCGACGCGGGCACGACGCCGTCTTTTTCGTCACGCGCCAGGAAGGTGATGTTCGCCTTCCCGTCGGTCACGCGAGCCGTGGCTATTCGTGGCTTGGTCGCCTGCCAGATCAGGCTGTCCTGGGCCAGGCCCTGGGCCAGCACGGCGACTCCGATCGTGTCGCGCAGCCCGGGCTGGAAGAACTGCTCGGCCTGGTCCCAGGCGCCGAACTGGAGCGTCGACCACAAGCGCAGAAACGTGCGTTGCGCGGCCGAGTCGGGAGCGGCTTGGATTTCCGATTGCCTGATCAGCCGCTGGCTGAGCGGCGCGGTGCTCGACAGTATGCTCGCGCCCTCCAGCCGTTGCGCCTCGTGCTTTTGGGCGCTTTCGCCGCATCCGAGCGCGAACGCCCCGCACGCGCAGATCAGGAACGCTGCATGTACGCCGTGGCGTCTTCGCGTCAACCGCTCCGCGCCGTCGCCTGCGTCGCAGTGGCCTGCGACGCGGTCGCCCCGAGCCGCCCTGCCAGGTCGGAGGCGGCCTTTGGCAGAGAGCCTCATCGAGGCCATTCTCACATATTCATCGGTCTCGCCTGCGAGGTCGCCCGGGCGAGGCCGGGACGCTCTCATCTCACCCGCGCTCGCCGTGTCATCCTTCAGGCGCCTTGAGCTCGATCCTGCCCGCGGTCTTCACAGGACTGGTCTTTCTCGTTGCCCTGCGACGCCTGCCGCTGTTGCATCCCGTCCAGCTCTGGGCCGGCTCCTGGGCGGTCTCGACCGTGCTCTACGCCCTGCGCCTGCTGCCCTACCGCAGCTTGAGCTGGCTGACCGCAGGGCTGATCTGCGGATCGGTCGCGGCCTTCGCCGCCGCGGCTCCGCTGGGCGCGGGGATTGCCCGGCGCCGTCGGATCGCTCACGGCGTGCGCGAGGACGCCAAGGCTGTGGCGCTGGCCGCATGGCTTTCGCTGGCACTGCTGGCCGTGACGCTCGCGGCGTTCGTGTCGCAGTTGATCTCGCGGTTCGGCGTGACGCGGGCCCTGCGCATAACCACCGAAGTCAAGGTCTACCTCTCGAGCGCCGAAGCGCCGCTGTCCGGCGGTTACGTCGAGGTCGCGGTTGCGGCTGCGGCGCTGTGTGCGCTTGCCGGGGTTCTCGCCGGCGCCGGTCCCTCGCGGCGACGCTGGCTGATCGGCGCAATCGCGTGTGCGGCGACCGCTTACTTCTCCACGAGCAGAGGGTTCATCGCGGTCGCCCTGATCGCCGGACTCACGGCGCTTGGCGTCGCCGGCGTGAGTGTGAATCGCCGGGCGCTGCTGGCGATGCTGCTCGCCGCCGGCGTGGCGATCCTCGCCCTCTTCTTCGGCCTCGGCGCCGTCATCGGCAAAACCTATGACAACAGCACGATCGGGCAGTTCGACAACTTCTTCTCGCGCCACCCCGCGGTGAGCTCGCTGGCGCTTCCCTACCAGGACATGACGGCCGGCATCCCGGCGCTGGATCTGCTCGTGGCGAACTCGACCACGTGGGGCAGGGCCCATGGCTGCGCGACTGCGCCGATCGCATGCGGAGTCGTGCGCAAACTTGGCGTCCCGGCCGTCCGCGTGCCCGTCGCCGCGCCGTTCACCAGGGCGCCGCTGCAGTGGAACGCCTACACGTTTCTCGATCGCTTCCTGATCGACGCCGGCACCGCGCTGGCGCTCGTGCTCGTCGCGATCACCGGCGCGGCGGGCGGATACCTGTGGGCTCGCGCTCGCGCCGGCTCGACCGCCGCAGTCCTCGTCTACGCGATCAGCGCCCCCGCGCTCGTTTTCGCCTACCGCCAGAACCTCATCGAGCTGGTCTTTCTGGCGTCCGTTCTCGGCGCCTGCCTGCTGTTCGCCGGCAGGCTGCTCTCGCGGTCCAGGACGTCCTTCGCGCGACGCCGGGTGCAAACGGCGCGCTGACTCAACAGCGAGCCGAGTCAAACAGCGAGCCGGCTCAAACAGCGCGCCGGCTCACGGCGCGCCGACCCTTTCCTCGGCCGCCGGCTTGCGCGGCGGTGTGACGGCAGGCGCCGGGCCGGCGATCAGCGCTGAGGCCGTCGAGCCAGACCGGGATCGGGGCCTCGTCCGGGCGCACGCGAGAGCCAATCGTCCAGCAGCCGCGTGGAGCCGCGCCTCAGGCGGCGTCGTTCGCGCAACAGGCGCGGCGTCCAGCGCAGCGCGGTCAGCGCGCCGGCGAGCGCCGCCGAGCCGGCGCCGCGAAACGGGCTGGCCGCGAGCGTGCGCAGCGTCAGCAGCGCCGCGCCGAGCACGCCGCCGGCCGGCAGGACCTTCAGCGCCGTCGCCAGCCTGTTGCGCACGGTCAGCTCGACGTTGAAGCGCTGCGACCGGGTCTCCTGGCGCCACGCCGCGTGCCCTACGTGGATCGCCAGCGCATCTGGCACATAGGCGAACGCCCAGCCCGCGAGCCTGGCCCGCGCGTTCAGGTCTACGTCCTCGTAGAACGCGAAGTAGGACTCGTCATAGCCGCCCAGATCGGCGAACAGCTCGCGCCGCAGAAGACACGCCGCGCCGGAGGCTCCGAACACCTCCTCACGGGTCGCATAGCGTCGCCCGTCCACTTCACCCCAGCCTCGCTCGAACGCTCTGCCGCAGCGAGTGAGGCACTGCCCCGCGCTGTAGCTGCGCCCTGCGTCGTGCTCGCCGTCGTCCTGCAGGATGCGCGGCTGGACCCCGCCGAGCCCGCTGTCCGCGGCCAGCTCCG